>Ga0214545_1000391_pt1 | contig 67681 bp, 39 predicted proteins | sample CNSS4metaG_FD_160064 | JGI IMG/M metagenome (GOLD analysis project Ga0214545, IMG submission 160064) | Root nodule microbial communities from cowpea collected in UCLA plant growth center, Los Angeles, California, USA - CNSS4 | ecosystem: Host-associated > Plants > Roots > Nodule | place: USA...
ATATATTATTTTGACTGAATGTTCTAAACCTCTAAAATTACATTCAAAAATTTGAAAAACTGGAACCAACTTCTTCTTAGTTTGGCTCTCAACGAAAAAAATTAGAGTTAATTGTGAAAAATTTTAAATCTAATACAAACATAAACGGGAATTTAATTGAAATTCATAAAGTTTTGAAGACTCTCCCATTTACGTTTTTCTTTCAATTAATAGTTTTAGTAAATTTAATTAATAAAAATGTGTTAGAAGGCGTATTCTACTGTTGTTATCCTTTATCTTTCTCAATTTATAATATATGGGAACTTTTTTATTGTTTATTGTGTCATTACATAATATATTGTATTTTTTAAAAATCTGACCAGCATAATTTTTTCTTTTTTTTTTTCATTTTTCATAATATTTGGATATAGGCAGAACTTAAACAAGCTCTATTTTAAATTTCTTATCTTTTGTTATGAAAGTTGTCATTCTTTTAATAAATGTGACGCTAAGTGTAATTATTTGTTTCTAAATTTGATGGAAAACAGTTAAGGAGTATCAGTTGTACCAACACAACAACAAAATACCAAAATATGAGATATACGAGTATAGGTTTAGATAAAAGTTGACAATATCATGACATTATATATAGTCTTGGATGAAGAATATTTTAACTTGAATCTTTTATGAAAAGATTTAGCTGATTTAATTGAGCATTGTTTTTATAATTATCATTAGATATGACTGTAGTTATAATAGATTAAGGTAGCTTTGGTGGAATTTAAATTCTCTCATTATTTAATCCATGCTATAGGATATAGGAAATGACACAATTTGTTTCTTTAATAAAACAATAATGACATTCTAAACTTTGGAAAGAACTAACTAGCAACCAAATACCGATGACTAGATAAATTACGATTTTTTTTTTATAAAAAGAAAAGTTGTTTTTAGTTAAAAATATATTGAAAACAAATTCCCATAATTATGCTGCTTAAAATAAACTCTTTACTATTTTTATTTTGTTAAAGTTTAAACAACAAATCGTGTTTTTTCTTTACAGAACAACCGAATCATAGACCATGGGTTTTACATTATTATGATAAAATGAGATCCCTGAAATCATTGCCTTTTATAGGCTTTTGTATATCCTTTTCTTTTTTAAAAAAAATAAGGAAACAACCTTTGTGTTGACCTAATTAAGGTGTGTTGTGCTTTTAATGAGTATTACACCTCCTGTGAATCGTTTTAGGTGACATCCCAAATTCTTTTCGTTTTTTTGTGTTTTGAACTTTTTTTCTCTATCTTTATTTATATGTATATGTGTGTGTGGAATATTAATGATAAGAACTTTTTTAAAGTGGATTTTATAATTGATGAGAGCTTTGTCGACAGAAAGAAGACATTGTTTGTGCAGACGAAGTGTCTAATGGGATAAGCTGTTTTTGGTGGGAAAGAATGGTTGGTAACCTTGAATTTGGGATCTTCGATTCACGTCTCGTTCATGAACGTTTATGTGCCAAAAGCAAAAACACGTAAAGCGCACCAACACCTTCTTGCATCAGTATGTATCAAAATTTTAACAACCATTACTCCTTTATCTCAACTTCCTCGTACGAGATTGCTCCAAAATCTTAAAACCCTGTTTAATTGTTTTCTTTTCTTTTTGCTGAATTATATTCGTTTTGAAAATAATTCTTGTTATCTTTTGTTTATTCTAGTTTCTCAACCAAAATTTACATCTAATGAGGTGAATAATACATACAAGAATGTGTGAATGAAATCTTGTTGCCGAAATTTCATCATATTAGTGCTCTTTCATCTTCCCATCATGTTTTCTTTTATTCCGTTAATTTGAGCGCTTAACAGAAATTTAAAGTTTCTATAGCCACTCAACTAATATTTCTCCAATTAGATCAGTCCATCTGACGTAAAGGTAGAAGTGCTGACAAAGAAGACACTTTTAACCCGTTATCTTATAAAGCAATAATACTGTGTTGTTAAAAGTAACTATTAAGTAAAATTTAGCTAGAATTCTAAAATTATAATCGAGTAAAATTTAGAAAGTTTTGTAATTTTAAATGGATCGGTCAATATAGTTTATATAATTTAGCACATCTCAAAAAGTTAATAAGCAGTAAAAATATACATTGCTACTCTTTCCAAATAAAGAATTGTAGATTTTGAGCATCCTAACGGAGGAAAATAATTAAACATCGGAACTTCAATCATTAATTTTTTTTTTATTCATTCCACTTCATTATGTCCCTTCTACCAATCCCCAACATCAAAATAATATAATGCTGTCATAGAGAATATGAATATCATAACCACCGATATACAATAAATAACACTGATAATAAAAACTTCGTGAAGAATCAAATGATAATCCAAGAGTTACAATCACGATTCATAAGCAAATAGCATTCCAAAATGCACATTAATTATAATTTTACACGAAAAATTATGTAGTACAGCTTATGTACTGGTAGGGAGAATTGTGAGTTGAAAATGTGAACCACTATAAATCAAGATTTCACGAGAATCGTTACTTTAAATTTGATTGATCAAATAAACGGCCTCCATTCTTTTTGTTTGTTTAACACAAAGCTCTGCCGAGATGATTGATAAGCTACTACACTAATTTATCTTACACTTCACATCCAAATAACTCATTCAACTCAAATAACAAAACTCACTGCACTCACGGTTGGCATACGGGAATGCCGACATATGTTCCAAAACTCATTATATGTGGTAATTGCCATCCACCTTTACAGAGAGGTAACAGTGAAAAGAATACAAATTTTCATTAACTACTAAACCAAAAATATACTACAATAAATACATAATAGGCAAACAAAGAAAAAAGATGCTACTCTATACCCATCAATGTCTATGCCGAGGGAAATTAGTGGATCCAGTTTTTTGGGCACCTCTGTAGGCTTTGCTAGGAGAATCCATCGAGTTCCTGAAGGGAGAGTAGGCAGATTTGGCTGGTTCTGGCACAGTGTCCAAAGGAATAGATTCTGCAAAACATGCTGTGTTAATGCGTGTTCTCTCAAGCTCTAATTGAAGGAACTCGGAGCTGTACTGCTGCGCAAGAGACTGAAATACAGAAATACAGCTTTAGATAGTAAGTATAGCAACAAAATTCAGTACACAACGTATTAGAACTGCTTCACAGACATAGACATCCCACAACAAAATAAACCTCATTTTCATATAACTAAACAAGTCTATACTAACGTTACATCCAGTCCAAACTATGAAACCAAAATAATCACCAATTTATTCAGCCACCCCCAGCTCAGATTTAGACATGCCACAAGTAAAAAGGGCAACAAACTAATTGCTTACAATGAGCTCATCTGGAGATACACTTATTCCTTGTTGCTTATCATCAACTGCATCTTCACTGCCGCGAGTTGGCCGACGACTATGTCCTGCATTCTCGACAGCATCAGTCACACTCTCTGTGGCTTTTTCCAAAAGTAATCCTTGTAAAGCCTTCAAGGAATCTCTAGCATCCGATGTAAAATATGGGTTTAATATAGTCTCGAAGTACTCAAGCTGCAGAGATACAAGTCGATTAATCAAACAATCTAATCATGTAAGGCCTAAATTTATACTGTGCAGGTAAAGAACATGAAGCATGAAGCTTTTTGTGTTTTATCATATTATATAAAAATATATTACAAATCCCAGGGTACTATTATACATCTTTATTTTTCTTTACCAAATACACCAAAATCTAAGGTAAGTATGCCCCGTTCCTAAATCAAGGAACGCCACAAGCTTCAGCGAGAGCTTAATATGCCATGTCCACTATCATTGATGGTTTAATACGCCAAAGTACTACCATAACTTACCTCAAGCATGAGCTGACAAAATCCATTTGTATCAAGTGCACTGAGATCAGTAGCTTCATTTTCACGAAAAATGCTGATGAATGTGTCAATCAAGCCTTCCACGAGAATGCCAAGTGTTTTATCTAAGAGAGGCTTAGCACCAGCAAAAACCTACGACAAAAAACACTGCATCTCAGCAGACTACCTTCAAGAAAATATAATGAAGCAACTGTTTAAACTGTAAATACACAAAGCAAAGTTTAAGAACTAGGTCTCTAATGCAAGGATTGCATTGACTAAAATCATCTATGCATCATCTTCACGTTAATTATTCACTCCAATGCAGTATAGACAAATGGCCTCTAAACTGAACTAACACCAAAAGTTTAGCAAAATACAACAACATTCACAAGGTCAATGAAAAGAATATGCAAGTCAAGTGACCATAAACTTAACTTCTGAACAGAAATATTCCTTCAAAATCCATTTGTTATATGAAAGACCCTTCTTAACAAGTCCTTCAAGACTTGTAGTACTGACGTAGACTGTCCAGCAATAACTGAAAAGGGTTTTGTAGCAGTGTTATCTGATTCTATATTTCAGTACTTTCGGTGTCTATCGAAAATATTAGTGACAAAACTGGTCATGGAAGATGCTGCTACTGTTTTGATTCCATGTTGAGAAGAGACAAACAGATAACTAATATAACAAATCCCGTGTGTTGGGTGCACACGAGTATTATTTATAATGAAAAAGACATACAATAATAAGGAATAAAATCAATATCTAATAATGGGAAATATTGATATTTCCCTATCAAATCATATCATGTATCTATCAGCATCTGTCAATAGCCTTTGTTGTTAAGCATACTTGTATTATTTAAAGCAGCCTATTTAGCAAAGATAGGGAGAGAAACTTTTTGCAGATTTTGTTGTGATCCTATGGAAGGTATCTTATAAGAATGCTTTTTTTTTTCCCTTTTATTTCCTTCAAGTAAAATTAATCGTCACCTTTTTTAAAAGGCAAGAGTAGGATACATAATCCCAAATTACATGCAATCATTACATTACCTCTGCGTGGACAGCTACCAATGTATGAAGCAACTCTACTGCTGCATCACGGACACCCTGGAAGAGACCAACATAAAATTGAACATCACGTCAAAACATCATTTTCCAAAAGAAAAACCAAGACTCATTTCAGAGAAAAACAAACAAATAATGGGAACAGTCATATTTACAACACAAACTATTGCCATTAGCTCCTCACTTTAACTGCAGGCGCTGCTCCCCAATGAATGCCAGAATTCAGCAGATAATTCATGGCAGCAGATCTGATCAAGTTTGCCTAATGAGAACACAGAAACTCGTCATGGTAGTGAATAGTGAAAGCAGGCATATACAGAGAAAAAATTTCCAACATGAGTAAGCATAGTGCTACAACTTACTACCCTTGTTCTTCCTGCTTCAGAATACCCAGACTATTTTAATGTGGACAACTATTCATCTAATTTAAATGTTTTACAGTACTTTTAATATTCAATATTCTAGCACATCGAACACAACATAACATATACATCAAGATTTTATTGTTGAAAACTAATCATTGACCATCTGTTGCATAATTTAGGCAGGAACAGATAGTAATTTCTTCATTTGTTTTATTTCATTACTCAAAGTCAATGGCAGAAACTTAGACTGCACAGATACAGGTTGGTAGAGTTGGAGCAAAGACAGGCAGCTGATTAATACCGGTCAATGCACAAAACCTTATAATTTAGAGTCCGTATAATATGTGATTATATTATATTAATAGTCTATTCTTCTAACTGATTATTTCTCCATGAACCACTCATGAAAACTGTCAATTATTTCAGATGATTCAGATAACCCTTACAGAAAAATCATCAATAATTCACAAACCTAATAAGAAATTACTAATTAAATGCCCTTATAACTCTCATTACAGCCTCTATACTCATCTATTTCAAACCTAATTATTTTCTTGAAGAACATGAACGATATATTTCTCATTTTACCTTTGCAAAAGTATATTGTTCAAGGACCTTCCCTTCAAGCGCCGAGAAACTATTCACAAGATCTTTTACATCACTGTTTCCTTCATCCTTCCCGCTGAATTAAAATCAAATCAGGAATCAGAATGCTAACGAAGACAGGATAAAATATCTTTATAGAAATTATATACAACAGAGTGACTAGTCAGTGACAGAAAAACTTAGATATACAAGATGGTTACAAGAGAATAACTTGATTAGTTGAAATTTATTGCCAGCCAAATTGAATCAATCTTAAAGAAAAAAATTGAGATATATACATAATATCATATTGAATGAAAGATGACAAACAAATTACTGGGAGGGAAGACATCAAAAGGAAAGACTGACTGATTCAAAAAACATAAGAAATTTCTGATGTGAAGTCAGAACAAACCAAATGATAATTTTCTAGCATGGTTAGCGTGCAAGTTGCAGCCTAACAAAGTCAGCAAACCTCATTTAGCTTTAATAGCATGCCTTCCTGATGAATTTCACAATATTTTACCAGATTGTTTTATATAATAAAGGAACAACAAGGACTACCTGGAATGCAGCCAGATGTGTTTATATTTGTTATACAACTCATATGAAAGTTCATCTTTGCAATATCCGATGTTGCTTAGAACAATCAATAACTTTTGATGGGGATCAGTAACACCTCCATGATAATCAGACGGTGCATTTTTTGATTCATGAATATATCCATTTGGTAACTGGGAGCCCTCTTCGTCCGATCTATGCTTGCCAACTTCGAAACTTATACGCTCCAAACTACCTGACAATTAAACAGAGGTTGACTCAACAGAAACTTTGTGTGCTACAACACCATCTTACTTTCGTTTTGTTTAATTTCCTTTATATGGATATCCTCTAAACTACCTGACAATTAAACAGAAGCTGACACAAAATTCAACCTTTATGTGCTACAACACCATTATGTCTTTCACTATCTTACTTCTGTTTTCTTTAATTTTATTTACCTGGAAAGGTACGCTATTGGGTATAAGATTAACTAAATCCAACATACCAGCAAAATCCAGGAAGCAGTTTAGACACGCAATTCTGACAGATTCTTGAATTTCTTGAAGTTGCATAAATATGTCCTCTGACTTTGTTGCCTCATTCTTTATGGACTCAAGCATCCTGAAGTGATCAGCATAGAGAAATATTAGCCATAATTTTCAGAAAGAAATAATAACTGCAAAGTCGGGGTCAGGGTCTTCTATCCAAATTAGGATCTTTACATTTTTTTTTCTTGTTGATGAAAGAGATATTCGGAAACTTTAAACTTCACTCCAAAGACAGTGGACTAGAAAAATAAAGTTGAGAGATAAACTATAAAGAAAAATTCAACTATGAACCTACAACAATCAAGAAATTGAGCTCGTACAAATTAAACACGAGCTTCTGATGTTAACAACATATAATTTAAATAGTTCTTGGATTATAACAACTTGGGTTTAAAACTATTTCTTTCTTGGATCATTTGGCAAAAATTTTCACATAGTTATGTTCCCATTATGTACAACCATAATTCCAACCCCACGTAGCGGGCTATGGAATGCAAATAGATGTGAATCGTCCAGCCACCCGACCAAGTAGAACCAGTGCCTACATCTTTTAGGCACAACACTTGAGGTACTGCTAACAGTCCGACAGAGCATAACAATAGTTTATGCCTTTTAGGATAAAAACTAGAGGGCTATGGACCAGCTTGCACTTGAGGGGTTGCAGGCAATCTATTTGAGTCAACCAGGACATGGGTTGAACACAGCTGAGCTGACTATGTAGAATAGAATCTTTAGCAAAGTAAACACTGAAGCCAACATATCCTGGGCTTATTATAGCTACTAGCAACTTTTTCTATAACATAAGCTTCATGGGTCAGAAAGGCATATCGGCCACAGCACTTATGGGTTTCAAGAGATTTCTAACATGATGGAGGTACAACAAGCACCATTGTCCCTTCACATGTGACAATGGTATTATCCACATCACCCCCTGGAAAAAGGTGGGACCCATTACAAGTCAGCTACAGTAGTGCAGAATCCATATATAGGTTTCATCCATCCCCTTAATCACATTAGGTCCCACTTAGTAAAGCTAACTGAGATTTCTTGAGTTCTTAACTAGTTGTAAGATGCCTCTGTAACTGTGCTCTCCGGTGTACACAAGTGGCACGGCTACAATTTCGGAGTTTTGGAGGGAAGTTAAATCTCTTGCTGTCTCTCTCTCTCTCTCACACACACACATGCATATACATATGAAATGAGCGATCAAATTACTCCTCACCCTTCATCTTCTTTTAATCTAATGGTTCTGTTATAGTTATAGAAATAAGGAACAGATAGTATATAATTAAGAACATTTACGTTATAATGTATTATTAGGAACATCTTCATTTATTATTAGAGGATATCAAATCTCCTCTATTTATTGTATTTAATATTTTTTTCTTAACATGAATAAAGAATTCATGTTGTCTTAAAAACACACGGTTTCAGATTAATGACTTTCTCTTTCCTATTGCTGATCGAATTCCAATAAGTAACTCATTTAACTGTTAGATTAAAAGGAGATGAAGGGTAGGGGTGGAAAGTTACAGGTAAAAGATATGATATTCAGATGCCCTAGTAATATAAATAACGCAAACTAATTGCATGAAATAAATCTTTATAAAAATGAAATAAGGAAATGAATATCTCATGCACCATAACAAAGATTAGGATCCAATCAACCTGGAAGAAAATTTAAAAAGAAAATATTGACTACTATGATTACCAAACAAAAATCAGCCGAGATAAAGAAAATATTGACTACTATGAGCAAATTAAAAAATTGTTTTTAAAATTATTAGAGAGCAACCCAATAAAACATTATAGAAAAAGACCAAGCTCTAAGTGGTTTTACTAAAAAATTGTGTCTGCTATGGTTCAGTGGGCACTGGTTCATGTAGTTAAATCCGCCAATTGAGATAAATGCCAATTGGACAGCCACCTTAGAACATACTCAGAAGGAGATGATATTATACCATGTATTAGCATCCCATATGCAAAAGAAGGAAAAATGAAACTAATCACCCGCTTCATTATTAGAATAGTATTATACTCTATTACCAATTAGTTGGTTTATATTGCATTCTACTCGCTCACTTCACTTTAAGGCATCAGATCCTATATGAATATATTAAAACTTACGAATTGATTTGATCCATTGCAGAGGCTACAACTGAACGGAACATTAAAGGCAAGAATGAGATTGCGTATGGGGATTTATTCCTTTCAAGAATTGAAACAATAACCCATGTCACATCCTTTGAAACCTCATCAACTGATGCCCGCATCCAAGAGCAGAGCCTTAGTACGTAGATCCTTATAATCTCTGATTGCAATGTTCGGATGGCACAGACTGCAACAAAGGGAGAGACACATGCACTCAGATCAGAACCTTAATAAATGAAAACTTCTAGATTTGAAGAACTGATACCGGCAATAGGAGGTGAGGCTTCCTTCAATTCCAAAGCTACACATGCTTTAGATATATCTTCTATTGCCTCACTCATGTAGGACCGGAGGACATTTGATTCCTCCAGATCGTGAAAAATGTTGGTAACCTACAGCAATAGCAGGCTGGGTATCAGTATACATGCAAAACAAATAGGAAAAAGAGAAAACCATGAACTACATTCTGTTTGTCAAATCAATCATGTTGCAGTATACATACTTCTCTAAATTACTAGAGTAAGTTTTAACATGCAGTGCTTTTAAGTTTATATAATAAAAAAATAGGCTTTCAAATATTAAGAATAGGACTACAGAGAAAAAGAAGAGGGGGAAAATACAAGTCAGATATTCATGAAGAGAATAATAAATGTATATATGACTGAATAAACAAGTCATCTAAGTTAAATTCAGTAGACTATATGATAAGAGTTCATTCATCACTATAAAGACCGATAGCACCAACATAAAACTTTGTTATAGCGTAATAGCACAAGAAAAGGGTAAAAAACATTATCCAGACCATAAGACAAAAGCACTTATTGCCTCTACTAAGAGGTTTAATTGTAAAAAAAAAAAATGCACTCTTTGTGGACATAGATAGCCAGACAAAAGAACAGAAAAATCAGAAAGGCACCACAATTTGAACATGAACAAAATAGTATTTGTATTGAAACATAGCTAAGAACAGAAAAAATCCACTGTTATATTGAGGAGAATTTTAAGAAAAGTACAACTATGAATTCACTTCCCTCTTCCTGCAATATTCTTGTTCTCCCTTCTCTACTATGTTAAATCAGAGATCAAACTAAATAAAAAAAAGTAAAAAGAACAAGCTATTAAGATAATTTGCAACACTGCATAGAGAAAAATATAAGATATATTCTCCATTTTACCATAAAGAAACTGCAAAGTCAGAAAATATAAATTTTCATAGAAGAAAGGGTCGGTCTTGTGAACACAATAATTACCTTGACTCCATACAGTGATATTGTGCTGCATATCATTGCAGAAACTTCATCAAGAGAATGACTTGAGTATTTCACTTCTCCAGCCTTTTCTTCAATTTTATTTGTAGAACTGTTGGTATTTGTATCAGTGGAAACTTGGGAAGACTGGAAAAAGAAAAAAGGGCCCCCTAAATATATGGCAGATGTAATTATGGGTGATAAGTTTAAGAAAATAAACAAAATATATTGAATGGTAAAATACAAAAAAAAAAAAAAAAAAAAATAAAAAAATAAAAAAAAAAAAAAAAAAACAAAAAAAAATTATGAATGGAAAAAAAAAAAAAAAAAAAAAAAGTATCATTACTGCACTTCCAGAAGTAGCCAAGACTCTATATTATCAACGAAGAGAAATTAAATACTCAAAAAAATGAAAATAAAATTTTATAAATAATTCAAGCACACGTCTTCCCCAAATAACAATACCTTAGCAAATTTTCCACTGAAAACAGAGAGAGCAACCTTCCAGAATGCTGGAATATGATGGACTATAACTGCAGTTAATCTACGGATATACCTTCCTCTTAAACCATCAACCTCTTCACCAATAGGGGAGTAGTTGATATCTGACTGACAATAGTTAACAAAAACAATATTAAAAAAAAATCACACCAAAAATTTATCCTAGCTTAATGACAATAAACTTACAGAATCATTCACATCTTCAATCTGCATCCATCTGGCATCAGAAAGAGCCCTGTCACGCAAATCATTATGCAAATTTTCCATTCTAGTCTCGTGATCTAAAGTGCACTTCTCAAGCAGACCGCGAATTCTCTGATTCTGTGAAGGAAAAAACCCTAAAGACTCAACAGTTTGGCCACAACAATGAAAGTGAGAGTGACAAGTTCAGAGACAACTAAAGCCCAAAGGGTGAAAAAGTAAATGTGAAATACTTAGGTGGGGCAGTTAGTTCTGTTGAACTCTAGGAAAGAGAGAAATATTAAGCATAAATCATGTGTTTCAAAGAGAGCACAAGTACTTTGTTTATATTGAAAAGAAAGGAACCAATGCAATAAAAGAGGAGATTATAAATAAAAATATTCTTTATAATATATATATATATATATATATATATGTGTGTGTGTGTGTGTGTGTGTGTGTAATCTAGATATTCTTAATTATATAGGATCAAATCCTTAATTCTAAAATTATAACACTCCCTCTCAAGTTGGGGCATATAAGTTGTATGTGTCCAACTTGCTGCAAATATAACCAATTCTTGATCCTCTTAGAGACTTGGTGGATATGTGAGCCAACTATTCACTAGAGTTGACAAATATTGCAGGGGATGTCCCTAGACTCTAGTTTTTCTCTTACGAAATGACAATTCACTTCAATATGTTTGGTCTTCTCATGAAAGACAAGGATTAGAGGAAATATGTAATGTTGCATGGTTGTCACAAATAAGGTGTATTTGGGAACCTTCATCAAATTTGAGTTCTTTGAGTAGTTATTTCATTTCAGCCATATGAGCTTGCAAGTGGATAATGTCATTGCCCTATATTATGCTTTTGCACTTTATACTGCCATAACATTTTATCTCTTACTTCACCAAGATATTAAATTGCCTCTAACAAGAACACAATGCCCTGCTGAAGTGGAGCCTCTATTGCTCGGTGACCCCGCCCAGTCAACGTCAAAATACCCAAAAATTTGAGTATTTCCCTTATACTAATAAATGAAAAACATTTTTTTTTCTCTTTCTGCATAACCTAAAGATAGAAAAAAGAAGATTGGACCACCACATGAGGATGGGTGGCTTGCATAAACGATTGGATAGATCAACGCAGCACAATCCCAATCTTGTGCTGTTTTGGAACAATGAATCCGAACCTAGGAGAAAGGATCGCAAAAAAAAAAATCCTCCAAAGACAATAGGTCTACTGGGTCAAAACAATTTTAAAAAAGAAATCAATACAATAGAAGAGATTTGATATCCTCACATTACAAAGATATGTACGGCAATAAATAAAAGCATTCATAATAACACATAATCTAAATTTTATTGATCATATACAATCAGTTCCTTCTTTCTAAAATTATAACAGGTACAAATTATCATGTTATAAAAACAGGTCAACAACAGCAACATTCTATCAATTGACATTCAATCCTTACTACTCAATATTGTTTAGCATACGATCAAAAAAACTTGAGAAGTAAATAAGGAAATTAAATGGCATATATTTCATTCTAGCATGGATATGAATTTTTAACCTGTATATTCAAATAATGCCATACTGGATCTGACTCCGGCTCCAAATCCAACAGTAACCTCACAGTATTCTCAAGCTACACGAAAAATCCAAGTGTTATAAAATAATCATCAAAACAAACAGAGAATAAAGATAACTGCAATCCATCTCTAACTTAATTACCAGGCCATGATGCTCTAGGTAAGGTAAGTTTTTTTACTACACTCCGTCCAAACAATAAAATTATAAGAATTAAGATGTAATAGCTTAAATATTCTTCAACAAGTACATGACGTACACAATCATGATCATGACAAAGATCAAATTCCGTTTTAGAAAACTGCCTATCTTTTAAATGACGCCACCCTAAAGTCCTTTTCATTATCACTATTTGTGACCTATGGGATTTATTTTGATGAGTTTTCTGTAGTTCTACAGTAAATTCAGTGAGTTGTTTTTTCCTTTTATAGATATGAAAACTTAAACGAAGTAAATAATGATGAAAAATACAATGGGGCAGAAGATAAGGTATCCTAAAAAGCATAAAACTCTACAGACTAGTTGTAAGAAAACAGAATGCAGCACGGCTATCACAAAACTCTTTACATAATAAGACATGGAATCCACTTTGATATTACGAAGTATTAGGTCCAACTGAGACGTTGGAGGAGACCAATGTCCAAAAACTCAATAAAATGAAATATATGCAACATGACAAGAGATCTAATGTAACATCCAATATTTGTATATTCCTGTACAACCTTATCCAAAAATCAATAACGATGTCCTTCTCTTGTATATTAACCTTTAATCTATAACGGTGAGCCTCACAAAAGAACATTAAGAGACTAATATAATAATGTGAGTACTTAAGGCTTTCTTAGATGAGTGGAATGTGAGAAAAACAAGAGAAAGAAATTTAAAGAATGTAAATACAAGGAAAATAGAATAGAAAAATATATTGCTTACACAGACAGAAATAGAATGAAAGTGTGAAAGTTTCCTAGTAAGTTGGATGATCGACAAAGAAAGTGGAAAGAAATAGGTATATTGTAAACCTTTTACACTAATTAAAAAATAGTTTAACTTCAAAAATGAAAATTTTTATACTATTTTTTCTTAATACATTTTAAAAAAACATATCAATAAAATGAATTTATTTTTAATTTCACAGAAGGACAAAAGATAAGGCCCATCACACATTTCCTTCCACGTATTACTCAATTTCACGCCACTAGAGAAATGAATTTTTCTTTGGGTGCTACCTTCCCCCTTTCCCTCCCAGTCTCTTGTATCATTGTTTGCTTAATGGTTAAAATGAAAAAAAAAAAAAAATTCTTTTTAACTCCCAGCCCCCACCAAAATGTATGCATCCAAACAAAGGGTTAGTCTCTTTACAAAAAGATCCCAAAACAAGAAGACATTATGTTTCAAGAAAGCATATTCAACTTCTCTTTTACAATTTTTCTATGATAAGGAAGTGAGAGACAATATTTTTATATTCTGTTATATTTTTTTCAAAAAGTTAAAACCCTGCTTTTTTTCTTCAATAACAGTGTTTATACAGAGGTGTTGGCTCATGTATGTGAACCTACAATTTTTAATTGGATGCCTAATTAGAAGTGCCTAATACATTTTAGAGAGGTGTTAACGTCAGAAACCTGCCCAGCACCGACACTTCAAACACGAGAGGTGCCAATGTCAGAATTGTATCCAACACTGTCACTTCAAACAGGAGAGATATCCAAGCTTCATGGTTTGAAAGGCAGAGCAGTAACAACAAACAGAAACTCAAAGAATAAATAGCCTCAGCATTCTATCACATAAGCAATATGTTTGATTTGATTAAATTATGTTGCACACACTGAAGTATTTTCTTCAAAATTCAATCCAATAAATCACACCCACGTCATGTCCAAATGAAATGCAATTTCTTAAAAATACCAGCACAACTGTTTGAAGCTAGCATGAGCATCTCCTACAAACTACCCAAAGACTTTGCTACAAGCCCACTACCAGTGGCATGTCCAAGAAGATGTGCTTCAATAAACATTAAAATAACATGATAAAACAAACTGAAGGAGAGAAATTGGTGAATATCCGCATTGTGAAAGTAAACATCAGCTCTTATTTATGCTTTTCTTCTTAACCAAAAAAAAAATAACTTCATTCAAAATTGGCCCAAAGCATAACTAACTCATGCAGTGTTATGAATCAGTTTCCGCTAAGCAAGATGCACCAGAAATAATGTCACAGGTCAGCAAAATCAAAGGTACTGCATACTGAAATGCAACCTCGTGTATAGTCCAATGCTTCTTCGCAAATAAATTCATTTAAACATTAGCAGGTAAATTCAAGAAATAAAAACTTACACTTGTTAGATCTATTTGTGGATCTTCCATAGATTGGAAAAGCATAGTCTTGAAATCATTCATCACTTTCTCAACTTCTTCAAGAACACGTTTTAGTATACCTACCTGAATCTGATTTGAGGCCAAAAGATTAGTAAAACCCAGTAAGTAAAAGATGCTTGGAAGAACCAGAAAATATTCACAAACATGATATACCCCTAAACAAATAAATGCTAAAATGGATGCAATTCTTATTTTGCTACAATAGATGGTTGAAACTTGAAATAAAAAATGTATGAGCATGTATACCCGAACTTCAAGAAACATTAAAATTAAACTTCGTTTACGAATCAAACAAGGGGCAGAATAGAAAAATCCACATCAATATAAACGTTTTGTACATGAGAGGGTAGAGCAATTGATTTGGCCTTCTTGTACTCCCTGACTGCCAAATCATATTCACCCTTACTAATGCTGCTACAGATAGTACTTGGCAGGTTGAAAAGCGTTCGAAACCTCTGTAGCATACCTTGGACAGTCCTAATTTTTTCTGCTTGAGCCTACAAAATTCATTGAAGTCATGAATAACTTATTTCAAATCCAGAATAGCAGCCACAAAAAAAAAAATCTAGAATAAAGCCTTCAGCCACCTGTCTCTCAAATAAAGGCTTCAAAGCACGGTTAGCCTGCAAACTGACTCCCTGAATAATATTATACAAATGGGAAGTCCCGGAACCTTCAGGATCATCCTCAATACGTCTTAACTTTGACTCAATATCTACAAAAAAAAAAGAAAAAACGTTTCACATTAAAAATAAAATAATCTTGACAAAGAATGAGTAAGAGTTTGAGCATCATAGGTGTGTCAGTCAGTCAAGAGTAAAATATCACTTTTGTAAGTTTAAACTAGATGTAATTGAATACTGTGGTGCACAAATAAATTCATACCATCAATTGTTGTTTTGCAAGAGACAAAGCAATCAAAGTTATCCTTAACCAACTGCTTTCTCTGCTCAGTACGACTTTTGAAATCAGTTTTCAAAGCAAGTGCACCAGCCTCCAGATCAGCAGCACTGGTATTAAGGTGTATCCGTGCTAAAAACAACTTTGCATCAAAGTTCTCCGAAAAATACAGCAGTTTTTCTGTATAATGGCAACAAAAATGCTATCAACTTTTTGAACACTTAAAGAAGAAGCACATAAACACAAGTACAGTCTAAAATATGAAATCCCTCTCATACATTGCATCTGAGGTATTCAAAGTTATTACAAATATAAAATCCTGAGGGTGACAAACTCTTAAATTCATTTTATTCCTCTGTATCTTTCTCAAGTACACTGTTCAGGATTTCCACCATGGCAGCTCTGAACCACCACTCTGCAACACCCAACACGGTCACCATGAGCCACCATGCGAAACACTATTCACCACTGCCATGTGGTGGCTGTCCAAAAGACCACCGCTGAAATCCCCCACGGCCATTTTTTAATAACACTGATCTATAGAGGACTTTTCCATAATTTAACCCAGTTATTGTGCTCTTGTGTCCATTTATTGATGGCAAATTAATTTCCTTGGGTCCCGAGTTGATGATTACTTAACACCAAAATTTGATGAGTCCTATACGCCTATTTAAATCATATAATGAGTTTCTAAAGAAAGAGGAAACGTTAGAGCATCATGCTAAAATTTATGATTCCACTCCAAGCCATGATGCCACCCTAGGTGAAATGTGAAGACTAAGATGTCTTCAATTTCTCTTCGTCTTTTCAACTCTGATTTCTAACAATTAAAAGTCCTATTCAGGTCATTACATTATTTTACAATTCACAGGCCAAACCATTTACCAAAAAATTCTTCCATATTCTAATTCAGTACCAAATTACCGTCTGTGTTACTGTTTCCTAAAACAAAACCTTTACTCGATTGAAAAAAGACAAATAATGAACTGCAATGAATTGGCATCAATGATAACTACAAAACAAGACCACATCTGTCCTGGGTGATAGTAAGAGTGCTTCCAGGGTATTTCTTTTCTCATTATCAAATATTGTAACAAGACATGATTTGTGGGAAAAAAAAAAAAGTATATTATATAAGGAAAAATAAGAACACTCTAAGGGCAGATATTCTAAAGTAAATATGCTACATAACACCTAACATATAAAAATAGTTACCACGTAGGTTGCCTTCCAGAATATCCTTGTCAACATTAGCAGAGCTATGTGAAGACTCAGTGATCAGCCTTAGTGTTCTGTTGTCTATGATACTGCCAAATGTCAACACAAATAAGTCTCCAGGACATGGAACTGAAGAAGCACGGAAATAACACAACAATAGGGAAGGAAAAGAGAAAAATCAATGTAAGAAAAGCATCAAAATGAACTTTACCCCAACCCCAGTGGATCAACACATTCCATGCCACGAGGGAATGACTGTAAGTAGGTAAGACCCTTTCTACCCACTGCAGAAGCTTTATTTTCAAAAGTTGGAGGCACAAACTTTTGAGCCACAGGTGCTGTTCTTGTTTCCCTCATTTCACGAACCCTACGAGCAAGCTGTCAAAGAAGCCCAACTACATTAAATTAAACAGAATTTCATAAGTACTTTTCATATAAAACAGAATTTCTTTAATTTCATAGACCATGAACAAAGCATCTAAATTTCAAACTTCCAAGTTTGTGATGAATAGCATATTCCAAAAAAATCCATATATGATTGTGAATAATATCTATAAATAACAAAACACGAAGGAAACAAAAAACAGAAATGACAGACCAAGTATATCCCATAAAACATAAGATACCTATAAATCTAATCCCTTTCAACAGGCACATACCCTCCAATAACTCATTTCATTTAAAGCAAGCATAATCTCATCCTAGCTAGCATGGACATCAATAATAAGATCTATGATGTTATTAGGATATTCATTATTATGACCACCTGTAGATTCTCCACAACAGATTATTAGCAGTAGCAATTGTCAATTACATGTTATTTGAATGGCAGCCAAACCAAAATGCAATGAAACATGATAGACATTAAATAAGCTGTTAAAAGAAGGAATTGATATAGACATTATTTACTGTTTCATGTACACAGTACGTCAGGTTGGAACATGCAATTTGCAAAAACAAAAGTTGCAAATACTTCACGAACTGTTTCAAAATTATCACAGTGATTAGTTACTTGAACTTGTTCTGAATTTGAATGCACAAGTCTACTGCAAGATCGTCTACCACAGAAACAATATCCAATAACAGAATTAACTGTGAACAGAAGATGAAGAAAAAGAGGCAAAGGATAGAAGATCACACACTGAAGCGTGGTCCAATTGAAAGCATTTATGAAAACAGATTTTACAACTTGAAATTTCCCTCTCAGTGAACTATCCCTCTCTCAGTGAACTTTAACTAACTGACGGATAAGCATAAAGTTACTCGTACAATGACCATACAAGGTCCCCTTAATTATAGGCAAAGCCAACCTAACTAACTCTGCACAAGTGCACACAGGACACGTGAACAATGTCACCCACACCTAGACACAAGCACCTGCATAAGATGCTTCAATCTCGGTAAACATTGTAGAAGACTAGGCATGTTATTAAGAATGTACTATGTTAGACAGTCTAAGAACCTTTGAACAAGTTTTACTGAACCAACTTTTACGTAACTGAAAGGGCCCAAGAGTAAAGATACAGTAGCATTTATATTACCAACAAGTTGGGTTATCTGCTACAGCTGTTGCTTATACTAGTTTTCTCCGATTAGTTAGTCCTGTTTCAAACATTTAGTTAGTTAGTGCATATATAGTTCAGTAACTTCTCCTGTTATCTAAATGTATGACGATGAGCTATGCGTATCTGCATATTATTAATCAATCTATTCCCGAATTTCCTACAGCTACTCTTCCTTTCTTTTAATTCTATGATATGTTTCCATATCAACCTTATCTACTGCCAACTCAGATTCCTAAGATTTTCCTCTTGCATTATGAAGAAGTATGCGAATATTTATTGATTATAGCAATAGATCCTATCGAAATAATGGGATTAGGTTTGAGAGTAATAAGACCACTAATTAATTAATTAGGTAATTTATAGAATAAAATAAGATTGATTCGGTGAGTCGAAAATGTAAAGCACTGACAAAAGCGATGATCGCATTACCTCAGCCTCGTCAACATGCTTCCAGCGACTAGGCTCCTCGCCGTCCCAGACGCGATCGTCATCGCGCGCCGGTCTCCCGGCGGCGGCGCCTCGGGTCTTTGAGGCGGCAACCGGATCTCTCACGTTATCCTCGTCACCGCTGGAGATGCTGAGCATCTCGACTTCGGAATCGTCGTCATCGTCGGCGACTCCGCCTTTGGAGTTGGACTGTTTGGACGGAGGCGCGTTTTTCTTCGGCTGTTGGACGTAGTTAGCGACGGGCTTGCGTGAATTGGAGGTTTTGCCGTAGTTGACATCTCGCTGCGATTGCTCCTTCAGCGCCATCTGGAGGAGCTCATCCTCGTCGCTATCACTCGACATCGTCGCAGTTCCCTTCGAAGGAAGATAGAAAAAAGAGAAGGTGTGGTTTTCTGGATTTTAGATCTGAGGGAGAAGACGCAAACGAACAGAGAAGAAAAGAGAGTTCGAAGGGGAGAATCTTCCAATCTCAATGTATTTTTCCCGGAATTTCTCTTTTTCTTTTTTTATTCGATTTTAATTTAGTGAGACCATCTTTATCGACCATATGTATCGAAATTGAATGGACTTCAAGGTTTTATTTTTAAGATGAACATTTATTTTAAAAATACTTTTGTATATTTTATAAAACAAAAACTAGTTTTAAATCAAATTTTGAACTGATTTCTAATTAACTCTTTAATTCATTTTAATTATGTATTATTTTAGATTACTTTTAAAACTAAACTTCATTTTCAAATTGTTCATCTTAAATGTTTTCACCAATCATAATCATCTTATAATTGTGTATGCTTTGTGACTAATCATTTCCCAATTAATTTCAAAGTCATTTGTCATAAATGAAAAAGATAAATATATATAACATTTCATATCGATCGAGTCTACATACATGTTTAATTTCAATGCAAATAGGTTTACATGAAACTTAGATTGTTTTCAATATTTTTTCAAAATCGGGTGGATGTAATAAAGTCACTAATTTGACATTGTTATTTTTGTTTTTCATCCCACTCTGAATATTTAAGAATAATAATATTTTGAAAACTTTCTTTTACAAAAAGAAGTGATATCTTTTGAGTAATTTTAAAATATAGAAAAATGATAAAATAAAAAATTAAGAATCACTTAAAAGATGTTACCTAAAATTATAAAAAAAAAAATTGTTTTATCTACTTACAAATATACTTTAACGTTAAGTTAGTGTTTAGATATAGAAGTCTCAGTCATCTTGTTAAGAAATATAAATAACCTTTTATCTTAGTTTATTTATTTTTATTATTTGAATTTTATCTTTACTTATACAAATGATTAAAGAAGACTCAGGTAATATCTCCTTACTCCTGATTTTTTTTATGCTTAATGTTGCTAATTATATGTTTAGATGATAATCATGCGTAAAAATTGTATTGTTTATAGTCGATCTAAGAGTGTATTAGTGGATTCTGGGCCAAATATATATTGACAAGGTGAAAATGGTCTTGGAGACTACGACGTTACCAATATTATCAATAGTGGAACATGTTTCACATCGTTGTGGAACATTAAATTTTGTATAGTTTGTGTACATGATACATCAACCTATATTCTCCCTTTAGATACAAACTAAATTGATTTTTTAACATCTTAAAACATATTAAAAGTATTTTTAATATATCAAAGTCATAATAATAAAAAGATAGTTAAATTGATTTTGACATATTTCAAAATACAATGTTTTAAAAGAAAGAGAGAAAGTGATCAATTTGTTAACAAAAAAAATTCGTGAACTCAATTACTTAAATCAAACCAATAATTAATACTTAGTTTTGTTATTTTTGTTTATTTTATATTTTTAAAATTATTTGTTTATTTGTAGTATTTTTATTTTACATTCATTCATTTATTTAATTATTATTCTTAAAAAATATTCATAATTTGTTTAATATATTATTTTGAGTACCTTCAACAAATAGAGTATTACACTAAGGCCATGTTCGCATTAGAGTATTTTATGTTCCAGCGTAATTGAACAAATGGATCAGCAGGGATTGAACCTGTTCGTTTTCGATGATATGTGTGCGAGTCTTTGCAGTGATTTGAATGATAGATGAATTTTTTCATCTCGCTCCTGGAGGTAAAATTTGAAGGATGGTCACACCAAATGACCCATTTACCCTTGTCACATTTTATTATTCACGTGTTGCATATACCAATATAGCAGCACCTATGTTGTTCACAATTGCTTGGTAAAATTTATTTCAATACTATGAAAATAAGTAATTTATTTTATTAATTTTTGTAAATTATTTATTTAAAGTGTAGCATTAAATAAAAAATTTAAAAATTGATTAAAACTCATACAAATACAAATTTATACGACTTATTATTTAAAGGGCAAAATGGTAATCCTTTTTTAAATATATTAAAACATTTTTATATTTATCATATCAATCAAATCACTCACTAACTCTCATAAACTTTACTTATAAATTCACTTATAATCACCTATAAATCCCCTTAAAAAAAATAACACATCTTTCACTCTCAAATTCACTCAAACTCATAATCTCCCTCTCCCTCAAACCCATCTACCTAACGCTCTGTTCACTTGAATGGATAACAACTATCAATGGATTTGCGAAGACGGATCGAAAACAAATTTTATGTTATTTTAACATGATTTAAAGGGAAAAGCAGAGACAGATTTGGATGATGAATATCACATTTCATCCCTTCAAATATGCATAGATTTGAATAGATCTATACTACTTTTACTTTTATAACCTTTTTTCGTTACATATATTATATATATTATTATCATTAGTTATATATTATTGTTTTATTATATATAATAATATATATTTATATGTATATATAATTATAATTATTAATAATGTAAAAAAAATAAGAATATGTTTAATATAATAATTATATATAATAACAATTATTAATAATATATATAAATAATAATTAAAATGTCATTAAAATTTAATATTTTTAACTTATTTAAAAGTTATTTAATTTTATTTTTATCATAAGGTTAATTAGGTAATTTTAAATTTTATTTATTATATTTATTTTTTTAATCTATCACATCATTCAAATCACTCACTAACTTTCATACAATTTATTTCTAAATCCATCTAGTTTATCCTCTAAATCCACTAAAAAAAATACACATATTCATTCACTCAAATACACACAAATCTATCTTCACACTCTCCTCAAATTCATCCTACCAAAGAAACACACCCTAGGTGAACAAAGCCTAAGGTAGTGTTCGTTTCGGTCAAGTTACTGTTGGCGAGAGGGAGAGAGCGAGTGAATACATTGTTCGCATAAACAGATTTGCTCTAATTTGTGAGTATAGACTGTGCGTAAGAGAGCATATATTCATCTTCACATAATAAGAAGTTTGACACTGATTTACTGTATATGGAGAGTAATATTACAAATTTATTCTCACTTTTTTTAATATTTGATCCAAAGCTGCCTATGCATACAAAGATGTGATGTGGTGCTACTATCTTAACTTTTTTCAAATAAAAATAATATTACTTAAATAAAAATAAATTTAATAATGAAAAATAAATAATTAATAATTTTATTTTTTTATTATATATAATATAAATAATATAAAAAAATAATTATTATTTGTATAATTATAATGATAATAGTAATATTTATATAATTTTAATTTTTTTTTTCAATTAATAAATATTTATAATATTTTTATTTATGATAATAATATATGAAAAATTAATTATAACTTATCTAAATATCATTTTATTATACTTTTTAACATCAAGGACAATTAGATCATTCTATATTTTCATCAATTAAATTTAATTTTTTTTTGTGCACATCAGTCAAATCCTTCACAAACTTTCACAAAAATTACTCTCAAATCTATTCTACTATCACCCCCAAATTCATAAAAAAGAACTACATAAATATTACCTTCTAATCAACCCAAATCAATCCTTTCTATCTCCTTCAAATCATCACTCACATAAGAACACACCCTAAGGGTGTGTCTCTTTGGTAGGATGGGTTTGATGGAGAGTGTGAAGATGAATTTGTGTGGATTTGAGTGGATGAATATGTGTGTTATTTTAGTGAATTTAGAGGATAAAGTAAATGGATTTGAAAATAAATTGTATGAAAGTTAGTGAGTGATTTGAATGATGTGATAGATTAAAAAAAATATAATAAATAAAATTTAAAATTACCTAATTAACCTTATGATAAAAATAAAATTAAATAACTTTTAAATAAGTTAAAAGTATTAAATTTTAATGACATTTTAATTATATATATATATATATTATTAATTATTAATATTATTATTATATATAATCATATATAATTATTATATTATACATATAAATATATATTATTATATATAATAAAATAATAATATATAACTAATAATAATATATATAATATATGTAACGAAAAAAGGTTATAAAAGTAAAAGTATTATAGATCTATTCAAGTCTATGCATAATTGAAGGGATAAAATTTGATATTCATCTTTCAAAACCGTCTATGCTTTTTCCTTTAAATCATGTTAAAAGAACATAATTTTTTTTTCTTCGCAAATCCACTGATAATTGTTATCCATTCAAGTGAACAAAGCATAAATGTAATGTGGATGTGGTTTTATAGGTTATTGTTGTTTCCAAAAAAATATGTCCATACTTATTAAAATAATATGATAAATTTACATGGTAGTTTTTAATTATAAAATTATGTAATTTGTTTATATATATATATATATATATATATATATATATATATATATATATATATATATATATATATATATGAGAAAAAGTTTAAATTACAGATATAATAACAATCATACAAATATAATTTATAGCACATCTTTCTATTTGACAATTTTTTATTGTAAAAAATTGTTTCACAATTTTATCATGACAAAAGCCAGAAAAATCCCTATACATGTATGTGTATTATTATTGACCTGACTTGTTCCGAATGGTCTGGTATATCATTTGCGAGCTTATTGATTATCCAGCTAAGCATGGATTAAGATATCTGCTAAGAAAAACACAACTTCATTTGCTCTCTATTTTATTGCAGGGGATCTCATCTGCTTTGCTATATACATTGAATGCGTGCCACAGTAGCAAATAAACCATAATGCAAAGTTTATTGCTAATGGATAAAAAAAATCTATATTTATGAGCAATAAATATCTATGTTATTCATAAAAAAAAAACTAATACCCAAATGAAAGAATGTCATCAAAGAGAGACTTGATTGGGAATTAAGATGACAAATAAATTCGTCCACCATGGATATTGTTTGAGTCCATCATTATTTTGATGAAAATCCTTGCATTAATTAGGTATAAGTATATGGATTTTTTCAATTGAGTATGGAGATGTAGATGTACATATATGTCTCGTCCCTGTCTCAAATCCGCCCTGTCTCAAATCCGCCATAATACTAATACATGTTGCATTTGAATTATTAAAATACTAATTGTGTTTTAAGTAACCTTATATCAATTTATATATATATATATATATATATATATATATATATATATATATATATATATTCTCTATTTTTATTTTTTTTCTTATTATTTTGTTTGTCATAAAGTTCATTATTATCTCCAATGTATTTATTGTATTATCCAAACTTTTATTGTAATTATGTTTAAATGATGTATACCAATAAACATTTTTTATGTCTCAGATTTGAATTTTTTACTATTTTTTGATATTTTTATTTATTGTATATTTTATGTTCATATGAGAATGTTTAACACTATTAGTTTAAGTATTCAATATTATAAAACTTTCATTTATTAGGCAATATAACAAATTTATCTTCTTCATTATTAATTTTTGTTTCATTTGAAGAATTTTTTTATTTCGCTAAAACCATTTTTGTTATATCAATCATCGACTAAGTTGATGTTTGAAAATTTTTCTTAGATCTCGGAAGTATTTTTCATCTCATCACACCCTTAATTATACATTTGTTTTCGTTTGTGCAATTTCATTCAATGATCTCTCAATTTTTCTAAGACACATATTTCATAATTTTTTTAGTATTTTTATTTATTGTTTATTTTTATAAGGTTTAGAATATTAATTATATATTTTTTATGTAAATATTTTTATTTTTTAACTCATTATCATATGTGTAATTTTATCAATATAATTTTATAAATAATTTTATTCAATATAATATAATAATTTAATGTAATTGCTATCAATCTTTTTTTATCATCATCCAACATATATTGAAATTCCAAAGATGAAAAATCTATATTAAAATTTTATTATTATTAGTTTAATATTTTTTTTATGATTTGATGAAGTGATATAATATAATTTTTATTAGTATATAAGAAAAGAGATTTCATTAGAATTTAAAAAATTGAAGTAAATAAATATTTAAAATAATTTTTAATTTGAATATTTATTTTTTTTTCTATTTTTTTTTAAATATTATTAAATTTCATCAATTAGGTTTCATTAATGTTTACAAATTTAATAAAATGTTTTGGTTCACATAAAATTTTATTTACTCTAACTTGAAATGTATATAATTATAATATAATTATTTATAAATATTTGATATTGAAGAAACAACACTTCTTTTAATATTGAATATTTAATAATATTATGTTTCTTCTATAATAATTTTTTTATTTTATAAAAATTAATTAATTGATACCAAAATATAGTATGAAAGTTGGTATGAATACGATTATGTATATATCTATACTCTTGGCGGGGACGAGGATGAGATAAAAACTTAATAGTCATTAGATTTTGATATAGAAATGATAATGAATTTTTTCTTTAGAGATAAATACGAGATAACCTAGGGTAAAAACTTAATATTCATAAAAGGTGGGAAATTTGATTCCTACAATCTCATTAAGATTTAAATTGAGGATCACATAATCTAGCTATGAAGATTTAATATCTCTTAATTTTGAACATAAATGAATATAGAGATGTGGGAAATTATAGATTCATAATCTTACTCTGGTACGAATACATGAATATGTTTTCTAAATTTCTACATATATGACGCATGCAGCTTTAGCTTTTATGATCCACATGGAAGAGACTTGTTACTCGGATTCTCATGCATGTATGTGGATGTTATTTGAGTCCTTGATTAGTTTGTAGTTTCGTCAGGCTTCATGTTTTAAAGGGGAGGCATATGATCTGCACCTTGATCATGGCTCCGAGAAGATTCAAAATTAAAGGGAAAGGAGGAATGTTTGTCGGATCTGATCTAACATCGTATAAGTGCAAGTACTAAGTACAATGTATCGTTTTTTGTTGCGTGATAACATGAATTGTGTATGGAACGATGAGGGATAAGGACACGTATACGAGAAGGTTTGAAGAGTGATTAATTGAATGAAAAACTAACAGGATTCATGAATCTGAGACTGAGAGGCTATCTATGTTATCCCAACATAGTGATCCAAATGGTCGAGTTTTTGTAGAGAGAAGCAGTGACAAATAATAGTGGTGTAATAGTTTAATGTTGTAGTGAGTAGTAACATGGTTTCCTTTGAAGCAGCAGGTAGTGAATATAATGAAGGCATGAGTTTGTCCACGTTGATTGAGCTGGAAGGAGGCGATTGAAATGGTGAGTGCATTGAATTTGGAAAGTGTGGAAAGTGGGAGGGGAATAATCCAGGGTGGTCTTACTGTGTGTGATGAAAGGTGGTGGTTTAGAGAGAGAGAGAGAGAGTTGGGTGTTGTGAAGAAGAATCATGTGGATGCATGTGCATTGGGTTGGAGAACATGCCCAAAGCAACAAGCAACACACACTTAGGTACACCTGTCTCTCTCCCATTCCCTTGGAACCCTCCTTCCAAATTCTACTGTGGCCCCCACCTTCTAATCCTTAATTCAAACAACCTCAACCTCATCATCATCATATGTATAAATTATGTTCTCTTGGTGTGGTATTCCATACAACACTTGTGTTACAACCATGGGAATTTCTTCACACCCTTCTCTTGTTTCCCTCTCTTTGAAGGATCTGCTTCGGGGAAGTGAAGCAAACAGAAATTCATCGTACGGGTTTTTGAGGAGCAAAGTTGCAGAAGCAAAGAAGGGTGGTAGGAGGCGAAGGAGGGTTTTGATGAAGAGAAGAGGATCAAATGGGATTCGGAGACGCGTGAGAACGTTGAAGACCCTTATACCTAACTCTCATTCTTTGGGGTTGGATCGACTCTTCGCACAAACTGCTAATTACATATTGTCCTTACAAACCAGAGTGAGGGTCATGCAGGTTATGGTTGAGGTATTGACACCCTCTCACGACTGATTCATATTTGTTTGTAAAGACTAATTATAATTCAGATTTTTGTTTTCCCTTCTGGTTTGTAGCTACACAAATATTGGTTTCAGATTTCGTGTTCTCTCTCTCTCTCTCCTGCATCTAGATTTAGATCATTTCATGGTGTAACAATCATATCACTGCCTTATTACAGTCTTTGTTATATATATTTACCTGTATTAATCAATCGCTCAATTGGGACATACCATTTTTTTTTTAAGTTATTATGTTTGAAATGATTGTCACTCGATAAGCAATTCCATATAACATGTGATGTGATGCACCACTGAACTTAAACGATCCATCATAACATGCACCTTGAAATCTGAAAATGGAAAATTTGATTTTTAAGAGTCAAAATACACATCTTATAAGTTGCTGTTAATCTGGCTAGAAGAATTACAATAGTGAGTTAGATGCCAAGTCGGAACCCAAAAATTGGTGGATTAGTATTCCAGTACACATGATCATCACTTTTTCATTTCTATCGAACTGAAAATTTTCTTCGTAAACTGAATTTCTGAAAATTACTTTTATTTTATTTATTCGGAATTTAAGTGTGGTGAAACTTGAATATTTTATAAGACAAGATTTATAAATTTATTATTTTAAAATTTTGACTTGGAGATGTAAATTTCTTTTTTAGCTGAACTCTATAATATCAATCTTCTGGTAAGTTTCTTCGAAACACCTATCATCCTTATATAACTTTTTTTATGAAAACTTAATTAAATCCTTTTTAGGTTAAACTCTATTATCTTTGTTGTTGAAACTTCTGGTAAATCTCCGACTTGCGACTTTTTATAAGAACTTAGTTCTCGCAAAAAATTGACGTGAAATATGGTTAAAAGTAGGAGTAAATGATGCAGGTTTTTTTAATGCAGGGATGACCCATGATCTGATCTGTTTCTGCAGCTCATTTCTAAGATTCTCTCTCTCCCCGTGCTTTTAAGAGAAAAGAAAAATATATGCATGTCATTTTTTAGGGGAAAAAGAAAAACTATTTGTGTTGCTAAAAGAAGATAACATTGTATATTACAAATTGAGTAATAAAAACTGTAAGTTAATACAAAAATTTAAAATAGGAACTTGCAGAAAATAATAAGAATTTGGATAAACTTACTTCCTCTAGGCAATTTAGTTTATAAAAACGTGTAACATAAATTATATATGTTATAGAGGTTTCTTTTTCTATAATGAAATATTTATAATAAATAGGATGAACTTAGCTAAATAATTGATTAATAGTTACTTTTGAAAGTTTTGAATTTTAATATTGCAAATTGTTTTGCGGTGTGTTGTAAAATTGTTATTATTATTATTTTTTTTGTATTTGAATTTATCGTTGGGTCCGCAGAGAAGATGAACTCATTCCGTACAATAACCGTTGACTAATGCGCTACTCATTTAGTAAAGTTAGTTATTTTCATCAACCTTTGTTATGAGAAGACATGCATAATGCACCTTTATCCAAAAGGGTAATCACTTCAAGGTTAATTCATATTACGAGACAATTTCTATATATAAGATGCATGCTCAATTATTTTAACCATTAATAAAATTAAACTAAAATCAATTGAACTATTTAAAAAAATATTATTTTTTTTGTAATAAGAATGAAATATATCAATATTTATTATAATTGTATATTCTATATGTTTTAATCATTTTAAATATAATTTAAATTAAAAGATGATAATTGAGAATTTAAATACAAAGTTGATTATAACATCCATGATAATACTATCGTAATAATTTATATAATTACTTCGTATTCATTATTTTATTTTCTTTTTCTATTTTTTTAATCAAGTATCTATTTAAGTTAAGTAATTTATAATTAATTAAGGTCTTTTCAACTGAATATTTTGATAAAAGAATTTAATATATTAAGTACTCAAAATATATATTTTTTATCCAAATGCTTATCGTTATTATCTTTTAGTTGGTTTTCAACTGATAACTTCTTGTTTCTTTGTATACTTTCCTCCAACTTATTAGTCAATTCATTGAAAATATTAAATAAAAACACCAATCGGTACGAGTTAGAAATAGAAAGACAAGGATAATAAATAGTTGACGACAGAATAAACACACAATAATTTACACCAAAATAAATATATTTTAAATTGAATATTTTTTAATAAAACATAATTAAAATTTCTTAAACTTTCAAAAATTAGTAAAGTTTTAATGCATTTACTTTTTTTTTCTCATAATTTACCTTCAATAATATATTGAGGATGATTATTAGTAAAGTTTTTAAATATTGTGGGCAGAAGAATCACCTCTCTCTAAAGTTCCTAGAATGTATTAAAATGTAAGTAAGAAAAAAGCAACAATTGGAGTTAGAAATGTATAATGAGAATAGGTGGGCTAGGTGTTTCAATTGAGGAGATAATGATTTGAACAAGAGAATACTATGTTTGTGAATTCATACAAGAAGAAGTAACAAAAAAAATACTTAAATAAGGAAGTTGATGAGGAATGGACAAAAAATATGAGACATGTTTCACATTGACTAAAGATATGACTATTTTATATTATATAAGTGAAATGCAAATCTCACCTTACAAGTCAGTTTTGTGAGATTGAATTAAATATAATATTAATATGATCTTAGCTCAAAAATAAAAGAGATTTACATCACTTTAAATTTAAAACCTTAATAAATAGATATAATATACATGAATGATACGGTATTAAATATTATATTTTTATACTATGTGAAATTAGATTCACATTTGTATTTTCAATAATCTCTTCTTCAAGGGATTATTATAACCACCTCCCCGTAACTGAGATTAAAAAGTATTTCTTTCTACTTAATTTTATTAATTTTCGTAATCATTACTTCAAAAAATATTTTCAAAAATCATAATTTACCAGAACCGTGATTCTCAATATCATGATTTGTGAATTTGAAAAAGTTATCACGAATCAAACGTCTCCTTAATACATTTTAATGTCTTTTATATCACTTGGCACAATAAATTTCCTCAATATTATTAATACATAAAATTAAACTCTTCACTTTTTTTAATTGCTTTTAAAAAAAGTAATTTTGGTTAATAATATAAAAAAGCTAACATCGAAATTAACCTATTGTATAAATAGTCTTTTTGGGAACAAAAATGTTTAAAACTTTAATGTTGAATTAATTAATTTCTACTTTTAAATCTGTCTTTTCAAATTAGCTTTTTATACTTATTAATTTATCATTTTAAAAAGTTCAAAATTAACATTGATTAACTTTTGTATCGATGACATTCTTATCATAATATTCTCTATCTTAATAAACATTAAATGTAAAGATAGAATAAACACTAGAGAAAATAGAAGTAAGAGAGGTAGCAATGAAGAGAAAAATTAGCAACAAATTAATTAATTTATAGATTTTAAAATGGCATATATCTCCCATAATATTGTAGGTGTGAATTGAGTTGTGACAATGGCTGACCATTATTTTGAGATCAGGGATCAGTGTTGCAATTTATGGCAGCCACACGCAAGTACGTGATGGATGGCTGATATTGAAAAATTCTATTTTCACAACAAACACACGACACATTAACTTAAGCACAACCGAAATAACATCATCATAATCTTATTCTTAACTATGTTCCTTTCGGAATCATGACTATGATTTCATATCCTCCATCTAAACAAAAATAATTATAGCCTTGACAATTGTTACATGCATAGCACTGAGAAAAAAAGTTAAATAAAGGGTGGCAAAGGCCATTCAACTCTGATCAATAATAACATATCACATTCATTCAAACCTCCCCCACAGAAACATTTAGGAGTTGAGAGGGAGAGAAAAAGAGAGAACAAACAAAATGCAGAAGCATGGTTTTTCAGCGAAACGCAGCGTGTTACCGTATCAAACACCGAGACTAAGGGACCACTACGTTCTGGGGAAGAAGCTGGGACAAGGGCAATTTGGGACCACTTACCTGTGCACGCACAAGACGTCGGGGAAGCTCTACGCATGCAAATCGATCCCGAAGAGGAAGCTTCTGTGTCAGGAGGATTATGAAGACGTGTGGAGGGAGATTCAGATCATGCACCATTTGTCGGAGCATCCCAACGTTGTTCAGATACAGGGGACGTACGAGGATTCTGTGTTCGTGCACCTTGTGATGGAGCTGTGTGCAGGGGGTGAGCTTTTTGACAGGATCATTCAGAAGGGGCATTACAGCGAGAGAGAGGCTGCAAAGTTGATAAAGACCATTGTTGGGGTGGTGGAGGCGTGCCATTCGCTTGGGGTTATGCATAGGGATCTCAAGCCTGAGAATTTCTTGTTTGATACCCCTGGTGAAGATGCCCTTATGAAGGCCACGGATTTTGGCCTCTCTGTCTTCCACAAGCCAGGTTCTTTTCATCTCTTCTCTGTTCCATTTTTCAAACAAAAGCACCTGCATATAAGTTTAGTCTATTTGTATTGCATATACATGTCTGCTGATTTTGCCAATGTTCATGATGTATGGTACGGTCTACAATCAAACGTTGTAAATTGTGGTCATGATTTCATCGAGACTTTTTATGTGGTAGGAAAATGTAGCTTCGATTCCATGATTCCCTTTTGGATAGAAACATGTATAGTTTGGACCAATCGATTGAATTGAATACCTATATTCTGCATCTGATGCGATTTTATTCTTTTTTTCATGATGTTGGACAAATTTTTTTCCCTTTATATGTTCAGTCAGTACCGAAAAGAAACCAATATGTATTCACTTTTGTTGTTTGTCCTCAGGACAAGCCTTTCATGATGTAGTGGGAAGTCCGTACTATGTTGCCCCTGAAGTGTTGTGCAAGCACTATGGACCAGAAGTGGACGTATGGAGCGCTGGTGTTATCCTATACATTTTACTCAGTGGGGTGCCACCTTTCTGGGCTGGTAACGATTCTAATGTTTACTGTTTATTTCTTGGACTGTTATCCTCGTTGTGCCTGAGTTGCTTTCACTTTTTATATTACCTTCAGAGAGTGAAGCAGGAATTTTCAGACAGATTATAAACGGAGAGCTTGATTTTGTTTCTGAGCCGTGGCCAAATATCTCAGAAAGTGCAAAAGAATTGGTAAAACAGATGTTAGACAGGGACCCTAAGAAAAGAGTTTCTGCTCACGAAGTTTTATGTGAGTTCCTTGAGTACTAGTCGTCACTGGATTTTCATGTGCTGCTGGTGTATGCCAGATCATTATATTATCAAAGCTTTGTAGCAGATTTAACTACTATGGAGTCTTGTATAACCAGGTAACCCTTGGATTGTTGATGATATTGCACCTGACAGACCTCTGGACTCTGCTGTTTTGACGCGCCTAAAGCATTTCTCAGCAATGAATAAACTTAAGAAGATGGCATTAAGGGTATGTTTGCCTATCATTACACGCCTTACCCTTTTCTGTTTCATTTCAACAATGATATTAAATTTCTTCCTCAGATTTTTGTTTACTTGTTTAATGGGATAAGTTCATAACTTGTAAGTCATATATATAAGGGCTGTGATGATGATGATGATGATGATGATGATGAATGTATATTACACAAGAAAATAAGGGTAGCTAAATACAGAAGTGCCAGTTTCCATTTGATGGCTATTTTATCATTTGTTAGATTTCTGTTTGTTCCGGTTAATGATGATTAAATCATTTATATACTTTCTTTGATTCAAAATAGCAATTCATATGAACTTTATAAATTTTATATGCTCTGTCCCTTTTTTACACAGTCTGGTTGCGCTGACACATCTAAGTATTGTTTTCAGGTCATTGCTGAAAGACTTTCAGAGGAAGAAATAGGTGGATTGAAAGAGTTATTTAAAATGATTGACACAGACAACAGTGGGACAATAACTTTTGAAGAACTGAAGGAGGGTTTGAGAAGTGTGGGCTCTAATCTCATGGAATCTGAAATCAAATCCCTTATGGAGGCGGTAGGTAGATTATTTGTATTATTACTATTATTATGAATTATGAGTTGGGTGATCATTCATTACATTCTCTAATTTGGCAGGCTGATATAGACAACAGTGGAAGTATAGACTATGGTGAATTTCTTGCTGCTACACTGCACTTGAATAAGATGGAGAGAGAGGAGAATTTGGTTGCTGCTTTTTCCTATTTTGATAAAGATGGTAGTGGTTACATCACCTTTGATGAGCTTCAGCAGGCTACCAAGGATTTTGGCCTTGGCGATGTACATCTAGATGAGATGATCAGAGAGATTGATCAAGACAATGTAAGTTCCTGTAATTGTGTTTGCATTTTCTCTAACACTTGTTGATTCCATTTTTAGTTTTCCCAATACATGATTATCTCTAAAATTAATGAAATAACTTTCTGATAACAGGTCCTTTGTGGACAACTTTAAATACTTAATAAGGCTTTTCTTTCTGTGATATATAGTGTTTGTTTGAAATTATCTTTGAGGCATTTTTTCTTTAGGTCCTAATTGTGTATCGTTGTTTTTCAGGATGGAAGAATTGATTATTCAGAGTTTGCAGCAATGATGAAAAGGGGTGATCCGGATGTTGGCAGAAGCAGAACCATGAAAGGCAATTTGAACTTCAATCTTGCAGATGCTTTTGGAGTGAAAGACTCTTCCTCTTGATATGCTACCTGATTTTTTTTGTACAGTTAGGACCAATGATGGTAGAACAAAAATGATAGTCAAATTTTCCAACCGCGTGCTTATAATATGTTTTGTATTGGAACTTTGTTTACCTTCTGGAGCAATGGCTTAATCTCTTTATTTCTTTAGAACATTTGGTGAAGTTGAATATGTTGACCATATATTTATATATCATGTAAATTGATTTGAATGGTTTGCTTTTGTAACACCCAAATTAATAGAGGTCATTTACTGATTTAAAGCATTTCATAATTTGATACTACACATAAAGCTGCAATATTCCTCAATATATATATATATATACATTCGAAGTTTTTCAAAATATAAAGTTCAGTAAAAAAAGAAAAGAGGAACAACACGTAATACAAAAGGCTCTACATAGTTGGTTGTTCACACTATTACACTCCAAAGCAACATTGCTACTGGTTTCCTCACTTGTAGTATCCGATGCTCCGTGTACATACGATTATAGTAAAAGAAATACAATTACAAACAAGCGTAAACTATTATATTTAAAACAGAAACAACTTATAATTTTAAATAGAAAATCAATTAATGTAAAATAAACAATCTCATACAACAATTTCATCCAATCATATAACATCATTTCAACACATAACAACAAAATACCTTCCTCTATATGAGTTAAAATATCTAGTAAAGTTTGGATAATCTCCTTCGAAGTCCTAACTCAATACACCTAACACAAAAGTGGATGATCTTTCCCTTTGAAAACCAATCCACATTCATCATTTCATAACCACATATTATTATCTCATTCAACATTTAAACATCATTGACGTCCTTATGTAATCTTAAATTATCACATGTCATACATATATCATTTACCTCAATCCAAACTCATCTTAGAACATCAATCACCTATTATTTATTTCAATTTAAATGTTAATAATTCATCATTTATTTTCTATTGCATTAGTATAAAAAATAATATTTTTATTAAGAAAATCAAAATAGCGAAAAAGATTACTTTACCCAAATACCTCAAATCAAATATCTCAATGATCATAGTAAAAAATCATATGTCTAGGACCAACTGTCAAAGTTTCAGTCCGATCCAATAATTTACGTAATAGAAATTCCAATGTTCTTGAGATGTCTCATAATAGGAAAAGCAGTGTCATTTTCTCTTGAATGAAAGTTCCCTCGCTTGATCAAGAAGCTTTCCTTTCTCTTCCAAAATTTTGAATCAGCTTCCATCCTTTTTGAAGAATCAACACTAGTAATCTACGTGAACAATCCTATTAAAACCCTCAATCAATTTATCTTAATGGTGACTTTGAAAATTCTACCCCTTCTCCAAGAGCAATTTGTTTTCTTTACATGCAAGTATATATTCAATTTCATGTCACCTCTTTTAATGAATCCCTATCTGTTTGTGATCTTGAAAAATTTGTCTTCATCGTTTATCGGACCTTTGATTTTGTAGGTAGTTATGTTTCACATGTGATGTTGTTTAGGTGAGGAAAGCAAAGTTATATAAACTTTATCAAGTAAGGGAAGCTATTCTCATTCTTTTATAATCTAATCTTTTATTTTTGGAAAAATATTAATTGATGGTATGATTGTTTTGATTGAATGTTGTTGGAAAAAAAATGAGAACTTCCTAAGAGAAGTACAAGTTTAATGCATAATATTTGTAGTGGTGATATTTTTCTTGGACTAGAGAAAGTTAAGAATTTGTGAAAGGAAAATATTTTTGGGTTTGTACTGTGAAGTTCCCAAGTGGGGTTGAATTTACCAACGTTATTACATTATGAAATTGTTATGTAAATATTGATGGAAGAGTTAGATGCGTAGAAACTTTATTAATTGAATGTAATTTTTGTGATTGCATGATTAAGTGATTTCTTTGGGTTTGGTTGTTTGAGTGTCTCTGATGTAATGAAATGATTATACTTATGACTGTATTATTGTATGAATGGTAATGCTTAAAGAGAGTAGAAGCATATAAAAATAAGAATATAAAGATATGAGGATTTGAATTATTAAGGAATATGAAGTTTATTGATGTATCTATTGTTGAGAAATTTATGAATTTAATTTTGCCATTGTTTAATTTGGGTTACATAGTTAGAATATGTGATTTTGAAATTTTGTTTGATTGATGAGTTAATTAGGAACATGGATACATATGTTATCTTCTTTGGTAATCAATTACATGTCGAGTGTAATTGATTACAAACAAGGGTTTTTCAAGAAATTTCTAGAATTTAAAGATTTTATATTGGAGAAATCTATAATAATGCTTTCATATCTCAATTTGAAATGATGATTGAATTGAGTTGTGTCCATTGATGTATATTTGTTTGAAAATTTTTGTTGTGATTTAGTAGTTTAAATTAGTTATTTCCAAGGGGGATTACTAATCTAGGATCAGTTAAAGTGTATTGAATGAGATTTATTATATGAGATTATCCTAACTCTACTAATATCTAACTCACATAGAGGAAAAATAACTAGGTGGTTAGAGTCGAAGGAGACTTCACTTGACAGACAATATGATATGAAAGATGATCATACTCAGGGAGCTAATGAGGTTAACCCTGTCATGACTGGATGAGATGCGTGAGTTCCATTTGATATTTGATAACAAGTTGTAAAAAAGAATGGGATGGTGGTAAGTATAACAGGTGCATAGTCTCATGAGTCCATTCAATACACTCGTCTTTCCAAAGCACGGTCTATATTTATTTTGTTGTTGATTTGCTTTGGTATGATGTTTGTTTAAGCCATTGTACTGAGCCATGTACCTGGTATTTGAATTGATGAATGTGAACTAATTGCATTTTTTTGGCTGATTCATGTAATGATATGTATTGTTGAATGAGTTATTGGAATTAAGTAATGAAGTTGTATAAATGAAAAAAAAGGGACTAAGTTAAGGATTGATTTCTAGCAAAGATTTGTTTTGATAATCTTTATTATAAGTTATTACTGTCTTCATACGAAGCTTATTCTTTTAAATGCATTATGTGAGTTTTATGTTGGTCTTTAAAGATAATATGCACTGAGTGAGTATTTGTGTAGTAATATATGAAGAAATGAGGTAAGATGGTTAAAAAGTTTATTTTGTATCAAATATACTTTGATATTATTTATAATTAGTTTGATATGTTATTATTATTGGTATATTATTGCTCATCATCTTTTTATGCATTAGTTGTGTCTCTTGTTTTCTTTCTAATGCAATGATCATATATTGTTATATATAGAGCAGTGTTAGGAACTTAGGGTGACAGTAGCGTAGGAGTTGAAATGGAAAACTCAGGGATTAGTATAGAAATATCTTGAATAATCCATTTTTAAAAAAATTTTAATAAGTTACTATTATATGTTTTGAAGTACTTATGAGTTGATTTTGAATATATTTTGAAACACGATGTGGTATAACTTTAAAAACTGTAACATGAATCAGTTCATCTTCGATTATTAATATCACAAAGCCAAAGACCTTATTGTTATTGAGTACTTAATGAATATATATTAGAAGAAATTTGGATCGTTATAATAAAACTATAAACTATAAAATTATAAAGTTATACGATTAAAAAGTTACAAACCTAAAAATTTGTTAAGTTATAAAATTATATAATAAAATTTTAAAATTTTAAATTGAGTACTCAATATATTATAAAATTTGTTAGATACGGAACAAAAGTTTTTCAAATTTCAAAAGTTCTCAAATTTTCAACTAACTTAATACTTAATTAATTCTTATATTTATTTAGGAAAGTTAACAAATTTTCATATATGTTTTTTTTAATATAAGTAAAAATTAAGGTGTCAAATACATTATTAAAAATATTTATTTATTTAATTATATTTAATGATGAATATAAGTGAGAAATAATTTTTTTTTTCATAAAAAATTGAGCTAAAGTTACAAGGATAACAACTTAGTTAAAATTAGGTATAATTAGTCGTATAGTACCAAGTTTGGGGCTAGGGTATTAAATAGGTACCCGGTTTAAAAATAGTGTCAATTATATCCCAACTTTTGAAAAAGTGCTTCAATTAGGTCCCTTTCAGACAGAGTTGACTAACGTCGTTAGTCAACGTGCCACGTGTCAAGTCCCTGAGTGTGACACATGGCATTGTCAGTGCCACGTGTCAGTATCGCTATAGATGTCATTGTGTTGATTTCGATTTAGTCCCCATATATGTTTTTTTTGTTTTAATTTAGTACCTAAGTATGTGTATCTGAGTCAATTTAGTCCCAATTTTTTTTAATAATTAAAATCCATTTTTTTTATAAAATTAAAAGTAATTAAGTATAAAAGTTTAACAAAAATTAAGTATTTGATATTTATATTAAAATTTAGTAGTAAAAGTCATTTTTAATAATAAAAAAAATTAGTATAACATTCAAACCAATAGAATTTTGGTTTAAAATTAGTAAGAGACAATATTGTTCTATTTAAAAAAAAATAACAAAACATGAGTACTTAATAAAAAAATAATTAATAAAGTAATATGTTAAAAAGTCATTTTTAATAAAAAATATTAGTATAACATTTATATAAATAATAAATTTGGTTGAGAGGAACAATATAAATATTAGTACTTAATTTTGTAAAAATATTTATATTTAATTATTTTTAATCTTATAGAAACTGGATTACAAATATATTTTAATTATTAAAAAAAATTGGGACAAAATTGAATCAGATACACATACATAGGTACTAAATTGAAACAAAAAGACATATATGGGGACTAAATCGAAATCAACACAATGACATCTGATAGTGATACTGACACGTGATATTGTCACACATAGGGACTTGACACGTGGTATTTTTATTTTTTTTTTCAAAATTTTTTTAAAAAAATTAAAGAATTAAAAAAAGAATTAAAAAAATTAAAAAAACAAAAAAAACCACATACTGACACGTGACACGTTGACTAACGGGCGTTAGTCAACTCTGTCTGAAAGGAACCTAATTGAAGCACTTTTTCAAAAGTTGGGATGCAATTGACACTTTTTTTAAACCGGGTACCTATTTGACACCCTACCCCTAAATTGAGTACTATACGACTAATTATACCTTCAAATTACAATGATATTTTGATTTATTATTTTTTATTCATTACTTTAATAAATTTTTAATTTTTTTAATATAATAATTTAGAGGTTAAAATACCTTTTTGTTCCCAATTTTCGTCAAGTTTTTTCAAATAAGTCCTAATTTTGGTTTTGTGTTCAAATAGGTCCCAGTTTTCGTTAATTTTGTTCAATTGGGTCCTTTTTTGCTAACACCGTTTAAATCATTAACGACCATGAACAATGACTGCCACGTGTCACTTCGTGGTTTTTTTGAATTTTTTTTGAATTTTTTTTTATTTTTTTATTTTTATTTTTAATTTTGTTAATTTTTTTAAAAATATACACGTGTCAACCTAGGAGTGTGCCACGTGTTACTTCGTGGTTTTTTTGAATTTTTTTCTGAATTTTTTTAAAAAAATTTTAAAATTTTGTTTAAATGTCCACGTGTCAACCCAGTAGCGTGCCATGTGTCAAAGTCAATATTCTTAATTCAATTTGGTCCCTATATTTGTTATTTTTTTTCAATTAGGTCCCAATTTTTGTTAACATTAACCAATTTGGTCCCTCTCCAAATTAAAACCAAATTTAATTTTTATATTAAAATTCATATTTTTTATTAAATATCTTTATATAATATATTAAAATTCACATCATTATAACTCTGATATAAAAATTAAATTTGGTCACATCTTCTATAGGGACCAAATTGATTAATCTTAACAAAAATTAGGACCTAATTGAACAAAAATAACAAATATAGGAACCAAATTGAATACAGAATATTGACTTTGACATGTGGCACACTACTAGATTGACACGTGGACATTTAAAAAAAAATTCAAAAAAATAAAATAAAAAATTCAAAAAAACCACAAAGTGACACGTGGCACACTCCTGGGTTGACACGTGTACATTTAAAAAAAATTAAAAAAAATTTAAAAAAAATTTAAAAATTAAAAATAAAAATAAAAAAAATTCAAAAAAACCACAAAATGACACGTGGCAGTCACTGTTCATGGCCGTTAATGATTTAAACGGTATTAGCAAAAAATGACCTAATTGAACATAATTGACGAAAATTAGGACCTATTTGAACACAACACCAAAATTAGAACTTATTTAAAAAAACTTGACAAAAATTGAAATAAAAAGGTATTTTAACCCAATTTAAAAATGTTACAATGCTCAATTAAAAGTGAATAAAAAAAAAGTTCAAAATATTATTATGCAATTGATTTTAGATTTGAGAAGCAACGTGTCAGATGAACGCTGAAAATTGTGTTTGGTTTTGGACCTTATTCAAACAAGAGCAATTATGGGCTTGACGGTTGTTACAAGACACTAAAAATGTAGCGGGAATGTAGGTATTAGTGTTGGAGAATGTCGGAGAGGGAGGAGGAAACCGGAAAAATGTCGGAAGATTTGAACGCATCATCAAAGTGCAAAAACGTGTTGCCGTACGAGACCCCGGACCTAAACGAGCACTACAGTGTGGTGGATGAGGTGCTGGGAGAAGGGCGCTTGGGCACCACCTACGTCTGCACCCACAAGGAGACAGGGAAGACTTACGCCTGCAAAACCATCCCAAAGGAGAAGCTGAGCAAAGAAGATTACGATGATGTGTGGAGGGAGATTCAGATCCTGCACCATTTGTCGGATTACCCCAACGTCGCAAGGATGCAGGGAAGCTACGAGGACAAGTTTTCGGTGCACATTGTCATGGAGCTGTGTGCTGGGGGTGAGCTTTTTGACAGGATCATTAAGAAGGGGCATTACACCGAACGAGAGGCTGCCAAGTTGATGAAGACAATTGTTGGGGTGGTGGAAGGGTGCCACGCTCATGGGGTTATTCATAGGGATCTCAAGCCTGAGAATCTCTTGTTTGATACTGTCTCCAGGAATGTCACCCTCAAGGTCGTCGGTTTTGGTCTCTCTGTCTTCTTCAAGCCAGGTTCCATTCATCTCTTATATTCAATCCAATTTTATAATGAATGCATTTGCGTGTGAGTTTCTCAATCAGAGTCATCAAATTACCTCCCATCAATGTAAGTATGTGCAGTGTTAATGCAACAGGTGAACACATATTAGCGTGAATCAACTTCAACACATTGTTGCTTTGCCCTTGGGTTTAGCTGCATGATTACCCTTGACAAGTCTTCAGTGCACAAAATTTCCAACCTCTCAGAGTAGGATTTAGAAATGTTCCCCAAATGTCTATCTATGTCTAATTTACAAAATAATGATGCATGGTTATGGTAAACATAATAACAACAGGATTAATGTAAAATTTAGAATCACAAACAATGGAATGTAGAAGAACTCATCTCTATCTATCAGAGTTTTGCGCAATGCCGTGCAGCAAAATCTATCTAATAAGACAATAATTTCATCGTTATAGAAAAATATGGTGAGCACTAAGTGAAAGTACAAGATATATCATAAACTCACTATGCTAATGTAATTAAAACTATCCATCATTTAATTAACAAAATATAATGTTTTTTTGTAAATTTTGGTGTACCAAACTCTTTCCACGATATATCTCCTGTCATAGTTGTATACATTCTGATGATCGAAAATTAGATCGTTTGGTGAACCAACCGTCTTGTTCATACATTCTTTTGAGTTAGTTTTCTGTTATAATTCAGACTAACTTGTAACTGTTTTCTGCTCCTATATGAGGGAGTGTTGAGCAACAAATAAAAGTAAGCAACTTAATGATTATTTTGCTTTCTTCATTAATTCTGAATAACTTGCAAAGAGTCCTTTCATTTCTATTTGTGTGTTTTATTTTGTCTTAAATGGGTTTAATTTGATTTACCCATTTGCAGTTCTTTCATTGTCATTGGACACAATTTGGCACTTGGTGCAAAACCATCATTTTTCATAATTAATATTATTTAACTATCTAATTCTAATTTACAAGTTTCTGATACACATTATATGTCACATTATTTTAATTTTCATCGATGTTATATAAGTTTTCCTTGGTCATTTAACCATCTCCCTGTACTTAGTATGCGTGTATGATTTATGTAAAACAAGCAACTACCGAACACACTCTTACCTTTGCCCTTTTTCTTGTTTCTTCTCAGGACAAACCTTTAGTGATATAGTAGGAACTTGCCACTATATGCCCCCTGAGGTGTTGTGCAAGCACTATGGACCAGAAGTGGACGTATGGAGCGCTGGTGTTATCCTATACATCTTACTCAGTGGGGTGCCACCTTTCTGGGCTGGTAACGATTCTAATGTTTACTGTTTATTTCTTGGACTGACTCTATATACGATTTAGTCTTCTAGTTGTTATCCTCATTGGGCCTGAATTGCTTTCACTGTTTATATTACCTTCAGAGACTGAACTAGGAATTTTCAGACGGATTATAAACGATGAGCTTCAGTTTGTTTCTGAACCGTGGCCAAGTATCTCAGAAAGTGCCAAAGAATTGATAAAGCAGATGTTGGTTAAGGACCCTATGAAAAGAATTTCTGCTCATGAAGTCTTGTGTGAGTTTCTTGAATACTACTTTTAACTGAATTTTCATGTGCTATTTGTGTATGGCAGCTTAGAATGTCATAGCTTGGTAAAAGATATAACAAGCATGGAGTCTTGTATTCTCAGGTCACCCTTGGATTGTTAATGATAGTGCTGCCCCGGACAAACCTCTGGATCCTATTGTTTTGACGCACCTAAAGCATTTTTCAACAATGAATAAACTTAAGAAGATGGCATTACGGGTATGTTTGGCTATCATTATACGCCTTACCCTTTTCTGTTTGATTTCAACAATGATATTAAATTTTTCTTGAGATTTTTGTTTACTTGTTGAATGGGATAATTTCATAACTTGTATGTGGCTTAAGAGTAGCATTTGCTTTTTAATAAGTATGGACTTCTTGATCATTTCCACATAATAATTTGTTCTGAAATTCTATAAGCCAATATATCGGATTGTAGTATAAGGGTTGTGATGATGATGAATGTATATTACATAAGAAAATAAGGGTAGCTAAATACCTATGTGATGCCAGTTAGTTATTTATTTAAAGTTATATATACAGAATTGCCATTTTCTATGAATTCATCTCTATCATAGTAGAACTTTCTCCATTTGATGGATATTTTTATCATTTGTTAGGTTTCTGTTTGTTCCAGTTAATGATTATTAAATCATTTATATATTTTCTTTGTTTCAAAATAGCAATTCATATGAACTTTATAAATTTTATATGCTCTGTCCCTTTTTTATACAGTCTGGTTGCGCTAACACATCTAAATATTGTTTTCAGGTCATTGCTGAAAGACTTTCAGAGGAAGAAATAGGTGGATTGAAAGAGTTATTTAAAGTGATTGACACAGACAACAGTGGGACAATAACTTTTGAGGAACTGAAGGAGGGTTTGAGAAGTATGGGCTCTAATCTCGTGGAATCTGAAATCAAATCCCTTATGGAGGCGGTAGGTAGATTATTTTTATTATTATTATTATTATTATTATTATTAATATTATTAATTTCAGAGAATGTGTTTTTAGTGTTATTTCAAATAAGTTCATAAAAATTCTGCTTCTAATGTGTATTTTGAGTTGGGTGATCATTCATTGCCTTCTCTTATTAACTTTGGCAGGCTGATATAGACAACAGTGGAAGTATAGACTATGGTGAATTTCTTGCTGCTACACTGCACTTGAATAAGATGGAAAGAGAGGAGAATTTGGTTGCTGCTTTTTCCTATTTTGATAAAGATGGTAGTGGCTACATCACCATTGATGAGCTTCTGCAGGCTACCAAGGATTTTGGCCTTGGCGATGTACATCTAGATGAGATGATCAGAGAGATTGATCAAGACAATGTAAGTTCCTGTAATTGTGTTTATATTTTCGCTAGTACTTGCTGATGTGATTGTTTGTTGCCAGTGTTTAGTTTCTCTAACACTTGTTGATTCCATTTTTAGTTTTACCAAAAAAATTGATGATATTACATGAACTCACTACCTGTGAAATTAATGAAATAAGTATTCGCTTTCTTGATTCTTTTAGAAGCCAGCCATCATCATTACAGATATGGGATGCTTTTGGAAAGTTAAAGTAGAATGAAATTTGTGTTTATACAAAATATGATCGTGGATTCTTAAAATTAACTCATTACAGGAATAAAAGTCCATCACCATGTCATGTGTTGGGCTGTTACTTGTGATTTGGGTTCCATGTTAAGTAATTGTGCAATACTTTTGGATGTTGCAACGAAGTAAAATTTTACCTACCTCATGTACAATTTTACATGGCTGCACTTAACAAAGTAAAGAGAAAAGGTGATCTAAGTTCTATTTCAGAAACGTTGCCGTTAGTTATATTTTCTTTATATTTGTTCTTTTCTCTGCTTTCTCATGCGAGTAATGGTTACTATGAAATGGAACTAGTTGACTCTACATGAAGTTAGAAGTAATGTATTCCTTTAATTATAACTTCAGTGTAATTTTTATTATTATTCCACTAGATGATATAATTTCCATTTGTATTTCAAAACAACATTTTATATATGATCGCCACACATTGCTTTTGTTTAAGCTCTAAGGATTATCCTGTAGAGTTATCCTTTCTTGTCATGTACTTCCGTAAGTACTCACATTGCCAACTTCTCAATATTTTAGTGGTATTCAACTATGTTTCTGTTTTTGGATCAACTTTTAAATGATAATAACGTTCTGATAGCAGGTCCTCACTGTGACTGACAGTGTTTGTTTGAAATTATCTTTGAGGCTTTTTTTTCCTTAACTTATGAGGGTTTAGGTCCTAATTGTGTATCTTTCTTTTTCAGGATGGCAGAATTGATTATTCAGAGTTTGCAGCAATGATGAAAAGGGTTGATCCGGATGTTGGTAGAAGCAGAACCATGGATGGCAATTTGAACTCCAATATTGCAGATGCTTTTGGAATGAAAAACTCTTCCTCTTTATATGCTACCTGATTTTTTTTTTTTTTTTTGTACAGTTAGGACCAATGATGGTAGAACAAAAGTGATAGCAAAATTTTCCTACCGCGTGGTTATAATATGTTTTATGTTTGAACTTTATTTACCTTCTGGAGCAATTGGCTTAATCTCTTTATTTCTTTAAAACATTAGGTGAAGTTGAATATGTTGACCATATATTTATATATAATGTAAATTGGTTTGAATGGTTTGCTTTCACCCAAGAAAAAAGGAAATGTTATGCTATGATTTGCGGAGCCAAGGGAAAGAAAGGATAGAGAAAAGAATGAAGAAAAATTGTTAAAAGACTATGGTTTAAGAACAGTAATGCGACAGAAAAATATCTAATAAAATGTGTTGCTGGTTGTAAGGATGGTAATTTGTGACACCAGGGATAACGATGGATTGGGAATAATAAGTCATAGCTTTTTCAGCCACCCCAAGATGATTTCAGGAGTAAGTGTATGTCCAATGTTCTTTTTAATAATAAAAATAAAATGTCTATTTGCATTCAGGAGTAAGAATAAGTGTATGTCTAATGTTCTTTTTAATAATAAAAATGAAATGTCTATTTGCATTTAGGAGTAAGGATGTATTTGGTTCAGTCCTGGAGAATTATCAATTATCTAACGTAGAAATAAGAATTAATTATTTCTCATCATAATTTTTTTATCTTTTAATTTATTTTGAAAATCAAATACATATTGACTTTAATGATTTTACGTAAGAAAATCAATTCTAATTGATTCTCCAAACACGCACTAAGTGTATGGCTTCTCAATACAATTAATATTTTGGAAGGAAGAACGAAAACATGAAGAGTAAGCAAGCATAAGAAAAAAAGAGTGAAAATAATATTAATAGTGTTAAATGAAAATAAAGTAATTCGAAAGGGAAACCAACCTCTTAACAACTTAATTATTAATGTTTTTGTTATATATATATATATATATATATATATATATATATATTTAAAATACTAAAATATATTATTATATTATTGAAATGAAAATGAGTAGTGAGTGCCTTTTTATTTTGAAAGATTCCAAAGTATCATTTTTTAAAATACAATAAGATCTATTATTTTTGTTAAGATTTTTTATTTATTTATACAATTCCTTCTCCAATAAAATATTTTAAAATTTTAATTTTCATTTATAACATTCCATTTAATAATGTATTACTAGTAAATAAAACATCTTATATTTGATAATTATAAAATAGTAGAGAATAACATATAATTATTCTATTATAGTTATCCTAAGAGATGTACCGAAATGGAGGAGGTATATATATAAACAAACCAAAGAAACTAAATAGGATTATAAAAGGCATAAGATTATTCCAAAAGATTATTAAAAAAAAAAAGGAATTTTAAGCTTATTATTAGGAGTGTCAAAATGAGCTGTGATCTGCGGATCAGTCTATTAACCTGTCAAAACAAGGGTAGTCCGGATGCAATTTTTAACCATTTACAACAAGAAAAAAGTTAGCACGGTTTTTTTATATTTGATAGGATTTTTTTTTATAAATTTGTTATAAAATATCGTAAAAAAAGATTTTTTCTTGTCATTTTTTCTAAGAATTTTAATTGGTAGGTAATTTCTTCAGGGATAATTATTTTTTACAAAATTATAAATTTTACAAGTATTTCCTACAAAACTTTTTTTTTAAAAAATGTATTGAGCAAAATATTTTACAAAATAATTAATAGCAATTTCTTTGAAATTATTTTTCATAACATAATTTATAAGTATTTTCAAAGAAAAACATTCAAAACCAATATACGTATTTTTAATAGTGTAAAGAGAAAACAAGGTGATTTTATGAAGGGTTTATTATAAAGATGATGGTTTTATATAGATGATTTAGTTATTATAAATCTATTTATAATTTAAACTTTTTCTTATTAAAATATTATAATATTCACTTCTTATGAAAACTACAATTACTCTTAAACTATTTTTTAGTTCATACATCATTCTTTCATCCTTTTCTAATTTTATACATCCTATTTATATTTCTTCCATGAAACGCAGTCTTAAAATTAGTTGTGATGAGATTACTTAATTTTCTGAAAAGGAATAATATTCATCCCACATTAATTTTATAAGCTTTATAAGTTCAAGCAAAGTTAGAATGAGAAAAGGAAAATATCAATTAAAATGATTAACACAAATAAAAAATTAATTTAAAGAAGTGTTGTTATTTTCTAAAATATTAGGTAAAATGATTTATAAAGAAAGCATAATGTCAACATTTACTTAACTCTGTTAACAGAGTTGAGATATAAATATGCTTTTCTTGAACCCAATATATATATATATATATATATATATATATATATATATATATATATATATATATATATTTATAAAAGTATATGATTATATTTATTTAATGAGAGTGTATTTATGATGAATGTAGGTGAGAAAATGGTTTTTGCTGCCTATAAAGCGAGGTAAAGTTAAAATTGATTTTGGTTTTGGACCTGATTCAAACGACAGGAATTATTTATGGCCGTGACAGTTGTTACAAGACACTAAAAAAGTGGCATGGTGATCGTGGGAATTCAGTTGGGTATGTACGTAACGTATGAGTGTTGGAGAGTGTTGGAGATTGATGGAGATGGAGATGGAGATGGAGGAGGAAACTGAGAAAATGTCGAAAGATGGGAGCGCATCAAAGTGCAAAAGCGTGTTGCCGCACGAGACCCCGGACCTGAAGGAGGACTACATTGTGGGGCAGAAGGTGCTGGGAAAAGGGCGCTTGGGCACAACCTACGTCTGCACCCACATGGACACAAGGAAGACTTACGCCTGCAAAACCATTCCAAAGGCCAAGCTTTTGTGCCAAGAGGAGTACGATGATGTGTGGAGGGAGATTCAGATCCTGCACCATTTGTCGGAGCACCCCAACGTGGCAAGGATACAGGGAAGCTACGAGGACAAGTTTGCGGTGCACCTTGTGATTGAGCTGTGTCGTGGGGGTGAGCTTTTCTATAGGATCACTCAGAAGGGGCATTACAGCGAGAGAGAGGCTGCCAAGTTGATGAAGACCATTGTTGGGGTGGTGGAAGGCTGCCACGCTCATGGGGTCATTCATAGGGATCTCAAGCCTGAGAATTTCTTGTTTGATACCCTCGCCAGGGATGCCACCCTCAAGGTTATCGATTTTGGTTTCTCTGTCTTCTTTAAACCAGGTTCCATTCGTCGCTTATATTCAATTCAATTTTATAATGCATGCATTTCCGTATGAATTTCTCAATCAAAGTCATCAAATTGCCTCCCATCAATGTTTGTGTAATGGAACGTAGAAGAATTCATCTCTATATATCAGCTAGAGTTTTGCGTGATGCCGTGCAGTAAAATCTATCTAATAAGACAATAATTTCATAGTTGTACAAAAATATGGTGAGTGCTAAGTGAAAGTCCAAGATATATCATAAACTCTCCGTCATCATATGCTAATCTAATTTTAAAACTATCCATCATTTAATTAACACAATATAATGATTTTTGTAAATTTCGGTGTACTAAAACTCTTTCCACGGGATATATCATGTCATAGTTGTATACATTTCGTCTGATGATCGAAAACTATATCGTTTGGTGAACCAACCTTCCTGTTCATTCATTCTTTTGAGTTAGTTTTCTGTTATAATTCAGATTATCTTGTAATTGTTTTGTGCTCCTATACGAGGGAGTGTAGAGCAACAAATAAAAGTAAGCAACTTAATGATGATTTTGCTTTCTTGATTAATTCTGAATAATTTGCAGAGAGTCCTTTCATTTCTATCTGTATTTGTTCTTTATTTTGTCTTAAATGTGTGTAATTTGCTTTATCTATTTGCTAGTTCTTTCATTGTCATTGGACACAATTTGGCACTTGGTGCAAAACCATTATTTTTCATAATTAATATTATTTAACTATCTAATTCTAATTTACAAATTTCTGACACACATTATATGGCACTTTATTTTATTTTTTATTGATGTTATATGAGTTCTCCTTGGTCATTTAACCATCTCCCTGTATTTAGTATGGGTTTATGATTTTGGTAAAACAAGCAACTACCGAACACACTCTTACCTTTGCCCTTTTTCTTGTTTCTTCTCAGGACAAACCTTTAGTGATATAGTAGGAACTTGCTACTATATGGCCCCAGAGGTGTTGCACAAACAGTCTGGACCAGAAGTGGACGTTTGGAGTGCTGGTGTTATTCTATACACCTTACTGAGAGGGCTTCCACCTTTCTGGGCAAGTAATGATCCTAATGTTTACTGTAATTCTCTTCGACTAACAACTGAATTTCTTTGTATATTATTTGATCATATGCTTGTTATCTTCTTTGTGCCTAAGTTGCATTCGATTTTTTATTTTTTTCAGAATCTGAAGCAGGAGTTTACAAACAGATTTTGCATGCAGAAGTTGATTTTACATCTCATCCGTGGCCAAGTATATCAGGAAGTGCTAAAGATTTGATAAAACAGATGTTGGATAAGGACCCCAAAAAAAGAATTTCTGCTCATGAAGTCTTATGTGAGTTTCTTGAATATTAGTTTTAACTGAATTTTCATGTCCTACTGGTGTATGGAGGCTCATTAGAATGTCATAGCTTGGTAAAAGATCTAACAAGAATGGAGTATTGTATACTCAGGTCACCCTTGGATTCTTGATGATAGTGTTGCCCCGGACAAACCTCTGGATCCTGCTGTTTTGACGCGCCTAAAGCATTTCTCAACAATGAATAAACTTAAGAAGATGGCGTTACGTGTATGTTTAATTCTCATTGTATGCCTTACCTCTTTTTGTTTGATTTCAACCATGATATTAATTTTTTCTTGAGGCTTATATTAAAAAATTTGTCGAATGAGATACCCTCTCATAACTTAATTTTGCAAAATCAATCCAAAATTTCAGACATTAATACAGGTAGTACAAAGTCAGGAGGTATATTCCAAGAGGTAGGGGTAGGAATGCATCTTCACTCTTGAAGAATCCCATTATGATAATGAGGCATGGATGAAGAGGTGAAATAATTAAAGTCTATTGAGTCTTATTTATGGTGGCAGTCATGAAGCTTTGTTTTATAAAGGGATCATATGAAGAAAAAAGATACACTCAATCTAGAGAGAGGGTCACCGCCCTAAGATGGGACAGGATTTTCTCCAGTTTTTCTGGAAAACTAATGCATTGTTATATAATGAAATACTTTTGAGACAATTTGGTGGAAATAGACACGAGGTGTCTAATCATGTAAACTCATACTTTTCGCTATTTTTCATTTATGGTGTTGTTTTGTGTATGTCTCGTACTTTGACCCTCATTAGGTGTGAGAGGAGTTCTTTCCCATCACTTCTATATGACATAAAAGTTTCATGTGCCATTTCTTGGAGGGTTAGCTAAATCTGGATGACATTTCATTTAGTTTTTAGTTTGAAAAAATATATATACTAAAGTGTTCTATGAATCCATTTCTCTCTTATATAAGAGTTTTCTGCTTTTGCTGGATATTTCTATCCATGGTAAGGTTTCTGTTTGTTCTAGCGTGATGATTAAATTCAGTTCTATGGTCTCTTTGTTTAAGCATTTCCATTCATTTTGATTTTGGGTCTTTTATAAGGACTTCTAGAAAAGAAAAGAATTAAATTATTTTCTTTATAGGTTAAAATTAGCTTGTGCACAAGTGAAAAATAAAACTGTAGAGAAGTTATTTGAGAGAGCTTCTCCAAATTAGCTTATGCATGCAGAAGTCAATTTCATTTTCTTGCTTCTTATTTTCTCTCAAGCTTGTCCAAACATAAATGATTTGTATGCTTTATCAGTTTTCTGTATAGTATTGTGTTCATATAAGTGGTGCACTTATATTTTACGTTAAAAAATTCTTCAGGTCATTGTAGAAAGACTTTCAGAGGAGGAAATAGGTGGATTAAAAGAGTTATTTAAAATGATTGACGAAGACAATAGCGGGACAATCACTTTTCAGGAACTCAAAGATGGTTTGAAAAGTGTGGGATGTGATCTCATGGAATCTGAAATTAGATCCCTTATGGAAGCGGTAGGTAGATTATGGTTAATATAGAATAGAATGTAACACAAACGGAGGTGTTATGTGAAATAGCTTCATATCTTTTTTGCTTCTTTTGTATACGTTGAACTGGGTGATCTTTAACTGCTCTCTCTTGTGCACTTTGGCAGGCTGATATAGACAACAATGGAACAATAGACTATGGTGAATTTCTGGCGGCTACAATGCACTTGAATAAGATGGAAAGAGAAGAGAATTTAGTTGCTGCTTTTTCCTATTTTGATAAAGATGGTAGTGGTTACATCACCATTGATGAGCTTCAACAGGCTTGTAAAGACTTCGGCCTTGGTGAGTTGCATCTGGATGAGATGATCAAAGAGATTGATCAAGACAATGTAAGTTCCTCTGATCCATAGTACATGCTGATGTCACTGTTGTTTGTCACTCTGCTTAGTTTAACTGAACTTCGTTGTTGAATTCATTTTAGTTTAACAATAAAATTGTTGAAATCACTTGAACACGTTATCTCTAAAATTAGTGAAAGTGAAACATGTTTCTACTTTCTTGTTTCTCTTGCAAGTCAAGCATTAGGATCAAAGACTGCATAAGGATTCCATGTTTACAACTTTTGCTATGTTTTTTAATTCTCATTTCTGCCTTCTACGTTCTGTTAATGCTTCCTTCTGAACCTTGGTCTCTCAGGTCTTTTATTTTAGCTGTCCCAAAATAAGGCTTTTCTTTCTCTGATATTTGAATGAATTTACCTAGGATACTTTTCTTTCTAAAGCAGATAACATTTTTCAGGATGGGAGAATTAATTATGGGGAGTTTGCAACAATGATGAGAAGGGGCGAACCAGGTGGTTGTAGAAGCAAAGTCATGAACAGCAATCATAAAGCTTCATTATTTCCTGGTTTAGAAGTGAAAGACTCATCCTAATATGCTTATTGAGATCTTTAGTGCCGTTAGGAAACATGATATGATAGAAGAAAAGTCATATAGCCAATTTTTCATACACATGACTATTATATATTTTACATTGAAACTCTGTATTCGGTGAAGTCAAATATACACAACATACATACAAGGTAAATTGGCTTTATGTGTTTGTGTTGAGCAAAGAGAAGGGAAATATGATGCTATTATTTTTCAAGCTACAGAATCATGTTGCCTTTAAAATCGGGAGTCCGATTCTTATCTGACTGGACTAACCTAAATTGCTTACAGAAATTTAGTTATAATAAAGTGATTTCTGTTTTGATGTTTTATTAGTGCATAATTTTTAAATTTAAATTTTTTGCTAGATTTTTTTTGTGCTGCTTTTATGTTTGTGCCTTTAAAATTATTTGATAATGTGTTTTCAAAATATACTAATGAATATTGATTTTGATTTTTAAAATGATTTGATAACATTAGATTGTTAATGCTAAGCAGCAGCACTACAAAATTAAACAGAGAATGTGGACTCCAATTTTCATATGTTAAATACTTAAACAAATTAAATATAATCTTACGATTAGTTCTTTGTAAATTTGATAATTTTACAACACTATAATTTATAATTCAATAAAAATTATGTACACACTTAGTATATTTTAATTAAATTTTGATAAAAAGAGCTTAACTGTAAGCTGAAAATATTTATATGATCTACAACTTCTTGGTAAGAATTTATTATTATTAAAACACTTTTCTATTTTTAAAACATCTCATTTTCTAATTTTTCTACAATAATAATTCATCACAAAAAAAGTATTGTTTTTTGCATCTTTTTATGTTAAAAATAACTATTTTGAATTAGGTATTATAACTGGTTTAATTCATCGATCCATGAATAATCATAAATGATCAATATTTAAAATATTACCTACAAAGTAAATTAAATGGATCTGATTTAAACCACTAGATTCACTCATTCTGACATCTATATAAAATAAAATGTGGATAACTAACATCAAATTAAGCAAAGTTAGTATAATTTTAGTTTGAACTCACTTAAGTTTGTTTTAACTGTATAAATTCTCTATAATAATTTTACTTAGACTTGAGTTCATCCTTATTTTGGCTGTTCTAATTTTAGTTAAAATAATATATAAGAATAATTAGTTTTCTGATATACGGTAGGAATATTACCTCTAAAAGGTTGAAATCTAAAAAATATCAAATTACGCAATTTTTTTTTTGTTTCTGTGTAAGGTTTGAATGAAAGAGGTGCAGAGTGTGGCGTGCCTTATTTTCATTTTTTCAATTTCTATTGTTTAAAAAAAATAAAAGTAAACCAATTTAAAAATAATTTTTGGTGAAAATAAAAGTGAGAAAAGAAAAGGATAGGAAAGACGAGAGGATAGATAGGCCTGAGAAGAAGAGACAGAGAGAGAGAGGTCTCTCAAAAATGGCCACTGCCACCGTTTCCACTCTGTGCGCTACATTCGGAACCCATTGCACCATTTCTCACAACCCTAAACCTCTATTTTCTCAACCTTTCAATCTCAATCGTTTTCCATCTCACTCTTACAACCTCACATTCTCGCCTCGCTCACCTCTCGCACCCCTTCCCAAGTCCTCAGAATCCTCGGTGGCCCAAACCGAAACAGAAACCGGTTCGACCGAGCCAGAACCGACCCAGATTGTCTCGGCTAAGGCACCCTCATGGGAGCCCGGTCTCTTCGCAGTCATAATGGTGAGTTCTGATTAATGAATTGGGAGTAGCTTCCTTTTTCTGAAGTTGGGTATGGGATTCCATGACCCAGTGTGGAAAAGTTGCAAGCTTCGGTTTAAAATTGTTGACCCAGATAATTTTTCTGTCCAATTGCACTTGTATTCCAAGATTTGAGGCTGCTAAATGCTTTTAATTATTGCTTATATATTTTTTGGTGCTATTGTAAAGTGGCGGCCATCGATTAAAACAGTTAATTCTGGTTGTTTGGAGTGCTCTTTTTTTGTTCCACTTAAGTTTGCTGGATTGGGTAAATAGGATTCTTTTTTGGGTTTCTGCTAATATTATCTTCTGTTTAGTGTGATTCTGAACTTGTTTTTGCTGCATTGTCTAGGTTGGTTCACGCCAATATATTGTTCACCCCGGGCGAAAGCTTGTTGTTCAGAGGTTGGCAGGTGCAAATGTTAATGATAAGGTGCATAACTATGATAGCTTGTTTACTTCTTAACTTCGGCTGTTTTGGAACAATATAAAGCCTTTTTCTTACTAGGTGGAGTTTGCTACATGGATGAAATGATATTATAATATTCTATTCTGAAATTATCTCTGTAGACAAACCCCTGACTTCTCAATCCATCATGCTGATGTTGTCTGTAATTTTTCTCGGTCGGTCTCCCTCTAGCTCAAGTAATAGGAATACGCTTTAAACTCATCAGCCACAGTTTTGGATCATTCTTAAAACTCTTTCAATGCTTTTTTTTTTCTTTTTTTTTTCTGTCTTCGATTGTATGCATCCCCAGCTTACTACCTATCACTTTCTCCTCAAACATTATTGCTTTTAAAATTTCTGTGATTTGAGCGTGACGGCAGCTGGGTAATAATCACTTGAATAGTGAATATCAGAATAGTGTTTATGTATGCGCAAGTGCATGAATTACAGCATGTCATTTTTTAAGGGCAAAAGACCTTAGTATGTTATTATTATCGATGTAATTGGTAGTCTCAAGAAAATGTATCTGCACCAGACAGACAATTTATTTGTTCATTTATTATATCAAAGTTTTGGCTCTCCAAAGTACAAGATAGATATTTGGAGAATGAAGTCCATTGACTAGTGTACTCATATACATACAAAATTAAGAAAGCTCCATTTCTTTTCCTGTATGATTAATTCTCGTGACAATTTAACTGACTGTAGATTTAGGACCTATTAATGATCTGAACCATGGTTTAGGATCTATAGTTTTAAAGGTTCTGACAGAAAAGTCTGTTTAAGAAACTTGGCCTAAGCTGGGGAAATGAAGTTATTTTTAGGAGTGGTTCGGGGTGATGTTGATGCCAGCTCAAGTGATAATACTACATGAATAACTGCTGTAATTTTCAAAAGATTATTTTATTATTAGTTTAATTTAGTTGTTGGGAACCACAGATTGCCTTGCACAAAGTTTTACTGGTTGGCACTGATACATCTTGCTACATTGGGAGACCAATAGTTACAAATGCTGTGGTATATGCAACGGTAGAAGAGCAGGTACACCTTTTTCTTTTTGTTTAACTTCTCCAGATAGTATTTTTAAAAGAAATCTTCTACCTACCATTTTAATTTTAATGCAGGGTTTAGACCCCAAAGTCATTGTCTTCAAATATAAAAAGAAGAAGCACTATCGCAGAAACATTGGACACAGACAGGTACAACAGTTATGCTTTAACTTGTGCAATCAAATTATTTATCAAATATTTTTCAATTGAAATGTTGGTTTGCATGGCTTGGGAGTGGTTGGGAATTATTTATTCGTATGGGTGAATTCTCTCGTACCTTAGGGGGCTTGAAAATATGAGTCCATATGCTTTGTGTGTGTGACTGACTTCGGGTAAATTATGTTCTTGGCTAGTTATAAGCCATTGTAAGTTACAACAAGCTGTAATACATGCATGAAAATTGTTAAAACGCATTTTGCATCTTTACTTTTCAGTTGTTCTCTTCTATCTAGTTACTTTTCGCGAAGAATTGAATTCAACCAGGGAACAGAATAACAAACCCCTGCAGTTTCTTGGTCTTAATGAGATGCTATTTTTTCATATTTTGTTAACCCTGCTTTTGCTCCATTGTATTGTTGGTGTACAATAGCAATAATGAGGTTTAAACCTAGCCATCTCATGCAAACTATCACCCCACCCTCAGACAGTTTGGTGGAATGATCTGTCCGAGCTTTTGAGGAATGTAGAAGTAAAATGACAAAATTTGGTTATCATGAAAATAACATTTCATGCCTTTGGAACCATAAATTTGGGAACTAAACATCTCCTTCCATGGCAGTCATCACTTCACCATACTTTTTAAGTGGCTATAACTAATTCCACTTATTATACTGAGTGGTGCAACATTACCATGGCATTAATGTTATGGTACTTAAATCATACAGTGACTTGTCCGAAACTGAATAAAAATTAAAAATTCTTGTGACATCTCACCAAATAAAGCTTAGTTGAAAATATGATTTCGTCCCTGTGATTGAAATGCTTGACATTGTGTTGATTTTCAACATGTGACAGCCACATACACGTATACGGATAAATAGCATTATGGGCTATGAGAACTACCCAAAAGTTACTATGGACGATATCAAATCGAAGGATTCTGAATCATGAACATCTGGTGAACTGTCCCTATACTGTAGCTTCTTCATCTCCAATTTTATGCAATCATTCCGCCTTTATTAGTGTTGCTTTAATTAGAAATGTAATTGCATATTGTAATGTTGTATTATTGTAATCTCCCGTTTCCAAATACATTGCTATTTCTTTAGCTCCAAGTCACACGTTCCAATTTTAGCTCATAATGTGCTTTTGTTTGCTTGGAATAGTATTCAGTTTTCTTCCTGCCTTCCATAGAAGAATGGCTGGAAGAAATTTAATTTAAAAATTATAATTAATTGGCTTATCCTCTTTTAATTAATTCCGTTCCTATATGTAGGAAGTAAAAAACTTAAACACACACGCCAAACATGAAATGGTTAATAAGAAAGAAAACTCTGTTCCTTTTGTTTTTCTCTGAGAATAAGAGAGTACGGGAAGGAAATATTTATTGTTTCATTAAGCTGGTTAAAAGAAAGAAAGAAAACTATGTATACAAAACTTTGAAACTTCTTTCTCTATTGTTCTTTTGAAAATGTAGAACTTCCTCTCCTTTCTCGTATGATCTCTGGAAACAGTAATGAATTCAAATTTGTCAATGTAGAACTATTTGGCACATGTCCTGTGGATTTTTCCTTATGTATTATGAATTTTCTGTGTGTGACTGACCCGAAGTGTACTCGAACCATGCAAAAAGAGAAGGGTTAGTAGCACACTTAACCTGATTAATATTTCAAGATCTATTGTTATTTTGGTAATTCTAAAAAGAATTTTACCAAATTAAGAAACTTGCCAGATTTAGTGAGTTTATGCGAAATTTTCTCTACACAAATTAATATTTCTCGTACCAAATTTTAGTAAGCAAGTTCAATGTTGATATTTGCAAGTAACTATATTTTCCTATACTCCCAAAACAACCAGCATGCAACATACAAACATAGATTTCCTACCTCAAATATCAATCATATAAAAATAGGCTCAAATATAAAACGATCGGGTTTTTATATATAATTTATGTGGTGAGGAAGATCCCAATGCCTTTTACTACTATATTTTAATATAATATAATATATAATATATAATGATGACATTGTAAGGAACAATTTTTTATGTTCAAGCTGTTCGTACTCATTTGATAGTATTCTTAATAAGAATACAATATAATTCCTTTGAAAATCGAAAAGTCTTGGAATAAAATGCAATTGGTTCACAGGTAATTTTAGAAATGCTCTGACTTTACTATGCTTAAGCTTCGTCAGCTAATGCAATGACATCAACTACAAAAGTGATTGGCTTTTAGCGATATTGACACAGAATAAATTTTATTATTGAAGTTATGAATGAGGAAAGCAATGGAATGGAACTAAACACCAATTCATTAAGCGCAGATTGCAATATCTGGCTGATATTATACAAACATCAGTCCGTTTCATCCTAAGTTTATACGCAACATTGAGATGACTTCCTGTTGGAGATAGAGCATCAAACTCGATAACAATACCAGAGGTGAATCTAATGACAGGAAGAGTAATGGTTGAAATTCTCTACAAATTGAAAAAGCAACACTTCTGGATAAAAGTCAAATCCTATGGTGCCAAGCAAGTATGCATACTGTATCGCTAAACAAACACCATAACCTTCTTGATGACGTCAATGTCAGTATGTGTAATTTAATAATCCAACAAAGCCTCCGTAGCTCAGTTGATTGTACACCACTCACTCAGTTATGTTTACCCTTGCTCTCTCCATGCAACCAAAAAATAAAAAGGGAAACATAAAAAACTTAGGCTCCACCACAGAAAATAAAATGGAGCACATGCTACTGTTTAAGTTAATAACAATACATCCTTTCTCATTGATATCTTTCTTCGATACTATCTTCTCTGGTAAAGTAACTTATCTTTTGACAAAATGTATAACACAAGCTAGGCCCACACAACTTCATTCGTATACTCTCTTTCTCTTCAGAAGTGTTGGAACTATGGAAACAAAACCAATGAGGAAAAGTACCGATAATGTCTTAAAATCATATAGATCCTTAATTGACTTTAGATCCCCAAGAGCAAGGCCAGCCTGGTTAAGCAACAATAGAGGTTAGGAGTACAATAAAAGAAAAGCAGAAGATCATCAAAAGCATGAATATCATAGACGATATTTAGCATTTTCATCCATAAATTAGAAATTATATGCAATTAGAAATTATATGCAACAACCATCCACGTTGATTGAAATCAAAATGTGACACTGTAAAAATGAGAAGAACATACTAACGTATGACCACACAGTCCGCATTAGCCTAGATCAAATGAAAGGAGATGCAAAATGTACAAAAACAATCAACAAGGAAACTACTTTTACCACTTCAAGTAACCCATCCAGCTAAAAGGCTTAAACGAAAGGAACAGCAGAAAATACACTCGAAGCAGTTGGGAAAAAAGGATTTAGATGCATTTCTAAATATAGCAGTTCTCAGTGGAACTAGTAATGTGCCATTTCAACCGAAACGTTGCTAGCATAATCTTTCAAATCCTCAATAGCCTTCAAGATAAACGGTGCAATAAATCTCTTAGCTTAATAATGATTTACTCTAGTTGTTCTAATAAGTAAAATATAAATGAATCATCTGTGTATATTCGCATATATGCATATTGGAACAGGAATTACTTCGATATATTATTGAACTGTTTACTTAAGAATAAAAACATCCCACTCCAATTTAAGCAGATCTAATTCACAAAGTTCCTTCATATTAAAAACAAAACCAGTAGATTGACAATTGTAAAGCTTATACCCACGGAAGGTATCTTAAATCCAGAGCCACCTGGATCTTAAGTTGCTGATCATCCTTCAAATAACTTTTCTAAGAAGCATTCAAGAAGACACTCCATCCCTAGTTTCTATCTAAGAAGAAGAGTTTTCAAATGCAAAAGTTCCAAAATGCAAAAGCCCGAAGTTGTCAAAAATCAAGATCTTATTCCAGTGTAGAGTAAAAAGGGGGGAGAGGGGGGAACACTTTTATCAGAACATTCACAGCTAAATCATACATAGAAAACAAAAATTCGTTTAAATGAATATTTACATATTATAAATTAACATAAAAAAAACCTTAAAATCACATTAATATTTAAAAAGATATCTCAGCAATTAGTCAAATGGTTCAGCTCCATCTAGCAAAATATAGAGAACTTGCTGACCCAATAAAAAAATTACCACAGAAGTTGCAACCAAAATAAACGGAACAGAATTGAGACGCAGATAAGAGTTCAAATGAAACCAAAATAGACAGGAGATAGATTTCAATAACATCAAGCGACAAGGAAAAATCTATGTTTTCTCTCTTATAGCTGGCTCAATCCAACTCACAAAAATAAAAGAATCACGTGTTAGGTTTTGGGGCTCAAATTCGCAGGGGTTTGCGATCTTCCCTAATGATCCTAGTCTAATTCTAAGGTAGCAATCCTGCATATGCTCAAACATGGAGAAACGTGAGAAATAGTAGAGCAGTGCAATCTTAGCTGCAAAATCAGGATCTTGACAACCTTGCAAAAGCCTATAGGCATGTCCACGAGACGCACTAACTAAAAGGAGCTCAAACAAAAAATAAACAGACACACGTACAAAATAAAAATTTGGAATAGGAAAAAACATCTAATTCAGAGAAACCAGTAAAGCGAGCATAATGCAGAAAAAACATCAACACCAGCACAGAAGCTTACTCTGACAGTAATATATGCTGCCGGAACAAGACCAACCAAAGTAGCCAAAAAGAATACATGAAACGGAACATCAACAATGGGAGAGGCCAAATTGATGAACAGATTTGGCAATGTCGGGGTTATCCTCAGAAAAAGCATGTAATTCAGCAGCTTATCCCTACGCTTTGCAATCTGATTGAACCATCCAGAAAACAAAAATCCACATTAACAATACCCACGATATTCAAAATGTTGACATAAACATAAAAAACTAAAGGATATAAAAACAAACCTCAGCTTGAAAGAACCTTAACTTATCAGGCCACAACCAAGTAACCAAAGGCCTGCCAATTAACTTAGACAAAAAGAAACAGGAAGATGCACCGGCAGTGGCATTGAAAACAACCAATAATATTCCTCGTACAACTCCAAAAAGCGCCCCAGCTAAAAGGGACATGAAGATTGTCCCAGGGATCATGAAAGTCTGCATGAAGATGTAGGTGGAGCAGTAACCAAGAATAAACTGCGCCGGATTGTTGCTCGCATACGTCGAAAGATCTTCCCTTTAACACAATAAATAGATAAATAAACAAAATTAATACAATAATGATTAATATATAAAAAAAAAGAAACAGCATAGTTGTTATGGTTAGGGTACTTGAGGAGACGAAGATCGGAGAGCGTGCGGGGGAGTTTGAGGCTGGTGTAAGCGGCGGGGGGCATGGTGAGGTAAATGCAGAAGAGGCCCGTGGAGAACACGAAGAAGACAGCAACGGCGGCGGCGAATTCCCACGTGTTGAGCGGGAACCTCTCCAATTTGGGCTTCTTGGCGGAGGGTGAATCGTCATCCTCACCCTTCTCTTCATCCCTCGTCGCCGTCACATTCCTCGGCGCCGCCATACTACGATCCAATTAACCAAATCTCATGGGAATCGAGTCGACCGGAGTTCGGGTAATTGGGGATTTTGAAGGGTCGATGCAATGGTCTTCTCTGTTTGGGTGAAAACCCTTAGATTTGGGGCGAGAAAGAGAGAGACAGAGAGAGAAAGGGTGAGGATCCTTCTGCGAAATTTAGCTGCAATGCAATCCGATGGAGAGAGAGAAAGAGAGAGAGTTTTTCAATTTCAACTTTGAAGAACATAAGAATTAAGAAGACTGTAATTTTATTTTGTCCTTGTTGCTGTTATTTCTTGCAATTTTCCCGGGATGGTTTCTCTGTTGCGGCATTTTTATTATATTTTTAATAATGTTTTTGTTCCATGTTTTTATCATTTCAACAAATTTGAAAATGTTGATATATGGGTGGCTCGTGAGAAAAAAAAAAACAAACAAAAAAGGAGAAAATTTAAATTAAGATTAAAAAGAATAAAGAGAAAAGATTTTTAATTTTTAGAAATCAACTATTTTTCTTCCAATTTTTTAACTAAATAAAAGGCAAAGGTTGCTGATAAAAATAAAATAACAACAAAGCTTGTGTTGTCGTTTTATTTTCAGTCAGACTATTTACGTAACATAGCATATATCTTACTTTCAGTCCATTGATATTTAAATATCTTTATACATTTTTATTTATCTATTTAAAAATATATATTGGAAAAAATATTATAAGGAGAGAAAAACTGAAACTTAAATTATTTCATTTTACAATGATAAAAATTGAATTTAATGATTTCAAATATTAAATGTTTTAAAAGCAAAACAGAAAGTCAACAAAAACCTTAATTAAAACATTTAAGCAGTTGAAGATGTCATCGTTACATTTATTATTATTATTTTATTTCACACAAAATATATCCATATACTTCATTGTACTAACAGAAGGGATTAAAAAAAGTGTAGATTTTAATCAAATTAATGGATTAAATCAATATATCTTAATTTTATAATTATGGTATTTGTTGTTTTGTTAGGGGTTTATTTAATTTTTGTAATAAATAATAATGGATATTACCTTAAATACTAATACACTGTATGATCATAAATCAATAACAATCATTCTATTGTTCATACAATCACCTTAACTATTTCTTTAGATATTAATCACGTGTTTCTCGCGACACATTCTATTGTTAATTATTTTTTATCTAATATTTTGATTTAAATTTACAGTAGACTCAAATCAATAAATTTTACTTCATATAAATTAGCTTGAAAAAATAGTGATAAAACAAATTAAGTTGATATATCGTGTGGGAGGTGTGTAACTTAGTAAAAATATAATAGATTCCAAAAAAGAAGTATCCAAAAAATATTTGAAGAACAACTTGAGTAGAAGATGCAATGAAGAGACCCACTTAAATAGACTTAAAATAAGTGGAAGGAACAATCATCATTTCAATTCTTAAAAATTAAAAAAAAAATCATACAAAAGCTTTCTAAAATTTCAATTATTGTTTTAATTTTAATAAATCTCGAGGTGCTAGACCATTTTTAAGATTCTCTTATAAACTTTTATCTAAACATTGAATTTTACAACATTTCTTTTTCAAATACAAATATTATTTTAATATGAGTATTATATGATTTTTTAAAATTAAAAAATGTTATAAAAATGACTCGTAAATAAATATATTTGTAATATATATTCGGTTTACCAAATTGATCCATATATTTGTTTAGTCTAAAATGAAAAAGAAAATGTTATGTAGAAAAGAATATTCTAAGCACCAAATTGATCCATAACAAAGACCGGATAAAACAAACACATCAAAGATCGGGGGCTTCTTTCTGCACCTCCAAATCTTTTCATGTACTCCCAATAATTACTCTTTTGACCCTAATCAAAAGTATGAAACGGATTTCGAAATCCGTTTCATAAATTTTCATGCTTTTTTAAGAAATGGATTTCGGAATCCGTTTCAGAAAAGTATGAAACGGATTTCAAAATCCGTTTCACAAAAAAAAAATTAAAACTTGTGAAACGAATTTTAGAATCCGTTTCAGAAATGTATGAAACGGATTCTGAAATCCGTTTCACAAAAAAAAAATTAAAATTTTGTGAAACGGATTCCGTTTCAGAAATGTATGAAACGGATTCCAAAATCCGTTTCATAAAAAAAAAATTTGTGAAACGGATTTCGGAATCCGTTTCATACTTTTCTGAAACGGATTTTGAAATCTGTTTCACAAAAAAAATAATTAAAATTTGTGAAACGGATATCGAAATCCGTTTCAAAAAAATATGAAACGGATTCCGAAATCCGTTTCTAAAAAAAAATTAAAATTAAAAACGTGGTTGTTGTTGATGTCGCTGAGGGAGGGGTCGAAGGTAGTGTGGCGAAGGAGGTTGAGCTGGGAGATGGTTGGGGGAGGCCTATGGAGAGGGCGGGGAAGTGGGTGGAGGAGGCGATGAGGAAGGCGAGGCCTTCGCCGGAGGGGCAGGAGGGAGAGGAGAGGATGGAGAAGGAGAAGCGGGAGGAGAAGGAGACGGTGGAGTTGATTTGGGGGTGAAAAGAACAGAGGGTCAAAAAGGTAATTATTAAGGATATAGGAGAAGGTTTCGGGGTGCAAGGAGAAGCCCCCAAATATTGGGGGTTTCTCCCTCCACCTCCAATAGCTTCTCCTATACCCCAAAACGTTTTTTAATTCCAGTTTTGTCACAACAGTAAAATGTAAATATTAAGCGGTAAATTTTCTCTTTTTATACTTGATCCAGCAGACCACCTCCTACACCTCCAATATTTCGAAACCACTACTTCTCTCTTGCTCCTGCTCCTGCAATGCACCCCAATATTTTAAAACCATTTGACCTAGCTCATTCTCTCTTCTTTCTTCTTTCTTCTATTTGCTTTACTCGTGCAGCAGCAGCCGTAAATTCCATATCCATATAGTGTGCTTCACATCCTTTGAACCTGCCATGGGATGGAGTTGGCAGGAATATTATGAAGATGATGGTTGGAGTTAGAATGGTGAGTTAATGGATTTTCTCTTTTTCTGCATGGTCCAAACGTCCCATATGGCTTTTACACATTATTCCACGCGTTAAGCATCATAATTTCATATTCCAAATTATTATAATATGGAAAACGAATAAATTGGATTAAATAAAAGATGAAAGATATAAAGTTGAATACAACAAGGCACGTATCTTCGGACACTTAATAAGTTTGGAAAGTTTTGATATGGGCAAACACACGATCATTTGTAACCACACCCTTCAACACAGTAAAGCACCAAAAAAATTGGCAATTGTAATCAACCCCATTGAAACGAATAGTTAATTGGTCTGATATAAAAAGCAAAGCAAAGCAGAACTATCACCACGTACCCAGAAAGATCAAGATCAAAAAGAAGGTTTGATACCAGAAAATAAAAAAAAAAATGGGGTTGGGATTGTTTAGGGCGTTGTTCTGCTGCAGCAAGCAAGGCCCGTCAAATTGAAATCGAGGAGTCATGGGAGTCCTCTCCAGAGCATAGCTCGAAAGAAGATAGTGGAAAAAGGAAATCAGATGGTGTTGTTGAGAAGAAAAGGAGCACGCCGCAATCGGGGGCTATTCTAGGAAAACCGTACGTAAAGATAGAGCAAATGTACGAGATGAAGAAAGAGCTAGGAAGCGGACAATGGGGTGTGACTTATCTGTGCGTGGAGAAGATGACGCAGAGAGAGTACGCATGCAAGTCCATTGCGAAGACGAAGCTGGTGAGTGCGCAGGAGATTGAGGACGTGAGAAGAGAGGTTATGATCCTGCAGCATCTGTCGCGGCAACCCAACATCGTGGAGTTCAGAGGGGCTTACAGGACAGAAACCACGTGCACCTAGTCATGGAGTTGTGCAGTGGAGGCGAACTCTTTGACCGCATCATTGCCAAAGGAAACTACTCAAAGCGTGAGGCGGCGACGGTGATGAGGCAGATCGTGAATGTGGTTCATGTTTGCCACTTCATGGGCGTCATGCATCGGTAGGAAACGGATCTTGAAATCCGTTTAATAAAAAAACTTAAAAATTTAAGAAACGGATTTTGGAATCCGTTTCAAGCTTTTCTGAAACGGATTACAAATTCCGTTTCTGAAAAAAAAAATTAAAATTTGTGAAACGGATTTTGTAATCCGTTTCATAAAAAAATTTGCAAATTCTTTTACGAAACGGATGATAGAATCCGTTTCATACACTGTGAAACGGATTTTGTAATCCGTTTCGTAAAAAAATTTGCAAATTTTTTTATGAAACGGATTCTATAATCCGTTTCCTAAAAAAAAAATTTGCTTTTTTTCGTCAAACGGGTTTTGTAGTTTATGAAACCGAAAACACAAGCAAACAGAAAAAATTTTACCTCCTAACAAGCTGGTAAGATGGTAAGAAGCCTAACTTGGATGGGAAAAGATAACGCACAACCAACTTCTTTCAAAGAACCAATGACACAACCTTCAATAATAACACAATGCAAATGCAAAGTAAAGATATAGACAAAATAAACATCATTCCTTAAAAAAAAAAAGTGATACAAACCAGAGTGACCACCACCACAATGAATGAATGAATGAAGAGGGATCACGGAATGAATGAAGGACAGAAAACTCTAAGGGACCACGGAGAAGAGAATGAGAGCAAAAGTACTGGGATGGAGAACAACGAAACACGAGAAAAATATTAAGAGTGAAGTTTTGGGGGTGCAGGAGGTTGGTGACGCAGTAAATGAAATTTACTACGTCCCAACGAATTTCACCCACTCTCACGCGGATGATAAATAAGGGTATAAGGATCTTTTTTGGGGATACAGAAGAACTGTTGGAGGTGCAGGGAGAAGGCTTATCTAAGTATACCCAACACTTTGCACAGTTTTTTCCTGTACCTTCCCGATTTTCGTTCTTCTTCCTGCACCTCCATTTTTTCTTTTTTCACCATCATAAAAGTTATATTCAAAAATGACTTTCAAAATATCCGAAATTTAAGAACTTTTTATCAAATAAGACAATTTTGGATCCAAAAATATATTCCCTCTATTTTGTTTCTACAAACTGAATGACTCCTAACATTTTTTATATATTTAGAGTTGAAGTCTACTTCTTACGATTTATTCTATGACCAATAATTTCTTTTAAATTGCAATTTTACACATTTTCTCTGTAAAAAAAAAAATCCAATTTTCACCGTCTACTTTTTCCTAGATCACCATTATATGGGCTCTAATCTTTTGTATTTCTATAATTATCTCATACTTCACATAAATTGATTGTTTATGACACAAAATTCACAATTTTCTTACAATTCTTAACTTTTTTTAACACGTGCTTATAAAGTTCAATATTTTAATTTGTTTTATTTCAATCTTAATCTCATTCATGTCATGTATGTATGAACAAAATCTCAATCAAATTACGCATTATATTTTAATGATGTTCATATCATATCATTAAAACCTTCATATTATGTCATTCTTATTTCACATAATTATATCATTACTTTAAAAAAAAATCATGTTTTACCGCCTAATTTAAACACATATACAATCAATTTTTTCATAATGAAAATCAAGCACCTTTAGAAGTATAATTTGGATTTTCCAAAATTTTAAAACAACAAACAAACATATCAACCAACACAACCAACAATTTTAGTACATAATTTAAATTTACACTTTTGCTATAGTTCGGTCCTCTCTAAACTTAATCCAATTCATAAAAAAATATCAATCCTACTCTAAATTTCTAAATGTAAATCTTATATCACACAAATTTTTTGTCCAATACAATATATATAAATCAATAAAACAAACTTCCCACTTGACAATTTCACAACATACATAATATATATTTTATTTATAACCTTTTTTGGTAGAATTCTAAATGGAGTGAATTACTTCTGAACCTAGAATTATCGAATTATATACATAATCATAAACAAATCATATTAAAATGTTATTACAGAATTCAATATATCCAACTCAACAACAACTTTACTTTAATTATCTAGTTTACGGAGAAACAACTTAAAATAAAATTTATAAAGAATTCGGTGCACACATTAACATTTTTTAATTATATATATATATATATATATATATATATAATTTGGGATGTTCCAATTCATATACAAAATCATGTATAATATTTTATATTTGTAATTCAAAAACTATTTTCATATATATTCTAATCTTGATGTTCATAATTCTTCATATTAGATTAATTACATAAACTATTTTCTTACATAATATGCTTACTTCATTGTTCATTGTCTTGTGCTATCTATGCAACACTTATATCCAACAATGTTTCATTAATTCCATGTAACCGAACATGTCCTCCTTCTTCTGATGTTCTTCTCAACCATTATGTATTTGATTGGTTTTAGTTCTTAGAGATTTTGACCAAATTTTTGTCCTAGGTAAGTCCTTATTCTCTATTCGGGAAATTTGTAAAAAGGGGTCCCTTTGACCAAAATTTTGTAGAAAAGGGTCCTTTGAAAATTTATTTGCAAAACTTGGTCGTTTCGTAAGGGGAAGGACGACTTTAAAAGTGAAGTCGTCCTCCCAAAGGCCGGTTTCACCTTTTTTTTTTTTTTTTTTAAAAAATG
>Ga0214545_1000392_pt1 | contig 67493 bp, 26 predicted proteins | sample CNSS4metaG_FD_160064 | JGI IMG/M metagenome (GOLD analysis project Ga0214545, IMG submission 160064) | Root nodule microbial communities from cowpea collected in UCLA plant growth center, Los Angeles, California, USA - CNSS4 | ecosystem: Host-associated > Plants > Roots > Nodule | place: USA...
GTTTTAATTTTAAACTAACGCTAATTCTAAATTAAAAATATTTAACAAAAATATGCATTTTAATATATACAAATTAAATTTTGTCTCAATTTGGAGAGGAATAAAAATGTTAAATTTAAAAAAAAAAAATTAGGACCAAATTGAAAATAATTAACGAATATTGGGATCAAATTGAATATAAAAAATTGACTCTGACACGTGGCATGATATTAGCTTGACACGTGAGTTTTTTTTTAAATTAAAAAAAATTAAATTTAAAAAAAAAATAAAAAAATAAAAAAATTTAAAAAAAAAATCACAAAAATGACATGTGGCAGAGCTTGACACGTGTACATTTTGTTTAAATTTAAAAATTAAAAAAATATTAAAAAAATATTAAAAAAAATCAAAAAAATCACAAAATGACACGTGGCGATTACTGTTCACATCCGTTAACTATTTTAATGGTGTTAGCAAAAAGGATTTGATTGAAAAAATATAACAAAAAGTAGGACCAAACCGAAAACAGTTTCAAAAATATGACTAAAATAAAAAAAGTCGACCAAAACAAGGACCAAATGACTATTTAAGCCAATCTTTTACTATCTTATTGACGAATAAGATATGTATATTTAAAAATGAAGAATGAAAAGATATGCAAGAAGAAAGAAAAAGATGTTGCATTTATTGCACAAAATTCTGTGTGTCCAAGTATCCCCAAAAATCCCGTGAGTGGGTAAAGATGCATCAGCTGTAATTCAGGAACGTATGCATTATTCATTGCACCCTGCCACCACTTATTAAATGCTCTTCCACATTTGTTTCACCCAAAAAATACAAACCATAAATTTAAACACAACAACAAAATTCGCTCTCTCATGTACTCTCACAAAATATTATCCACTATACTAATAAAAAATTAGGGACACTAAATATATTTTCTCCATGCTTTCAAAGTGTTGTATGATATTAAAACATGCACATGCTTGCTATGGCTTGCAATGCTTGTTGAAGTAGCATTGAAAAATGCAAACTTGAGTTTTAATGGTCTCAAATATTGGAATTGTTTTTTCCTGCTTTTGACCTACATATGTTTGTTTTATGTATTGATATCACAAAATTACTAGGTTGCATGATGTTGTGTTCCCATCGGGGTTAATAAGAATGATAGAGTGGGAAAGGTGTTTTTGAAATAACTTTACTATTTGTTCCTAATGTTAGGGTGTTTATATGATATTGTAATTAATTAGATTTATTGAATGTGGTGATTTTAGTTGGATGAAATTGTATAATAATGTAAATGGTAGAGCTGGGAAAATGGACAAAAAAAAAATTGAATTTGACCTGACTCACCATGAGTTGATGGGTTAAACAGATTGGTTTACGAGCTCACTTAATTAAAAAATTACAATTTTATTTTATTTTTTTCAGTTAAAATTAAATTATAATTATAATTAAAATCTAAATAAACTTCAATACAATCTACATACAAACTAAAATAAAAAAATACCAAATTATCTATGTGTTGGCTAAAAAATAAAACCTATGCAAAAGTTCAACTTAACAAAAAATATTTGTGTGACCCTTTATTTGTGAGTTGGTGAGCCAATCCACCTCACAACGGGTTCAATCCGGGTGAGTCGGGTCAAAAATGAACTCGTATTAAACTTTTTAAAAAAAATTCAATCTAACCTAACCTAAATCAGCGATGATCCGAGTTGACTCGCGAGTTCCTGCCCTCGATAATTTTAACTCTAATAATTAGTTATTAAATTAAAAATAGCGGTAATATTATTTGAAGGGTGTGCACGTGTTTCCATAAAGTCCATTTCCCGCCAAATCTAAGTTGGAGGAACAGAAAACAGAAGAAGCAGTGGTAATGGCGGGAAGCAGAATAAAATAATAAATGAGCCGCGCAAAACGATAACACAGTCACTTCATTTTCCTCCTTCCTATATCAACCCACAGACACACTCTTCTTTATTTTATTTTATTTTATTTATTACTAGTGATAATACACCAATAATGTTATTTTTATTTTTTATTGTAGTCCTTTACACGAGTTATGTTAATCTTCCGTTATATCTCCTTCACAGTACATTGCATTGCATCCATCAACTCCTTGATATTTATTGTGTTTCAGCTGTGAAATCTATTTTATAATAACTAAATGGTAGATTCACTGCAACAGCCACCAGTATAATTTGTTTTTAATATAAAAGGAATAAAAGAATAATTTTAATATAAAATTTTAACTTTTTTAATTTTATTTAAATTTTATTAATAATTAAAATATTCAAACGCATGTTTAATTTATTAATTCTGAAAGAACCTTCTTAATAAAACCGTTAACAAAGTTTATATAAAATTAATAAAATTAAAATTTTTATGTTAAGATCTTTTTATTAAAAATAAAATATATGAATACCTATTACATCTATCCACTATTTACTTTTTTTTAATTATTAAAAATTACGTGTTGATGAACTTTAGTATGTACGATCAGGAATGAGTAAAATATAATGTATACTATGGTTTTCGAAAATTGGAGAAGAATTGGCGCCAAAGCTGCTTAGAGTTTGGCGCCTAAAAAGCAGAGGAATGACATCATTTCACTATCAAATTGGGGCGTGTACGTTCGGAGCCACATCCATGAATATAATAAATAGCATTATCTAAGTATAAGTTACCCATGAATAATTTAAATTGACATTTTATTAAATTTGTGCATTTTATTAAATATTTGAATTTTTTATATTTTGGAATTAAATTATAATATTTAATACTTTTAATTTGATTATGTGATCATAATTTTCTTTCAATATTTTAATAACATATTAAAAATGTGAGATTGCATGATTAATAGTAAAAATTGATGTGATATTTAAGTTATAAATATATAGTGTTTTTTTAGTGTTATAAAGTAGGGACGACTATAAAAGGTTAGAAAATGATATTTTAAAATCAGTAGTATATTTAAAATAATAAAATTTGTATTTTTAATAATAAAACACTTAAATATAAATGTAAATTTTATAAACATGTTATATTATTTTAAAGAATTTCACCTCTTAAAAAAATAGTTCTCTCGAATTTTATTTCTTTTCTCTCTATAAATTTTAATCGTGTGATTATCTCTTTCAATGCTTGAAGATTGAAAACTACCTTTATGATTCTCCCAACGAAATCTTTAAGTCTAACCGATCAATTTCTTCGTGGTTGGAATAAGTTGATCTATCTGCCCTTTTTTTGGTTGAATTATGTTCTTCTGATCTTCTTTTTTATTCTCTATTTATCAATGATTCTGAGAGTATAATTTGATTGACTATGTGATATTTTTATCTATATATAAAGTAACTTGTAATATGGGAGAAGTGTTAGTATTGTTAAAGTTGATTGACCAATTCATCAAGTAATGATCAATATCTAAAAGAGAAGTACCAATTTTAACTATGAAATACATTCAAATCACCTAAAAAACACATTATCTGTTGAACAACATTATCTAACCTGCATTTTATGAGTCAAATACATAATGAAGAAAAAGGGATGGGACTATCAACGAGTATATTTAGAATTTTAATTTTCTATTTTCTTTTTAATTATTTTCAAATATTTTCAAAATAAATTAATATGTATTGATTTTGATATTTTAAAATATATTATTATTTTTTTTGTATTCTGAATTCGTTTGTGAAATAAAAAAAAAAAAGTAAAAACAACATTTATTTTTTCCTTAAATGAATAGTGAATTCAATTTTCAAAACAAAAATATATTAAATTTCTAATATAAATAATGTTGTTATTAATGCAAAATAACAACTGTTTTTTATTATTTTCATTAAAAAGAATATATTGGATAACGACGTCCTGGTATTCTTCATTAAATTATCATCAATACAATCAAAGAATTATTGTCACATCATTAATATAAATAACAGTGACAATATGTTTTTTCTATATTTTAATTGAAAAAATAGTAAAAAACATGTCTCCTTTATATCGAGAGGAAATAACATAAATAATTCTAAATATTCAATAAATCAAAATATTTTATTAATAATTCAATTAAAATACTTAAATTTATGAAAAAATTAAAATTTAATTAAATTATAAATAAATTTACATTTATAGTTGTTATTTAAATATATGATGATGTTCAAAAGCAAAATTTAAATTGATAGGATATCAATATGGATAATATATAATTTTTGAAATTAGTTATAAAAACAAATATTTATATATTTATCTTATCTTTACTTTAAATTATTAATTTTTTCATTTGATACTTTTATTTTAAAATTACAACTACAAAATTTTATCATTTAATATATATATATATATATATATATATATATATATATATAAATAATTACCTAATACACATCTGAGTAGTTATTTGATAAAAATTTCATATTTATTAAATATAATATAAAGTATTAGATTTTACTTCAAATATGAAAATATGTATAACATTCTATTTCGAAATTCAATGTATATAGTCAAAATTTGAGATGGTGGTAGTAAGTAAGTGCTTGAGCATTTTTCAATACTTACGATAGATAGGACAATATAACCATAAACAAATCTTTTTTTGTGATTTTTTAGTGTTATCTATTTATGACTTTAATTATTATATAACTTTTGTTGTTTTGCAACCACTGACATTAGATACTTGTAAGGAAATTATTAATATTCGTCTTCCACATTGTTTGGTGGACGGTTGAAAAAGATAAATAAAAACACTTCTATATTTACAGCCAATAAAATTGTGTAAACTTACCAAACAAATTTATACAGTATACCAATTATAAATTATCATATAAAATTGTTGTTGTTAAAATATTTAAAATATTTAAATTATCTGTAGTTTTACGGGACATATATTAGTGTAAAATTTATGACTATGATTAATTTATAATTTGAATGCTAATTATATTTAGTAATTTGTGAAGCTTAATGATTTAAAAATTATAGTTTTAGTAATTTGTGAAGCTGAACGATTTAAAAAATAATCTTAATCAAACACGTACTTAGCTAGCTGAATAAATGACATGTTTTAATTAAAAGTGATGTAGTAGAAAACACCTAAACACTGATAGCGATTTATTTATTTATTTATCCATTTGATGTTGATATACACAGGGTGCACTAAGTTACGTGTTAGTTAAGTCAAGTGTGACTTTTATTTATAATTTTAATTATAATAACAGAACCTGTGGGAAAGGTCTTCATTTAAAAATAAAATATGAAAACGGTAAAATTAAATAATTTATTATAATTTCAGGAAAGAAAAATAAAATAAAATAAAATAAACTACTTTATAAATTATGATGAAAAAAACACTGTAAAAAAGTAGTAAGTATTACTTCCTCTTCCTCTTTTTTGTATTTAAAGACGTGATATGTCGTCATAATGTTTGAATGAGAAAAATATGATTTATACGGCTCGTTTATATTTGAAAAAAGAAGTATAGAAAAAAAAATTAAAAAAATCCAAATAAAAGGTAGGCATAAATGTATTTTTACGTGTTAAATAAAAGCTAAGACAAAGTTATCACGGTTTTGTTATAATTTTTGGTACAAACCAACTATTAACTACAGAAGCATTGTGTTGAGATAATTAATAGACAGAGAAAAAAAATATATACATAAAGATGAAGGAGAAAATGTTTGGAGCATCGTTTTCATTCGAATAGGACAGAGATAGAGCAGAACATGCAGAGCACAACTCAATTTGGCTTTATTAATGGACACACACTCAAGTTTAAGGCATACACATTGCAAATTCACAGGCAACAATTGGGATCTTCCATATTATTATCATATAATATTTTATTTTCTTTTGAGTTTGGACCACCACCATGTCAATTCTAAACATCGCAGATTATTGAAGGAAGAAGACAACAATCATTGGTGTCTTCGTCTTAAACTTTTTCTAACACTCTCATCTTCCTTTTTCTTTTTCAATCTCTCTCTGGGGCACACTTTTTTTTTTTTTTTATACCACATTCCAACCATTACTCATCTAATCACTATTAAATTCCACTTTTCAATATGCAACTCACTTAAATATTTGTTCTGTACTTTGCTCCCTGCTCGTCTTATTATTGTTTCTCGTAAAAAAATATAGTAGAAATATTTTTTCCTAAATTATATTGTCATGTTGATTTGATACCATTTGCTTTTTTCCTTTTCTATATTTATTTTTATGCATTAAACATGACCTATGGGAAGATTAGCCTCCCTTGAAGAGTGATTCGCTTTTATCCTTGAAATTTTCGAAATTATAATGGATTGGATCACGATGTTGTCGTTTCTTAACACCTATGCATGTCTCACTTTTAGTTTGAAAAATCATGGTTTGAATAGAAGTTTGTCTCTTAATCTGTCTTTACTTTTATCCAAATAATAACTTCAGAATTTCATCCTAAGCTTTTTGAGATACGCACTTGACAATAGTTTGTAGCTACCAAACAGCAATACATTTATATGCAATCTCTTTAACAGCAACACATTTGGTATAATAATAACAGAACAAATGTCTAACCCTTTTACCACCAAAAACCAAACGCTGGCGTAAAACGATTATGCGTGTAATACGGAACCACTATCAAAATAATAAGGCAAAGCAAACACTTTACGATAATTGCTGCAATATCTTTATTTTATTGCTTCTTTATATATCAATATATTACTATTGAAAGTAGTCATGTTATAATAAGCTTAATTCTTATTGTATTTTTAGGCTATGAAACTCACAATATAACGTTGAGGTAAGTAAGTTATGATTGGATTACACACGTGTTCAGAATCATAGTATGAGAAAAAGTGTGCTAGTAACCAAATCAAGATTTAGAAACGATATTTCAGACACATTACAAGGTCTTATAGATGATACTCTTACCCGAGAATTACTAAAATGACTAACATGGTTATTATATTTAAAAACGTGCAAAGAAAGTTCTACATAAGTATTGATTGTACATAAATTTTGAAGATGGTATAAGAGAAGGGAATAGGTATAACTAATAAAGGGATGATATACTAAAAAAATTGAAGCAGGAATTACTACATCACATACCGAAGGATATATATCCTGACACCGACAACAGCAGCAAAGAAACTAAGAACATGCAAGAGTGATATCTGATCCCACCACCAAATGTCAACCATTACTGCTAATAAAAATGCTTCTAATTTAGTTCTTTCCGTCTTTCTTGGTTGATAATTAGAAGAAAAAAAAAACTTCGTTATGTGTAAAAAGTATTAAAATAAAATAAAATATTATTGTTAATAAGTATATAAAAAGCTGATTTTGCTTATAATTAGATAAGATTATTAAACAGGATAAAGTATTTAGTTGAAGAGAGATGAATAAAAGTAAAATATTGAAAGTAATGGAGTAGTATTTATTTAGAGGAACATGTGGGGATGTTGTGCGGGAAGGAGACGGTGTGTCGGGGAACTCTTTTTAGAAGATTCTTGGAAAAGTGAGTTCCACTTCCATTACAGAATCTATCACCGTTTTGACCAACTCACTTAATTTCTTCCATCACCAATTCACCATGCCTCCACTCCACCACCGTCATTCACACAAATTTTAATCATAGTAATGACAAAAACTGTTCAGAGAAACACGGCAATGACAGACCCAAAAACAATATAATTATTGAATCTTAAACATGCCTGCCCATAAAATTGTCTTTTAGGTTTTGTTTTAGAAGAGCATCACAACACAACTAGATCGTAGATCCATTGTTTTGGAAATAATAATAATAATATCAAAAGACGTGCCAAATGTGAAAAGCCCCAAAACCAGGACGGCGTTCCACTTACATGTTGCACGTGGTAGTCTACGTAAGAGTAATACACTGTAATATAAAATAGAAAAGAAATACACCCATTCATGTACTTTGATGTATAGAGAGAAAAATCAAACGACTTTTTATATTGACAGTGAAAAAACAGATCAGTGTTTTGTATTTTTGCGATTTGATAAAAAGATAGAATCAATCATGGTGTGTTCCCAGGACACTCTTAATGAGAAAGGATGCATTTAATGTAATGGTTCGTCATGAATGAATGCGAAGTTCACTGAAAACATGGTCGCATGGCATCTGATGCATTGCATATAAGAAATACATTATCTGGAGCAATCTTGTCTTCTTTATGCAGGAATGCCATTACTATAATAATGGAGATCTGCAACTATGACTTATGAATGATCGTATTGAACAACAATATGCCTAACGACGCATGATCAACTAAGTAAAACAATTTCACATGATCCCATAATACTAGAAACGGACAAATGGAAAATAAGACATGTAATCAGAAATTAACTGTTTTAATTACTTCAGGTCACATAATTTAAATTTTGGTGCAGATAAAGAGCAATGCCATTGAACTCCGAATTTCCGAGAAAGGACACATGGTTTACATTCCATTAAAATGAATTTATGGTTACTATACAGTTTGGAGTAAACATACACAATACATATAGCCCAAACTAAACCTATCAAGAGGTTTATACTGGGAATATAAATAAATAATAGACTGTAGCTACTAAAATACACAAGGAATATGTAATATATGCAAAAAAAAAAAACAGCAATGAAACTGACAAATTATTGCGAAACAAGAAAATCAATAATCACTATTGACATCAATGGACAGTTGCAGAGAAGATTGATGATGATTATTGCTCTTCTCCAAACATATCTGCTTGGCCATGCAAGGAAAAAACACCATTACTATCACGTTGTTAATTGAGTAGAGTAAGCAGGAATACAAGACAAATTGAAATCCTACAAATATGCTCTTTTTACAAACTTGTTTCAACATACTAAATCACTTAGGTTCCAAAAAATAGAGTGCAACCTATATATTACACATGGAATTCATCTAACATTAAAGAATGAGTTTTTAACATTCCCTACAACTAATTTATGACATAAACAAGTTATATAAATTAAAAAAAGAATAAACGATGGTCAAAACGGCCATTCAAAGTCCAGAGTGAAGATGATGATGGTTGCACTCTGACATCACATTAACCATCTTACCAACAAAATATATAATCCCTATATGGGTCTATTAAGCATTTTACTCCTGAAAAGTATCAGTTTGACACAATTATGATAAGTGTTTGAATAAAACTTTCATTTATTTTTTGTACTTTGGTATGATGAACCCAAGATATTTAACTTTTAAACAAATGTTACTGTCTTTTCAATGACTACAGGAATTTAATTCAAGGCTAGAATACGAGGAAACCCCTCCACTTCAAGTTAGATTCGGAAAATTCTCACTTCCTGCTCTTATTCCCCAAACTTTGATAAGTTAATCAAAAGTATATAAAAACATGTTTGACAAATATTAATTTTAAAGATTTCAACAATTTTTGGGATAAATAAGTTGTTTGCAATTTAAACTAAATGTTTGTGAAAGCTGAAATTTGCAAAAAACTTTTTTTTCCTAAAAAAGAAGCTGATTTTATAAATTTGATAATTTATAACAAGATAATTTTTCAACATTTTTTTTCCTTTCAACTTCATAAATGCCTTTTTTATCCAACGCAAAAACTGATTTTTTTTGTTGTTGCATCCAAATGAAATTAATTATCTTAAAATTATTTTTCATCTCCAAAGAATTTTTAAGAAAAACAACACTTTCACAGCTAAAACAATCATTTTACACTATATTAATATAATAATATGAATATGTAATTGATGAATTATAAATGAAGTTGTCATCTGGTTGTACGAGTAAATGAGCTTGCCAATATATCATTGCTCTTTAAATACTGTCAAGCATATGCATATAATTAGCCAATATTAGTTATCAAATAGCTTCGTAAAAGATGATTTGGAGTATAAGATTCTTACCAAAAGAAGATCCTCATCAGTGCCAAAGGTTTTGCGAGCTTCTTCTAAAGACTTTGAAGAAATCCTCTTGTGCTTCCTGCATATATAATTCACAGAATTTTGAATTTGTAAATTTATAAAGATGATCAGTCAACTCTTATTTTAGGATAAAAATCAGAAAAAAGAATAGGTAACTATTTATCCACTCAAATTATATGCATATGTTTGTCATATTCCAACATATATACTTTTTTTATGAAAATAATAATATAAAAATTGGCTATTTGACATTGTCATTTCCATCGTTTGCGATGTGTCCTTTGCTATATCAGCAAATTCAGCTATTGTGAAGAGAATAGAGCTAGGATAACGAAACATAACACATAAATTTTAAGAATATTCTCAAACCGTTTTCCTCATCTAAGGCATGTATAAATAATGATTTATCCAATAAAACAGAAGGGTTAACAAATGATCTATTATCGGTATCATTAAAAATCTATTTGACTAGGTAAATTGCATCGATACTGGAACTGGAAAGAGCATTTTTCTCAAAAAGCACATAAATATGAATGCTCAACAAAGCAAATGCAGCCCTTATTGAGAAACAATGAATAAGTGAGTAGGCAGAAAATAAACTTTATTCTCATGTGGCATAAAATTACATCTAGAATTAATAGGTTGGCTTGAAAAATGAGTTGCCATATGACTTACAAGAACTCTACTTTAACATATTTCTTCTTGCCCGTTTCATTGGAAAACTCTATCATAGAAAGTTTTTCCTCCCAGATGTTACCTAAATTTGTAGATTCAGGTATTAAAAAATTATTGTTTGATTCATAGAATACAAGACCGTAAAACTTCTGTGCAACGTTGTCTTCAAAGGACAGTATGCAATATCTATGTAATTGAACTTAAGGAGTAATATACCTTTGAACAAACCCATGCAGTTGAATATGACATACGATTTTACTTCAGAAAAATGAGATTTCCCCCCAAAGGATCTACAAGCCATTGCGTTGAATGACACTTTGAACATGCACTAAATTATTCCTAGGCTCTAACACAAAAATTACAAGAAAAATACAGAGGATTTGTGACAAAACATGGTAAAAGGGACGAAAACGGAAAAATGATGACTCTTATAATTTGTTTTTAAAACTTGAATCAATTCCACATAACTAACTCGTTGGGTAAAAATTGTCCAAACTTTACCATATCTATTTAAATCCCATCTCTAATCAATGTGTAACTAACTACCACCGTTAAGGTGGCTACTAAGATAGACCCCTAAGACACCGCAAATAAGTACCACTTATGCCCAAGGTAATGGGCCGAAAATGTAGCAAAGCAAGTGCAGGTGACCCAACAATAGATTTAGTGTAGACTTTGGTAATGTCTTAGAATTGTTTTATGATCTAAAGCAGCTTCACCAAATCAACTTGTAAGGTGAGAACTGTTTATGAGCTCCATTTAGACCATATTTCTAGTGGATGTGGAACTAAACCACCAACCTTGAGGCTGCAATTAAGGCAACCTTCAAAGAGACAGCAAGTAAGGTGGGCTAAGGGTGACCACAACTAAGACGGCTTCCAAACAATGGTATCCAGATAAACAATTATTTCGTACATTTTATATGACCATAATATGCTCTAAGAATTTTTTTTCTTGAAAATAAATTAAAAAATGAATAATTCATCAATAATGAGTTTTGGATCCACATATCAAATTGTGATCCAAATATAATGGTAAATATATTAATGAGGAAAAACATAGGATCGTACAGAAAATTTCAATATAAAAGGTAGAAAGACGGAAAAGAGTATACTTAGAGCTGGCAGGATCTCTAATCTCAAACATATCCGCTCTAGCATCATAGCCACATATCAACACATAATGACCTGTCAAAAGAAATTGCCAATTATTAACAATCCAGTAAATAGATTAATTTATGCTACTAGGATAAATATTAGTAGAATTAAAAATCTGTGCCGGGGATATCGACTAGTTTCTCCCACATTACACAAATATCAGCTCTTATTTGCAGTTGGAAACAAATGTAATCTTGGCGTTCAAGAATTAGAACTTTAGGATACCAACAGCAATCGATCTTTGAAATAATTTTTCAGCCAAAGCACTTAGTTTAGCAACAAGACAGTGTAATATATAAAATTTGCATTAGCTTTCTCCATAAAAATAAAAATAACTTATTTTTTGAGAAGGATTTGAAAGAAAATGGAAATATCAAATATTGAGAAAAGGAACACCATTGGGTTGTGAAACTTATGAGGTGACTAAAAATGATGGAGCTAGGACCTCAAGTTCATGAAGCATATTAATGAATGGAGAGGTCAATATAAGGATTTTATAGAATTTGAGAAAAAGCAAACAGCTCAGGTTGCATCAGCTCTTAAAGACCAATAATAAGCTTACCGAGTCTGAAGGGCACACGGGATTCCGGTTTGGTCTAATAACTATGTTTCAAATGGATAATCATCTATAAGAGAATTGTGGATATGACCTACGACAGTTACAAGTGTAGAAAAAACCTTAGAGATTGCTGCAGACCTCCAACCAGACAACTTAACAATGTTGATGCATTGTCCAAAGTTTTACTCGTGAACAAAAACCTAAGTGTTTTTCTCCAATTTTAAATAACAATTTTGTTTACAAAATAAAAATGCATCAACGGGTATAATATTATGAGTTAAATTGAAATATATGATCTTCAACATAAATTTGGCACAAGGGTTTTACTGGAGTAGAGAATTGTGTATTCTAAGTAGTACCACATCACTGTCAAATATACAAAGGAAAACAAAATAAAATCAGATTTAACATGTCTTCTTGAAGGAAGGTCAGCGAAAATTAATGAAAATGTTTGCTTCCCATTACCCTAATAAAATAATAAAATATGTCTATTTGACTAAACTTATATATGAAGAAGTTATCTTGAACATCACACAGCTGGGGTAAATCAAAGAGAAATGTTGCTCACATGCATACTACAATTGTAGGTACCAATTCCACCAGGAAAGAATACATCAAAAATAGATGCAAAATAACCTAAAGCTAAAATATAGATGTTCACCTGTATAGCCAGGGTTGTTGGCGACACCAGGCACAGGAACACCTTCTTGCCAAACAGGACTGAAACAGAACCTTTTCAGAAGCAGCTAGAATTGCCCATCACCAAGGAAAACGACATTATTGGGGAAAAAAAATGAAAACTGTAAAGAATTTAAATTACACCTCGGGTAGCCAGTTTTCTAAATAAGAGTTTGTCAATGAGTGAACTTGGTTTACCTCAGGTGCTATCTAAAGTTGGTGTGAGTAATTGGCTTAATATGTAAATATAGTTGGAACAAAGTTTAAAAGCCAGTAAAGAAGGGATTATAATAAAATTGTACCTCAATTTGTTGTGGTCAACTAATGCAATAGCAATATATTTCCCAGATAATACGAGAATAGAAATCTCTTCTGCACTAATTGACCTGCACTGTAAGAAAACGGGGATTGGAAATTTTTTAGAAGTTAGGGCAGTTATTGTAGTTTGTTAGTAGGTTAGTCAGTTCGAGGGGATTTTAAAGGTAATAAGTAGCAGGAAGATGTAAAGGAAGAGGCACCCTATCTTGAATCATTTGCAGATTGAGCTTTTGCTCTGTGAAATGAGAAATCCTTTGTGAAGGGGGGAACCCTTGGAAGAGAAGCATCTCTCCTATTTTCTGTTTTTTCCACTTAACTCTAAAATATATATATATATATATATATATTTTCTATTTTTGTGTCATTCCTAACAAAAGGTTTGTAGGCCACTTGTAAAGAAACGAAGCCATAAGCAAATAAAATCTCCACATAGAAGTAAAACTACTAAGATAATAACCAAAAGCTCTACTTGTCATTTTCTTTCAATTGTCAAGACAAACAAACATAACAATAAAACTAATGGAAAGAAATGCTGTAACATTTTCATTCTTCTCTCCAATAGGAGACAAACTCGTAACTTCTATCAGATTGATACTCGAGGGATTCAACAAAAAGGGTGCAGGCATGCAGCATACCTGTATATCAATCCCAGCTTCCATTGCTTTTTGAAATAGTAAATCCACTCTCACAAGATCATTAGGCAGCTCCTCCTTCGGAATGTTTACAACAAAGTACTATCAACCTTATGCAATTGGTAGACAAAGTATTGAATGTGCGGAGAAGAAAAATCAACAGGCATGGTTCCCTAAAAATTGGCAATCATAATATGGACATGCCATAACCTATAAAATGGCACCCATCCTACCAAATCATGAATTCATGATTATCAATAAAACATTGAGCAAAGCTTTGGTACATTTTGGGCAAAACTTTTCTGCTAACACTGGTGAATCACCTAACCCCATGCCAATAAAATGTCCTCTTGAATAAAATATTCTGATACCAATATTTCTCAAATTCATATCTTGACCAGTCTCACTGAAGTTATATATTCACAACTTGCTTATCAAACATCAAACAAAAAAATTATATCTTCAATTTCTTCAACTAGACACACGAGCAAACACTTGAGTCAAATACCCATTTAAGTCCTCAACATTATTGAAATTGAATTTTCTCTTCTAAAAATTATTACATCTATATACTCTTCAGACTTCAAAACATAGTTTTGCAGCATCACAAACCCAAGTTACTGTTTGATGACCAAAAACCATGATTTCATGACCAAATTGATGTTTCAAAAGTCTCCTGATGACTGCATTCAGGGTTTACTAATACCAATTAAAAATAAAGTGATGGTAACTATTTTGGCATGACAGTTAATCACCTTGTAAAATGATTCAACACAATAGTTTGGATTTGCACCAAAGGTCACCGTGAAGTAGGAAAAAGTGACAGAAAATCTCTGTAATAAATATGCCAAATCAACAGTCCAAATGCTGCAAAACAGAAGTAAACAGTGAGTCTAGTCAGAAGTTCATCATAAATTCTCATATTGAACTACCACATTTCATATTCATTTGAAAATCTATGAATACATATGACCATCTTCCAAGTGGCTTTCTGAAATGCTAACTGATAGGGTAAGGAATATTTGCCATTTCATGGTTTATTTACAATAGCATGAATTCTGAAGTAAACTTTTGATCTGACTTTCGAATTCAAAATATCACATGGAGTAAATATTTTATTGATATGAGTTGTTTATCAATACTTCAATTATTTTATTCCAATGAATCTGGTTTAGTATGTTCACTAGCAACTGAAAGATTTTAATCTGAACACACGCACACATAAGGAGAAAATATGTATTTCCCAAGTATCATAAAACCTATTGGTTATGCAAGCCCAAAACACCAGGGAACTCCACATTCAACGAACTAAGCAAGGAATCACGACGGATAACGGACCAGACACCACATCTAGTGGAACCACGACCATTAAACATTAGACCTATGGATTTTTTTCCAATTATAAAGCTCTTAATTAGTCTATACCTTCCATTAGACCTATGTTTCCTTCTTAGTTGAGTTCTAAATAGCCATGCATATATAGTCTAGGATCTTCAAGAATTTCATATGACAGAGTAACTACGATTTTAAACTTTTATAAAGGAAAAGACCTATTCGTGCAGCATAGTTCAGCCAGTGCTTGAATATCGTAGTTGTTGACACCAATAGTTTTCAAAACCATCAAGACACAAGCAAGGCCACAATCCCATGTATAAATTTGGTTTACATGCGGTACCTATAGCATAATTAGATAAACTTTAAGTAAATAATATTTTTTCTGGTAGAAAAGTAGAGAATAAGTTTTCAGCCACAAACACATGCTCTTACTTCAGGGAAGTGTGAACAGAGCAAGGAGGGAGGATGGGAATCTATGTTACATGATGGCTGCTGAAAGAGGTATGGATCTATCGCATTCAAATGATCTCGTCTTAGTTCTCTCTCATCTCCAGTCTTGAGAATCTTGTTGAATAGCAAATATATGGGCCACATTATGACCAAAGTGAGTGTGATAAGTTTAATTCCAAACAGATATCCAGGAGTCTCAACCGAATGGGTAGAATTTCTTCCTGCAGCAGGTTCAACAAGAAAAAAATATTATAACTCAAGCATATAAAATTTTCAATTCCTTTATAGTTAAGGCTAGATCTCTCTTTGTTCAAACTTCAAAGTCTCCAGTTTCTCTATTCCAAGGTACAATTCTCTGCTGGTATTCTCATCTTAATTTCTTTTACATGTATACATGGCTTGTCTTACAAAACATCAGATTAGAGTTTACTGGTTTAGTTCTCATATGCTTTGCTGGCAGAACTTGTATCTAGCTGGATAAGATTTGTGTATGTATACATATAAAGGAGAGTCTTAAATGAGGACATTTTTTATTGTGAAGAAGTTGATTATAAATATAAATTCAAACTTTAATACTTTTACAATAACAATTATTCTCACTCGATAAATCCTTTTCATATATGTAACGTCACATAGCAAGATATAGAGAGAATATGCCCTAGAAAACTTTTTGGTATTTTTTGTGTGGCCTAACACATACATACCACAAAGGTGTTTTAAGACTGGGCGAACAATATTCACTATGTATTATTATACGTGTAATGTATATATTATATAGGTTGGAGGTATGCACGATCAACAACAGCACCCTGCAGTGTGGAATAATATAATTGGATGCAATGAAATTGGCAGCTTCTACCAGAAATTTATTTTCACGAATGATGTGAACATGTTGACCGCATTATGTGTGAATTAGCGCGTATTCATATATGCCATTATATTGAAAAGCGAATCATCCCAGTACTTAACATTATGTGCATACCAGAGGATTGAAAGAGATATATAGTGAAAAAAAAGATAAACAACATCCAATCAATGGTAAAGTTTTTCTTCTTTTTTTTTCCTAAAAGGCACTCACGAAGGCTAAATGAAAATTATACAGAACATCGAAGTATTCCCCTTCAAGTATATATTGCATAATTTGGTCCTTAACCATGACTTCAAATCATTAGTTATCTAAACAGGATGGTCTTTTAAACAGAAGGGAAGTTAAGAATTTTGACAAACTTCCAAACACTACGTGCACTCTTTTGTTTTCAGCAAACAGAGAAATACCCTGTTTTTTCTCCTCCACTTACTGCGAGCATTCCAACCACTTCTATTCAGAAAATTAAGACTAGTGTTAAATTATTATGGTTTTTGTTTCACTTCTGTTTCTACGTCAAAGGAGAGAAAAAGGACATATAAACCGATTCACCGATTATTTAATTTCATAGATAAGCTTAGCCCCTTACTCAAACTTTCAAGACAACCAAATCAATAATCACTAAAGAAAAAAATTAAAAGAATATTCTCAGATATCACCGCAGAGTAAATAATCAGCCGAGTCATATAATTCGCTTCAATACCCATAAAGTGATAAAATAGAAGAAACGTTAAAAAGGAAAATAAATATCTTTGGTCACATTCAGGAAACCTACCCCATACGCATGCAGTGTCTGCAGACCGCCCAAAACCCAAGTCAGATCCGCTACAATGAATTTCGCGGTGAATGAAGAAGACTAAAGCCGATTCGGAGAAGGTGAACTCAGAGAGAAATCCTGAAAATTCAAACAAAAAAAAAACATCAAAAACGCCTTCAATGGAATTATTATCCCACCCTTAAAGGAAACGGCTGATCAAAAAAGAAGAGCAGAGGCGATAAAATTCAACGGTAGGTAGGTAGGTAGGTAGGTTCACTCGAACCAACGATAGAGTATAATTGAAAAACTAAATTATTATTGGATACACAAGCAGCGAAAAAAGCAGTCAAAGGCAAAATTAAAGTAAAAAAAAGGAATCAATTAACGAATGAGTGTGTAACATTGATGAAAAGAAAAATGAACAGAGCATGAAATGAAATGTGTAAAATGGAGGGAGAGCGATAGAAAGAAGTTGGAATCGGAAGGAAAAGGAACGTACCAGAAGAAAGGAGAGAAGAGGAAAACGCGAATTGGGGTGAGGGGTTTGTTTGGTTATGTTAGGTCAGGTGGGTGCCTTTGCTGTTCTTTTCCTTCTTCTCAGTTCTCTGACCTGTGTTTCCCCCATGCCTTTTCTTCTCCTTCTTCTTCTTAATCATTTTTTTTTTTTTTTTGTCAAACGGATTACTTATTTTATTTAACTTCAACTGTTGTTATTCACTGTCTGTGTATGAAAAACATGTTCGTTTTTCCTCACTTGAAATTCTGGATAAAACAAAATATGCTACACTTAAATTACTATCATAACTCTTAATACACGTTCGTTTTAAAATCTTGTTTTCATAGTTCAATTTTTTAAGTATGTAAAATCAATAAGATTTTGTTGGAAAAACAGAAAATATTTAATTGATTTTTATACCATCAAAACATAAAAGTGTTTTTAATTTTATTACTTTGATATGAAAACTATTAATTAGGTATCAAGATTCATGGAAATGTTTGTGAATCTCTGAATCAAATATAGTTTGAATTTATGGATTATTTTCAATTAAGGATAATAATTTAGTGGAAGCTATGACTTTGATTATCTTATTTATTTATATTTCTAAAGTAAAAGTTTATTTCTATTTTATTTTCATATTTAGTGCCTATTAATTTTTTGTTTTGTGTTTATTTTCATTGGATAGAATACATATCAGTAAATTTTATTATTTTAAATATTAATTAAATATAATAAAAAGTATGATATTATCAATAATTTAATATCAAAATAATGTATGGTAAAAGTTTAGACAATTGGTTATTTGAAATTAAGATATTTTTATGTGAAAAAAAATAATTAATAAATAATATTAAAAACATATAAATAATCAAATGTATGTCTATAATCTATTTGATTTTATAAAATTGAGTTTTGTATTTTTTTTTTCAAATGAAATATATCATTTTAATGAAATTGTAAAAAGAATGTATATTGTAATATGAGTAGTGATGATAATGAGACGGGCAGGGACGAGTTTCGCTATCTCATACACATTGAAAAAATTCATCATCATCTCCATACCCAAATCCAACGAGTATTAAACTTTTGTCTCATCTTCATCACCACTGGGTAACAGATATAATCTCACACCCATACATGTACCCGTTTTCTTACTGCTCCAATGTTAATTTTAATTAATTTTTATAAAATAATAAAAATTATGGTAAAAGAAACATAATATTATCAAATATTCAATATTATAAGAATGATTGTTTCTCTGATGTCAAATACTTTAAAATAAATAATAATTGTTTACATTTTAGATTAGAATACCAACAAAATTTCATAAGAACCAAAACATTTATTAAATTTCCAAACATTAATGAAACCTAGTTGATATAATTTAAAAATATTTTAAAAAATATATAAAAGGAAAACAAATATTAAAATTAAAATATATTTTAAATGTTTGTTTATTTTAATTTTTTAAATTCTAATGAATCTTTTTTTATACACTAATAAAAGTTATAATACATCACTTGATTAAAATGACGCAAAGAATAAATAATAAACATCATAAGAAAAATTTAACATAGATCTTGTATTTTTTTTAACTTTGTTTGATGGTGATAAAAAAATATCCATGGCAATTACATTAAATTTTTATATTGTAGTAAATAAAAGTTATTTATACAATTATAGTGAAAAAATTATAGTATGATTGATAATGAGTTAGAAAATAAAAAATAAATTAGATAAAATATATTGAAATAGTATTCTACATGATGAAAATAAACAACAAATAAAAATATTCAACAACTAACAAATGTGAGTCTTATGAACAATTTAAGAGTCTATTGAAAGAAATTGCACAAAATAAATAAATAAATATATAATTAAGGGTATGATAAGATGAAAAATACCGTAGAGATTTGAGAAAACCTTTCAAATATCAATATATATACTCAATAGTTGAAAAATAAATAAAAATTTGTTTTAGCGAAATAAAAGAGTTCTTCAAATGAATTTTTTTTTTAATAATAATAAGTATTTTTTTATATTACCTAGTAAATGAAATGTTTATATTGTTAAACACTTAAGTTTAGAGTATTAAACATTCTCATTTGAAATACAATAAATAAAAATATCAAAAATAATAGAAATATACAAATGTGAGACATAAATTTTTTTTAATTGACATCATCATTTTAAATATAATTACATAAAGGTTATAATAAGATGAGAATTAGATATGCGAATGAGTTTCATGATAAACCAAATAATTAGAAAAAAATGTAATATATATATATATATATATATATATATATATAATTTAAACGGTGATGGAGACACGGCGGGACGAGTATTATGGTAGGGATATGTACATCTCCATACCCAATTGAAAAAGTCGAGCATTCTTCATACTCATACTCATACCTAGTCAATGTAGGAATTATCCACCAAAATAGAAATGTATTCAGACAATACTCACAAAGACAGTTTATTTGTCATATCTAAATATGAGATAAAATATTTTTTATATTTAGATAAACTTTTTAAATATTAAACAATAAAAGATTGTGTGATAAATAAAGTTAAAGTAAACCAATACACTGAATGGTTTTATAAATTTAAACCGTGACACTATGACAATAATAGAGAATGTATATGAAGTAAAATTATGTCAATATATACTCGTAACCTCATCCAATATTCAATTTAAAAATCAAATATCACTTAATTTTTTTTGTCAAAATCAATAATATTCATAAACACAAATTGATTTATCATCCTCCTTTCAATAATATATTGGTACAAAAAAATTGTAAAGATCGTCAAATAATAAATTTAATAGGAAGAATGTTTCATGTTAAAACAAAGTTCATCGAAGCGCCAAGAGAAACACAGAAAAAGAAAAAAGAAACTAATTGAATGAATCCTATGTTATAGCAAATCATCTATTTTGGACCAAGAGAATGATATAAGCTTTTTCTGATATATTGACAAATATATTTCATATTTATTTTACAACTCAGTTATTTTAAGATAGTTGTTTTTCACTTTTCTTCTTTTATTTCCGTTTTTTCCTTTCCTGTTATTTTTTATTTTCCTAACCAAGGAAATCTTGTGGGTATCTCTCATTCAACTTTTTTTTCTACTCAAAGCCACTTTTGAATCAAAATTGGAAATAGTAACTAAGATAAAAAGAGGTACAATTTATTTGTCAGATTTGAAATTAAAAGGTGTTTGGTAAAAAAGTTGATAAGCTTTGGTTTGAAAATTGAATCCGGGGTTGAAAAGAGAAAAGAAAGGGACAGAAATACATTGTGAATTTATTTTTTAACAATTTCATTTTAGCGTTTGTACACAAAGAAAAAAAAAAACTGTAATGGACAATCAATATTAATAACCAACTACTATTCTTATTATTTGATCTAAATTAAAAGTTATGATCGGTTTTTTAAAAAGATTGAAGTAATATTAATAAAAATACTAAATTTGATTTGATTAAACTCAGGAACGAAAGTAACAGTTGTTAAATAGTTTTTTTACGTAGTATATTGTCGACACTGCACGTGAAAGGGACATGACGTATATAGGTGGACTCTAACTTAGTGTTTACTAGTTGTTTCTGGTTCGTATTGCAACAACAATCACAACTTGCCAAACCTGCAATTAAGTCGATGCATAGCTCGAACAGAACTTTACAAAAAGAAAAGAAAGAAAGACTAAAACTCATCATAAACGAATCGAATATGCTCATTACACTTAATAAATATTCATTAAAACCATAACATGACTTTAATTCAAACTGGATTTAATTTAAATTTAGGAAGCTAAAATAATGATTTGATCCTAACTTTTGTTTTGTTTTTTTAATTTAATATTACTTTCTATTTTTTTTAATTTAATATTCGTATATTTTATTTAATTTTGTAATTTTTCTAATATCATTAAAACAGTTAACTAATTGTGAAAATTAGCTGTCACTTGTTATTTTTATGATTTTTTAAACTTTTATCATTTAAAAAAAATTATTTTAAAAATGTCCATGTGTCAAGCTCATACCACGTATTATTTTGTGTTTTTTTTAATGTTTTATTATTATTTTTAATTTATTTTTTTTATTAAAAAAAATTCATGTCTCAAGTTAATATATGTCATGTGTTAGGATCAATTTTTTATATTTAATTTGGTTCTAATATTCGTTATTTTTTTTTTCAATTTGATCATAATTTTTTTTTTTAATTTAACATTTTTGTTGTCCTTCAAATTGAGACAAAATTTAATTTTTATATAAATGTTATGTGGATATTCTTATTAAATTTGTATATAACATTTATGTACAAATTAAATTTTTTTCTCAATTTGGAGAGGAACAAAAATGTTAAATTAAAAAAAATAGAACTAAATTGAAAAAAAATAACAAATATTATGACCAACTTGAATATAAATAACTGACTCTGACATGTGACATGATATTGGCTTGACACGTGATTTTTTTTAAATGAAAAAGTTAAAAAAAATCACAAAATGACACGTGACATGATATGAACTTGACACATGGACATTTTTTTAAAATAAAAAATAATATTTTTTAATAAAAAAAATCACAAAATGACACATACTGTTCCCAATCCATTAACTATTTTATCCATATTAACAAAAATGACCAAATTAAATAAAATTGACAAAGATTGAATTAATAAAAAATTTTAAAAAACGACAAAAATTAAAAAAATCGTACGAAAACTAAGATTAAATTATTATTTAAGCCCATTAACAAATAATTTTATTATTTTGAGGAGTATCCGTAGTTCCACCAATATGAAGGAAAAGGCCGAAAGTGAAATTTAAAAAGGATGGCAGAAAAAAAAATTGAAAAGGTAGCCGCAATGAACTAAAAAAGTGAAGAGCTAAACGGCTCGTAATAAATGGATTTAATAACAGTTAGGAATTTTTTTTTTTTTTTTTACTTTACTTTCAACTAATCCATTCTCAAAAACAACGTGCAAGGTCTGCCTTTAACTTTTCATCATTCCTTGTTTTGTGGGTTGAAACCGGTACATAAATTTCAAATTAACACATGCACAAGGTTCAAGTAAGATCAAATTAAATGTGACTTACATTTTGAACCACAGTATTTTAAATAATTTTTATTTTTACCTTTAAAACATACATTAATGTTCAAATATATATATTCTTGTCGTATTTAACAAGATGTTTCTGAGTAATTAAGTGATATTCTTAAGAGTCAATCTTGTCAAGTTTATGAAGTTTGTAGAAAATATCATGAGTGATCAATCTACATAAGATTCTTCCATAAGAATTTTTAGAGATTTTAAAAATGTGAGTATAAAAATAAATGAAAAAAAAATTGAGTGTCTAGTAAATATTTATAAGTTTTAACAAATATAAATATAATAAACTCATCTCATTACTTCAAATATTCAAATATTGTTAAAGATATCATTATTCCATATGAATATAATAATAAAAATATATTTTAATAATTTATTTTAAGTATTTAAAGAATCTTATATGTGAGACGGAACATTTGGAGTCAAATATTGTGACTTAGTATCCAAATATTTTGGGTGGAATAGGTATAACATGATTAGTGAGATAAACAATAACAATTACATTAAAAGTTGTGTGTTAACCACAAAATTAGTAACGATGTGTCTTTTGTTTAAAATTATAACAATGTGACGTCAAATGTTATATAATGCACAAAACAAATGTTTGGTTTGGGAATGATAATGCAGATAATGCAGAGGAGAAGAGACACAAGAAATGTAGTTTGATAGAAAATTTTGTCCCAACTTTCGTCTTCATGTTTGCAATTTCCCACTTTTTGCAGTTCTACCGTAGAACTTTTTTATACATTTAAAACACACACTTTTAATCGAATATTGTTCTCCTGTTATTGGACAAAGTTTATGGCTATGCATTCAGAAGTAGTTGTGGATTTTGGTCACGTATCATCAACATTTTCTTAAAAAACATATCGAATATCTATACTTCAAATATCATTTAAGTAAAAATTAGTTAATCTAAATTCGTTTTGAGGTATGTATTAATTTTAAACACCTAATAAGTATCATAAAATCTATAAGAATTCTTAAGATCTTTAGAATAATAAAAACTCATATTTAAAATAATATTTTATTGTAAACTTTTATAATCTATAATTTTATAAAATAATAAAATAACATGACGATAATAATATATGATAAAGATAATAATCATATCAATCATATATTATTATCCAATTAATAAAATAGTTAAGAGTAATAACTTAATTTAAAAAATTAAATTTATTAAATATTTAAAGATTAATTATGTTTTCCGTTTCTTAAGTATCAATAATTTTTTGTTTTAGTCTCCCATCTAACGTTTGTTCTATTTGAGTCTTCCATATTTTAAATCTTATGAAATTTGTTCTCAATTTTAAACTCAGTTAGTTTTAATTAACATCTGTCTAACGGATTTGTCACGTAATGTATACAAGTGGTCCATAAATCTGAATGCAATATGTTATACTATTGCTTTAATTCAAAAAGTTGTCCACTAAACAAAATCCTTACATGATCTGTTAGACAAATGTCAATTAAAATTAATGAAATTTAAGATTAAGGATGAATTTCATGAGATTTAAAAGGAACATGAAGGACTAAAAATAAAACAAACGGGGAGGGAATTAAAACAAGAAATTACTAATACTCCAGAGACAAACAAACATAATTAACCAAATATTTAATATATTACAAAAAATTATTATCGGAGATTAAATTCTCAATCGAGAGACATAATTAATTTTTCTTTTTGTTTTACAATATGAACGCATTCTGAAATTAGTCTTTCTCTCGAAAAAAGAACTGTGGTAACCGATTTTTTTTTCCAATGAAATTCATAGTTAAACAAACTTAAATATCATTTAAAATTGAGCTTTTACAAATATTTAAGATTGGGTAACTGTTTATTCTGGAAAATAGTTTAATACTAGAAATAATTTATTTTACGATAGAACTAGAAGATTCCTTGGAAAAATATTACAGTTTTTCATATAAAATGTGGTTGTTGGGAATTACAGTCAAATAAATAAACATATATAAATGATTAATTGTAAAATCAACGTCACATTTAGATATTTTCTCAATGACAGAATCAGTTTAGTTTGATAATGACTTGTCTCTTCATTTATTAATTAATAATAATTGATTAATCTTGGAAAAGACAAGACTGTTAGAATGGATAAAGAAAGGAGATTATAAGAAGACTAGCGTAACACAGACGGTATCACGCCTGTGTGTATGTACTTTTTAAATACGTGTGATATTATATTAGTAGGTGATAATATTATAATGTTATTAAGTTAAAAATAAAGAAGAAATATATCAGAACAGATAAAAATAAAGTGAAATATATCAGAACAGATAAAAGAATAACCATTGATAAATAAAGAAGAAGAGAAGAAGCATAGACATCCGATTTTATAAAAAATTTGTAAAAATAACGATCAATTTTTAAAAATTTAATAAATTATTATATTTAAAGGGTAAAATCGATATTTTGAAAAGTGGACACAAAAAGGGGAATCCCCTTTATATATTGTTATAGATTATCGGAAGGCATGTGAGGCAACTTTCTCTGAAAAGCCCAACTGCTATTTAACGGCCATATTTTGGTTTCAGGTTTAATTAAATAATTAAAAAACAGACTTATCTGACACAAATTTACAAGATAGCCCTTGGTCAATAATAATTCCGAACTCGTGAAAAATGGGCAAGAGCCAAAAACCTTGGTATTATTATTACCACTTTAATAATATCACGTTTTGTATTTTGTTAAGTACAGTTTTTTAATTAAACGTAGTGTGTGTGCATAGGAATAATTTGAATAGTTTAATCAATACATATTACTAGTGCACAAATTTTAAATTATTATTTTTTTAGAAACTAAGTTTAATATCTTTACAGATAACTTTTATCAAAATTAATAAACTTATCGTAAAAAGATTTACGAGTAAAAAATTATTTGATGCCTTTAAATACATTAAAGATTTACACGACATAAATATAAATTATTTAATCATTATTTTATTGTTTCTTTTACAAAATATAACTCAATATATATTATAATTATACAACCGCAGACGTATATATTTATATTTTGGATAATGATATTTTAATCCATTTTTTTTGATTCGTTTTTAATCCACTATTCTCGTCATCCTTAGATCATCATATTACATCATTACAAAAAACACAGCTCAATTAAAAGTGGGTCAAAAAAAGTGGGTAAAATATTATTTTCCTTATATTTCTTTTTATTGTTATACAAAGTTAATAAATGAAAACACAGCTCAGTTAAAAATAATTTGTAATGACTTAATATCTCCTTACAAAATATAATTTAAAATGGGGTAAAGAATATAAAAAATAATTAATTTTAAATAAGTTTTTAAAAAACTTAGTTAGAGCGTATGTATCAAATTTGAAATGGGTAAAATAACCCTTAAAAAAGTAAAAAAGTAACATGTCCCCTTTAATCTCTGTAAGTAAACAAAATGAAAAAAAAAAAGTTAATGAAATTACAATCTGTTGCCTATTTTAGTCTAAAATTAAAAATGTTATATAGTTTTAGCATAATTTAACACTCTTTTAGAATTATAGTGATTGTAGACAGTTAAGTTTAGAGATTAATGTGACAGTATTTGTATTTTTAGACATTTTTTAAATTATTTTATTTTTGGAATTGAAGTGATAGGAAGTTATATTTGTAACACATCTTATAGATTTTAAAAAATTGATATTAGAAATCAAAGTGTGAGATTAAGTTTCACATTTATTAAAAATAAGATCTGAATCTAATTATATATATTGTATCTCTACTGTGAAACTACAATAGAAAAAACAAAAATAATATAATCAAAGTGCAGTAGCTGTAAAAAGAAAAATCTATGGCAAAATTTCGTAGTGGAGTGGCTGATTTTATATTTTCATATTTGCAAAAGGAGATAATTAAGGATTTTTTTTCTTCTAGTGCTACGGAATCAAGCAAAATTGATTATCAATAAATACCATAAAGAACTTTGATAGTAGGAGTTGGAAGATATATAGAAGAGGGACCAATTATGGTGCCATTTTCAATACAAGCTCGTAAATATTGCATGCCATCAAACTATTCAAATTTTAAAATACCAACACTATCGATCCATATCCACATAAATTATTATCTTATTATACTTCTAATTTTTTTTTTCCTTTAATTAGTGCTACAAACTTCGCCAAGCCCCACACTATGAAACCCTAACTCAACCATGAAATTTTTTCTCTAAAAAGACATTCCATTTGAATAAAATACTATCTATTTTCCCCAAATAAGTAAGTAATCATAGGAGGGTACAAAATCTTCAGAAACACATGATATTGTTACCATTTCCGTACAGGTAGATTTTGGTCAAGTAAATTATATCTTCATTTTTTTTCCTCGTGAAGACATAATGGTATGATAAATAAGAAATATTAAACAGCGTCAATTTTTTTTTCAAAAAACTCTTAATTAATTTTGAAATAGTATACTCCCGTGTTTTCTTTTTCAAGTGTCGAGTTTCTGAAAATTTGTTATTTATACTTATTTACATTTTCAAAATTAAAAAAATAACTCTAAGTATCGTTTACCAATCACGCTCTTACTGTTTTTAGATAATTTTTAATTAATATTTATTAGTTGTGAAGTAAAACTGAAAAAAATTGATTAAATGGGAAATGTGAGTTATTTTATTGGGATGAAGAAATATTACGTATATATTTATTTCTACGAGAAAATCTAAAAAGGGAAATAAGTGACAGAATGAGATACTATTTTTTATTTGAAAATTCTGCCATTCAATCTTACTGGTCGTATCGTAGAGCAAACGTGAAAGGCCAAAAAAGTAATTATGATGGTTGAGCGTGTTGTTGTTGTAGCGTAGTGTGGCTCTGCTTACTTACTCCCACAGCTACCAGGTTCAAATTTTTTTATTGATATTTTGAACTTACCTTCAAACTCTGAGAGCGAAAGCCAGAAGAGAGACGTTGGCATTTTGGTAAGTAAATCAAACTTGAAATCAAATTTGTTGGTGGGAGAGTGTGTGTGTGTGAGAGTTTGTGTGTTGTGTGCACTATGCAGTGCAGAGAGTGTAATCCTTTTCGGAAAAAGCCACACGTCTTCATCATTGCATCGTCTTTTCTTCCATGAAACATCCTTAGCGGTCCCTTCATATATCCTCAAACCCACCTCACATGTGTCTTACCGTTATGTTTCAAACCACGTTCGCAGTATCTTCTTATCTGCCTCCCTGCTAACTGCCCCATTTCCCTTTTTCGACTCAAACCGCTTTCTTTCTCTCCCAGATGGATGTTTTTTTCGACAAGAACGAAACTTCTCGAAACAAAACCGATGGGGTTTCCTCTTCTCTCACGGATTCCACTGCAGACTCCAGGGAAACCAGTTTCTGTGCATCCACTTCTTCAGTTACCGTTGACGAAGCAAAGGCAAAAGGCTCTTCTTCACCCGCTCCTCTGGGTTGGCCCATTCTCAAGGCTACACTCTCCAAGCGCTCTAATTCTCGTGAAAAAGAAAACGAACATAAATCCCACTTGGAAAACACTAAGCTTAGTCGTATTGGTTTGAAGCTGTCAGGTTAGTTATTTTTTTTTATCTTTTAAAGAATGTTATAATAGATGGGACGTGGCTGTGTTTGGAAAGTAGAAAAGGATTGTGGACGGGAAATTTACTTCATAGATACTATTTTTTCAGTTGAATTGGTTGGAGTTAATAATTAGACTCCTTTTCAAGTCATTAATTAATGTCCCTTTGTTATTTTTGTGTAATAACTCTAATTAGTGCTAATTATTAGATTTATTTTAATTTGTTTAAAACAGAAGTTGACATGATGAAGGAGAGGTTTGCAAAATTGTTGCTTGGTGAAGATATGTCAGGTTCTGGTAAAGGGGTTTGCACTGCTTTGGCCATCTCTAATGCCATTACTAATCTGTGTGGTATGCTTTCTCTCTTGCACACAGACATTTGGCTATCCGTTTAATTGAGAAACTGTTTGTTTTGTCTTTGTTGGTCAAGTGGTTCAAAATTTGGAATTTTCTCGTTTGGTGTAAATTTGAGTTTTGTAACTTATTCAAATTTGGATTATTTGAACGTGTAGCAACTGTGTTTGGGCAATTATGGAGACTAGAACCTTTACCTTCTGAGAAGAAAGAAATGTGGCAGAGAGAGGTGGAGTGGCTTGTTAGTGTTAGTGATTACATTGTTGAGTTGATGCCTTCTTGGCAAACATTTCCTGATGGGAGTAAGCTCGAGGTAAAATTGGATTGGTTCTTGATCTCAATGCTGAAGTCTGATTTTTATTCAAAAGGGAATTAATAATTATGAAGTTTCTAATATGGTGCATTGTGCAGGTAATGACTTGCAGACCTAGGACAGATATTTTTATCAACCTTCCAGCTCTTCGCAAACTTGATAACATGCTTCTCGTGAGTATTGAATCTCGCTCTTGCATGGCTCACTAGTAAATTTTTGTGACTTCATTAAATGTTTGAGGCTGTAATGTTCATCTTCTTTTACAACAGGAAATTTTAGATAGTTTCACTTCTACAGAGTTCTGGTATGTAGACCAAGGAATTGTAGCCGCAGAAGCAGATGGTTCAGCCTCTTTTCGCAAAACAATACAGCGGCAAGAAGAGAAGTGGTGGCTTCCCGTACCTCGTGTGCCCCCTGCAGGACTCAGTGAAGACTCGAGAAAACAGTTGAATCACTCTCGAGAATGTGCAAACCAAATACTAAAAGCAGCCATGGCTATCAACAACATTGCTTTGGCTGACATGGAAGTTCCTGACTCATATTTGGAAGTTCTTCCTAAGGTCTAATCTAAATTGTATCATTGATAGACTTTTGCCCCTTGTGTCATTCTATGATTAAGAACAATGAGCAAACAAAGAATATTGATTAGACCATTACAATTTACACTCACCTTGCTTATCTACTAATAAGCTTAAGGGACTATCACACATCTTTCTTTTGGATGTACGTTAACTTAAGCAATGTGAGCAATGATTTCTGTGTACCTGCAATAAGATGTTGTTTAGTTAACTTTTTGTCAAGTTATGACTTTGTCTTGAATATGGGTTTCTGCAGAATGGAAGAACTTGCTTGGGGGATTTTGTTTACCGTTACATAACATCAGATCAATTCTCCCAAGAGTACCTTCTTGATTGCTTAGACATATCCTCTGAACATGTTGCATTAGAGATTGCAAACCGTGTGGAAGCAGCAATTTATGTGTGGCGCCGAAGAGTTCACTCTCGGTTCTTACCATCCCCAAGGCCCAGCCGTTCTACCCCAAAATCATCATGGGAAATAGTCAAGGACTTCATGGCTGATGGAGATAAGAGAGAATTGCTAGCAGATAGAGCTGAAAACATTCTAGTTTCCCTGAAGCAGCGTTTCCCAGGCCTAAGTCAAACCACCCTTGATACCAGCAAGATCCAGTGCAACAAGGTTGCTTCCTTACATATTTCTCAGTCCATCTGCATCTTCCTTGCACTTCCTCAATTGCATACATTAAGTCCCTTTGAAAAAGTATCCCTTTAGTAAAAAAAAGTGTCACTTTATTTTTAGCCTTTTTTCCCTTTTTAAAAACTTTGGAAGAAAACAGTGAAAATAATCAGACTCTTAATGATTTACACATTTTCACGGAAGCATTTCAAAAGATCCTTACCTTCATAATTGCATATATCATTTACACATTTTTACACCGACATTTCAGGATGTCGGGAAATCCGTGCTGGAGAGCTACTCAAGAGTTTTGGAGAGCATGGCATTTAACATTGTAGCTCGCATTGATGATTTGCTATATGTGGATGACTTGACCAAACAATCAGAGAGGTTTGCATTAGTTCCTACTACTGCTACAACAGTTAACGTGGTTTCTCAGCAGAAGAAGGTTACACGTCCACATTCGGTGTCTGTCTCAGGCACTGTTACTCCGCACAAAGCAGCATTTGGCAGACCAGGCTTTTCACCAGCTTCTGTGTCACTCATTAGTCCTGCAAGAGGGGAGAGAACTCCTTTCCTCCATAACAACGACAGCATCAAACCTCATCGTCGTGGCTTTGGGGTGAGGAGAGTGCTGTCAAATTACCTTGGAGTAGAGACAAAGACCACTAAGATATGCAGCAACTCAACTGAGGTGAAATGTTCAAACCCAAGTAGCAAGAAAACTGAACAACAACGTGAGAAGAAACCATGCACAATCAAGAACAAAACCAAATGATTACCAAGATTGTTGAAATTCGGTGGCACAAAGTTTACTTAGTTTAGTGGAGCATAGACTTTTAGAAAGAAGCATTTATTATATATTTTTTAACTTTTACATTTGTATCATTCATGATGAATATATATATATATATATATTTGTTGGTATTGAGAATTCAAATTCATATTGAGATCTGAAGCAGTTGGCTTTTGAATTTAAAAATGCTGAGAATCACATTAACATTTAATGATATGTATAAAGTTTCCTATGTACCAAACATAAGAAAATGGAGCTTGGTTATTCGTATAATTGACAAGTGGGACCTGAGACACTCCATCTTGGAGTACTAAAATGCAGGAGTTAGAAACTAGAAAGGAAGTGGTCACTGACAAAGGAGACTTGAAAGTAAAGAAAAGGGAAAACAAAAGTTAAAAAGTGGGGCATTCCGAGAATTGAACTCGGGACCTCTCGCACCCTAAGCGAGAATCATACCACTAGACCAAATGCCCTTGTGGATGTTGATCTGCAACTAAAGTAATAAATTAATACAGCAATTTCTAGATGGTTTCCACATGTAAACATCACAGCACCAAACGTGTACGCTTTTTTTTTTCTCTGTCAGGATGCTTCTGCAATTTTCTTTGAAAATAGATTTGGAATCACAATAGATAACATGGTAAAGGAACACGAAATGTGAACTTTATCAGATTTTATTGATTGGCACAATTTTAATATTTAAAAATCTTTGTCCAATTATTTCAAAGTTTTATTTTTATTTTTATTTTTTATCTCACTCACTACTTTAGTTCTTTGGAATTCGGACACGGTGTTCTCAACGTATTTATTTTGGTCAAGATAAACGTCACAAACATATTTATTTATCATTGTTCTTCCCTGTTAAAAAATAAATAAAAAGAAACTGTTAAACACGAAAAAAGACCAAAAGAATTACGAATAAATCTTTGAATTTAAAGAAAACGGGTCGGTGAAAGCGTTTCGTTGCTGAGAGTCCATTCCATCAATTTTCGTCTTCTTCTCTCCTTTTCTTCCCTGTTTTCTGCCTGAAGAAAATAATAGGAATGTCTTCCTTCACGAGTCTTCACATCACCGCGTTAGACGCGATAGTGAACGTGAACTCGCTTTTCACTCTCGCTGTCTTCATAGGGCTAACTTGGAACCCTAACGATCCGCAGAACAGTCTCAACTCCGATCCGGCGTGCGCTCCCACCTCCGCCATCGCCGAGAACCTCATCGCCTTCCACGTCTACTCCTTCAGCTCCTTTCTCTTCTCCAGCCTTGTGGCACTCGCGCTCAAGCAGGCCATTCGCCTCTCCCGCACCACCTCTTTCCACTACCCCGCCGCCGTCGAACACCTCGTCGCACACGTCAACCGCTCTTCCCTCCGCGTCGGAATGCTCGTCTCCGCCGTGGGATCTGTCTTTGGCTGCGCCTTTCTAATGCTTGCGCTCGTCAACGTCGCGCAGATCAAGCTTGGAACGCTTGCCTGCGGAAGCTCGCACACCTACGCCGCCGTCGTTCCGCTTCTCATCCTCGTCCCCATTGCGCTCCTCATCTACGCCTCGCTCGTTCTGTACGCTTTCACTCGCTAGGTTTTCTGTGAACGAATGCAATCACGTTTAACGCGGTTACAATGTTTGATGCGGCTACTTTATGTGTCATCGTTGAAATTGCGGAGGTTTAGATTTCTACTGAGTTTTGGACCTTTGGACATGTTCTAAACTCCGATTCGCGAAATTTTCACTCTGGGATTTGAAAATTGATCCTGAGTGAGTGTAAATTAATACGAATGTGCTCTGGAATGGAAGTGTTGCTTTTGTTGTGTTCTTCTGAATCAGGCTTTGAGATATTCATCTTTGTCAATACAAGCAGTTTGATGGTTGATGATAAGTTAGATCTTGATGTTAGAGTATGGAAGAACTTTTGGATGAAAAATTTAGCATTATAAACGAATTTTAGTATTTCAAGAATTAGTCTTTTACTATCTCCATCGGTGAACACTTCTAGTTAACCCAAACAATAGTGATATTGGGATTTGAATTGCATTTCAAACTCCATGTACAATTTCATTGGAATTTGAGCGGAGCCTTTGGTTCGAAGAGTCATTAGTAGAATCGTTCTTCATCTTTTTCATGATCTAAGTAAATGTTAGTTTCTCTCCCTAGTTGCCACTGAATTGTATGAGAATTAAGGTCCGCTACTTTTCGTTTTTTGCATCTGGCTACTGACCGAAATTGAATAACTTCAAATTAGTTTGAAAATGAAATAAAATTTTAGTAAAAACTATGATTATTGATTTTATTTGTGTATGAATAAATTTAAATAGAATGTAACACTACATTTATTGATTTACAACGAGTTTTAATTGAAAGGAGTTCTAACCAAAAAATAGTTCATATTAAGTTTGAATCAATCTACAAGTTGAATAATTTCTTTTATTGATTCCATTGAATCAGTTGGACTCCAATTAACTCTAGCAGCACTATTAATTTCTTTAGAATTTGTCGAGTTTTAAATGTTTTTTTAAGCGCATTCTTGATTTTTGATTGTTTAATTAAAAATAAAAAAAATGTATATAAAATGTACTTTTCTCTTTAGCTTAGAAATACAACATGCGAAAGCACTAAGAAGGTTGAACTGGTGGATTGCCTCAAAAGGATTGTTTTATTACATGCAAGCGACTTCACCAACTTTTATTGATTTGTTTTGGGGATTGGACTGGACAGTAAATAAGGCCCACCTTATCATATGGGCTTTTGCATCAGCCAGTTATTCGTATTTAAAAGCAGCCTTATTCATTAAGAAAACATCTATTTATATTACACAAGTGATTTTTGATATATTTTTTAATAATTTTTATATTAATGATAACAACTCAAAATTGCGAGCTTGTATTTCCCTAATTCACCAGTCTTGAAATTGTTCTTCTTCTTAATAATGTCACTATTTTATCTTTCGTTCCTTCTTGATTTTCATCGAAGTTCAAAAGTTACCGTGTTAAATCTCTCGTTCGCATGTTTCTACGGCTCACTATACAAACATCAATTGGAAATCTCAAGTCTTTGAATTAGTTATCAATTGCACAATGCCATTTTGAGGGTATATTCCTTCTTCATTTTGAATCACGATGCGAGATATTAGAGAGAAACAAATTCAACGGTCATCTTTCTTCATTCTTGATAAATCTTACCAATTGGCACCATCTCATGAATTTTAGTTATCTACAGTAATTGATTTGGAATCTGACTTAGATCATATGGCAAAACAATTCCGTTTTGTTTTTCAAATCTCACCTAACTATATATCCGTATTTTCCATAAGTTGTAGTAAATTAAAGTGGGAAATTTCCATCTTATCCGTATATTAGCCTTCTTAAAGTTAAGAGATAGTTGGAGTTTTATATTGATAAAAAAATTCAAGAATATTTTGATAATTTTTTATAATTTAAGGTAAAATTTTTAAATAGTTTTAAAATATAAAAAAGTGAAAACTGAAAAATAGAAATTATTTAAAAATTATCATCTTTGTAAGAGAAACTTCTTAAAATTTCATGTTAAAAAATAGTTTTCTATAAAATAATATTTTGATTGAAAATGATTTTATAACTTGTAATTAATATGGACTTAAACGATGGATGGTGAGAGTATGTAGTACTAATGGACTAGGACTACATATGGATTCTATAGGAAGTGTTTTATAAATGTTTGTTGTGGTTAATAACACGTGTCAGTGATACAGATGTTAATCTAAATCTTATGCTAAGTAATATATAATAAAAAAATCTATAAATATATTTTTTATGTTTTGAGTTAAAAATGGTATTAAGTATTTTTGTGTGATTTGGCTCCCAGCTCATTGTTATTGATTTTTGTTGTTGAATCCACTGATGAAGTTTTATTAAAAGCGATTAATTATTTTTTTTTCATAAAATATACAACTTATCTTTAAATAAAATTGCATTTACTATGGATACATTTTTTTTAAAATATCAATACGTTTTTATTATACTTTTAATAAAAGGATGTTTAGATCTTAATTTAGGTTTTTTAAAGGGTATACATCTTTTGTTGTGTTTTTAATTTATCTTACTTCTATTTTTAAAAAGGTGAAACTCATACCCCTTAGTTTATTTAAAATGATATATTCATAAAAGTTTAAATAAAAATTATATTTTAGAGCTATTTTTTATTTCATAATAAAATAATATTTTCTTAAATAATTGTTTATAATTTAAATAGATAATTTATTGTTTAGAAATAAATAAGTTTTTTTTATATTTTTAGTGTACAATAATTTAATTATTTAATTTTTGGTTTATGAAAAAAATTCTTTCACTTAAAATAAGATAGATAACTTTCGCTATTTTAAAATATAAAAAAAAGTATGTTATTAAAAATAGAATAAAACTAAAAAAAAGTGTATTTATTTTAAAACTAAAGAAGTTTAATGATATCCTTTACCATCACTTCTTGTAATTCTCTAGTAAAAAAGTACTTGTAGTGATAGTAGGATTGAATCTTCATTTATCTTCTTAGTAAACCACAGGGAATAACAGTGTTGCAGAATACATCTAATACCAAAATCTTTATACAAAGTATTTGTGTCCACAAAACTTTCTCCCTATAAATTATAGAGTAGATTTCACTGAAGAGATACAAATACCAATAAGATATGAGCTCAATCACATAAGGTATTACACCACTCTCGATTACCAAGCTCAATCATAATGAGTTTATGGTTGAATTCATAACGACTTCTTGTTTAGAAGTTTCATAAGAAGATGATGTTAATATGAGGTAATGCTTTGTCCAGATTTTTGTTGAATGCGTAAACAATCTGCTGCGTACACTGATTCACAATTAATAATCACACATTTAACTCTATGTTTTGCTATTATACCTTCCTTCAGCATTTAACACTTATGGATGGATTCAGTGGTTCATTTTTAATGAGAGACTGAGTTAACATTGTTCAGTTCGTTTTAATTATTTTTCTCGTATTAAAATACTGCATACTTTATTATATATTAACAGATCGATAATATTGAAACAATTTTCTTCCACCTTATATCAGTACAATGATTAGTTCCACCACTCTTGTTTATGTTGCACTGAACGTGTTAGGCATAATAATGGTTGATCCTGGACTCACATAACACGTAGCTTTTCCACTTTGTGTTTGAGGGAAGTACAAAAACTGAAAGACAAAAAGTGAACAGGAAAATTATAATAAGCTTTTTCTTTACGTGATTTTGGTTCAGAGAAAATGAGAAATTAAGTTTTATTTTTGCTTATCCGGTTAGATAGAAATATAGAAAGAAATTATTTTAGTATACAGATCTTTTAGTCCATATTCCTTCACGATTTTATCCTTTGATTTTATCCTTTAAAGACATATCAAAAAGTAAAGATAGAAGTATTTAGACTACTTTGGATCTTGACTTCTAAATTATGTGAGACTTATTAGATGTATCAAAAAATTTAAATATAAAATTAACTATTTCTAGACGGTGATTATTTTCTTCTATGTCTCTTACATGTAATATTATTGCATAAAACTGTATATATAAATCTGGACTTATGGTTGTTGTTTAACATATTTGAGCTACATCAAACTGGAAATTATCTACATAAAAAAATTGAACTATTTTAAAATAAAAAATTTACATTTAAAAGATAAATACTTAAATCAAATTATATTGTGAGTCAAAATTTAGAAATTTGAAAAAATATATTATAAAATAAAAAGGCCTGTTAATATAATTCATTCAATTTAGATAGTTAAACAGTAATTCGAGCAATTTAAGTAATTCAAAGGAAATTTGGATGATTTAGTGTTGTTTAATTTGTTAAAACAGTTGTAGAGTTGTTATTGTTCGAACAATTATGAGTGTATATAAGTTTCAGTTACCTAAATTAACTTTCATCAGTTTATACTGGATATTGTGTTTTTTATTATTTTTTCATTATTAAAAACAAAATTCATTTCGAATTCCAATTGACTTAATAAAGAGGTATTTTTTTTTTCCAACTCCACTTAAATTTAAAGTAATTTTTTAACTAAAATTCAAACTTATATTATATCATTGATTTAGTTCACTCAAATTGCTTTTAGAATTGAGTTGGGCTATTTCAATTTGTTGTCCTAATAGTGGACTTATTACTATTACTGGGAGTTTTATTATTATTATTATTATTATTTTTTCATTTTCATGTTGATGTACTGCACCTTTCTTTTGTATTGCTGGAGGTGCATTAACTGTGGTGGCTTATCTTTTTTGCATTTTAATTTATCCTTATAAAAAAATGTTATAGAAAAAGCAAGCTTATAAATGCAGCTCTTATTTATAAGTCACAGAAAGCTACATGCTACACAGCGGATAGAACGGGAAACCTTAAAGTACATGCAACAAGATCACATGATTCTAGAACACTACCAAAAGTCAGTTACCAGCACCGAACTTTTTGCATGAAATAAGAACACAACAGCTAGTAATTATGGCTTCAAGCTTTTACTACGTACTAACAACTATAATGGTTGACTTATCATGTGCTACAAACTTATATGTGCGAGCTGTGACAAAAAGGACTCAACACATGTCGTCGAAGAGTTCTAGTGTCCGCTACCATGTCTTATTTTCCTACTTAATTAGACCACTGCCACTGCGTACACCGTATGTGGTCTCCTTCATACATATCATCCTGCAAAATCAACAAATTCTCCATCTTTCAAAGCTCATTCCAGAACGTGATAGTTTGGATATAAAGTTGCAATGTTTCTCTTGCATACACTTAAAACATGGAGTTTTAGCAGTAGAATTTGACTAACTATGAACCTTAAAGGGAAAAAGAAACAGGAGTTAAATTTGAATTTCAAATACCTGGTCCACAGGATGGGAAGCTTTGCATACATTCGCAGATGTTAATAATAAAGAGAACCTGCAGGAACCGAAAATAATGTAGGTGTTATAAAGTCAGTAAATTTTGTTTAACTTAGAATTTTTGTTTATTTCCTTATCTTCTGCTACGTGGAACCAAGATTGTCCTACCTTGCCACCAGTTCCCTCTTGAAGCACTATTTGAATCGTTACCGTTTGGATCATCGTCTTCCTTATCTTTCTTAAACTGCAAAGATGCCAAATATGCTTCAACTAAAAAACAAAAAATACAACACACATATGCATGTAAATACTTACAACTATAAAGTATTCACTATGTTATTTATATGTAGCCAATGATCCTTACACTTATCTTTTGGGGGTTAAAAGGAAAGGTAGAAAAGAGAAAGTGTGATTTACTTTGTGTTATGATATAAGAAAGCAAGGTTGAGGAAAATGTATAAAAGATAAAGCATATATGTGGTGCAAAAGCATATGTGTAACTAAATGTAAAAACAGTGGGGGTTGTACTTAAAAAAATATTATTATATATATAAAATAATGATCCCTTTGGCAATCAACAGCATGGACCATGATGATAAAGGATGGGAATTGAGGCACTCACAATGTGGTGGGATTCAGTGGTCCTGGTTCTTGGGGAATAATTTTCTTGACCACCATAAAAGATTGATGAACTGTAGTAACTACTGGGCTCCACTGCCTCATTCTGATAATTGCTACTGGCATTCTTGTTGGAGACACCGCTGTTTTCACCTTTGTAACCGTAATTGCCTGAAACGAATCCAACTGAAGCTTTACTAAATAAGCCCAGACATTAAAATTGGATTGAAAAAGCCACATGTTCCCTGTCTATAGACAAGATTTGAGATGAACTGAAACATGGCATATTTAGTACTTCAGGTCAAAGTGGTATATGTCTCATAACGAACCTGGTGCTCCATAATTTTTGCCTCCCATCTCTTGTTTTGTTGAATCTCTTCCTCCAACCTAAAGTTCAATAAAGAGTAACAGGGTTAACTCTATATCTTATGTCAATTATTTTTCTCAAACCAGTATATGCTATACATATCGCTCAGAGATCAATCCTCCTCATATTAACTTTACTCCAACACTACTCATACAAGAACATATTCATTCACGCTTAAAGTTCTCATTAAAGCTATTAAAACTTTATGCGACCTAGACCAAAAGAATTTACAAATTCATACTCAACAACTTGCTTCCCAGCTTTCTCATATCAAATACCATCATACTCCATTTTTGTTCAAGAGTAAACTAGATCAGAAAAAATTATTAGACGTTTTTTTTTTTTTTGTTCTTTTTCTTTTGCAGACATGTAGTTATAGTTATAGTTAGTTACCTAGATAGAAGAGTTTGACCATAATGCTTTCAATAACTACCTCGTAGAAAGTCGTGCTATTTATACATACCGGCTCAAACGAATCAAGGAACTTAAAAGCTTATAAAGCCATAAACCATTGAAGTTAATTCTTTTGTTTTGTTATTATACCAACACATTAGAGGTGTTGGTTAAGTTGTCAGAAACAATAAGTACGCCATAGAGGCAAAAGAGAAAATCTGAAAAACGAAAAAGAAAAACACGCAGGAGATGTCATATGCAAGGAAGATTGAGCAATAAAAAGTGAAAAAGAAGAAGCATACAGTGGGAGGAGGTGGGAAAATGGAGCCAAAGAAGCTGGTGGATGAAGATGAAGTGGTGGAGGGGTCCTTGGGACCAAAAAGATGATCAAAGTTGGTGAGTGATGATGAGGAAGAACCTGCTGCGACTTTCTTTTTGTTGTTCTCCATGTCTGGTGTGTGATTGAGTGTGACTTACGACTAATATAGTGATTAACGAAGGAAGCAAGGTAGCTAGCTTTATGTGTTTGGAGAGGTATAATATAAAGGTTTCTTTCTTTGTCAACCAACGGACAAAACTACTAGCTAGTTTGATAAGTATATATCTATCCTTTAACGACCAAAAGATTGGATAAGATTTGCAGGTTTGGAAGAAGGCGGAAAAAAAAAGATAACGATGGAAGATGGGGAAAAGGGTGCAGAGAGAGAGAGAGAGAGAGAGAAAGAAAGAAGATTGAAGAAGAGAAGAGAGGAGAGCACGTGATGGTAGCAGATGATGTGTAGAAGATGATACGTATAGAAGGGTATTTATAAGCCCAAAAAATATGCTGCGCCCATGTGCCCCTCATTCAATTTCCCTTTCTTTGACACATGGGTTTCCACCTTGGTCCCACATCGACTTCATACCCAAATCCAAACCCCTTTTGCCATATGTCTACCTCCTCCTCCTTTGACTTTCCCTTCTTTTTTACCTACTCATTTCTAATCAACCAACCATTACTTTCATTCATGTTTCCCACAGTTAACTCTCATAATTCTATCTTAACTATCCTCACACAAACACATTTGTTATTAATAATAACATTATGTTTAATATTATTTATTTCATTCTCGTATTTATTGAATTAACAAGATCAGGTCCGTGATTGAAATTAAAGAATCGTTATTGTAATACAGATTAATAATGAAAATAATTCTTATATAATTCAATTTAAATTGTATTTATCGTAGGATTATCGAGGAGATGATATCATTAATTTGGATAAATTAGTATGTGTACAGTGATCTTTATCGGATAAAGATTAAAAGATCTCATTTTCAAATTACATATATAAATGATTTATGTAGATGTAGAAATATGATTGTTGAACTGACTTAAAGAGAAATTTCTTGATGATTAATATTACCTTTGAATTATCAATTAGAAATTCTTTTGAAAAAATATATATAATTTCTTTAGACTTAAGATTATTATGGAAATTAACAAGTTATTTATTATAATTTCATATCGGACATGTGACACTTTATAATGTTAGTTGAATGATTATTAGGTATGACTAAATTCTTGTGCGATTAATATTAATCAATAAAGAATCATCAATTCTTGGTAACGAGTTTAAGCTCTATATAAATAAATATTTTGGCCAAGGTATTATGAATGAAAGAAGAAAGAAGTTTCTTAAGTCATTTATAATGTGTTAACTTATTAAGATTTGACAGTTATATCATATTCTAGAGTTAACATAAAGCTGTAAAGATGAAAGGAAATATTATATTAACCTTCTAATGGTTTTAAAGTAAAAGATACCTTATACTATCTGCCTCTTAAATAGTCTTGCTATCAAAAAAAAATTATTTTTTAGCAAAGTTTGTTTGATAAACTTTTGACAATGACGGTTAGGTCTATCGAGCGAGTTTCACTGGAGAGAACAAACACCAATGAGACATGAGTTCAACCACATAAGGCATTGACACTCCCCTGAGACCTGAGCCCAATCACATAAGGCATTGACACCACTCTCAACCAAAAATCTTAAGACAATGAGTTTATGAGTTTTTATCTTTATATAGTGTTCTACTTTCTCATTTCTAGCCAATGTGGGACTTAGACTCACGCTTGAATTCCTAACAACGACGACATGGCAGCACCTCATTGGATGAAAGAAATATTTGATGTGACTTTAAAAGAGAAGAGAAAGGTTTGATGTGGCTTGAAAAGAGAACTCTGTCAAACTTTGTCAAAAAAAAGTTTGTCAAAATATCATAGTCTCTTGCTATAGACGTCAACCTAAATCATTAATCTATTATCGATTTTAGTAATGAACTTATGATGTCACACACTGATCAGTGTTCTTGTCTTTGTTGGATGAGAAAAATATTATTTATTAAATTGTTTTAATTTTAGTTAATTAATATATTTTTATTATTGTAATTTTTGTTAGCACCAAAAATACAATTATTAAAAGTTTAATTAAGTAGGAATTAATTAAAAAATTCATAAATAAAAAATTTACATATGATTTAATAAGATTTATTCTGTTACCGGAAATTAAAAATATATATTTTATAAGTTTTGAGAATTTTTTAAATGGTTAGTAGTATTTTTTACCTTATATTACGTAGTAACGATTCAATTATTTTTATTTGATTTTTAACTTCGTCTATTTTTTTTTTAAATTGAATGTATTATTTTCTAAAATATCAAATTAAGGTCATTATTTCTGTTTTGTTCTGAAATTGAAAAATAAATATGTAAAAAGAGTAAGAGATTATATTAATATTTGTCTGAGTTGATTTTTTTTTTTAAGTTTTACATATTTTATTTACATTTTCAAATATTTAATTAACTTTTAATACATCCATAACCTCTTATGCAGAAGTTGGGTATGCTAGAGTGCTTAAAATAATGTGGAAGGAATTTAGCATACATCAATAAATTCTTATCTTTTAATTAGGAGTTAGGATAACTGACGTATCAAACGATAACCATTCATTAGAAAAAGGTAAAAAGACCCTATGTGGATTTATTCACTTTTAGGTTATATTGTAGTGTATATAAATTAAATTTATTTTTAGTTATTTGAAGCAAAATATTATTTTTAAAACACAAATAATATATTAAAGATATTATTTTCATAACTACGATATTGTTAGAGTCTTCACATATATTTTTAACATGCATTTTTAGTCTTTATCAATGATAGACTTTATCTCTAAGATATTAACTTACGTATTTACCATCTCAACGTTTTCATATAAAGTAGGGTTTGAGTGCATTATTTCATACAAATGAATGGTTTTATAAATAAGTTTTAAAATTATATATATATATATATATATATATATATATATATAAAGTCTTTTTTTTGAATTTTTAAGTGACGGGAAGCTATTTCTACATTTTTTTAAGTCTAAATTCTTATAATAATTTTATGCTAACGTCTTAAGAGAAAGAAAATAAATATTTAAATTATCTTTTGTTTAAATTCTTAAGTAAAGAGTTGAGAAACAAGTGCATTTAAATTGTTCTTGTCTATTTCTTAAAAATTTGAGACTATTGAACTGGAATAATACATATATAAACGTTAATTATAATATTTAATTACTTTTAGTTATGGATAATTTCTTATTAAAAATATATGAAATTATATTAAAAGATTGAGATAAAAGAACATTTGAAAAAAAATTGACAACTATATATAAATGTACAAGAGAGGAAAATTTTAAATGCTTGGGATGTTTTAAAATTTCGTTGAGTACAATGAGACCGGTTAAGATAGGTTTATGGGTCTTTATTCTTATATAGTGCTTTACTTTTTCAATTTTGGTCAATGTGGGACTTAGACTCACACTTAGATTCCTAACAATCTACCCCTCAAGGGTGAGTCCTTCAACCACATTGGTACACTTCCCTAGCGGAAGCATTCCCAACCACGAGTACTCATTTTCTGTACCGCTGTTTTTTTCTTAATGAGACACGCTTACCTGGAACCCTTACCTGGGACCCTTGCTAGGAAGACTTTCGATACTAGGACCATACTGCACTCGTCTGAGCCAGTTTTAACCATCAGCTCTGATACCACTTGTTAGGTTTATAAGGATGGGTATCATTGGGGAGAATAAACACCAATGAGACTTCAGCACAACCACATAAGGAATTGACACCACTCTCAACCCAAAACCTTAAGGCTTTTGGGTTGAGAGTGGTGTCAGTGCCTTATATGATTGAACTGTTTCATTGGTATTGTATCTCCCCAATAAAACTCCATCTGAAAATATCCTTAAAAAAACAAGACAAAATCGATATGGAGAAAGTGAGAAGTTTGTAAGTTTAGCAATTTCTATTTTACAGAATAAAAGTGGATTTTTCAATCTTATTTTCAAAAATATGGGATTTTTTTAAACTTTTGAATTAATAATTCATAAATATGTGAAAATTTCCGCATAAAAAGACTTAAAAAGACATTTTTTGCACATTGTTTTTAATCTTTCATCACATTTTTCCCCCTTTTCTTTTGATGTATTTTCTTATTCTTCTCTACTCTTCTAAGTTCTATCATTCTTCATCTACATTCTTGGGTATCACCGTCCGTCTTCCTTCTTTATTTATGCTTTCAAGTTCTATGGATGAGAATAAAATCTATAGACATTTTCGTATTCTTCTTCATCCATCGTTTTTGTCATTCTTCATCTGCGTTTCCAATATAGCTTTGGTTTCTCTCTTTATGCTCTCATTTTTTAAGATGAGAATATAACTCTTTTAGAAGGTGCTTCTAGAACGAAAGTTTTAGCATTTTTTTTTCTCCCATTTCAGGTCCCTCTTATATTTAATTTTGTTCTAATAATTACCTTTTGAACAAATTAAAATATGTGAGCGTACTCGCCAAGAATGCAAACAGATATACTCTTGTATTTAAAAATCGAAATAAAGATCTAATTTTGTTATATAATCATACAAGTGTTCTTTAATATTTGGTCATCCTTCTTTATTCTTTAATATTTGGTCATCCTTCTTTATTCTTTTATACTATGAAGCCAAAAGTATATCTCTTTGATTATTAAAACCTAATTAGCTATGTTCTTATACATAAAATGACCTAAGAGTGTGAAAATAAGTTGAATTAGCTCAATATTTTTTCACATGGACAATTAATATTTTCTTATAAAGGTTGGGACAATCCTATCGTCTCATTTTAATGCTGATGAAAGAAAAAACATGGACAATTAAGTTGTTGACTTGTGGAAACCAATTAAATTAGACATCTCTTTACTTTTATATTATAAGGAGTACCAAAAAAGTACAAGATAAAATTGGTCTGGTTTCTTTTGAATCACAAATTAAAAGACTAAACTTGTGTTGAAAAGAAGCTGCTTTACCTATTGTTCTCTTTTATTAAAAGATGATAAAAATGTTGAAGACCTAAACCATTCAGAATATTTGATTACTGGTTAGAAGATAAGGAATTTAGTGGAGTAGTTTATAGAAGGGTGAAAAGGTGCTGAGAGGTTCAAAGATTGCAGAGTTCATCTGGAAACAAAAATTGAAAGCTCTTAAAGATATCAGTTTTATAACTAATCGCAGTAATGAACTCAATACCAAAAACCCAACCTTTAACACTGTCGCATTAGCTTTGTAGTTTCTTCTCGTCTATGTTAACTAGTAAAAATTAACCTCATCAGTAAATTAGGGTAAAAAAAGACGCAGAAATATCGAAAGTTCCTGAAAAAAAGTGTTGAAAAATGGTGTATGATTCTCCTGGTTGTCATTGACGAAACTTAGTTGCCCCAACAGTAGCAGAAACACAGTTTGCAGTGTCGAACACAGTAACATGCACCTTTCTGTTGTGTCATTGAAATTCCATTATTATCTCTGAAATCATATATAAGTACCTTTACTGTTGGAACAGATCATGTTTGCATCCATCCGGTGTGTCTGCAATGCACATGCACGTTCACCTTCATTTATTCCAACGCCAACACAAGAATAAAGAACTTCTTTATTCTTATTTCAACTCAATTTTCTTCTATTAATTATTACATCTCATGAACAGATATATCATCTTGACCTGATATTTTGTAGAAATTGACACTTGAATTTGATGGATGTTAAAATATTTATGTATGTGGTTGAGTTTTGTTAATGGTAACTTGGAAACAGACACATCGTGGTTCTGAGTTCTGAGTTCTGAGTTCTGATAACTTTGCAGCTGTGGTTGAAAGCAAAAGGTGAAGTGGTAATCACGCAGAACGAGAAATAAATGGATAAGGTCTTAAGATGGCAGTTTCTATGGCTTTTTACATACCACCCACAGTTGTTTACCTGCTTATCAATTCATTTAATTCTGTGTACTACTGCCACTGTTTTGTTATTTCTTTTTACAAGATTTTTATTAAAATTAAAATTTAATTCTTTATATGAGATTCAATCTAATTTAAATTTATCTTATATCTTCAAAAAAAAATCTATTAAGAGAAACTAATTTTCGTTATCAATTTACTCTTTTTCATAGTTATTTTGTCACAGCCTGAGAATTAAATTCTTACCAGATATATTTATGAGATAGTTATTGGTCAAGCACATTGTTAACCCAAATTAGTATCGGTTGTTAATTTGTGTTCCATAGAACGTGTATTCTCCTACTTTTGAATAACAACCCCCAACCCATGGTTAAGTTATGTTCTATCAAATCTTTCAAAGAATCTTTGTGATTTTTGGGCCAGAGATACCATTTCTCTGGTTGGATGCAGTTACAGATTTTCTATTGTCTATTAAATGTTGGCCTGAGTGACTCGAGAATCATATATATGCATCATAATGTTACTGGTATATTTTTATTATACCCTAAACACAAATTGGCATTCTTCAACATGCTATGCAGATTCTCCAGAAAAAGTTTACCCAGATATTATAACAAAATTAGTAGATACACTCAACATGGAAAAAACATTTTTTTTTCATTCTCTATATAGAAATGGTCAAATCAGGCCCACAAATTTTGGTCGTTCATCAATAATGAAATGGAGATAAAAAGCTACTGGATATATTCTTCGTGAAGGCTATGATTTGTCAAATAAAGTATGCGTAATTTTTCCCCTACAGTATTAAGAAGGTGAACAAATACAAATTTAAAATTTATTAAGATATAATCAAAATAATAAATTTCGTTATCATTTGTTTAAACTATTTAAAATTAGAGAATTTAATTGGTAGCAAACTCTTCTCAGTTTCTAACACGTTCAAAACTCCTATCTATTTGGTAGGTCTAGTGAGAGAGGGAGGGAGGTATGAATAAAATTATGAGTTTGAATTGCATGTATATAAGATATAGGTTTAAAATTGAGTGTGATGATTCTGAAAAAATAAATTCAAAACTTTTGATTACTTGGGTAGAATTATTCCATGCTACCTTGTTTACGCAGTTAGAGATAAATAATAAATTTTATCTTTATATCATTTCAATGTGATCTTATATTTTACATGAAAAATGGTAAATAGCATCATCAGAAAGAAGCAAAAGTAAAAATAATTTAACTTCCATTTACGTGCAAATATTTAAAAAAAATGTAATTAATAAATGGTATTTAATCAATAAATTTGTGAAAAAAAATGGCAAACATTGCTCCAAGAACAATTTTTTTAAAAAATCAATCAATAAACTAAACATTTCAATAAAAGTTCATTAATAACGCTACATGCTAGAATATCTTTGAATAGAATGTTTTACTTTTAATTTCTTAAATATTTAAGTCAATGATAGGTAATAAAGTCATTAGATATATACTGAGAGGCATTTTTAATTAATTATACATACCTATAAATACCTAAAAATGTGTTGATGTGTAATAAGATTTGAGTTAATGTTTTAACGTGGTGTTTGTGGCGTTGAAATGAACCACGTGGCTAATTTGGCACTGCAGAAACGTTAATTGGTACGTTAAGAAGTTGAATGAATGTAAATGGTGGGATGTAGTGCACACCACTTGTTTCTGAATAATGTTGAGAGGAGTAGATATTGTAGCCCAGAATCTTGAGTGTAAAGGAAGCATTTAAATGCATGCATATAGAAGATTAGAGAAGGTTTTTAATATCCTTAGTTAACGATAAGATGTTATTAGTCTATGATTAATGAAGAGGTTTAAATAAAGGTTGTAAAGGGCACAGAGGAATGGTCTTAAAGAGGGTGTATAGTGGAGAATTTAAAGAAGAGTATATATATACATTGGTGTACTTAAAGAATTCCCTTCATTCTCTTAGGTTCGTTTTGGATAACTAAGGATAAAGACCTGCATGACAGAATTTCATGGAGGGTAATATATTCTGGAACAAAGTTAAAGTACTTTTTCACATCAAATATTGTCGGAAGTGTTAGAATTTTGGAATATGCCACCAAGCCCTTCAACCTTCTCTTTCAAACACCCTTCTCCAAGGATTATAATCTTCACAAAAATTCACTTTTTAAATATTTATTAGCTACCCCTTCAACCAGTAATGTTTTATACTTCAACAATTATTTTAAACCTATTATTTTAATCAGTAAAAACTACTTTGAATTGCCGTGTTGCACCCACTTCATCATCATAATAGGTTTTGAGTAGGCGTGGGAGGTACATGATTCCGAAGAGGGGAAAGGATTATTTTGATATGAAAGACAATATATTAATGTGACATGAGATAAATCCGTATAAGGAATTAATACCGATAAGTGTTATTTATGTTTAACACTTATGTTTAATTTCTTAAGTATAATATTTCACCTATTTTAATTTTCTAAACACTATGATTATTTTTATAGTTTTTTCTTTAGTTTTTACAATAGTTATAGGAAAAATTATAATACTTATTATCAATGAATGACATATGAAACACTTCCTATTTAATTAAATCTCGTATAAGAGTATAGAAAACACGAAAAAGAATAAGGGAAGAAGTGTAGAAAAGAGAAGGCTAGGGCAGCCATCCACCAAAGACATCGTCCATGACTTCCACCCCATTTCTTCTTCATCTATTCATATAGATTTCATTTTATTCAACTCCATAAATCTTCTTTTTGTATGATATATATGAGAAGGTGAGTAATTTTTAGTTTTTTTTTAATTAAACATGAAAAATAATGATCCATGTAATGAAAATTAAAGAAAACATTAGTGTGAGTTAGTTACTAGTGGATATTAAATATTACAATTAATGTATAAGATTCTTGTGTAATTCATCATATAAATATCATGTTAATGTATAATGAACGTGGGCGCCGTTCGGTTGCGAGCTCCCTTAGATCATTTGGGAGAGATTGTCACATCAACGTCTCAAGTTAATGATCCGCCTGTAGTGGATGGTCTGCAGTCGTTTGTCATTGGTCTGCTTGACCGATGGTCCGATGGCAGAAACACAGTTTTTAAATTTTTAAATTCTTGAATTTATTGTGATTTTATATTATTGACTTGAAACTTTAATTCATCATGATATTTTATTGAGTGTAATATGAATTTAGAAGAACTCCTAATCTGAATTATGAAATACTTAAATTTAAAATGAAATAAATTAAAGAATATGTTAAGAATTCAGCTGTTACTGCTAGTTTAATTTTACATTTATAGGCCTTTCGTACATTTAATCTTTTTTAATTCGTACTTTTAGCCTCTTTTTTTTCTTATGGAAGGGAAACCATAATTTAAGTATATGCCTTAATCACTTTTCATCTATTTTCGTTCACACCATGAAACATTTTTCTCATGAAACAGAACTGCGAAGCTAAACCGAACGAACGAATTATAGTTTGTGAAGCTACACGTCTTAGTCTGAGTGGCCGGATAATAAAAAAGTTAAAGAATTTGAAGGTTTTTGCGAAAATCACGGTTTCTTAGTTTTTTTTTTCTTTACTTTCTGCATTTTTTTTCAATGGTCGAAAACCTTTAAACTGTGCGAATGAATTATATAGTATGCATTTTGACGAAGCCACATGCCTCAATCTAAGACAAAAGAAATTCAAGGATTTGGCAGAAATCACACTTATTACCGTCACACAGACATGTCAATCATATTGTTTTATTTAGTTTATTTTAATTAGGTTTAGTTAAATGTTCACGAACAATATTAATTTTAAAGGAAAACAAAGATTACATATAATCTAGTGTTCCAATTTATTAAGTTCATGGAATTGACTATTAAGTAGCAAGAATATAAGTTTTCTCTATTATTTTTCCACTGCTCCTTTAACCTCATGTTAACTTCACTGATAATATGTTTGTTATATGTCATTATGTACACCATTCATACCTATCTAATTATATAAAAATATAACTAATTTTCTCTGATAGAAAAAACTATAAAAGCTTCTCAACTTTGAGTGACATTAAAAACATAATTTATACCTCCTTCATTTATGGTACAGCAAAATCATATTTTGAGAACCAACTTTTTATACTTTTAATAATAAAATACTATATTTAACTTAATTAACAAACAAACTAATAGAAAAAGGTATTTAAAATTTAAATAAACTATGTAATGATTATAGAGGATAAGTTAATGCTGAAAATATCATAACTATGATACATTTCAATCATAACTACGACTTTAAAATTGTTGAAGAAAGTCATACAATCACTTCATATAAATACAATATCAATGATAACAATTATTAATTAAATTTTGGTATAATTAACATAATCATATACCTGAACTTTTGCTGGTTTTACTGTATATGATGATCATAGTGCATTCATGAGTCATATTGATTTTATTTATTTATTTATGAGTGTGTATCTGAATTCCTAATATTTCCATGGATGGCACTTGAGATTGGAGCAAGCATCATCCCATGTGGTTGTACATTCTCCAGCTTTACCATCACAGCATTCGCAGACCATCCCCAGAGTGGAATAAACTTGGCGTTTTGTGTACCCTACACACATTAATAATCAACATTCATTTCAGGTTTATAAACATTCTACATATTCTGCAAGAACCAATGGAGATAAGAAAAGAAGAAAGAGAAAAGAGCAGAAACACGTGCGCATATATAGAGATAGATTCACCTTTAAAGTGGCTTCTGTTTCTATTGATGGTTAGAACCCGAGTTGCTTCCACGGTATTAGGGTTGACAGATAAGTTGCGAGCAATTATTAGGAGACAAACAAAGAAGAGCATAAACCAATTTTGAGTGAGCATTTTTTTTCTGAACTGCGGTGGCCACACGCTATAAAGAGCAGAAAAGAGAAAAAACAGCACAAGCCACGATCAAGAGACACGAAAGGAGAGTGAAAAGTTGAAGAAGATTGAAAGAACCCTTGATTGAGGGTACGTTCTTTATAAAATGGGGGAATGCACATTCTGATTCCTTTGGACTATTGGAGTGAACAAAACTACAAAGAATTTCTAGAACAGTGGAATCGTATGGTGATAGTCAAAATCCACGCGTTTGATCATCATATATCAAGACTTCGTTACCGTCTTCTTGGGTCCGCTGGGGAATTCACAATCAAATTCAACTCACTTTGCTTTCTTTGAATTTTTATGCTTCGTTATTCAATCACTTGCAACTTCCAATGTATCACAAATGTAATTTGAAGATTAATGGCACGTATAAGGAAACTTCAAACACGTAAATTAATTCATATAAAAATTGTGCACGGTCAGAGATAGCGGGTGCAACTATATGTTTTTTAAAAATAATTTTGACATTATATTAAGGAGTGGACTTTAAGTTTAATTTAATTTTACAAAATCGGCTTGTACAATAAAATTTGCACCCACTTATATACTATTAAATTGTCTCTCTAGTCGATATAAGACTTCTAACATTCAGCTTTGTCAACTTAAACTTGAATATGAAGTTGCTTCACCTATAAGTTTTACCGTCTACTATATATATTATTCTATCCAATTTCATGGGTCTAGAATAATACCAGTTTATATCTGTAACAAATAATTACATTAAGAGTTAAATATGATTTTGGTCATTTAACTTTCAGTGAGAATTGAAATTATTGTATCATTTTGAAAATTTTGAATCAATTTAATCTTTCATTTTTAAATTTTTTTAAAGTTTATTTGATGTTTGAAACGCGTTTCTGACTAATATTGAAGCAGAAATGTGTCAAATAGTGTGAACAACTCAAATGCTATCCTGAAACGTGTTTGAAACATCATATCAACTTAACGAAATTTGATTAAAATGACTAAATCTACGTATTTCTAAGATTGACAGATTAAATTGAGTCAAAATTTTGAAAAGTAACTAATTTTAATTTTCACTAAAAATTAAATGATTAAAAACATATTTAACCCTTATATTAATTATAACAATATTTTACATTGAAATTATTCGATCTTCAACATATGGTTATCTTATCATAATTATCATAAAACTTTTTACATGGATTGTGATTAGGACGTAAAAGTTTTACATGAGTTCACCACCAATAAAAAAAATTTCCACTTTATATATTATTTGAATAAGTAAAAAATACAACCAATAAAAAAAATCTCATTAACCAATAAAAGAGGGACTTTTTTTTTTGTACTAGTGCACAATATGTTTTTAGTTTTCGGTATTCAATGTGTAATTTTCCGATAAATTATTTAACTGGGAGTCTTATTATATTTTTTTCAACCACGTAAGACTTTATACTACATTATATGTATCGTTTTATTAAATATATAGCAATACTTTATTAAAGTTTGAGGGCGAAAATAAAATATAATTGTAAGTTGTTGATTTTTAAGCTAAAGTTTAGGACTAAAAATATATTAAATTTTTAACTAATAACATGTATATGATGGTATGCATATATAAGATTAATCAAAAAGTTTAGCCATAATTGTTAGAGGTTAAATTCACATGATACTATTAACAGAGTGTAACTCTATTGGTTGAGTAGCAGTAAGATGATGTGTTCAACTAACCTAATTTTAACTTAGACAAAAAATTCCAAAATGTTATTATTAATAGAGCAAATACTTTAGTAAGTTGCCGGAAATAGGTAAGGTAACTTCGTCGAAGATGTAACTTCTTTGTGTGAATGAGACATAATTTCTTCTAGTCGCTCTACTTTTATGTACTATATTCAATATATAATTTAAATGGTCTGGTATATTCTTGTTCATTAAAAAAAATTAAGCTTTTAAAAAAAAATCTATTGAAGTATATTTTAGGCTTTTAATATATTTACTGAAGCTAATAAGCCAAGTCACCGTATTTACATAAATAATATATAATAATTATTATAAAAACATATATCTCCTAGTGTTTACGTAAGTAGATTTTTAGATTAGATAAAAATAGTCTTAAATTTCATGTTCATCACAATTATCACATGTTTCTTATAGTAGCAGAAAGTAAAACACGTAAGAAAAAGGTTAGGGCAAAGAAAAATCACAAGATTTTAACCGAGTGAAATAAAGAGACCTCATTTAATTTTTAAAATTATAAACGGGTGAAGACTAAAGTGAAAAATACAATTGATATTTTTAAATAGCTTTAAAATATCGAGAATGAAAAAATAAAAAAATAGAAAACTATTTAAAAAATAATATATAAAATTATAAGAAAAAATTATCAAAAATTTAATAGTTAAAAAATTATGTTACAGAAAAAAAAAAGTAGAATATTCGAGGGTTACCGAGTGGAACCTGATTGATAATTTTGACTGAAAAGTAGCCAAAGAGGTGATTTATTTGCACACGGGTGCATTCCATCAATTTGAAACGATTGAAATTGGAATTTTTTTTGGTCATGTCTTCCTAGGTCAAAATGGGAAACCATGCTATCTTCAGTAGTACCCATATTCAACTTTGTGACTTTTCCGTTCCCTTTATTTTTTATTACTTTCTTTTTATTGAATTTATCCTTTCTTTTTGTTTTTTTCGTTCAAGGACAAACTTCTCATAAATGTTATAACGAGGAAGGAGATGAGAGGTAAAAAAAATGAGAATAAAGACACAAAAGTGAATAACTATAGAACCTAACCATTCAATTACAGAAAATTTACTTTTTAACTACCATATCGGTGGGTGTATAAAAGCTTGTGAACAATACTATATTATTAATCATTTCTGAAATTATGATTTTTAACCTTTGCTCTGTAAATAATATTTGAGAATTTACTCCGCTCATTTTCAATAAAAAGAATAAATAAATCGAATACCAATCCGGTTCTTGATATATAATTACCTTTTTCAAATCAATTACAAGTAAAATGAACACATTCTCATTGATATGCCGTGTCCATTATGATAACATGAACAAATTGAAAAGAACGTGTCTTATAGTCACTTATGCTTTTAGATATAGTCGGTTATGCCTCATGATATAATTAATTATAATTTTATGTATAATCAATTATACCTGCACAGTGTGTATTATACTTTTAAACATAATTGGTTATGTTGATAATATAATTCATTATATTTTTAGGTATAATGAATTATATATGTGTTATAGTTTTTTAATGTTATAGTTTATGTGTTCTAGACAGTATCATATTTTTATTTTTGTATATTTTTATATATTTTTTCTAACTTTTTAATATTTTAGACTTTATTTAATAAAGAACGGAAAAGTTAAATATTTGATTTATATTTTGTATACTAGTGAAGATCTTAGCAGTTTGAAAACATCAATTTTAAATGTTATAAACAACAACAACTATCAACAAAGTTAATTATTCAAATTTTAATAATATATCACAAACATAAAATATCCAAATATTATATATATATATATATATATTTATATATATATATATATATATATATATATATATATATATATATATATATATATATATCAAGAATAATTTATTATAATTTAATCAAGTAGTCAATCTAAAATTTAGACCTAGTTTAATTACGAAAGTATATAAATTGAGGATCTCACATATATCAAAAGAAATATAAAGAAACTTGATAAATATATATAATATCTATACACATGAAAGAACAAGAAGGTTATGGGAACCGAAGGCATTCAATTTTATCATCTCCAAAAAGCTCATAATTATGTATAAAGAAAAATAAATTGTAATTTTTTTTTACCCTTTTTTATCACACTCAAGAGAGGATCTCTCGCATCTCTTTTCCATCAGTCAATTTCTTCAATTTTCTATATTAATGGCTTCCTTTTACTCATCATCAATTAATATAAAATATTATATATTACTTTAAATTATATATATATATATATATATATATATATATATATATATATATATATATATATATATATAAATATATATATATAAAAGATTAAATATATACTTACTATAACTTTTATATATTTTGCAGGATTCTTATTTGTTTTTTTATAAAGATTAAATATAGTTTTAGTTCCTTAACTCTCATTAAAAATTAGAATTAGTATTTCTTCGAAACTTTGGTCTAATTTAGTTTCTTAATTTTATAAATGTTTGAATTTAGTCTTTTTAATTAGATTTAGTGAAATGTTATCATAAAACATATCTACTTGAAACTGTTAAATAAACTTAACAAAATCTAGTTTAAAATATCAAATCCATGCATTTATATAAGTTGGAGGACTAAATTTGATCAAAGTTTTAAGGAGTGACTACTTTTAAATTTTTAGTGAAAGTTAAGAGACTAAAAACATATTTAACTTTTTTTATAAAATTAAAAAAAAAATGAATTTCCTACAAACTCTTCTATGAAATTTTAATATTTCACGAGCTAACAAAATATAAAAAATATTAATAGTGTATCTACGATGCAACACAAATTTTATGCAGTATACACAAGCCTACGTTTCATAATTAATTTTTAAATTTTGTAACATATCGAATAGTTAAATAAAATATTTTTATAAAAAAAATGATTTACTAATTCGTGTATAATTTTTGTATGTGTTAGAGATGTAAAAGCAATAGATTCAATCTCAAGGAAAAGAAGTTCAAAATCTTTTAATTGTATTATGTCTAGCATAAGTTTATTTGGTATTATGCATAAATAAATTTTTGAAAAAGAAATTAATTATAAATATATTATATCTTGAATCTATTATACGTACATCAATTTTAAAAATATTAATAATCTATATTTGCTAAATTTGCCTTATTTATATATTTGTGTTATTCTAGCACAAATATATATATACAAATATATTATATAATTTTATTTTATACTTAGAATAGTTTAATTATGTTAAATAAATATTTTTTATTTTAGACTGGACTAAACAAATTACATAATTAGAGATTTTTAATCCGTAATTCAGTATGTTAATCGGATCTCGGATTCGATTTGATTTCACAATTAGAGCTGTCAAGATAGGTTAGAACTCGCGAGTTAATCCGGCCCACCACGGGTTTGGGTTGGGTTGAGTTGAAATTTTTTTACAAATACGGGTTGATTTTTGACCCGACTCATTTAGAACCCAGCTCATCTAGGTTGAACCCGTGGTGAGCCGGGTTGGTGAGTCAACCCGCAAATAAAAGGATCACACAAGTGTTTTTTATTTTGTTTATTAAGTTGGGTTTTACATTTGGATCAAGTTATTTTTTCACCCAACACATAAACAATTTGTATTTTTTTTTATTTTGGTTTATATTTGGATTGTATTAAAGTTTATTTAGATTTTAATTAGAATTACAATTTAGTTTTGACTGAAAAATAAAATTTAATTAAGTGAACCAGTGAGCTAACCCGTTTAACCCGCCAACTCGTGGTGGGCCGGGTCGGATTTAAATTTTTTTGACTCGTTAAAAAATAAGTCGGATTGAGTTGACTCACTAAATTATCAACCTGTGGTAGGTCGGGCTGGATTACCCATTTTGAGAGGTTTATTCATAATTGTGGTGGAAATTAAAGAGAAGTTAAACTTTCATTTTCTTTTCTTTTTTCTCTTAATTTAAATAATTTAAACTATTTAGTATTTATTTATAGCCTGCGCAAGATGATAAATGGCCCGTAAACAACGCCATCTTTTCTTCCTTTCGGTCGTTGTTTTCCCTGTTCAATCAAGAGTGTGAAATCAGAATTATGTATAACTAAGTGTGAATTGTTACATTTATTTTAAGTTTTCTTGACTCCATTCATCACAAACCTCCCTTTTTTACACTTTCCACAAACTCATTTTACTCCACTAACTTTTATCACTATAAAATAATGTCATTAATTTACAAACTACTATTTGAAGGAAAATTATCTTTCATTAGCATATATCTCTTCTTTTTTTTCTAAAGAAACTTAAATATTATAGTGGAAAGAAACTATGATTTTTATACTATTAATATAAAACACTTACTATGACATAATAAAAAAATAGTTAAGCAATATTGATGGATATATATATATATATATATGTATGTATGTTTGAAAATCTAAATTCCCGAATTGAAAGCAAAGTATACCGAAATAATATGTAACGTGAATGTTGAATTGAACTAAAATGATTCTTGTGGATTCTATAACAGTTCTTTTCTTATTAAAGTTGTTCAATTTATAACATTGCATCTCATAATAAAAAAACAGCAAATGTTTAACAAAAATACTTACGTTATAATTACTACGAAAATGATAAATAGTCACCTTCAAGTATGACAATTGTGGTTTAAGCATGTGCTTTTTTTAATCTAGCATTATGGTCAACTTGAAATTATTTTCCATGCAATATTATTTCGGCCTTTAAAACTTTGGATTGTGGCCAAGGAACGGGGTGGACTAATCAGAAAAACGTGTGGAGAAAGTAATTATTGGATAGAAACATGTCAACCATTATATGTATATTCTTGAAAGATGTATGTAATTTATAATTTAATTTATGTTAACATAATTATCAATGCCAATTTTTCACGTCCAAAATTAAATGCAGACTTAATTATACATGGTTATTAATACGAGAAAATGATTACGTGATTGATCGTGTTAATATTATATAGATTTTGTTTGAAAAAGTCTGGGATTTAAGTTTTATAAATAGAAAATTATAATTAAAATAAATCCCATTGATGATAATTAAATAAGTTTTTTTGACAAAAAAGGTTTTAAATAAATATTTTACATCAATAATATGATATAAAAAATATAAAGTTATTTAATTCGTTTCCAGAGAATCAAATTCTTCTTTGAACTAAAAAAATGTACTATATTTTAGTTTTAGGGTGAAAAAAAAAAATAGGTTGGTATTAACCAAGTGGGTAAAGAATCTGTTCTTCCTAGTGGATTCTCTCTTCTTGAAAATGCTTGAGAACTCTTCAAATGACTGGTTAAGATAGCAGATACTAACAAAACCTATATTATTCACATACTACCAAAAGAAGGGTAGGGTGGGTTTTTATGATGAAATGAATAGTTTTCATAGTTCAAATGGAATTAAGAGTCTATATCCCACGAAAGATTCACCATCTCTCACTTTTTTTTTTTGTTATAATCTTGAATCATACACTATTCTTTGGAGTCCTAGTTAAGAGTGACAGCGTGAGTTTGGTTTGACAGGTCAGCTCACAGGTCCACCGAAAAATGTGGGACATTCTAAGATATTAAACTCATTGACTCACAAAAGTTTGGTCCGCATAATCCATAGTCCACGTAGCCCAAAGGTAGAATGGGGTAGGTTTGCTTGCGGTACGCATAAAAAAAATAAATTTGAACTTGTGTATGTTTGTTACTTTCTTTTTTGACTTTTGCATGAACGTTTCAAATTCCTCTATGAGTAGAAAACACAAGTATTATGTATTTCTCAATGTGCTAAAATTTGAATAATTCGAGCATATCAAAGTCAAAGTATGAATGTGGATATAATGAAAATGTAGATTATCAATTTATCATTAACTCTCTAAAAGCTTTTGCTTAGTTTTGTGAACTTGTTAAAGTTTATTAATTTGTTGAACATTGTAAGCTTTATCATAAGAAATTAAAAAAAAAATCAATGTGGAACAACCCAGACTTTTGAGCTCGCATTTTGAAAACAGAAAGAGTCAATCCAATCCACATTTTACAGACCAAGTACAGAACAACCCGTATTGTCAACACTAATTCTATTTAGGACGTTTCAGAATAGATAAATGGATATATTTTTAACTTGTTTAAATCAATAAAAGATATCACGTTGTGATAAGAAAACAAATCGATTCAATATCTTCTTAAATCTAAATAAAAATAGTAAAGAAATGAGAAAAGATAGAGATAACACATGTTTTTCTTAGATATTTATGTAAAAATATCCACGTGTTTTTCTATCTATTTGTAGATATTTTTATATTTTATTTTATTAAAAAATTAAATAAAATTATATAAAAATATATATGTAAAATATAAATTTGATAAAAATTTATTTTTTAAGTAAAATTTAAATTAAATTATTTACTAAAATATTAATGTAAATAAAATTATTTAAAAAAAAAAATTAAAAAAAGTAGCACCAAAACATAAATTTTTAAAAATTAATATTTTTTAAAAATAACTTTAATTTTATAAGTTTAAATTAAAATTATATAAAATAAAATTTTGAAAAATTTAATAATTAATATTTTTTACTAATAATTTTATTTTAACGTTTAATATTAAAAAAAATATTCATATAAAATTTGTTAATAATTATTAATAACAGCTGGTCACAAGATGGAGGTGCGTACAAAATTGGATCGCTTGCTTAAATTTAAGATGGATAGGCCATTTGTCTATCCGTTATGGGCCTATTCATGGCCCAATATAGCGTAGAACTGTTGTTTATGAAAATGAAAAAAACAGAACATTTTTCGAAAAAAATAATGAAACCTTTTAAAATTGAGTAGACAACTAACAGGGGGGTTTGGTTTCTCTGTATATATAACACAATTAAGTGTTGAGATAACTGGAGAATCAGGTAACAACTTGAATTTCTCATTCAATTACTGCCACTAGAACGCTTTCAATATTACATAATAAATCAGATGAGATAAGCCATTTTGGGTGTTTGCTACTATTATACATGAAAAACCTGCAAATGCCTTATGCATCGGCTTCTACTTATTTAATGCATTATCAACCTAGGCCGTTATGCTGTGTTAAACACAACAATGGGGCTCCTCACTTGGAATTTACCATCATCCCAAGTCAAAGAGCCTGATACCACAGGTTCCTTTATTATTCCCTCAATGGTGAGCACAAATGAGAGCTTTTGGTTAAGAGAAGTGAATGACAAAACACTCGGGTTCGCTTCAATTTTCAGTCCTTCAGGACCAATCACGTTAGCTTTATACGTCGACGTTGCTGACCCAACATTTGTAACAGTCCTGTTAAAACTCCCACTTATTACTTTATTGGAGTTCGAGAGTGGGGAAAATAGTGCAAACGACGCATAGTTTAGATCCCTTGCTGAACTTGATTCAGAGCAGCTACTGTTATCTCCTGTGATGAGTTGTAAAATCTTTGAACTATACCCTTGTCCACATAAAAACCTTACATAGTCTATTTCACCAGCATCATATACTAAACCAGGGCACACAGCCTTGGAAGGATCAATTTGGCCTGCCCCATATGAGAATTCTGCGTAAAGGTTAATCTCGGGTCTAAGTTGTTTAGCTGCAAGATGAACAATGAAGAGAGTTAGCAGAAAGTATGGTGTTGATATATATATATATATATGTCTCATCATCATTTCATTTCTAGTATTACCTGTTGTCATTAGAGCTGAACGAATAGCAGCAGGAGACCATGTTGGGTGGAATGACTTCACATATGCGGCTGCCCCAGAAACATGTGGACAAGCCATTGAAGTTCCGGAGATGATGTTGAAATTTAATGTTCTATTGTCGCCTTCGACATCAGAAGGAGGGGAAACTGGAGACCAACTAGCTAAAATTGAAACTCCAGGAGCCACTAAATCCGGCTACAAAATGTATAAGAAAAATTGATTACATTTTTTCACAGGTAATTAAGATAAATGATTTAAGTCAGCCATGGAAAAGCTAATTAAGGTACCTTGAGAACATCAGGTGTAACAGGGTTTGGACCCCTTGAAGAGAAAGAGGCGACAACAGGGGCTATTGTATCTTCTGTCACATCAGTCTTAAATACGGTTGCAGTTGGAGTCCTGCAAAAATATGCATATTAGACAAGTATGACTCTCTACACTCTTGTTCAAGTGGCATCTTCAGTTCATACCTTGTGGAGTTAATGTAGGCAAGTACAGTGACACCATCCTTCAATTCGAGGTACGATCCTGGTAATGGAAGAGAAGGAGGAAGATCTCTAAAACTTTGACCTTGTATCAATGCCCCAACAGAACCGGCATCGAAAGGGCCTGTCGCTTTGCTTCTGCTATCACACAGAACAATTTTACCCTCCACTAATTTTTTGTCCAACGAACCGCTGAAGCAAAACCTGCACTTTGGAAACATTTTCATTAACAACAGAGTATTTCATTTTAGAATGTAGTTTGGAACTCGCAGGATTATTTGTACTTGTATAGTTATTCGTTTGGCCATAATGTTATACATCTTAACGGATATCAAGAATTGTTACCTTGATGACGATGAATCAAAGCCTTTGCTTGGTGCATCTCCTCCATAGATTATAGGATACAATTCTCCCTTCAGGTCAAATGTATTTATCGAGGTACCCTAAACATGGAACGAAGAAGTTGACTTAATGTAACAATGTATATGAAGTAAATAGGTCTTCAAAGTTTGAAGTCAGTATCATCAACCTATGAAGCATGGTTTAGGACAGAGTAGGTAATTTACCTCAAAGGTAACGTTGTTACCTAATCCAACCTTGGTAACAAACTTTCTGTCTATGGTACTCGCAGCCACAGTAATTGACCAGGGCAAAAAATTGGAAAGGGAGGCATATTTTGGACCACCGTTCCCTGCTGAAGTTACTGTCAACACTCCTTTTCTCACAGCATGAAATGCTCCAATGCCAATTCCATCTCTGAAGTAGTTTTCATCACTGAAACCTCCAAGAGAAACCGATATAATGTCAACCCCATCCGCAATTGCATCATCAAATGCAGCAAGAATGTCTGCATCAGAACAACCTTCATCTAACCAACATACTTTATACACAGCAATGCGCGCTTTTATGGCGCCACCTCTTGCCGTTCCCTGAGCAAGGCCTAACATGCTTGCTTGACTAACTGGATTCCCTGCTGCTATTGATGCTGTATGAGTGCCATGACCATCTACGTCTAATGGAGACTTTGGGTCATCATCGGAAAAGAATCCATCAGCTTTGTAAATCTTAGCCCCAATGATTTTGCTACAACAACATAGCAACATGTGTTAATGATAGTGTACTTTTTGTGTGCCTCTGAATATTTTGAATGACTACAATATTAACTACGTACTTGTTGCACGTGAAATTTTTAGAACTTTGGCAGGTGCCCTTCCATTTACTAGGTGGTGGACCGAATCCTTCGTCATTGAAGCTCTTAGATTCTGGCCAGATTCCAGAGTCAAGCACTCCAATGATGACATCACTCTCAGTTGTTTCTCTTTGTACGTTTAGTGGGAAGCCAATAAAATCCCATGACCTTGTTGTATGGAGTTGCTTCTTTTGATTGGGAAAGACAGCTACCACTTTTTCATGCCCTGCATTGCGACAATTCTTGGTTAGCAAATTTTTAGTCCTAGAAGAAAAGAAAGATATGATTTAAAGAGAATAGAAGATAGAATAGTTTTTGTGCATACTAGCCAATCTATTGGCTTCCTCTTCCGTTAGCTTAGCAACAAAGCCACCGAAACTTCGTTTGTAGTGCTGCTGCACTGACTTGGGCTCGCCATTGCTGAAATTGTGAGTATATAAATCAAGAGAGAAGGCAAGAAAAACAAGCTAATTAATGAATGATGCATGTTTGGTTCACTCTGTCTCTTCAAATAATGAAACTATCCAAAAATAGCTACTTTTCAACTTTCCTTCTGTTAATGCAGAAAAGAAAGAGGAAAAGTAACAGGTAGTTTCCTCTTTAGACTTATTCTATTATTTTCTACCAAACAAAGCTGATGATGGTATGATGCAGTTACATTTTAGCTTACCAATTCTAGTAAAATCATTCATTGAATTTGTCATCAATAAGTGAGACAGAGTGCTAATGCTATTACAAAAGTAGCAATATAATCATTATAATGATATGATCATATTGGGTTCCGTTTCACGAGACACTATACAACAGCCAGGTACTGATATAACCCAATAAGAAAAAAGTGTTTTTTCTTGTGTACCAAAAACAATACAGCTTCCTTCAGTTCGTGGAATCTTGTTGAATAAATTGACCAAGTAGCTTAGGAAATAATTCGGGTCACAATCCGATCATGAAACTCTCAGTTTTCTTTTTCCTCTTTATTCAAGATTTCGATGTACAGTAAATTTAACTCTATAGAGAGAGTGAGTGAGAGAGAGAGAGAGAGAGAATCTTTATCACAAATGATTTTTGTAGTGATAAATTATTTGACGAGTTTACTTTTGTGGCATTGAATCTGTGCATCTATCACGACGTCAACGTTGAAGGGGATTACTCTCAAATTCTCAGTTGACTGGTGGCTAACCGTATGATAAAAAATTGTGGGGTCTAAAATTGTTTTTATTCTGATATATGTTATTACCTGTCTGCAACTTCTTGTAGTATGGTTGAATAAAGAGCCAACGCAGAATCCTCATCCTTCATGGAATTGCCAGTGTAGACAATGTAGCTCTGCATTGAGAAGAAAGTTATATAAAAAATAAGACACATAGGAAGAAGCACAGAAAAGAGAATGGTGAATGAAGAGAGATAGGTTTTGCCTTGAGTGGCGATGATGAGTGACATAGTTGAAGAAATAAAGCAAAAGACAGAAGTATGAAGAAACGGAGAGAAGTATCCATTGTGAGAAGGTTGCAGTGCAGGCAAGTGGTTGGTGCGGTGTCAGTTTATATAGACGCCAATTGACAGAGACATAGTATGATCCATGCTTGATTGATTTGCAGCATTTGGAGTTATCTTTTCTCTCCCGTCCCACCAATCAAGCAAGACGTGTTTTGAGATAAAATATGAAAGGTTTGAACCTTAGTTGAACGGTTCAAACATAACGTAGAAAAGTCTACAAACAAACACAGAGAGGAAAAAAGAATACAAGATTGGCCCGTGGGGCTCTTGTTCTTGGAAGGTAGCAAACACCCTAGTTTCTGCTAATTGAGATGACACTTATCCAACAACAACACTCTTAACTTATTCATTACTTCCATCTACTCTACTCTACACTTCACGCTTAAAACATAAATCATGTTAAGGAAAACCGTTTCTTTGTTGTGGAACATCAACTACAATTGATGACAGTTAAGAAAAGCATTTCTTTTGGTCTCATGTCACATGCCAACTACAGCTAGCAGGGGAAATCAACATCAGACACACAGGCATTTCCACGTCTAATTAAATTGAAATGTTCCATTTTATTGTCTGGAGAAAAGTTTTAATTACAAACATCCGTGAATGTTGTTAGACTGAGACGTGCTCACTGCGTTCTATACATACATGAAAGAGGCTATTAAATCATCAAATGCCTGCACTCTGTATTTCATCATCAAACTCTAATCAACAAATTCACTCGTTTCGGGACATTGGTTTACCATTTTCCAACATGTCAGAAAAACATCACAAGATTAGTTGTTGTTCAAGTATCATTCTGTTTCTGCAAATCCAAAATATTTCAATTTTTATTTTATTTTACATCTAATTAATTTTTTGTTTGAAATAGTCTAATGAAAAAAGTTACACATAGGATAGAAAAAAGTTACACATAGGATAGAATAAAGAAATTTAAACATTATATAAGAATAAAAACCCATAACACCATTGTCTTAAAATTTTTTAGAGTAAAAGTAGTGTCAAATGACTTATACGTATAAAACTTAAGTCATATGTATAGAACCACAATCTCTCAATAACTCATATGAGAAAAAGAATGAGGAATGCTCGGGAAACCATTTTAGTGGAAATTTCAGGTTAGGGGAGGTGTTAATCTTTTTTTTTTTAATATATATCTATTTTTTTGCATGATGTGATTGTGTCAGTAGTTCTATAGTTCTATTCTGGTTCGTTTTCTATTGTTTTGGAGTAAAAATTGTGTCAAATGTATAAAACTAATGTCATATAATATAAAACCACAATCTCAAATAACCATAACTCATATATGAAAAAATATAACACAACATCTTTCGTACTCTGAGTTATTTTTCATATATTACAAATACCTTTTTTAGTCGACTCTGACATACTTATTTTGAAAAAATTATTTTGATATTATTTGACGATTATTTGATAATTTTTATAAGAGTAAAATAATTTTACTAAAAATTAATTTTTATATTTTTAGAAGAAAAAAAGAGTAAATACTAATAAGAGATAATGTCAAATGAAAAAAAAAAGTTTAATGTTAAAAAACGGTGTCCACTTCTTTTATATCCATATATCTTGTTTAATAAGACTTTGTTCTAGCAGTCTAGTGCATTGATTAATTATTGACCAAAATACTTTTAGTCAATTTTTAGTTCATAAATAATAAATCCTTTTGATTGTTTATTTTTCTCTCCTATGAAAGTTGGAGAAGATGAATAGTCCACTACTATTATTCTTTCTATATAATTAACTATTTAGATTAAAAGTAATTAAATAAACAATCGCATGACTAATTTGAATACTTTTGCGGGTAATTTTAAATAGTTTTTAATATATATATATATATATATATATATGCAAATAAATAAATTATATATCTTATAAACGTTATTTTCTTGGTTCCCAGTGGGAAACTGCTAAGTTCATTCTCTCTCTCTAGTAATTCATAGTCACGCATCACATCTAAATGGTTCATTGCTATTGTTCCAATTGCTTCCCCTTCTTGGTCAAATACTAAGTGAATATTCTTTGTTAACTACCATCTCCAATCAGATTTATTTTTATAAAATATTCTTAAATCACTTTTGGTAGCTGCTGCTATAATATCTTTTTGTGTGGCTAATTATATTTAATAAATTCATACTGTTTTATTTTGACGATAAAAAATTTAATAAATTTTCAAAAAACTCTTACTTTTATATTTTTATTTATTATACTTCAAACAAATATTATTTAAGAACTTTTTAAACTATATTTAAGAATTTTTATTTTATTGATTTTTTAAGCTTCTTTTAAAATTGAAAAAACTAATTAACGTATAATTTAAAAATCATAAAAATATTAAAAGATACATAAAAAGTACTTAAAAATCTCTTAAGAAAAAATTATTAGAAATACATAATGAACACATACTATTTAAACTAATTGAAAAAAGACTATTCCTTCTATCAATGTAACGACGAAATGAAAAATGACAAAACAAATTGATGAATGAATTGTAGAACCTTAGATATAATGAGTGATTGTTATTTAATTGGAGAAAAGTCGAAGAGGAAATTGGCTAGAAATGCGTTGTCTAAGAATATATTTAACTCAATTTTGTCATCTTCCTTCATTAGAAATACGTAGGTCGCTGACATCATATTCAATCATTTATACCTCTTATTCACTTTCTATTAGTTTACGGCGAAACATTGGCTTGGAGATGACAAAATTTAGGCTCATATTTTAGCTTTTTTGTGGTTTAGGGTTTCATGATCCCAAAAACTACAAAAACAAATTATACTTTTACAAACAAACTTATAAAAAGTTAAGAGAATACAACTTTTATAAATAGTATAAAAATTTTAAAAATTAACTTATATATACATTAATTCTAATTTTAAAAAAATATTTCTTATAAATATTTATGAAAAAACGTTACAAACCATAATTTTAAGAGACTGATTCTTTAAAATTAGAAGCACTCAATTGATATTTTTTATTTGTTATCTCTGTTCTCAAATTATATCGCCAAACATATTAATTAACTAGTTTTATTTTCTCTGTTTATTTTAGAAATTAGATGTCAATCTGTTTTCATTGCCTTGGTTATTTTTACATTCTGAAAATAAAATTCACTGCAGTTCTTCTAGACATTAAATTGGATAGTATTTTTTTTTTTCAGATAACAGTAACTTATAAACAAATATCTATCATAGTTTTTTCACATGGTTATAGTGAATCGAGGTATAAACTCTTATAAATGAAGTCAACTTTGTTTTTTTTTATTTATCTTTTACAGTAGGTCAAACTATAATCATGGTTATATTATATCTTCTTATTGATACAATTCTTTTTATACCTTCACACACTCCTACTTTTTCTTCTTTTTTTCCCCGAATTTTCTTCTCGTACCAATGTGTTGAATGGACTCACTCTTGAGAAGAGATTGTTAAGAATCCAAGTGAGTCAAGTCCCACATTGACTAGAAATGAAGAAATAGAGAGCAATATATAAGGACAAAGACTCATAAACTCATTGTCTTAAGTTTTTGGATTGAGAGTGATGTCAATATCTTATGTGGTTAGACTCAGGTCTTATTGGTGTTGTATCTCTCCGGTAAAACTTCTTTCTTATAAAACCTAATGTCATCATGCCTCTCCCTATAATGAAAAAGTCCTTTATAATGAAAATAAATAAATAAGTTAATTAAGTCATGTATAACGACAAAAAAGAAAAAATGAATGAGTTGAGAAATTGGAGAGATTGGCACCATGGATTCTAATTGAGAATGATAAAAGAGCGAAAGTTGTGTTAGATATGCACCATGTATCTTTCAAACTACAATTCCTTAGTCATAACATTTACATACTTGTGCACCTTAATTCACGGGTCAATCACCACTCTCTTTTTTCTACCAACTCAAAATCGAAATAATATTCTTCCGCTATTTCAATTCATTATGCTTCTTAATACAACATTTTATTTAATTTTTAAAATCCATTATTTTAATTTAATCTTCAATTTTGTGTATATTTCATTTGACTTAATACAAAAGGTTTGATTAGAAACCTAGAGGAGATTCTAAGATTAGTTTTAGAGAGATAAACTCGTTTATTTAAAAGCTATTTGTAGTTTAACTTTTTAATAATAATAATAATATAATCGAGCACCATCTTTCATTAAAAAGTGAAATTTTTATATATTATGAAATTGTCTTATATCACGCCGAGATATATATATATATATATATATATATATATATATATATATATATATATATATATATATATATATATATATATATATATATCTTGTGTGA
>Ga0214545_1000393_pt1:0-2500 | contig 67421 bp, 36 predicted proteins | sample CNSS4metaG_FD_160064 | JGI IMG/M metagenome (GOLD analysis project Ga0214545, IMG submission 160064) | Root nodule microbial communities from cowpea collected in UCLA plant growth center, Los Angeles, California, USA - CNSS4 | ecosystem: Host-associated > Plants > Roots > Nodule | place...
GACATCATGAAAATCAAAATTAATATTGAATATTTTGATAGTATCATGATTCCGTTGGTGTGATTTTTAAATTTTTTTTATAAAAAATATTTAATTGATATATGGAACAATAAAAAAATGGGTATGGTATGGGTATAAGAAAATACCCGTTACCCGGTGGGGATGGGTCAAAAGTTGTATACCCGTTAGGTTTGGGGATGGGGATGAATTTTTATTATGGGGATGGAATCATGATACCCGTACCCGTCCCGCCCCGTTGCCATCCCTAGTAATCACTGATCAGTGACCATATTAAAACCCTCACCTTCGGTAATCGGTATCAATGTGCACTTAAGGAAAATCAATGTGATTGTTATTTACCTTCATGCCTTTAAAAAAGTAATTGGTTTTAAATTATTGTTAATTTAAAACGACAACTTTCTTTAAAGACAATGGATTGTAAATTTTCATCAAATAAATTTGTGAGGATGTTTATACTATTGTATTATTTAACTATAAGAAAATATGTAACATTTATTTGATTATATAATTCAATATTAAGATTTAAAAAATATTTAAATATAACTTTTCATGAGTTGGAGAAATACATGCAGTAGAATTCTAACTTTTTCCAATATTTATTCAATTAAAAAGTTAATTATTCATTATAATTCTATTTAATACACTACTAAATAATCAAAAAATAATAATTTTATTTTAATTTTAATATGTGTAGTTTAAGAACTAAATATAAATATAAACATAAATAGTTAGTGGATGTCATTCTATAACCAATTGTGAGTGTTCACAGTTTGTAGATAATTTTTTTGAAATTTACTTTTTACTAATATATTTTGTTTTTTTAAATATTGTAAATATTTTTTTAAGTTCCATTAATTATTTTTAATAAAAAAATTATGTGATAAATTTTTATTTTCTTGTCACGAGAAAATAGTGAATATAAAATGTTTAAAAATATTTATTATAAATTTCCAATTAAAATATTCGATAATGACTATAATTATAATTTAAAATTTTTAAAGATATCAACACAATTTTTTATCAATATCAATAATATATGACACATCTGAATTAGAAATATCGTTAATTATTCACCAACCCTGATAAGGTTAGTGATTGAGCATAAATCAATCAAAGAAACTCATACAGAAACAACAAAACAAAATGTATAATAGTAAATCGACCAAACCAAATGCCTAAAAAATTAAAAAATTAGACAGTCCAAAATAAATTATTTCCTTACCACGTTTAGAGCACTATAAATAAATTTAAGATAACATAAGATGCAGAATAAAAAAGTATTAAACTTATATGAACGTTCATAGCTTTTTTATATATCTTGATATACCTACACCTCTACATTTTTCCGCCTAATACAAATAATTTATTCAATTTAATTCATAAAAATGCATATTTATTACAAACATCACTTTGAAGATATGAACTTTTAAACATAACCAAGTATATATGTTAAATATATAGCGCAACTCAAATAAATTGAATAGTTAAAGTGAGAAAGTTTAGTATTTTTGCTTTTCCAGTAATCTTTAAAGCATGTGGTTTGAAGGAGGGAAGAAAATGATTTGAAGATTGAGAAAAGATATGGGGGCACTGCTCTCAATAATGTTGATAGAGTAGACAGTATTGCGAACTTGATTCAATGCAATATATAATTCTGCTCTAACATCAAACTAAAGGGAGAATTGATAAGAGTAAGAAGAGAGGAGTTACAGAAAGAATTATCTTCGGTCGTGCGATCTCCCAGATTCCAATGGATATTTGGAAGATTCTAGAGAATTTCTACCTTTAGCATCAGTATGTTTATCTTCCCTGGAATCATGAGAATGAGATGCCTTTTGACGCCGCACCATATCTTCTGCATACCGCCGCCACAATGCTTCTCTTTCTTTTCTTGGAACTTTGTTATATCTTGGATCAGATTTTAGAACTCGCTTAGCTGTGGACCAAGAATTTAGCACTGTTTTTCCATCGTCATTTTCATGAGATGCAGCATCAGAGGTCAATACTTCAGCTAAGAGAACTCTAAACTCGTGAGCACATCGCTGACCAAATCACAACGATCACGGGTGTTAAGAGTGGGACATATAAGATAAGCGACACTGAAGGGCACTCACGTATATATGTATATTATACAAGTAAACCATAGAACCCAGGGTCTCATATATTGTTCACTTACCTCCTGAAGCATCTTCACGTGTTCCCGAAACAACTTTTCCGTATCAGAAGAATCAAGTTCAGGATTAGTTGCGCGTCCTTGAGGATCCTTTTCTAATTTAGGTTTCGATTCCGTCCATGATGCCTAACAACATAGTACGCAAATGGAATTAATTTTACATTGATGAAAGAAAATCGGATAAAATTTAATATCAATATTAGCCATATTCCTAGTAAATAAGAAAATTACAAGCGAGCAATCTTAAAGCAATCAAGTGTCAGAAAAACTCACTCGCATTAATCTAATTCTTATCTACTTTCTAAT
>Ga0214545_1000393_pt1:7500-67421 | contig 67421 bp, 36 predicted proteins | sample CNSS4metaG_FD_160064 | JGI IMG/M metagenome (GOLD analysis project Ga0214545, IMG submission 160064) | Root nodule microbial communities from cowpea collected in UCLA plant growth center, Los Angeles, California, USA - CNSS4 | ecosystem: Host-associated > Plants > Roots > Nodule...
CAAACACAAAAAAATATTTAGTAAGTCTTATTTTATGTAAATTTTGGCAGACTATATAGTTATGTAAAATGCAGTAAGAAGGGGTTCAATTTAACAACATAAAATCAATAACTTCTTTTTGTAAGTGATATTTGACATATTGCTGTTGTTACCCTGGTAAGATGAATGACATATTGGCATTACTTTTTGGCATGTTTACTGTTTCATCCATCTATACAAGTAAATAATAAAATAACAATAAATATTCTTACTGATACATACGATTTAGGTAATTCGATATGCTTTATATCCATTATTTAATAATAGAAAATCCTATTCGCTGAAGAAAAAGGCAAGCTAATCAAAGGAGGGAAAATAAGGATTCCTCACTCCTTCATAAACTACTAAGAAAGCTTGCCACCAAACACAAATAATAATTAGTTGGAAATACTAAAATAGCTTTACAAGTTACAATCTTTACACTTGTCAACAAAGGAGATCCGCAGGGTGAACAATATAAAAAATAAAATTTGCACTGAAGCATAATATGAATAGAGACCATCATTCCCCACGACAAGCCTTTTTTTCCTAACACAACTGAAAAGGAATTATAGCTCAAAGAAAACCTAGACTAGGAGGCACCATGACTCTGGAAGAAAGCAAAAATCTGAAATACTTCATCCAACAATTTTAATTTTAATTTGTCACAGAAATGGTACCATACAGAATTAAATTAAATACAAATATACAGCAATTTAACAGTCTTTCAGATAAACTACTTCGATTATACAAACTGTAAAAACAATATAATCACAAACACATTGCAAATAACATACAAAGCAAACAAAAGTATCATTGAATAATAAACCAAGGGTGAAAGAAAATGCAAAGCAAGGGCGATACATTTCGCATGATAATTTTAACTTATTTACCAGCCAATAATGAAATCAGGGCAGCAGGATTAAGATTCCTCATAATATAAAACAACATAAAAGAACTACATCGAGTCAAAGAAGAGACAAATTTACCTTGAATTGAATGATGCACTCCTCCTTTGAAGGCCCACTGTCTTCATCTTCAGAATCTGAAGATGTATCAGAAACATTAGCAGCACCATTAGTATCTTTTTGTTTATCTTTGCTATTATCTGCTTGCATGCCCTTAGAGGTAGATTCAACTGCTTTTGAACCATTTGATTCAGATCCTGTTTGTACTGATGGCGCAGGAATAGAAGAGGAAGTAACAGGTGTTCCTGAATCCTGCAATTTCTTCTTGATCAAATCCAAAGCCGATGATGGGCTCTGTAGATTGGAGGGTTTAAGAGCTGCAGCATCACGACCACCAGTATTAATAGCAGGAGCATTCAGAGTAACCATTCCAGACCCTCTATCAGACAAGACATTAGTATTTGGAACTGACATTAACTGATCTTTTGTAACATCACCATCTTGTTTCTTCTTCAATTCAGCCACCTCGTTTGGAATTTGCCAGCAGCTAGTCTAACATAGAACAAAATGACAAAAATAAGCAATTTAGAAAACTTAAGCTATTAGATGGATGTTTACAGTAATGTAAATAACAATTTCGAACACAAGGTAAAGGCAACATTATGGTTAGAATGTAACTTGGTAGTTCATCCCAAATAGACAGAAGGAGACTGGCAGGGAAACAAGCCAAACTGAGACAATAAAGTTGATTGATTTGTTAATATAGAAACCGTACCTTGGTTCGATTGTTGTAGTAATATTTTTTTCCATCACTGGTAGAGACCAACAGCCAATCAGTACCAGGCAAATCCATCCTATTACAATAAAAAATAATAAAAGATGAAAAGATAAGATTGTAAATCTTTGGTTATAAATAACATTTTTTTATAAACAACAATATGCTAATAGCATTGTGACAACAACTTAGAAGAAATTATAAATGTAAATGGAATATACAAAGGTCACCTAACCCATTAACAAAGAATCTCACAATACTCCTGGAAATATAGCAAGACACCATATGCAGTTTAACTTCTAGCAATTATGATTTCTTTGTAATCTAACAGTACTGATAGAGAAAATTCCTTTGAATCAGATTAATTTTTCTATAGAACCCTTCCAACCAATCAATCCATATCTATAGATGAGGCATGAAACTTTCTTAGGAGCATTGGATGCAGTATATTCAATTCTTCACCAAATATAATTTGTGGTCACAATCACATTTACCCTATGAATGCAGAGAAAGAACCAATGAGAGAAGACATTGAAATTTTGTATTTGATTGAAGAGAATAAAAAAAGGGAGAAATACTAAAGAATCAAATTTTTCTCTTCAACTCATAATGCCAAATTGTAAATTAGCACACAATTTTAACAAAAATAATAAAGCAGAATAGTTATTAATTAACCCTCCCTTTCGTTAATCATTTCCTTCATTTTAAACATCGTGAGAGGGGATCATCATTTATCCTCCCCCCACCCCCCCGGCACATAGTTTTACCGGCTTACCACTATCCTCTATCCTTGCTACCCAACTAATAGAATCAAACTATAAAATTGAAATACACCTTCTCTGGCCTCTTAAAACAATGTCAGAAGGGAAAATACAACAATAAAAAACCGGCATAAATTCAGAGTTAGCGTGATGAAATACAAAATGATTTGTACAATAAGATGGTTTTTACCACCAAAAGATATGCAACGAACTTACATTGAAACTGGAGTGGGCTGAGCAGAAACTTGGTGAGGCTGCACACACATCCAAAACATCAACAAACCGAATTAAGATAAAAGAATATATAGGCATAAACCGAATCAACACTACAACATATGATATAGCAGGTGGTTTTGGATAGTAAATAAGTCATCCAATATGATTTTCTACAGTTAGAAGTTACAGTTTTAGTCTACAAATATAATGCATCCAACATGACTTTGTAAAGTTAGAAGTTACAGTTTTAGTCTATAAATATTAGGTATCCGAGGTTTTTCCCATTGGTTAGGCTATTCAATATCCCCATCTAAAATAATTAAATATTAGATACAGATAAATAAAGAATTTTTGTAATGATAGATGTTAGAACACACTCCCAAAAACAGAGAAGAAAAAAGGGAGAGAGGGAACAAGAGATATAGTACTGAAACTGAAATTTTATCTCACATGTATGTATCACAATACATCATTACTATTTACAGCACAATAACAAGCAGTTAGCTAACAGCCCACTTACTACCAAACCAACATACAATACTAACTGAATTATCCACAACAATAAAAACAATGCATAAGCATAAAAACTGTATAAAAAGAATATTTTTTAGTTATGAAGGACACAATAATGTAGATCCGCCAATAACACAGGTACTGAGTATAAGTACCTCCCCCATAAATCCAGCAGGTTTATCATATGTTGATTCTCCAGTCAAGGCATTATAATAGTATATAATTCCTGCTTCAGTCTTGTGGGCAGTCCAGGCCTCTAATTGATCATTATTAGCAGCATCCTCATTCTGGGTGACAACAGCATTTAATTTCTTTTTATCATCTACAACCACAAAACAACAAATTTTATATATGAGATTTCCCTTTCCAAAACATGTCAATGATAAAATGCATTTAAGAGGAGCAGTAGCATGGCATTGTGCATACCAGCTGGCCCTGAAATAACTTCTGTTTGCAAAGCAGTTGTTCCCCTTATATGATTGCTGGAAGCAGGTGTAGAAGTGCCACCGCCACCACTCACAGGTGTAACACCAGGAGGTTGAGAATCAGGTATTGGAACAGCAGGGAGAGTAACACCACGTGCTGGAAATGGAAAGGGGCCAGGAAAAGGAGCAGGGTATTGTAAATATGGGGGCCTAAAGACACCACTCATCTGTGGGGCCTGTAACCAAAGTCCCTGAGGGGGAGCAGCCATTGAAGGCATGGATGGATAGGGTAAACCTTTTAGAGGGGTAGTAGGATCCGATGCAATGGCTGAAATTGGCATGTTTGGTCTCGGTAATGCCGCTGAGGAAGAATCTGTTCCTGTAGATGGAACAGCAGGATTGATGGATATTATAGAAGTTGATGTTAATCCAGGAGGGCCAGGATTTCCTGGAGTAGGCATTACAGGATGCAAAGGAAAAGACATGGCAGTGGGCATCCACGAAGTAGTTGGACGATAATTAGGATCAGAGGGAGGCATTATCGATGTAGAAGTATGAGCAGGGACAGAATGTGGATTACTTGACGTAGATGATAATTTAGTAACATCCTGTGCAACAGATTCGGAGATTTTCTGCAATAAGTAAGTACAAGTAGAAGGAAATAATCATTTTTGGCATATTTTACTGGCAAATTATTGGTGTACAAATTACATGATGGCAATCTTCATTACCAGACACTACGTGATATCCATGCTTCATTTTGGGTTGAGGGTGTACATATATCACCCATTTGAAACCAACAACATTTCTTTGTTATCTACTACTATTGCATAAAAGCCTGAAGCAAAACGCGGCACAGACAGACCCCATTGTGCTATTATACATACATCACCATGCACTATGCCACCAACAAAACTTTTTTCTTTATCTTATAGCATTAAAGTCTTGTGTACATTAAAGTTACTTGCACTGTACACTTCAAGCACATTTCATTACACTTTAGTATATTTGCTGTCCAAGTTAGATCCGTCTTTGGCCAATGAACACTTAGTTCATTTGAGCATTTAAAGGTCATTATCATTGTTGTTTAAGTAGAAACTTCAAAGTGAAATGGCAAGGGAGATCAAAATAAAGTGACGGATTAAGAGGTTTTGATATCCACTGATAACTCGTTGCTTGGTAGTTTGAGGAAAAGCTCACTTTAAATTCAGTTTCACTGTACAGGGGAATAAAGTAGTTGCACTCCACCACTTTCAACTGTTCCATATTGTTGCCAAATTTATCATGTGTCAAGCGACAAATCATGCCAACTCAGACAAACATATCTAAGAGTTTCCACAAATTTCCCTAAACTAAGGAATCACCTAAATCCATTCCTTCTCTCTAATTAATCTTGAAACTTGCACTCTACATTTTAAAATAACAATAGAGTAAGGAACTTACACCACTAGATTGAGTATGCTGCTGGGTGCTAGAAAAAGCAGCACCACTCTGGGGGACATTATATGAAAACGAAAGAGCAGCATGCGACGACACACCAGGAACTGGAGGTTGAAAAACTACAGGGTTTACTGTTGAATTGGATTTTATCACCTGCATTAAAAAAAATAACAAATATAACCAACAGCGTGATGAGTAAGAACACGCCACCGTGATTAAAATACAACACTACGTCACCAGAAGCCCATTCAATCATAAACCTAACACTAAAAGCAAATAACTCCGTACTAAACTGACATTATGTGTCGATGACTGCTGCGAGCTTCCCGAAGCATTAGCATTCTGAAGAACGCCGTGAGGAAATGGAGGTGCCGAAGCCGGTGCCGGAGCTACAAACGCAGTTGCATTAAGTAATCTTGAATGACCAGTTGCTCGAATCGACAGAAATAGCATTCGATAAATCGAAAGCATAAAGGTAAAGTAGGTTTACCGGTAGAAGGAGTTGCATGAGCGGAATTAGGGGTAGGAGAAGCCATAGGAAGAGACGTTTCTCCGGACACAGGTGGCTTCGCCTCCTGCGGCAACCACGCCGGCGAAGCCATTGAAACCGATCTGCGTTCACAACAATTGACATTAGATGACGGAAGCAAAGCAACTAACGAGAATTCAAACAAAGGCGAATCGTTAATTAGAGAACGAAAGGAATAGGGCTGCGAAATTCGAATGGAGAAAAGAAAAATCGATGCAAAGCAAGTAAAGAATGAAGAGAAGACGATAACGAACCAGTGTGAGAGTGCGGAGAAGGAAGAAGAAGGCGCGAGGTAGAATTTGGACGGAAACAGTTGAGAGCGAAAAGAGGAGTGAGTGAGGGAATGTTTTGTTTTGAGTTGAAAGAGAGGAAAATCGAAATGGGTTTGGTTTTATGTATGTGTGTATATTTTGGAGTTAGGTTAGGGCTACCAAACCAAGCTTGCTTCCTCGGACCATGGTAAGTCTTGTTCATATATCATAATTTTATTTCATAAAAACAATTAATAACTCTTTCTAACTAATAACAAATGACAATGCAAAAAGAGTATATTTCTCCTATTTAATCACCAAAGCATACAAAATTGTGAGGGTTAAATATATTTGTGACTACTTGATTTTTATTAAAAATTGTAATTAATTTTTCTTTAAATTTTTTGATCAAATTTAACTCCACAATTTTATAAATGTGTGATTTTAATTTGTTTAATCAAATTAATTAAAGTAAAAAAGAATTGTACATGTAGCAAAAATCAAAAATATATATAATAATTCTCTTCTAAAAGTATAATTATGTTTGGTATAAAAATAATAAAAGAATATATTAAAATAAATGTGAATTTTAATAAAAATAAAGTTTTCAGTATAATATTTATATAAAAAATAAATTTGGTCAATTTGAAAATAAACAAAATTGGGACTGAATTTAACAAAATAATGAAAAGTATGACTAAATTGAACGAAATTAACAAAAGATGAGACTGAATTGAATATAAGTCACGAGACATTGACATGTGATAATGACACACACTAAATTGACATGTGACAATAACAATAACTTGACATGTGACACTGACACTCTCACATGTTACAAAACGTGGACAATATTTTTAATATTTTTAAAATTGAAAAAATTAAAAATAATTTTTAAAAAATTAAAAAATTTTCACCTTCCGTTAAAACATATGTAAAAAAACTGAACGAAACAAAGTTTATAAAATTGGAACCAATAAAATATTTAAACTAGAAAAAAAACAAGTCGGATTCTAGAATTAGAGTAAGAGAAATAACAAGACTTTAAATTTCTTAATATAACTTATTTTATGACCCTTGCACAATAATTACCATAATAAGATATTGTAACAATAGTAATTCGGTATTTTCTCAAACATAGTTATCTTCTTCTTGATGCAGAGCTTTTTGTCATCAATACAATTATGCCAACTTTTAATTCCTTTTATATTTATTAGCGAAAACATAAGAGATAGCGCCTTTTGAGTTCAACTTTTTAATTTTAAATTTGTTTAAGACTAATAAAAGATATATAATTAATATTTAAAATAGTCGTTAAATGTAAAAATAAAAAAATAAAATATATATACAAAATAAGTTTTTATAATAATTATTAAAGACAAAATAAATTTTTAGAATAATAGTTAAAAATAAATTATTTATAAAATAATTAATTTTTTAAATAATAATTAAAAAAAATTGAAATAATTAAAAAAAAGTTTTTTTTATATATTGTTATAAATGACCGTAAACTTTGTTTCATAGGACTTATTTTTATTAAATAATATAATTTATTGTCTTTAAAGATCTACCTTCCTAATCAATATTTTTTTTTTTGAAAGATATAGTTTTACGGTTTGATTAATTTTTCCTTTTTTATTTTATTGATATATGTATCTAAATCATATCTTTTTAAAATGATATATGATTTCAAAATAAAATTATTTTACATGATAATTTGTATTATTTTAAATGAATAAATATTGATGATTTAATTTGTTTGCTCACATTTAAGCTACAAGGGACCATGCACGAATGGAGTTGTAGAAAAATAATATAAGCAGTATTCCATAACAAAAAAATAGGTTAAAATATAGTATAGAAGGGTTAACCTTAAACTAAATCAGATAACTTTTTTTTACTCACAAATAAAACAGTACTGTATTGGTTCTTAAATTCTTACAACGACCAGTTTTATTAGAAATTAATAATAATTTATAGAAAGAATAATATTATCTTATGTGTATAAAAAAGTTTGCGAAGTTGTTAATTAAGATACTTATCGTTAACTTAAACAACAGAATGAATGTAATTACACCCTTGTTTGAACCACCTTAGTCCTAAGTTTGATATTTATACAATAGTCCCACATTGTTTGATAATACACAACTCACAAGATTATCTTAATATTTATAAAGTATTGAAATGGTAAACTCATTTAACCTTATGAATCTATATTTATATATCATATACACATTGATGTAAACATTATTCGTTTATAATTTTCAATACAAAATATGTTATGAGTTAATAGTTGAAATAAAGAGAAATTTTTAGCTCTATATAATATATGGTTCAAAAATTTTAAAATATTATTTTATATGTCTACTACTCAACTTGTTATATTATATCTTATACATTGTGCAATATTCTGTTTATATTTATCATATTTAACGAGTATACATATTGTTTATATATTTTATGTTTTTATTTTATTTTTAACTGTATTAAGTCATAAAAAAATTATATAAATGATTTGTTTATTAAATATAACTACAGATACTTTGGTTAAATGTAAAGTAGTAAGTTGTATGATTTCACTATAACTTGTTCTAATTTGAGTTGTTTCTCTAACATTTTTTATTTAAACTATACATGGCATATATTAAATATAAAAAATATAAATATTATATTTAAATTAATTTATTAAATTTACAAAATTGATATCAAACTTTTTAGGTCATGTAATAATAAAAACTTGCTAACTAATAATATGTTTATGTATACACTACCAATTTGAGAGTGTGTGGTATATAAAGAAACAAATTTGTGGTGTGTTAGATTATATTAATATTACATTTATATGTTTAATATGACTAAATGTGTTAAGTTTGAAGTAACATGTACTTATTGCTTCCACTTATTCTGCCTGAAGTGCTCTGAGAAATGTGTTTGAGGAGAGAAGATAAATTGTGCCAACTGCATCTCATTACTCAAAAAACATTTATCTTTTCTAATTTATATTATGATTTAAAGCATCTCTTACTCAACATATATAATATTAATAGAATGAACTAAGCTACTTGGAAGATTTACTGAATTAATGTATTTGCTATATTTGGAAAGTTGTAGCGTTATCCGATAAAGTTGTTAAATATTGACAACTTGGCATTAGAGGAACAAATTTGTATTACCTTTTAATTTATTTTTTTCTAAACAACATTCGTTAAGTTCAATAAATGAACTCACACGGATAAATATAAATGATATCTTTTTAATATCTATTTTCATGTTAATAATTTATTTAAAATACCATAGTTAAACAGAAATAAACTCTACTCAGTATTACTATTCCCATTTACCAGCATAAAATGAATCACTAGTTTCATTATTGAAGTTCGAGGTACATTTCAATTGATTTGCATCTTGACAGAAAGTTATGAAGATTGAATAATTAAAGTTAAATAATAAATATTATAATTTTTTTCACTCATGTAAAGATTAAAGAGTTGAATAGTATAATTTTAAAAATTAAAACTTCAGAAGAGTAATTATTTTTCCATACATTAACTATTTAAAAAATCAAATATTATTAATTAAATTAACTAACTTTCCTACAAATAAAAAAAAATTCTACCACAATAATGGAAGAAAACGAACATTCAAACTCATAAATGACTGATTACAGTAACACAAATTGTTAGATTCAAATTACTGTTATGATTCTACCAAGCAATTTTAACTCTGAAATACCAAATAGCAATACTTAATAAAAGATGAGTTTTTGTTGGTCTTGGTTTATCCTAAAAAGATGAAAAATGAGAAAGCTGTTATTCTATTTTATTATTGCCGGGTATAAAACAAAATGCTTGAATATGGACAAGTAATAATACAGATTTAAGCAGAAATAAAATTTGTGGCTCTCACAAAACGAAGCCAAAAATATGCGGCGCCGGTAGATGCTTTCCTCCGTCAGAAGCACTCATGAATATACAATCGCTATAACAAAGGATAAAAGAAGAACAATCTAATTATATCTACTGCCCAACCTGACAAAAATAAAAAGAAAAATAATAAACAAAATGGAATTAGCATCTCTGAGTGCAAACCAACACAAAATGAGAATTATGAACATAAGATGCAAGCAATTTAACATCTATATTACAAGTTGTCAACATTGCAGCACGAACTGACAGTATTTTCACAAAGCAATCATATTATCCCCATTATCTCTATACATAAAAAAATTGATAGTATTTACAGTGATGTAGAAGCTTTTTAGGTAAAACCATGTGTTAACAAAATGTGCATCCTACTGAGGAAAACTTTGACATTAACAAGTACTCCAAGGTGTAATGGATAACCAGACATGATAACACAGATGAACATAACACAAGAAATAAAAAGCTACTATTAGTATGAACGATAAGTAGTGAATGTTTGGTAATAACAAAAGACAGTTAGGAAGCAATTAAAAGAGATGTAAGAATAACTTCAGCTGAAAAAGGGTTATTTTGAAGAAGAACACCACCTTAAGGATTGAAGAGATTGGATCCCCCAACATTGAGAGCAATTAGTAGTGATATGCTAGTAATCACAGCAAGCCAAAGTAAGGCTGACCCTGCAATTGGAAGTTGCAATTTTCATCAGCATGAACACAACGTTTTTAAATCTGATAAACCAGCAGATAGCAGGCATAGAAGGTTCAATTAAAGATCACAAGATAATGATACCTCCAGAGCCTCCAGAGCCTTCAGAATTATCAGAACTGGAAGCAGTTGGTTCAGCCTTGGGAACCGGAGACTTTGACACTTTAGACGCAGCATTTGAGCCATTATCCAAAACTTTGCCAAACCCTGTTTCAGATGCTACTATCCCCTGAAATTCTTCGCTAACAATTAATGCTGCCAAAACATCCATAAATGACTCTTTATCTGTTTCGTACAAAGAATTTCTTTCTTCCCTCTCGTCAGTGACATTTGTTTCTGAATCAGACAACTCGTCATCAGAAACATCAGTATAAATGGAGCCCATCTCAGTTTTATCATCTTCCTCATCCTCCACATAAGCTTTATATGTTAGCCGAAGTAATATCTCGCCACAAGAGCGCTTTCCTAAAAATCCCCAACCTCCTTGTAAAACCACAATTTTGTCTGTTGGTACAGTGTCTTTAAGAGATCCCAAATCAACCTGCATATTTCCAATTAATAGAAAACGTAAACCCATGTTTTAATGTCGCTTTCAAGACAAAATCAGTATGACATGAAATTTTGTTACAATTTTAAATAGCAAAATTGAAAAATATAGATTTTTCAAATAGACTAACTTTAAAACATGTATAACAAAACTGAAACTTCGATGCAAGAGACTGGGAAGATAAAATTTATTTTGCAATAGCTTCCCTATATTTAAATATATACATAGACAGATGCACAAACCCCTTCAGAAAAAATATAATTATACTATATCTTTCTATGTTGTGAATAGTGGCCATAAGAAGGGACCTACAATAATCGTGATGTCATGGCTGCCCGTCAACAGTAAATCGTAAAAACGATGACAACAAAGCCCAGCAGAGGGAAGGGGAATGGCAGACAAATATTGATTTCTTTCTTTCAATTCTATTACATCCGTCCAGTAGACTTATTAATATATAGGCTTCAGTTCTTACTGTTATAAAGAATAGCACATGATTATATGAAAAACATTCCAAATACACATCCAATTCTCTTGCACCAAACATTCAGGGTACCAACCGACCACGGGAGAAGTCGATCAATGCAAAAGATATAGGGAATCTACCAATCCTTTATAAAAGTAATATCATTCACAATCAGCAGGTCTAAAGAGGTTTGTTTGTTTAACTACAGTCCGTCAACTTAATAAACTCCTGCCAAAGAGAAAAGAGAATATAGGCATTTTAGGTTACCTAATAAAGCAAGTGTTTGCACAATTGAACACTAAAGATAAAACAAGGATTGAGCAGATATGAATATATTCATCCTATCCCCAATTTTAAAAATTGGATATTACACATACTCATTCCCATGTCCTGCCAATGTAGAAATTCTCTATCAAAATTGGAAACGGTTCGGACCATACCATACTTGCAGGGATGAGTTTATTTGTTATTCCTAATCAAAGCTACTCCCTCTGTTCTGTAATAATTGTCACCCTAGGTTTACAAAAGTAGTAATGAATGAGGGGGTTGCAAATTTACAAAATTAACCTTCTGATCGCTAATTCACTTTTAGTTACAGTTGTCTATCTATCATTAATATTATTAAGGGTATAAATTTGTAAGACTTCATACTATTACATTGAGAAACTAAAATGATACTTATGTTAGGACTTATTTTCTCTTATAGATGACAACTATTGTAGGATGGAATAAGTAGTATCTTACCGGATTTATAATGAAAATTGGGAAAGTCAATCAATAAGAAATAAATCAAGGTCAATAATAAGAAGGAAAAGAGGGAGAACAAGCATGTCATTCAGTTCATTACTCAAGACAAGGACTTCAAATACAATAATAATAACTTTCACAAAAGACATGAAGTATGCCATAAAGTAAGAAAATATTTGAAAGAGTGACCATGAAAAGACATGTCCTTGACATAAGAAAGCTAGCAAGAAGCAGTATAAAATGAAAGGTTGACTAAAAGTTAAGCCAAAAAATCCCAAAAGGAAAAGCTCAAGCTAACTGTATGTTTTAAAATGTGAAAGAAGAATAAACCTATTAAATAGAGAAAAGGTAATCATCACTAAAATACAAATTTTGTTATGCTTAATACAAACCTCTCCTGTACCAATAGTCAAATCTGCAAATCCTAGAGCGTCCTTTACTTGAATGAATAACTTCTGTTTTCTAGGGTTGGAAACGAGCATGTGAAAATCCTGTTAAGCGAGAACGCATTAGTATGATAAATAAAAGAAAAATAGAAATGGCATAATCAAGAAGAATAGGGAAATAAAAAAAAGACACCTGATTCCAAATTGGCATTCCTGGGGGTCCAATTACGGTAGTTTGACTGTTCTTTTTGCTGCGTATAATTTGATCACCAAGGCCAAGAACAACGTAAGGATCTGTCTTACCTGGAAAATCAGTAGAATAGAAATTGTGATAGGCAATATAGCATACATATTCAACACCATTCATAACTAAACTTTCTGTTGAAACTAAAACATGTTAGGAAAAGAAAATATAGATAGGTCAAAATGAAGTACACAAAGCCAAATTCTATTAACATGGTCAATTAACTATAATCATTTTCAATATAAACCATGTTTGAAAACAAGACAGTCTTACAAATAAGACAGAGAATACAACTATATATATATATATATATATATATATATATATATATATATATATAAAAGTAATACAATTACCAAAAGTTACTAACATGAGTAAAAATAAAAGCCAAAACTCTACAATATTGCAGTTATGTTAAAAACGTCGTCATTGCAGATGAAAAATAACATAGTGCTCATTGTCTACATTTCCTTGACAAGGTATTCAAAGTAAAGTTCCAAGAAAACCTAATTTTTGTTTTGTTTCATTTAGAAATGTATACATTTAATCGACAACTGACTTAACATCTCACTTCATCGTTTACTGCAATAATTTTTTTGTATTTTCTAGAACATAACTACAAACACTACTTTTTTGGCCAGAAACTGTCAGAAAGCTTAGGCTTTCTGCTTTTCCCTTTCTTTTACCCCATCTATAGATCACATTCGTCATGTTTAGTATTTACCCAACTTAAACGCAGGATTATACATCCAAGGATTATGTGAGCAACATAGGTTAATTGAAACTGACATCAAACACGGACCCATGACTAAAAGAGGACAAAACAAAAATATGCCCACAGAACAAACATAAATAAAAGACAGACTGCTAAATAAAAATCTATTAAAGATCAAACAACACACCTATCAAATCTGAAAAATAATAAGTAAAGAATCATTTAAAAAGCAAATGCAACACAATAGAGTTTTACCATAGAAAATATAAGAAAGTTTTCGAGCATCCACCAGAGTAACAGATAGTTCACCCACAGAATCTTTATTTCCTTGCATTTCTCCAGATTTAACATCACCAGCAACTGGACCCACAGCTTTTCCTTTTTGGAAATCTAAAACTATTTTCTTTGGGCGTACAAATAGTTTGGGTAAATCTTCAGTGAGAAGTTTAGTCAAAAACCTACAAGAGAAAAAACAGAACAATTCCACATAATTAGTTACAGGATAGCACCAAAAAAACACAATTTTCACAATCCCAGGATAACAAATCCATGAACATGAAAAGAGAGGTTGGAATAGTTTCAATTAAGAAAACATTGAATGTTTTAAAGAATTATTGTCATTCACATAAATTTTTATGCGAACAACTATTGTTAAATAGAAACAAGGGAAAGCACGACAAACAACATGTAGTTATTTACAATAACTAAAATATTTTAACTGGAGTAATTAAAGCTTCGAAAGTGCTGTACCTTTCCAAAATTAGTAACATCAAAATCAGATACATGTCTAATCTCTATAAATAGTACCAGTTTCAAAATGCATTCAAACAAGTGCACACACAAATAGCTTCATAAGCATAAAATGCAATGATAAAGAAGATCAATGAAACTTACATCGAGAGAACTGGAATTGCTGACCATGCCCAGTAATGCACAAGAGAAAATAACAGAGATGTCAGCAACAATATTTCAGGTAATTTAAAATATACATATATATTTGACAAGCAAAGAGAGTCTATGTTACCTTTTAACCTACCAAAAGTAAAGAGCTAAACTGAACTTTATTTATTATTAAAATTAAATGACAATTAGGAAAGATACAATATTAGATATTAAGTCATTCACACGCATTCACCGATTAGTTTAAGATAACAGAGTTGGATCTACACACGTTGTAAAAGCTTCTATGACCTAGTGATTAATACCTCTATTTTGGCGCCCCTTCTTCTGAAAAAAATCAGAACTTCAGGACAAGATAGGCTCTTATATAATGAGAAGGGGCAGGGGGGGCAGGTGTTAGATATTGAAAAGCTTTCATCCAAGGTAGAATTGGTTCTTGACACAGTAAATTGGAGTCGAAAGGGAAGTATTCAAGAAAGGTGTTCAAAAAAGTTGAATTGAACTCAACTGATGAAAACTAAACAAAAATGAAAAAAGAGTTTGCCTAAAGTCAACTGAAAATGTGTTAGCCCAAACTAAAAGGTTTATGGTGCAGCAAACTATACCATCAAATTTGAACCAAACTTCGTTTTGAACTGAATTGAAGCAAACTATTCTTTTAACAGATATTGGAAGTAGGATAATTTTTATCCCTTTATTATATAGTTCAGTTTTTACAATTTGATTTATTTAAATTTGGTTCTTGAACAGTTCTAAAAAATTAACACCACAGTTTCTTTCTATCTGTTCCCCACCCAAGAATCATTAATAGTAAATCAGGGGTATAATTTAGAGGAGTATAGTTTCTTATATCTAAAAAAGTATGACATACCCATTAAATTGAACAGACGGAATGGGGACAGTTCAAACTTGATCTTGGGAAGTGAAACAAAAGCCCATGAAACAGCTCCCACCCATGGTTCCGTTGGTATTAATCTTAATTTTACCCAAAGTTCGCCATCGATGTCAAAATCTCGAACACCAACAGGTACAACAATTGGAATGATGCCAAATTTCAGAGAAAGCATCAACAGCATGCGAGCACCACCTGTGTACCTAAGCCCTATCTGGTACCTAGATAAAACGAAGATAAATTACTTAATTTCATAAATGGTATATAACTACCAAAAACATAATTAAGCTTTAGTTCCTGAGAAGATAAATCCAGAATTAGAATAAAAATGCTCCAAAGTTCAAACTATCCATACTACACAAGCTATGCCCAGAAACATTAACAAAACAGCAATTCAAATTCAGTTAAACCTTACAATTGAGTTATTACTTCCAAGACACCGTGGTTCAAAATTTTATGACTAGTTTGCTCTATAAGCATAATATCTGTGAGCAGTTACTATTTTTCACTTACATTAGACTACCTACCAAGAAATTCAAACTTACGCTCACTCATTAAGGAAACTGGATCCTCTCCTACATCCATAGCAGAATATTCTCTCCCACGAATATCCTGGCCATCTATCATGTTCTCTCTCTTCCTCAATCACTGTTCAAAAACCAATTAAAGAACGGGGAGGATCCCAGCCACATAACTTTAGCTTTCCGCTTACCAATACCAGATTAGAAGTGTTGAGATTGAAAACTTAGCAACTTCCTTCCGAATGAACAGCATATGCATGTTTGGATACAGTTATATTATAACTCTTCCAAAAGTACAACAGTACAAGATACAAAACAGTTCCTTCTCAAAAAATAGTTGAGATGCTATAACAGAATTTGAATTAATTTTTTTTCTGGAAGTTGAAAACAACTTATTCACTTAGCTTTTATAAAATTCTTTTCATCAAACTTCTCTAAAAAGTGCAGCATGTAAGTTCATTTTAGCTTCGCAATTTCTTCTCTACACGAGCTCACCAAGAAATTATTTAAACACAAGCATAATAAATCAAACACATACACCACACACACATGATAACCCAATCAGACTTACTGCAAATCGTTGGCCCTGCGAGAAGTCCTGCGCTCAACATTCCTAACAGACAAGGGTTCATCTCCTAACGAGAACTGCTTAATCTCCACCCTCTCAACGTAATCAGGCTTCTTCAAATTATCAATCACAGGCTGAAGCAACCCTATAATCCAGTTCTCAATTCCACCTCTGTACACCTTCCACAACTTCCCCAACACCATGTTCACCCACTCCACCGACTCCTTCCTCTGCAAATCCTTCTCCAGGAACAACGAAAAGCTCGTCGGCACCTGCGGCCACACACCGCGCAGTCCATCCTCGCCGCTGCTCTTGCTCCGCCGCCGCGAAGTCCACAGTTTATCAAACACCACGCCGACGAAGAAGAAGAACACGAACAAGCCGACCACGTTGCGGTTAATCGGAGGCGACGGAATCGGGTGAATGACCCCAAGCTGCGTCCTCAGCTTATCCACAATAGGATCCTCGCGGAAACCGGTGAAGTTTGAACCTAATTGAACCGCCGCCGACGGCGGCGACGACGACGAGGACGGCGAAGGTGAATCATCCAGCTCCGTTTCATCAACATCGCTGTTGCCGTTGCTGTCTTGGTGGAGTTCATCGGAAATTCGTTTGAGAACGAAGGTTGCGGCGGTTCTCCGCGCGGCACTGGCGAATTCGGAATTCCAGTTTGGGTTGGAAGCGTCGGAGGGAAGGGCGCAGAATCGAACGGTGCGTTTTCTGCGGAATTTTCGGGAACCGAAATTGGCGAATAAGCGCTTTCTGGTTCTTCTGGAGAAAGGAAATGCCGCGTTACAGGGACAGAGAGAAGGGGAGAGTGAAGAGAAGTGTGAAATGGAAGAAGCGTGTTGCAGAATCATCGATAAGGAGCATGGTCGATGAAAAACATGGATGAATAAAAATTTGAAGCTCTTCGATCAATGTAACCTCGAAAGCTTGGGATCATGGAGTCCCATGTTCTGTAATTGCGTAATGTAATGAGAAAACAAAATCAAGAGAAAGAGAAATTAAAGAGAAGAAAAGAAAAAGAAATAGTGTGTTTGTGTTTATGATTGTGGGAATTGGAAGCTAGATTTATGGCCTCAAAACGGGGACAGCGTGGATTATCAATAACTCGGTGGAAGGGGATGATGATGACTCTGAAGGGACTCTACACACTCCACTATTCCTCCTATTTCTTTATTCTAACAAGTATTACCATGAAAAAAATAATATAGGTTTCTCAAATATTAAAATTCTGTTTCAGAAACTCGTATTAATAAGTGTCTTAAATATTTTTTTTTTCCTTACCATCCCATTTTCTTTTAATTCTTAATTAGGTAAAATTAAAAATTTTTTGTTCCTATTTTCCGTCCTTATTTTTGTAATGTTTGTTGTGGATGATCATCTTGATAGAAGATTTAAAATGATCCTCATCTTGATCTAATGTTTAAAATGGTCCTCATTTTCACAAATCGTGTTTTATTTGGTCATTTTCTGTAATGTCGTTTAAATCAGTAACGAAACACTAGACAGATCCCTAATTAACGTTAACTTTTCAATTTGAGAAACATTTTGTAATTAGGAATTGACATTTTAAAACACAAATTATAGGAATGAGGACTATTTAAAACATTCGGTAAAAATGATGATCATTTTAAATATTCTGTCAAAATGAGGACCATCAACCATAAATATTATGAAATGTATTTAAGCCTAAAATAAATAAATATAGTTCCTTAGTTTAATTTAAATTAAACATTTATAAGATTTAGTGAATTAAGGACATGAGCTACAAAATTTACTTTAAAACTTTTAATACAATCTAAACATTTATTTTATAGATTGTCATTTATCATATAGCCATTTAAGTACTCAAACGTGAAAATAAAGAATATAGTTCAGGCAAAGCAATTTGATATTCTTTTATGAGAATTGAAAAAATCCAATTAAAAACAAAAGATAAATTTAAAAACTAATTGTTTATGTTCATAGTTACAGATATATTATCTTTAACCCAAAAGTAGACGTTGTGGGTGATATCTTATAAATCATAAAAACAATAAAGTTGATTGTTTTACAGAAGTAAAAATATACAAAAAAAAAATGTATAGAAAAATATTTTCATTATTAATATGCATGGTCTTTTTGTCGATTATTGATAATTTAAAAATATCTGTGATGTGAACTTTAAATTAACTATTGTATGAAACAGTAAACCTATTACCAATGATATTATATGAGTGAATAATAAAGTAAAACCATTTTTTCTATTATTTTATCTTGTTAAAATTACCATAAATTAAAAAAAAATGTTGAAAATAAATAGATTATTTAATACAATAAATATAAATATATATTTTTTTATAATATAATAAAAAATTATAACTATTAGAATAAAAACTCTAGTTCTACTAAGTTTATTAGAATTTCATATTAAAGTAATTTTAAATATATGTTTGATTGTTTTCAGGTGTGTTTATTAACCTGGATATGTAATTAATTGTATAGTAATGATATTTTTTTAATAAATATACGTAATAATTATGTATTTAATTACTTTAATTATTGATGGGTCTCAATAAAATTAATCAAATTAAATTTTTGTTACTAAAACTTTTATTTTTTAATTATTTTTATTATATTAAAAATAAAATATATTTGGTCATTATTATCTTAATTTCAGTAATTATTTTAGTTAAGCCACATGGGTCGGTGGTCGGAAGAACTTGGGTGGACGCGCATGAGTTGGAGAAGTCTTTTTTCTTTTGATTTGATCTGAGATAGTTTTTTTTTATCGGACTTTTCCTTTTCTTAATATTAATAAATTATAAATGTGGAAAACGTGATTGGCTCCCATATTTATTATGTATGCCATTGACCGAGCAGACATTAGTTCAGAGCATTCAGATTTATTACAAACTTTATATCTGTTTTATTTCTTTCTTAAGCCACGCATTTAAAAAAAGCATATTTAATACTTATTTTCAAAATTTAAGATAATATTAATTATTTTTTGTAATAATACCTTCAGAGAGTTGATATATTTTTTTATTTATATATACACACACACATACATATATATATATATATATATATATATATATATATATATATATATATATATATATATATATATCATCTTACTTTTTTAGGATTCGATTATTTAGAAACTCGCTTACATGAAAATTTATTGAAAAAAAAATATAAAATGATAATCAATTAAAAAAATCATTAAAATAAAAATAATTTAAAAAATATGACATAATTTTAATTCTGTAAGGCTAGATGTCGTATTTATTCCACACAATCATGATATTTGCTAATCTTGTTGTTACTTACCTTATTCTGCTTATGAAACTAATTATTTGTAATTTTTCTTCCCCCAATAAAAATAAAATACGAAATTGAACTAAATTTAACAAAAATATATCCCTTCACATCTCCGCCAAACCTTTTAAATATATATTTTTGACCATTCAAACCTTATGAAGGTTTTGAACACAACCTCATAGAAAAGGAAAACCATATGATGTTCATTTATGAAGTCTTTCTCATATTTGACTTACACGTTTTCCATTGCATTGATAACCATGAACACGGAATATCACATTCCAAGTCTCCTATGGGCTCTATACAACTTCCCTTCCTCACTAACGAGATTAGAAGTTTGATCTATCATCTATAAATTCAAGTTTGAAATGTTTTTTATTGAGAGCGATTTCAATAGTAATAACAATGAAATTTATTTACAAGAGTAATAAAAACTTCTGTAGTGAAGACTTTGTAATTATTTTTTCATAAAACTATATCATAAAAATTACAAAAAAAAAAACGATAAATTTATGAAGTTTGTAACAATTTTATTATTTTTTAAAAACATTCAGAATTACGATAATCAGTAAGAAAATAATAATGTTTGAGTAAAGAAAGATAGGTTTCGAAATGAAATAACTTTTTTTTTTCTTCTAAAAACAACTTCATAATAAAACTTTTGAATTTTTGTTACCAAACAAAAAATCAGAATAAAATCCAATTTTTTTTACCAAACACAAATCACGAATATCTATCATTGATTAGTATTTCAGAATAACTTTAGAAGGCATAAATCGACACATACGCATGATTTATGTTTAGTGACCATTATTTAATCGATACACGTTTTAGAATGTTACCAACTCGAAAACAATATGTTACGTACGTTATCAGTAGATAAGACTATTTTTTCTAATTTCTGTATGATTAGAAGTGACGTAAAACTATATTTTGGGGATAGGAAAATTTATTATAAGATATGTAAACAAAAGATCGGTGGTGTTTCTAAAATTAGGTATGTTTCTACTAATAACCAAACTTAAGTAACTTCAGAAACCCCACCACCAATCTTTTGTTACCGTGGACATAAGCATACATCGTGTCATGGTCAGGTCCACTCGGAAGAGGTTGCATCAGGTATAATAACATCCTAGGCTAGCCTAGGCTAGGACCAATTTTGTCTCAACAGCGTCTCAAAACATAGTGTGCCAAAAATATAATGATTAACATCAATCAAATATATGTTGTTTGTTCTCAAATCAGTGAATGAAGAATCGACTTCGCAGTGTAAAAGGTAATTTACGAAGTGAACAACCTGAGTTAGAGCAGAGGATGTTTGAAGGACTAAAATGGGGTAGGACCAAGTTACCGGGATACAGAGTGCATATCTACGTGCAGCAGCCGGTGGAAGGAGGAGTTGACTAGGCCGTTGCGCTTCTGCAAAAGCATTTTATTTGTACAGAATCTACTCAAGAAGTTAACCATTTCAGTCTAAATCACTTGAAAACATCATGTTAAGTCCACATAATTCATAATTCACGAAATAACAATAGGAACACCAAAACAGCAACTAAGGCTATCCGAAGCCAGTGGTGAAAAATTACACGGCAAAACCATAAATGCGGAATAAAAAAGCCATAAAAATCTACCATCAGATGAATCAAAATTAAAATCCTGCCTGAGATGCAAAAAAAAGTTCTACCATCAGATGAATAAAATGAAAGATCAGTCTACTGGTTGATCAACTTCTGCATATGCATTTTCAAGGTGCGCTTGCTCTGCTTCTTGTACCTCCTTCTCAGTTTTCCTTCCCTTCTTAGATTTGTAGTATACACTCATAAAGGTTCCAACAGCTCCGTACTTCCTCCTAACACTCTCATATAAACCAGCATCAAACATCCTCCAGAAGCTTTTCTCCGACAGCTCGGACACAGCATACTGTGGTTGAAAACCGTGGTTTTCAATCAACCAGCTCTCCATCTTACGCACTGCTTCTGCCCCATCAAATACCTCACCCCTGAGAACAGGACCTGGTGCATAGTAAACTCCAACATCTGTGTACATTTGAGCAGTTTGGGTGTCTCCCTGCCTACGATGTAGTTCGAACCCTGGCTCTGGGTAAATCATAGTTTTGATAGGCAGCTTGAACATTTTGTGTGGGCAGAGCCAAATGGGGTATACCTGTGTATTGAAAATCAACAGTGTAAGAAACCAAATATACGACAGCACCAACTGGGTTATATAAGAAAAATAAATTCCAGAGACAACAAATAGAAATATCAACTTTAATTGAAATACCATATAAACTAGTACAACTCAGACAAATAAGTAACATCACATGCATCAGAAAAGTAGAATACTATTTCTTGAATATTGACGAGAGGTAATCAAATCCTTCACGTGTTATAAAAACGAGACAGGAATTAGTTCAGATGTTAATACAAAACAGTGAGTTGGGGATAAAAAACATGGGATCTAGTTTAATTAGAACATAACAGACAACGAAAATGACCTTTGCCTCCAAAGTAACTGTTAGTGTTCAGCCTCAACTTCTGATTCATATTATTAAAAACAACTTTATCTAGTTCAAACAAACAGTCCGAAAAAACAATGTAGAACACTATTAACGTTGGGTAAGAAGATTTACCTCCATCTCACGGTGAACCCATTCTAAAGCATCTCCCACCTTGTACAAAGGAACAAGCATGTCCTGGATTACGTGCATTTCGTGATAATAGTTTCTTATAGCATCACCTTGAGTTGCCTTGAGGAGAGAAACCTTTGGTGGCATCAACCAGCCAAACAGAAACCTAAACCAGCATTGATCAGCGAATGGGAGGATGAGCTTTCCCTCCCAGTACAAGCATCTTGTGTGCCTGTGATAATATTCTCTGGTGGGAATGTATTCTACAAACTCTCCTTTCTTCAGTGCCGTCTGTGCATGCTGATAGAACCAGGGTTTAAACCACCACCCTACACTGTTTATCTTATTCCCCTTCTTCTTGGCCTCTTCCTTTGAAGCATATCTTCCCGTCATCATCACACCCTCTGTGGCAGTATAAACCATTCCTTCAACAAAGTCTGGAACCTTCTCCTCATTATCCTGGTCTCCATCTCTTGGAGCAAAAGAATCACAGTACGCCTGTGCGAGATCTTGCAGGTTGCCAACAACAGGTTTGTAGGTTAGCTTCATGTACTCCTTAACGGGAATAAGCCTAATCTCAGCAGCAACAAGAAGGCCGAGTGTGCCCTGAGACCAGGGAATGGCATAGTACAAATCAGAGAATTCATTGTCTTTGGTGGCTCTAACAAGAGTACCATCAGCCAACACAACTTCGTAGGCCACCACAGTATCAGAGAAAAGGCCATATTTGTGGGAGCTTCCTTCTATTCCATAGCCGTTAATGAGACCACCGACAGTGAGATCATCAAGCTCGGCCACGACAGCAAGGGAAAGATTCATGGGTACGGTCGCCCTCGAGATCTGTCCCATGTTGACCAGAGGCTCCACTCTTGCAATCATCCGTTCTCGGTCGATATCAAGTATATTCCTGAAAGCGGACAAATCAACTTCAAAATGGCGGGCTCTCTTGTAGTCAACATTTCGCATCCCAACAGCAATCCAGGGCTTACGAGCAGTACAGACAAGACCATCCTTGGATGGATCTCTCTGTTTGAGACGCTTTATAACCTTCCTCACATTCTCATCATGCTCCTTCTGACGGGTCTTATAGGACTTCCACTCAGATCTCACATCCCCAAGGTACGTGAGGAAATAAATGGTGAAGGATATGGGAAGGACCACAAAAATAACAAGGATCCATCGAAACTGAACAAAGTAGTCCACCCAAATCTTCTTCCTCTTCGGGCGCAAGGGAGCCTCAAGATCCGACATCGTTAAGATGATTTACTCCTGCCACATCACCAAAATTACATCACCAAAAGTCTAAAATCGACAGTTACCAACAAACACAAAAAAAATAACTGCACACAAGTAGACTAAATGAAAAGACAGAATAACTCCATTCAGTACTACAAATACTATCAAGTCATGCAAATTCGCAGCCATTACGACAAAATCCTCAACAGAATTACTATAATGCAAACGTCACAACCAAACGTGATTTGGCCACAAAGTAGAGGTTAAAGTGTGGTGACCACAATTGTGACGTATTCTTATGATATATCGAACCGCTATTAGAGACAACGCAAAAACTGCTTCGAAAGAAGCCATAATTTAAAACAGAACTCGTTGCACGCGCGTGAAACGGCGAATAATCGGAAAAATCATGAAAAACTGACAGTGTATAGCAAAGATCTGAGACCCTACGCAACGGAAAATGCGAATAGAGCCTGAAAATGGAAGTAACGAAAATAAAAAACGTAGGTTAGAAAATCGACGAAGCGAAAGAGATTGTTCTATTAGATTTGGTGGCGTGGTTTGAACCAAATCCGGTGAATCCTTGAGAAGAAAAAACAAAAATAGAAAAGGCTTGAGAAGAAAATCAGAATGCAAAGAGAAGAAAAGATCGAAAAGCTCAGAGTAAGAATCCAAACAGAAGAAAAGCATAACAAATCTGCATAGCATGAATCCAAACAGAAGAAAAAACGGAGAACAGAGAGAGGGAGAGACCTGAGAGAGTGAGAGTGAGGCCGCAGTTGCGAGAGTGAGAGTGAATGAGAAAGAGTGTGCTGGCTTTTTATTCCACTCTACAGTGCACAGTAAAATCTTCGGTAATTTACACTTAGGTCCTTATTCTAATTACTGCTTCGGTCCTCCATCTTGTGTTTTATTCTACAATGACTACTTCTAATAAATAATGGTGTTAAGAGAGTGCGTTTCGCTGGAAAACACTATTACTTTGCTCGCGATTTTTGGATCTAACTGCTTTAAAACGTGATAAATTCATTACAGAAGATGGACTGTAATAATACTCTGTTAAATAAAAAAATTAATTATTCAACTTATATTTTATTAAATTGAGATTATATGTTATTTTCTTAAAGTTCTTTAAATCCATTAATGAATGTATCACATGTTTTCTTTATTCCTCAGATTTAACTTTATTAGGGTAGTCTAGCTGTTAGACTAGTAGTAGTGTGTGTAAGTATGATTGCAAACCTCGATAATTTTATTTTATTTTTTTAACTTAGGCATTTTTCTTTTTCAAATTAACAAATTAATGTAACTTAGTTCATAAATCTCTTGTTTTTTACTTTCAATTTTGAAGTGTTAATGACAAATGTAAGCATAATTTTATGGATAACGAATATACTTTTTTATATATTTTGGAGTAGTATTGTTTTTTTTATCGGTTATAAATAAAATACTATCAAAATAATCATTACGATCTTTTTCTTAGTAAATAAAAAATAATAATAACATTTATTGATTAAAAATAATTAATATACATTTAATATACATTAATAAAAAATTAAAATAATAAAATAATTATATTTTAATATTATTAAAAATTAAAATATAATTAAATATTAATAAAATTAAACTAATAAAAATATTGTTAAATATCTAAAAGAATTAAAAAAAACAATTAAAATATGAATTAAATAATGAAAAAATGTATTTTAATGATGTTAGAAATTTCAAAAGAAATTTTTTATTTTTAAACATTAGAAGCTATACTTTTCAATCCTTTCAACGTCTTTATTTCAAACATTCACCGAAAAAGCCCTAAAGTGCCAGAAAAATAAGTTTTCTTACTTTTTATCATAGACTTTGAAAATATATTACTTATAAATTTCAAAAAGTACTTTTATTTTTAGAAAATATGTTATACGAATTCACAATATAGTTAATTATATTAATTTTCAATATTAAATTAATAATCATTAATTATATGTTCATCATGGTTAGCATTTTAGAAAAAACATCTGAGAAGCAAATATTAAGAAAAATAACCCCCGACATTAAAAAACACATTTATTGCACTGTATGGAAAATAAATATCATAAATGTCAATTATTAGCTGTAAAATTAATATCAATTAGTCAATAAATATCATAAATATTTCAGTTTCAAAATGAAAAAAATTAATACACATTACTATTAATTAACTTTTCATTTATTACTGTAAAATATTTTTTGAAATCTTTAATTAACTAATTGATAATTCTAGTTGAATAAATTAAGGATTACATTTTACAATTGGTAAAATAGAACTGTCAAAATGGGTTGGAATCCGCGAGTCAATTTGGCTCACCACGGATTCGGGTCGGGTTGGGTTAAAATTTGTTTATAAATTTCAATAGGGTTGATTTTTGACTCGGTTCATTTAGAACCCGGCTCATCCGGGTTGAACCCGTGGTGAGCCGGGTTGACTCACCAACCTGTAGATAAAAGGGTCACACAAGTTGGGTCGGGTTGAGTTAAAATTTGTTTACAAATTTCAATACATGTTGATTTTTGACTCGACTCATTTAGAACTCGGCTCATCCAGGTTGAACCGGCTCACCAACCAGCAGATAAAAGGGTCACACAAGTGTTTTTATTTTTTTTATTAAGTTGAGCTTTACATTTGGGCCATGTTAAGTTGTTTTTTTTATACAACACATAAATAATTTGTATTTTTTTTACTTTGGTTTGTGTTTGGATTGTATGAAAGTTTATTTAGACTTTAATTATAATTACAATTTAATTTTGACAGAAAAAAAAAATAATAAAAAAATAATTTTTTTTAATTAAGTGAACCCGTGAGCCAACCCGTGATGAGTCCAGCCGAATTCAAATTTTTTTGACTTGCGAAAAAGTGAACCAAGTTTACTAAATCATCAACCTATGATAAATCGAGCCGGATGAAGCCGTGTTACATGTTTTGAAAGCTCTACTTAAAAACATATAATTGCAATTTCTAAAACCAGTACAGCCGTTGATTTAATGAAAGTACGAGTCTGTATCATTTTATTTTACTTTTATGTCACAATCTTCGAATAAAATAAAAAAGAATGATATGATTTTTTTTATGGTAGATATTTTGACTGTGAAGAAGGTAGAAAATGGGCCTTTCAGAAAGATAAATCTGTAGAAAGTAAAGTATATTCAAAGTTTGTCGTATTGATATGCATGAAATAGAAAAAGGAAAATAAAAATGGAAAAAATGAGATCTAAAAGATTAGAATCTCAACGTAAAAAGGGCAAAGCAAACAAATTTCATTATTTCATTGGCACTCTGTTCCTGAATCACGTGGAATGTGTCCCCACCATGTGACTTACAGACACGCAACCACTGCAACGTTAGAATTGTTTGTTTAGTAATAAATGTTATTTCTTTTCTAAAACAAACGCTAATAATAACGCTGTGCCTCGAAAACATTTTTTTTCTTTTATTTTTATAATTACTCCAATCAGATTCAATATCATTAAAAAAATCAAAATAAATTAAAATGATAATTAAAAGTAAAAGTGCATTAAAGTATCATTATCTGATTGGTTTTGATTGTCCACTAATTAAGAGATTACAGCTGGCTTTTTATTTTAGATATGTTTTTGTCTTTTAATTTTTATTCAAAATTAGAATTAATTATTTTTTAAATTTTAGTTAAATTTTGTCTCTGAATTTAAAAATACATGAATTTAATCATTTTAATTAAATTTTTAAGTTTATTTAACGTTTCATGTTTCTCACCTAATATCAGAGTAAAAATATATCAAATGGTATAAACAAACTCAAATGTTATATTGAAATATGTTTGAAATGTTAAATAAACTTAACAAAATTTAATTAAAATGACTAAATCCACACATTTATAAAATTGAGCGACTGAATTTGATAAATTTTTTTAAAAATGACTAATTTCAACTTTTATTTAAAATTAAGGATAAAAACATATTTCACTCTTGAAAATGTGTTTTATGTACAAATTTTAATCATTTTTCAAGACTTTTAGTAAACTTTTTTTAACGGTTGTTTAAGATATTGGTTAACCAGATCGTTGAGTTTCTATTTAAATTATTTCTCATGATCTACATAACTTAAGTAATATTTCATAGTAGGTAAGAAATTGCTTACGTGTGCATGGTTAGGTTAAGATTTCGACAGAGTATAAATATTTTAAGTATAATTTTGCTTTCACAATATTTGAAGTATATTTCAGAAGTATAAACAAAGTTTATTTATTTATTTACAATATAGTGAAATAGCATCGTTATAATATACCATCCCGTTCCATATATTACTAGTTTTAAAGCTTAGAGCTTCTTCGTAGTTTTATCCATAAAACATTTCAAAGTTAAAAAGAAGAGAGTGTATTAAATTATTTATTACAAATTATTTACAACTTTTAAACTACTCTTCCTAGCTTTTTGACTCTATTAATCAATGAACTCACATCTTTCTTATACTTCAATTAGAGGTTTATTCCGATACGAATAATAGTCTAACATTACAAAATATCTGATACAAGAATAATTTAAATATATTTTTATCCATCAATTTAAAAAAAATAAAATCATAACAAACGTAAAAACATCTATCTAATGTTGTTTACAACAAACATGGGATTACTAATAACATGTAAAATAATTTAGTGTGGGTTGCTTTTAAAAATACAAAAAATAAAATATAAAATATCGAATACAATTATTATTCCAAAAGATGAACGTATTAAATAATTATATGTTTTTTTTAACTTTTTCAAGAATATTCTTAAAAATATTACCCTGTCATCTTTTGGGCTTGGGCGATGATATCAAAGACATGTGGTTGTAACCTCCACTTTGTTATTTTATGGAGATAAATAGGAGTGGGGTAGGGACCATAATGCAAAAATCTTACAGTGAGGGGCCCCATGTGGCAATAAGGAAGTGTTCCTAAATGAGACAGCAAAAAAACAATATCCACATGAAGTAAAAGTAACGAGCATCACCTGATTGTGATGTCCTACATCATTTAAGAACTGTAATTGCAACCAAGCCCTTTGCATTTATATTTTTCATTAATGAATACCATTATACTAAGTCAAAAGAGGAAAATGATTAATCATACAATGATTGGTCGCATAATAGGAAGCTAAAAAAACCAAAAAAAAGAAAACCAAGATATGGAATAAAGGAGTTTTAACTCTGATAAGTGAGTTCAAATTACTTGTTGGTTTAGTTAAATTCTAAGTTTTTTTTTTTTTGTATAAATTTGGAATATTTTTAATTCTTTTTTATTTTATTAAATGTTTAACCTTTTTATATATTTGAATCAATTTTTCATCATTAATTGAAGTAAGTGGTTGTTTGATTTTTTCAATCTCAAGGATCATATAAAAAACTTTAACAATAGAAAAAATGAAGGTATAAAATCCTAATTATATTGATTAAAAGACATTATTTTATTTTCCATATTATTGATTTAAATTTTGTAGTAATGTTCAATTTAAAAAATACGAAACAATGCCATTTTCTTAAAAAAATATATGATTTTACAGATTTATTTTTATTGATGAATGAGTTGTATTATGCTTAAAACGACATACTTAAGAACAAAAATAAATGATAAATATTTAATTAAAAAATGTATAGATTTTAGATACTTCAAGTAACAATTTTTTCTATTTTTCACACAGAGCGTAAATAATAATAATACTATAATAATATGCATCATCTCATTTGACAACAATGAAATTAAACACCAAATATTTATTTAAAAAGTTTCAAAATTCAATAAAAAGAAAATATAATTTAAAAATATCAAAATTAATGAAAGACTCTAAATTAATTAAATCATAGTAAAATATTAGGTGATAAGTAGTTTGTACCATCTCGTTTTAATACTTTTTAGGCTATCAAATAAAACATTAAATTATGATAATTCAAAAACAGAAGATAGTAATAGACCAGTATAAGGTAACAATACAGTCATCCTCAAAATAACTATACATGTATTGCCTATACATACAGCCTACACTTAGAAAATGATTATAAAACTTCCAAAACATCTAAGCAAAACTAAAGGTGGCAACTACTGCTGGAAGCGTCCAAACACCACTCAACTCCTATCCAGGAGGGGTGTATCCTCACCTGCACTTTTAACTGCTCACACCATTCAATAAGGGTGATCACTTAACAGAAGACACACAGAACACACATATGCAAGAAGGGTAAGCTAACTTAAATAAGAAGAAATCATGCAATTTAATAGTTAAACATCAGTCAGGGTCGATCACACAATTATCAGAATCATCCAAATCACCACAACCATAACACAACATCACCATTCTAGACTCGATATCCAGATTATGTAAGTGACATTGGAGCTCTCGGTGGCTTGCACTTGTGACGATTCCCAAACTCTGCAGAGTTTTAGGCACAAGGGGTATTCACCCAACCACTCCCAAGGTAAGTCCCCTTCATGTCTATGACGGATCGGGTCCATAGACCAGGACCTCCTACTACTCCTCCCGACATAATCCATTATACTCTACATGAGTCTTAATGGTTATTAGGAGCGTCAGGATGCCACCAATAAGAGTCCTCATGTCCTTACATTCACTAAAATCATCTTTCTTAGAATTTCCCTTGAAATCCTAACTCCAACACATTCTCATACATACCAATTTCACACAAACCATCATGCATAAAATCACATATTAGATAAGCCATAATCACAAAAATCCATTGAACACAGCTTCATTTAGTCAGAAATAGGGAAGGAACTTAAACTCTGCAGTGAATCTTGCTCAAGCTAGAGGATCTCGCATGAGCTAGAGAGTTGTCTCGCTTAGACGAGTCACTTTCGCCTGGGCGAGACCCCAAATAGAGGGTACCCCAAAATCTGAGCGAATTCTCGCTCAGGCTAAACTATCTCGCCTAGACGAGATTGACTCTCGCTCAAGCGAAACCAGCTCGCCTAGGCGAGACCTTGTACAACATTAGGGGTGAGCTTCTGGTATTTTCACTCAGGCGAGAGCTGCTCGCCTGGGCGAAACCATCAGAATTTTCAATCTGTTTCCACATGCAAACCACACAGTTCATGCCACACTCGAAATTTACCACACTCAAACGTTCATACTTTTCGAACAACATACAATTCATGTAATTCTACCCCTAATCTATGATTCATTTGCGAAATTAGAGTGAGATGTTAGCTTCCCTTACCTTTTTGTCAAGAATTAGTTTGATGGAGTCAAGTGAATAACAAGGGAGCGGAACTTTCAGCTTAACCTAAGAAGATCCATCACCAAGACATGGAGAATGAAGAATTACACGATCAAACCCATAATTCAGAGGTTAGCTAGTGAATTCTAGTTGGAATTGAACCCAATTAAAGATGAAACCTACCTAGGAGAATGGGAGCCGAGGGAGGAAGCTGCCGAGGGTCCTGTTGGGTTGGTTCTTCCCGAATTTGAGCATGAACAATGAGACTGTGAGATGACAGCAAAGTTGAGAAAAGAGATTGGGAGAAAGTTGGAGAGCAGAAAAGCCGAGAGAGATGGGTATGGTGTGTTGTTTTTGTCTAAGAGGGAGAAATTGAAAAAAAGAAGGGTATCACATAGTTAACAGAAATTGGGTTAAGCAAACGATGCACGTGTGTTCTTAATATTTGATTTTATGCAAATTTTAGAAAAAAATAAATTTGAGAAATGCATCGAAAGTGTGGGTTGGCATAATGATGTACCATGAAAGCACGTGGTTAAAGGATGGGTGTTTGTGGGTGAAAGTGTGGCAGACTTATTAGGTTACATGAAGCCACGTGGATTCCACGTGACTCTAATGTAACACACAACGAGCTTATTAACTTTTACTCTTAAAACCTCTTTACGTCAAACATACAACTGTCTATGCAGTTTCATTTCATGTGTAATGATTCAGTATTTTTTTTAACGTTGTACTATCCAGACAGCATTGTTTCATTGTTCTTCCTTCGTCCAGTTGCTATAATTTTTAAAATTTTCACTGATAAAAGAAAAACTCAGTTAATTAATTTTGACGAGTTTAACTGTTGTATTATCACGTAATTGAGCTTAACAATCTACAATATTTTATTTTATTTATGTATTACACGCGACATTACTAAACCTTATGAAACTAATAATAATAAATAATATTTTAATACGTAAATTGCATTTTAATTAAAACTTCCGATAAATAAAATTCAATGCATAAATCATATTTTGGAATCACAATTAAATTTGTATTTATATAATTAGAATTTACCTATTTTTTCCGTATAATTTACATTATACTTGAAATTCATATTTTCAATATGCAATATATCTCGAATTTGCCATTAAGAAATGATTTATAATGCTAATCAATAGAGCTTTTAATTATTGACAATTGTTTTAAAGTTATTTAGAATTAATTATTCAGGCATCTTCAATTAAGCACAGTCTTAGGTTTCATTGTAATCGATGAAATCAATCGTACAATTCTTGTTTTAGTCTGATGCGTGGATCTGAAATCAAAATAACAAATATCAATACAAATATTTGTTTCAATTAGAAAACAAAACCGATATAGATCTAACGTTTAAAACTTGTCTCCCGCATACACAAAAGCATGATCTTTATTTGAAAAAAGAAAATGCTCTGATATATTTATAAAAATATAGGATTCACTCTTTTTTATCCATATTTTATTTTTCACTTTTATTCTTAATGATTATTTTATAAATAATTTACTTTTAATCATTATTTTTTATTTTTAACATTTATTTTATTTAAAAATTAATTATATATCTCAAAAGTAAATATAATTTATCTAAATTTAAATTTATGTGAAAATTAAAAAATACAAACGAACCTATGCATTTTTGCTAGTATATATAAAATCTTTTGAAGAATCACCACCACCGTAACAAATTTAGAGCATGTCTGGTTTCACGTAGGAGGCACCAGACTCAATTTTTAGAATCAATTCAAACCGCCAAACATAAGCAAACTTTTCCGACATCGTGATTGTGTATCAAATTGATTAAAATTAATTTGTATTTAATTTCCAAAATTAATTAAAAAATAAAAATATCACACTAAATAAAAATCAACTGACCCTTACTTTTGCGTTATCAATTCTCCAACGCTCAACTACACATATCCTCTTTTAAGGACCAATCAATTTTCCATATCAATCCCCGCAGTGCCTATCCAAACAGACCCTTAGTATCCGACAGAAACCTAGTTAAGCCAAAATCCCAAACTACAGTAATTACATCAAGGGAAAAGCACCGCATAGCCAAACTATTGACAAAAAAACATGTTTCTAGGTAGATGTGCAATCGACATAATCGTATATACATTAAAGGAAGTTGACTTCAAAAATGATCCTCGAAATACTCCCTTAAAAATTATAGTTGCCAATCTATGGGATCACTCCCCATTTGCTCCAGAAGTTGGTTAGTGCGAGAGAAGTGCCTGCTCAGATAAATTTAAATAAACAGAATGAAATGTATTAATAAAGAATTGATCAGTTGTTTTTTTGAAATACCAATTGCATCTCAAGATCTAAGTTTGACTTTACTAATCTAGAAAATCTAACCAAAATATGGCTCCATATACCCGGGGAACAGAACATGCATCAGATGTATTACATTAACCACTATGCGAACGACTAATGAAAGCCCTGGTAGTGTTGGACTGTGAAAGGCCTAGTGACTGCACTTAAATACAATAAAGAAAATGACAATGAATTATAGAATTTTATGTGTTCAAATATATCTCAAATTGTTTGCTTACTACTTTCCACTTAACCACCTGACCAAATACATCCTAATAATAGTATATTTGAATAATTTAAAATTTGTTTTGAAGTAAAATGAGTTGTTTAGATGAAAAAATTAAAAGAAATTTTAAATTCAGGGAATTTTATAAGATATTTTAAATAACTAAAAAATTAATTTGTTAAATATTATTTGAATATCTAAATTTGACTATCTTTTTAAGTTCAATTTTTAACTTTTTAAATTTTTAAATAAATACTTTGAGATGAAATTTTATCTTAAAAGAGAAATCCAATTACTTTAACCAAACAAGATATTCAAAAAAATGAAAAGAATTCAATTACAATTAATTCAAATATAATCTATTTCAATTCTAGAATTATTGAAATCCCTCATCCAGACAGACACAATGTAAATGTTTGCATTTTTTTAATGTTGCAGACACCAAAAGAAAGTATTTTGAAACAATTATTTTTTATAAATGTAAGAAGTTATCAAGTATCATACAAGTAAACTAATTTAACACGCTCACAGAAAGCATTCAGTGTTGCAAATATTCCTTCCAAATCAGAAGTTCTTTATATTAGCAGTTAGCCTATTCATTTGTTCTTTTCATAAACATAAATCATGGTCATGAATGTCTGGTTAATATATTATACAAACAATGCAAAACAATTAGAAGTTTCAACATGTTACTTCACACACAGCAATATCAACAAAGATTCACTGGAAAAATGGGTTCTTAATCCCTGCAGTTTCTGTTAAACTTGGCTTTAATCCTATAACTTTTGTAATTGATGAATTAGTCCTTTTTTATGCATAAATTGAACATTTAGTGACAACTTATTACTGTCAAAGTTGGAAGAGCGGTCACATGTTTTCTAAAGTACAGGTACTAAATTTTCTCCTAAAGTACAGGTACTAAATTTTCTCCAAAAGTACAGGTACTAAATTTTTTTTCCCAAGATTAAATGCTACTTTACCTGCAGCCAAAGAAGCCTCTATGTGCAGACAAACCAGAAGGATGTGCGGCTGTAAGAACGTGATGCTTTGTTCCATCAATTAACCTGTGAATATGACAATCACAAGTTTATCAACTACTTTCACAGAATTTATCTTCCAGGCAAGGAAAGAAAAGCATCCAATTTAGTTTAAAAAAACAATTTCCAAAAAGCAGCCTGCAGTTAATAAATGCACAGTTGCAGTAACTTGATCATCCATATCTCAAAAATAAAAACTTACTGCATTATTTATCTTTCTATGCAGGCTTTGGAAAATTTGTAAAGGAAACTACTGAAAACCAAGGTGACTATTTGCTGGTTGGTTCCAAAGATTTGCTACGGTGTTAAACAGTTGTAGTACCTGGATTTCTCCCGAGCAGAATTTCCCCACAACAGAAACACAACTCCCTCCCTCTTCTGTGAGATTGTCTTGATAACAGCATCAGTAAATTGTTCCCAGCCTTTTTTGGCATGAGAATTTGCTTGATGCTTCCTGACTGAAATAAAAAGGTTAATACTAGTAAAGTACACACTAGAATACAAGGATAAAATAATAAGTCATCAACATACTTGATTAGAAGTCAACAAAAATTAAAAGTCTAACCTGTGAGAACAGCATTGAGCATGAGAACACCCTGAAATAAAGTTCAAATGATCAGATATGGTATTTCAAAAACTACTCTCACAGAACGTAGTCATACATTATGTTAAAATATCTACACTGAAATAACTTAGCTTTCAGAACACAAACTCGTCAAACTTCTACAACAATCCATCTTTCTATTTGACATACATTCGATCTTCAAATCACACAAAACATTTGAAGGAATGGTTTAAGAGGCCTTAACCATTAAATATACTGCCTTAATTTGGATAAAGTTTTGTAAAAGTTCTTATTACAGAAGAAATAAAGAGTTAAAATGAAACAAATTTCTCTCATTTGTTAAAATCAATTTATGGATTTTAGCTCTTACAAAATTTAGATGCGGGAATTTCTTGACAAAACTAAAGTACATAAACTGATGTCAAGTTATACCAGAAATTTGATCCATTATACCTCATAATTTAGTTACCACATAAGTACTTGTAAAAAGTTACCCAAACTAAACATATCATAGAAGATGAACCAAACACACAAAGAACTAACAAAACACGAGAAAGGCTGAGCTTCATCACGCATGACACTTTATGTACTTATCAAGCATTCATCCATAAAATAATTAATATACATCGATCACCATTCTTTTAAAAAACTATACAGCGAGTACTAGTTAGTCAGACACTAGCAAGAAATACAACAGGTTCTGTGCATGGTTGTAAATAAGAAGGGGATAAAATTGAAATCAATCCATTTGAAAGTACCATTTGCAATATTTGAAAAAAGACAAATCCCTCACATAACTCAGATGAATGCCGCAGAAAGTACCTGCACAGCCCATTTCTGAAGATTTCCATGAGGTGGAATGGTGCAACCAATGTCTTGGTGAAGCTCCTTGAATATATTCACCAAACTTGAAGGGACTTTGATTCCCTCAGGAACTGAGAATGAAAGCCCCATAGCTTGACCAGGTCCATGATAAGGGTCCTAAACATTAAACAAAACCCACAAATCACTAAAAGAGAGTCAATCTGGGTCGTTGGATAAATTTCCCAAAAAATATACTTAAAAGAGAAAGAAAGAAAAAACAAAATTGAACTTCTTCTATTAGTTCAAAAGTAATTTATGCACATCAGCTTTTAAACATAATTTCCAGTTGAAGATGCAATTGCAGTTTTGTCATGTTTCTTGAAACTGCAGGAATCAGAAAACATGTTCAGGTAACCTGACAACAATTGCGATCATGTCGCCCTCTAAAAACTCGTTAGGGAGCTTCTACTAAAGTTAAGGAAATGCTTGGAACAAAGACGAAAATTAAACTATTTTCATAATCAATTATAACAAACATTGAATTATAATTTGTTTTGTCAGAATGCAATAATAAAAAAATCATTTTTTTACAAGTTTCTTACTAAATTCCAGCCCGAAACTCAAACATATTTTGTAAACTTATTTTTCATAAAAATTATTGAAATTTAAGCAAAAAAACAAACTTTTCCAAACATGCTGTATAAGTTTATTCTAAATTTATGGGAAAAAAGTATTGTATTTTTAATTTTTGTTTTCTTCTCTGGTGAATACCAACAAGTTTATCGAAACAAAAATCAAAGGCAACATATAATGAGAGAAAAACCCAACAAAAATGGACGAACCTGGCCAAGGATGACAGCTTTGACTCTATCGAAAGGGGTAGAGTTAAGAGCGTTGAAAATCAAGTGCGTGGGAGGGTATACGACGTCGTCGCCGCTCGAAATCTCACTTTCCACAAACTTCGAGAGAGTGAGAGCATATGGTTTCTGAAGTTCTCCAGGGATAGCGTCCAACCATGTTTCTTCCACCAGCAACTCCTCAAGCTTCACGCCAGTTAGACCTACGAACCGTAACAAAACGCTGCGTTTTGAACCATCACTAACGCATTGCATTTCCAAAACGACAGAAGTTACCTTTGGTCTTGGAGACCCTCTCGACGCAGAGTTTGAGATTCCGCTTGGACTTGGCGAGGAGCTTGTTGTATTCCACGCGCGACTTCTGGTCCACAGAGAGGGTGGAGGCGTTGGCGTCATCGGATTTGCAGGATCGGGGGAGCGTGGGCTTCAAGCGCTTCGAAGCGGGTTGGAAAAAGTCCGTTAGGGTTCTGGAAGCCATTTCGTTCCTCTTCGCAATGGCGGGAAAGTAAACACAGGAATGTTTTTGTTTTAGTTCTTTTCCGCACTTTTCAGGTGACATTTATATGCATGCCTTCAAAATACGTATGCGTAAGAAAAAAAATAATATATATATATATATATATATATATATATATATATATATATATTTCACCAGAGATTCTTAAATTTCTTATCCGTTCTTCTAATCTGTCATTTTTTATCCACTTCACTAACATATTTCTTTAATTTAGTTATAATAATATATATATTGTTTTAGGGCATCCATTTGATTAAATAATTATGTGATGTTGATTTTTACCTTATATTTGTTTATTTTATCTAATATCTATTTTGTTCCTTTAACTTCCATTTGAGTTTATATTTATTCGAAAAAGATATATAAATGCTAGCACTAAATATTTATTCTTTCCCTACAAGTATAAACTAAGATTTCTAATGTTTACAGCAAAAAAAAAAAATAATAGTTAATATAATAAAATAAATAAATTGTGCACTCTACGTCCTTGTAATGAATTAAAAGACAGTTTTTTTTAAAATCACTAGTAATAAAAAACTAACATATCGGAAATAAAAAACACTTCTATGCCTTACTCAGATTATCAATGATTTAATAAAATAAGTTGATGGAATGTCCATTCTTTAAGAAAAACTTGTGTATATAAAACAAAAATCAAAATACTAGTTCCATTTACAATGGTAATATTCACATCCTATTTTCCAGTTTTTTTTAAGAAATAGTTATGTAAACAAACAAAGAAAAATGGTTGGTCCTATTCCTTTTCCGTCCAAAACTACCTAAACATGTGAGAAATAACAATCTAGCGACCTAAATTTACTATGCATATTGAAAAATGTAGGGTAAATAAAGTAAATTATTTTCTTTGAAAAAGAGATATATTACATTAATCTTTTCTACTTCATTATCGTTAAATTAATTTTAAAACATCAAAAGTACTGAGACTTAAATAACTGAAACAAGACTTAAAAAAGAAAAAGGCAATTTTACCTTATTTTAAATGAATACATATAATATCCCGTTTTAACAACCAAAACCCACCATAAAAACACCATAACAGTAATAGATAAATAGAAAAATACCGAAATAAAAAATTTCAACAATATTAAATTTATATTTTGGCTCAGAAAACCCACCCAACAAATTACTAAATGAATACTTATACTAAATATGGATATTATTTAACTCATTTAAATATACGAAATTTAACAACAAAATCCTGTCATAACTACATATTCAATTAAACAAGTAGAACTTCCGACTTCGGGGACCTCGTTAACGCATACCGTTAAAAGTATAATCAGAAGCATAAATTATAAAAATAAAAAATATCAAAAATTGGATGCAACAGCATCCACATGCAGTTCGTTCATTGAGTACCGTAAAAAAGTTTACTACCAAAATCAAAATAATATTGGGTGCAAAAACAGGGACAGTTGCGCTGGAGATTTTCACGAAATACTCTAGCTGATGTGAAAAACAAATGTTCTTAAAGAGATACCAAGTAAAGGAGAGTAACATTAAAAACACACTAAATAACAGTCGCAAAGCAACCAAATATAAGAAATTCTTCCTAAGACATCCTCTGAGCAGCTTCCTTGGCAATAAGCTTTTCCTTTGCCCGGGTTTTGGCTTGGGATTTGGATCCCATGATTCCACCACCCCACTTCTTTCTGTATTCGTCATATTTGTCATTGAAGTTAGCCTGAGAGGGATGTCAAACACGTTACATTAGTATTTTACAAGAGCAGTGAAGGAATAAAAGAAACAGAATAAACTAATCAACACTACCTTGATAGCCTCCAAGACTCTGCTGAACTCTAATTTATCTTCATTCTTAACAGTTGTCAAGCACAAAACAGATGCTGTTTTCTTATGGACGACCTGATGGGATACGGATTACAACAATCATTAAATTAGAGCAGCCATTGAAATTCAGTTATACAGCATGACAATCACAATATACAACGAAACAATACCGTTCCCAAGCGAGCCTTTCCTTTCACAATGCAGTATGGGATTTCCATTTTCCTGCACAATGCTGGAAGCCAGACAACCAATTCAATTGGGTCCACATCGTGAGCAATCACAACAAGTTGTGCTTTGTTCTGCAAGGTAACAAAAACACAACATTAGCCACTTATTATTCACTTATGACAATAAAATGATGGAGTACGAGTAAACTACAAATACAAAGTGATAATAAAACAGAAGACAACCTGCTCAATGAGGTAGGTAACATGGTTGAGACCATACTTCACATTAATAGGCTTCTTGGCCTCGATAGTTTTTCCCTCAGCCTCTGCCTGTGCCCTTTTCAAAAGTCTCTCTTTCTTTTCTGCTTTATCCTCTGGCCTGTACTTCAACAGGATCTTAAACAGACTTGTTGCTGAAAATTAGGTTATTAAAGAACATCAGTATCAGGAACAGGGAATACTAAATAAAACAAGTGATAACTATATTTCAATAAATAAAGTACAGTAAAAATAATGAATAACAACAACCTAGCAATCAAAATTATCATCAGCGATAGTGGGATAAACTCTCTCAACTTTCATATCGAAACCACTGATAACTTCGCGTAATAGCACGCTACCCTAATTTCCCTAATGGTCACCACTACATACATATCTGATAACACTAGCTTGAACAGTTTCGTACTTATCTAAATAAACCACGCATCTCAAACAACATAAATATAAGAAACACTACCTCAGATAACAACTACAAAATATATATCAGATCCAATACTATACAAAATTAATCTGACCTAGGTTTTTGTCGAGTGTCTTGGTAAACTGGTTCAAAGCTGGAGGAACCTTCAACCTCTGCTTCAGAATCCTCTTCTTCCTTTGAATCTGAACGGTCTTGGGCCACTTGACGAACCGAGTCAAGTCTCTCTTCGGCGGCAACGCTCCTCCGATTCCGAACTGCTTCGGACGCTTCTCGAAAAGCGGGTTAGTAACCTTCTCCTGAGATTCAAAAACAGAAAAAAAAACACAATCAGAACAAAAACCGATAACAAAACGGAATCACAAACCTAATTGAATTCATAGTAGTTAGATACATACAGGCTTCTTCTTGGAGGCAAGAACCGGAGCTTTTCCACCACGCTTGGGAGCCTACGAAATTAAACATAATAAGAATCACACATTACACAAATGCAGACGAGGTTTCACATCAAAATCGACGCAATGGTTAAATCAACGCTAACAAATTCGAAGCGTATAAATGAAATAAAATAGAATCGAAGAAAATGCCGAAACATGTTCAGAACAGAGGCACGGAATTTTTGTGACTCACCATTGCTGCAGCTGCTATGTGGCGATGCGAGGAGCTCTGAGTAAAACCCTAACTAGGGTTGTGTTTATATATGAGCAATGGGCCTGGAAAGATCCCCTTCGGCCCAGTTAAAAAAGAAAATAGTATTCTTGTGTTCATTATTAATTAATTTGTGCTAATTTAACTAATTTACATGAATTAAAAAAATTTCAGTATTTTCTTAAAACAAAATGTATTACATTGAACTAATATACATAAGGTATTATAAAAAAATTATCATTTATTTTTTCTATAAGATAAAATGTATTCTGATTAATAAAGAATGTAAAGTCTATTTGTTGCGGTGAGAATGGATAATGGAATATAAAAAATTCTTATATTTGAAAATATAAATTAACATGGGGATCATTTGAAGTTCATCATATAGATAGCTCTAGGTATAAGAGTGTAGATACTTAATCAAATTTTCATTTAACATTTTTTTTATTAAATTTTTTATAATATTAATTAACTAAATTCACTTTCTTGATTTCAAGGACTGGTTTGGATTTGGAGAGACGAAGATAAAAGATTAAAAAAAAAATCGTTAAGAACGCATCTTAACAAAATCATACCACTAAAAAATATCATAATAAATACATACATATATCAATTGGATGCTACACATCTCTGAACTTGCGGCATCATTATCAATGAAACTTAAACTTTATGTTAATCTACGATCAAAATTTCTGTATCTTTCAACTACTTCAACCTGTTATGAACGAATTGGACGCTTAATTTTATGATTTTCAACAATTTTTAATTAATGGTAAGAAAAATGTAGTAGAAGGAGTGTGCTGCAAAGCATTATTAATAATTTAGTCTTAAATTTAAAATTTGGGATGTCTTTGGATATTATTGTAAATTTTATTTTAACAGAACTTTTTCATATCAAGAAAGTTTGTATATAGATAAAGATAATATATGTTCGTCATTTATTAAAACAAAGCAAGCTGTCTTCTATTGATAACTATAAATATTTTTCATACACAGGGGTCAACTTAGAAGGCTTTTAGGAGACTATGCCCCCAATTTTATTTTATTTTTTATAAAATATTTTTTAAACTTTTTATATTAATTTTTATTTCTTTTATAAGATATAATATCTAATATTAATAAATAATAAAATTAAAAACAAATATAATAAAGAATAATAAAATTTATTGAAATATTTTTTTATTTTATTTTATTTTAAATTTCTCATCTATTGTATTTATTTACTAAGCTCGCATATATTTTCTTTTGTTTTTTTGTTTTACAAGATAAATAAAAAGCTAGACACAAATTCATTCTCTTCGTTCTCATTTTTTCATTTGTTCTCTCTTAAGATAAAAAAAAGGTAAATTTCGTTTGTCTATTAATGGGAGAATATTATTTGATATTTAGTTTTTTTTATTTATCTTATGAGTTTTTTGTATATTTATTTTGTTATGAATATATTTTTTATTGTATGTTTTTCGTAATCATTTTTTAAGCGTGGCTTGATTATCACAAATTTGTGTTTAGTATTTACGTTTCTCAATCTTTGATTAGATTTTAATAAATTATTTTTTAGTATCATTTTTTTAAATAGGTTTATTGATGACAAATACAATAATAATTGATTTTTTGTGGAGATAAAATAAAAAATACTAGTAAATATGAAAACAATACAAATTTACCTCTTCATATATTTTCAAGCATGAGACTAAGAATTCAATTGTCGAAGTGGATGAATCCTCCCTTAAGATTCAAAGAATTATATGTGAATTTAATATTAATTCTTTGAAATTATAGGTGGAAATTTTCATATATTGATTATTTAAAACTTATTCTAAGAAAATGTTCTTAGATATGAGAATATTCGGTTAAAAAGATGAAATTAGAAAAACTTAATTAAAAAAGATTTCATATCAAATAGATCTTCAATACTATCATTTTTCTATAAAAAAATACACAAGGAGATTTCAATACTAAATTATACATACTTTTGTTATGTTAGTGATAATAATTAAATATATAAAATTTAAGAATTATTTTGGCACCTTTAAAATTTTTGATCAAGAGCTGTCACTATTCATACATATTATTTTAAAGAAAATTGTAAACTCTCCCTATAAAAATATTTTTTGGTAAAATTCCCATATTCTCTCATAACATATCACTCATCCAAAAATTATTTCATATTACTTTTATTATCAAGGTCAATTTGATAATATTATTTTATTATCTATTAAAAATCTACTATTTGTGTATCATATTGGTTAAATCATTTACAAATTTTATATATAAATTCGCTCATTTCACCTCCAAAACTCAAACTCTTAGAATGTGTTTCTTTGTGAAGATAAATTTGAGAAAAATAAGTGGATAAATTTAAGTCGATTTGAAAGTAAAGTTTTTGTGTTTCTTTCAAGCATTTTGAAAATGAGTGAACTTAAAAGTTTGTGAGTGATTTAAATCATGTATAGGTACACAAAAATTAATAGATAGTAAATAAATATTATCAAATTACTCTTGATGTCAAAAGTAATATAAAATTATTTTTGGATGATTTTTTTTTTAAAACTGTTATTCAATATTTAAATAATATTTGACTATTTGCCTAATAAGGCCCGTTTATCATTCATCCAAATTTATTCTGTTTTATTGTTCTCCTTATAAAAGGAAGAGCGTAACCCTCCACATGACTATCAAGCTAAAAAAAATTAGAAAAAAACATGTAGTCTGTAGGAAATGAACCTGGCTCTTACGGATTTGAGAAAGGGAAATAAGAGATAAAGAAAAATATAACAAACTTAGTTTATAATAATTTCAATTAAAAGTTACTTAAATGTATCTAGAAATGTGAATCCCATGGAAGGTAACTAAACGAGTAACTGTTATATGTAAATTTGCATTGAATGTGCTCCAAATACCCTTCACCGGTATGACAAATCTCTTGGGTGATCTATAATTGAAGCGTAAATTCATTTTAGTTTCTTAGCACGCTTTTCTCAGTTCACTTATTTCACATACAATAATAACTTTCATTGTCCCTTGCTCCAACTCTAAAACATGATATTAGTTATTGTCTAACTTTTAAGCGATCCCACAGTATACTATACATTAAATAAAACTAAGTTCTTATTCTAGAAACCTCAATGTTCTTTAGACAAGTGCTTCTATGATGATAGTATTCATCGAGAAATGTTGGAATGTAGTTGTATTGGACGAACTTTCTCCATGACAGAACTTTCAAATGGCATATCTTCTACCCGTGTTATTACCACATGAGATTCCTAATCTAAAGTGCTACTGCAACCAATAATTAATATAAGGACGATTATTGCTACTCCTCAATCGATCCTTACAAAAACGATGGCCATAATTTCTTCATGCATCTTAAAATATTGATTCAAGAAAATCCATAGAACTAATATCATCATCTAAACACGCTGGACTAGTATTGCATCGTAGTTCCCAAATAACATAGTTATTCATATTGGCACCCGCTTCTCTAAGCCAATAATAATCAAGAAAAGGATAACTATCCATTCGTGAGGGATTTACATGCATAAATCCCCACTCTTAATAATGACCCTTGATCGGCCTCTCGGTCCTGTAATAATATCACTAAAATGAATTGACCGAGAGTTCATAACATGAAAGGATAAGAAAGCATGAGCAACGAATTATACCTATACCAAACGTCTTAGTGTTATTAATAATACGATAATTTAATGAGATACATCTACTCAACAATAGACTAAGTATCTCTGATTTGGGGAACGTATTAGAAACAACACAGCCATTCAGTAATGTCCAAAGTACAATGACGTTTCTTAAATTCCCCAATATCCATCCCGACCACAGCTTGTACGGAAAGCCTGCTGCATGGCAAATCAGCAACCATTCATCAGAATGCATCGAAGATAAACAAGAGACATGATAATTATTTCTTTCTTGCCAAACAAAATTAGGAAGCTATTGTTTGACCCAGACTAAAGTACATGCATATGCAATAGAAAAATATAATGTAACAAAGCATATGAAAGCATCTTTACTTGCCATCTATCCTATTTAAAATTTACAAGCTTGTCGAAGAAGTCACTATAAAAAACAATGGGAGAAATAACATGTTATAGATGTGCTAATTTAATCAGATAATTCTATTTAATTTCTCTATTCGAATCTCCAATATACCGATTGATGTCTCCAGCACCCTTTTTTTCCCATCTAAAATATCTCATTTCTGTCCACACATCTTAAGCTTCAGATATAATGGTATTTATGTCCATTACAAATTATGTTTATTTAAAACCAAGCACCGCCTAAAATAGCCCTATCCCACTAGATAGATAGTATTATTGATCACACAACGCAATTATTTGGACTTGTTTATCGCTCACCATGATCTATCCCTTCAGGTCTGAACTTCCTCTCCTTATCAGTGCCTCGGGTGGCCTTCTTTTACAATTATCCTATATCATGTTCTTTTGTTGCTCCATATCCATCTTAACTCACTCTTTTAATCACATTTCTACTACTCCCACCTTGTTATCACCACCTCTAAAGCTTAACACATATTACCATAAAATAAAACTTACTTTGAACTTGGTCAGTACTTTGGAGTTGGTCACAAATAAATCCAATGAAGTTATCCATTTTAAACACCCAGTTTGTAAACTGGCACGTAAACTTTAATATCACCATCATCTTGTAATACTGAACCATACACTTATTCAAAACCCATAAAAGCAATAACACTCTTTCCTAGGCATACAACTTATTACGTATCTATATGACAAGAAAGCACTTTAACCAACATAAGTAATCACAATTGAATTTTTAATCATACCTTCAACTAGTTGATGGGAGAAACACCCTTATAAGCTCTTTCACAGTAATCTTTTTTCTACAGGTAGGGCATTTTCCCTGAGCGCTTATAGCAGCCTTGATGCAATTCTTGCAAAAAATATGACCACACCTTGTCGACATTTCTTCTGCCAAAGGACCCATACATATTGGACAGTTGAAAACAGGCTCAATTCGAGGTTCAGGAATCATTTTAGCATTATCACTCTACAAAAGAAATATTCAATTCAGAAATTGGATTTCCAGTAAATCTTCACAATAGTTTATCAAGTTCTTTAGTTGTTTGATAGAAACAGGCCATTTAACAAAATTAAAGGTTGAAGGAAATTAACTTATGATTGAAATAATAAACTGCTCTAAAAATACAACATATGTGAAAGCAACCCGAGATATACCAAAAACATACAAAATCAATGAAATAAATAAAAAATAGAGTAGATAAATGGCTAAAGATCACAGCCAGAAGTATATGATGAAGTGGCAATACCAAATTATTTTTAACAAGGTGGATATGCAACTTTTACTAATCTAACAGCTATTTTATTCAGATGAACAAAAGATGAAGTGCAAAACATAAAACAGTGTGCCATCTCACTAAGGATTTTTTTACCATAGAACTGCTACTGCCTTCTAAATTTATATACTTCTCACAATTAATAATTGTTTGATTTCGCAATTCTCTTCTGCGCTTGTTGCGCCGAGTCTGATCTTCTGCAACAGTCACGAATAACAGACATGTTAATCACCATTATAATAAGTAATCTAAAGATTAAAAGCTATGAAAAAAACATCCCAGACAATAGATGTTGGTGGTGGGCAGAAAACCCACAAAACAACAGACCACAAAAGCATAATGAACAATATCATATATGATTACAATTACTTTTAATTAAATTGAAATCCAGAATTTGAATTTAATACTGTTATTTCTTTAGCAACTGATATGGTTTGCATTTATAAAGTTAATATGCGGGATACATTAGCAGGCAGAAATCTCAAAGTCCCTACCATCAGATGTTGGGGCAGGCAGAAAGCTCCCAGGCAACAAGGCCAAGAAAGCAGAAAGCAACATAAATTCAATGATACCATACAAGACTACAACTTTTTTTAATGAAATTGAAATCCCGAGTTTAAATTTACTATTGTTTTGCTTTAGCAACTGCTGAACCCTGCTTGTAAAAGTTAATCAGTGGGATACAGTAACACTTGTACAACACCCAATAATGCAATTAGCATAGAAAAGCAATGGGGGAAAGTTTGGTGAGGCACTACCGAAATATAATATAGAGATTTGCGATGAAGGGAAAAGATGGTTTTAATTTCAGTGACTGATAACAACACACTCCCTCAATTGTATAAACACATCGTAGCTACTCTTGCCTATAAACAAAATATGTACATATCGTAGCTACTCTAGCCTTCAATTAACTTAGTTTATGCAAGTGTACTGGCTAAGAGGTTATCTTATATAACAACTATTGTATTCTTCTAAAAACATAATGTTCAACATCAGCTCAACCTGGTGAAAAAAATATAGGCCAAAGTGGAGAACAATGTTACCTAGTTCAACATCAACTACAGTCCTCCCTCGGTTTCTTCTGGATTTGTTTTTAGCCTATGATGGAACACAAATGAGAATAAAAAAGAATTTAATTTCCAACAATAAAATATAATAAATGAAAAAAATAATAGAAAAAACCATGAATGAGGGGAGATAAACCTCAGCAAAAGCCCCTGGGGTACATTCAACAACATCATCATCAATGTCTTCCACATCAATCATGGTCGGCTGAGAGGCCGGTGGCTGCTGTTCAACTATAACTACTTGTGGCCCTAACTGTATTGAAGGTCCCTCGTGCTCACGATTGTCACCAGCTGGCACACGATTAAGGTCAAGGTCCAAGACTGCCTTTCTCCTCCGGTAGCTTCTGACTGCAGGTCCCTTGCCTGTCCGAGAATTCATTGGTACACTACTCCCGTACCCAAGCAGCAACCTGAAAAACCCAATATCATAACACACAATTAGTAAAAAATCACTCTTAGACCAAGGCCAAGGGATAACAAAATTAGGCAAACTCTTGCGATTAACACAATCATAAAACTGAAAAAACAGACAAAAAAAGTTCAACATCTCAGACAATCTAAAACATCAAAAAACATAGCCGGCAGAGCTGAATAGAATATTAGAGTTCCATTCCCATCTTTCCATGGTATTTCTCACATGACTAACTTTCTACACACCTACACAAGCCATCACAGAGCTATATAACATAAAAACCTAAAACGTGGTTTACTTCTCGAAGTGACCGGATCCAATTATACCTTACATATCAATCAATTCGTCAGCGGAATACACACAAAAACAAATTAATCTACCTACAAGAAAAAAATCGAAAAATCGCATACAGAACAAAAGGTAAAGGAACGAACCGATGGAGACGAAGATGAAGCGTTGAAGAAGAGGAAGTTACGTTGCGGTTGAAAAGAATGAGAGAAATAAAGTGATGTGGTAAAGGAATTGAAAGAGAGAGATGCAGTGGCGGCGAATCGACGGAGAAAGGGGAGAAGGGGGTTAGGGTTTGGAGAGAATTCGAAGGGAAGGGTTGTGACTTAAAAGGGCACGATGGAAGAAATGAAGGAGGACATAACACTGTTGTGAACGGAGACACGAACGAAACCACTCGGGTCCAACCCAGCCACACGCGCTTCCATTAACCGTGGCCAAACAGCACTTAACACGTGCTATTCAATTTTCAAATTTATTTTACTATTTTTTTAACTCTTCACAAGAGCTATTTCTCTTCAAATTGGTTACGGTTTACTATGAAACAATCATATGCATTAATAGATACCGATTAATAATATACAGAATTTAAATTAAAATTTCAATAATACTAATATTGATTAATAATTTATAAGTAAGATAAAAAATAATTAATATTAAGTTGAGTTTTTTTGTTTTTTTTTATTAAATAAAAGTTAAAAGTGTGGTCGAAACTAAATATAACAAGGTGCAAGTTTGTGCACCTTATATTTTTGTTAGATTTTTCAGAATAACTTTTTTAAAAAAATAATTATATAATTTTTCAGAGTAAAATTAAACAAATATTTATAGTTATATATTAAATATTAAAAAAAAAAATTAACAAATAACTAATAAATATTTTTTAACTGGGTCAAATTCAATTCAATTAAAAAATAATCAATTTGTTTAGATTAAGTTAAATCAGATACCCGTGAAGCAAAATTTTGGTGGAAAGAAACACCAGCAAATATTAATAATGTTGGGAAGAAAAATGTTGTGGGCTAATGTTTTTCTTAATGTTCAAAACACACTGCATTCAGTTTCTGTTCATGCGAACCGTCTCAAAACGGAACTTTAGATTTCAAATTTTTTGATTAATTTTTTAGTGATATATATTCTTTTTCTAAACCATCAAAATATATAATGTACGAAAAAAATTTTGATAAGTAAATTTTAAAATTTTGTACGAAAACTTCACTTAACCGTTTATTATAACTCACTTATTTGTTTATTTTGTTTGTTAATTTTTTTCTTCAACTCAATCATTTAGTGCAAGTAATAAGGGTTGATTTTTGTAATTTATAATCAAAATTGTGATACATAAAAAAGCTTCATTTAGATAATAAAAAAAAATTCATCAGTGAATTTTAAAACTTTGTACGAACACTAATACTTAGCTCTTCATAGTGCAAGGAATAAGGGTTGATTTTTGTAACTTATAATCAAAATTGTGCCACATAAGAAATGCTTCCTTTTGGATAATAAACAAAAATTGATGAATAAATTTTAAAACTTTGTACGAAAACTATTACCTAGCTCTCCACTTAAGTTTATTATACCCCACTTATTTGCCTATTTCTTTTTTCAAGTCAGTCATCTATTGCAAGTAATAAGGACTGGTTTTTGTAACTTATAATCAAACTTAAGGTATATAAGAAGTGCATCTCTTTGGATAATAAATAAAAAATTGATCATTAAATTTTAAAACTTTGTACGAAAACTAATACCTAGCTCTCCACTTAATTGTTTATTATGTCCCACTTATTTGCCTATTTTTTACTCAAGTGAATCACCTAGTGCAAGTAATAAGAGGTTTGATTTTTGTAACTTATAATTAAAATTGTGGTACATAAGAAATGCTTCCCTTTGGATAATAAAAAAAAATTGATGAATAAATTTTAAAACTTTGTACGAAAACTACTACCTAGCTCTCCACTTAAGTGTTTATTATGTCCCACTTATTTGCCTATCTTGTTTGCCTATTTCTTTCTTCAAGCCAGTCATCTAGTGCAAATAATAAAGGCTGATTTTTTTAATTTATAATCAAAATTATGTTACATAAGAACTGCATCCTTTAGATAATAGATAAAAAATTGATCAGTAAATTTTAAAAGTTTATACGAAAACTAATACGTAGCTCTCCACTTATTTGTTTATTATGTCCCACTTGTCTGTTTTTTTTTCTTCAAGCCACCAGGTGAAGTAATAAAGGTTAATTTTTGTAACTTATAATCAAACTTATGGTACATAAGAACGGTTTTCCTTTGGAAAATAAAATAAAATTGATCGGTAAATTTTAAAACTTTGTACGAAAACTATAAGGTAGTTCTCCACTTGTTTGTTTATTATGTCCAACTTATTTGCCTATTTTTTTTTTCTTCAAGCCAGCCACCTAGTGCAAGTATAGGGGTTGATTTTCGTAACTTATAATCAAACTTGTGCTACATAAGAAGTGACTCTCTTTAGATAATAAAAAAATTGACCAGTAAATTTTAAAACTTTATACGAAAACTAATACGTAGCTATCCATTTATTTGTTTATTATGCCCCACTTATTTGTCTATTTTTCTTTTCTTCAAGTCAGCCACCTAGTGCAAGTAATAAGGGTTGATTTTTGAAACTCATAATCAAACTTGTGGTATATAAAAAATGTATCTCTTTGCATAATAAAAATAAATAGATTGATCAGTAAATCTTAAAACTTTTGTACAAAAACTAATAGGTAGCTCTCCACTTCTTTGTTTATTATGCCTCACTTATTTGTCTATTTTTTTCTTCAAGCGAGCCACCTGGTGCAAGTAATAAAGGCTGATTTTTGTAACATATAATCAAACTTGTGGTACATAAGAAATGTTTCCCTTTGGAAAATAAAAAAAATTGATCAGTAAATTGTAAAACTTCGTACGAAAATTAATACGTAGTTCTCTACTTATTTGTTCATTATGACTCGCTGATTTGCCTATCTTGTTTACCCATTCTTTTCCTGAAGCCATCAACCTAGTGCAAATAATAAAGGTTGATTTTTGTAACTTATATTCAAACTTGTGTTACATAAGGAGTGCATCCTTTGGATAATAAAAAAAAATAATCATTAAATTTTAAAACTTTATACAAAAACTAATACGTAACTCTCTACTTAAGTTTATTATGCCCCACTTATTTGGCTATTTTTTTCTTCAAGCCAGCCACCTACTACAAGTAATAAGGGTGGTTGATTTTTGTAACTTATAGTCAAACTTATGGTACATAATGCATCACTTTGCATAATAAAAGCCGCCTAGTGCAAGTAACAAGGGTTGATTTTTTTAACTTATAATCAAACTTATGGTACATAACATCCTTTGGATAATAAAAAATCTTTATTAGTAAATTTTAAAACTTTGTAAGAAAATTAATACGTAACTCTCCACTTATTTGTTTATTATACCCCACTTATAGTCAAACTTATGGTAAATAAGAAGTGCATCACTTTGCATAATAAAATAAGGGTTGATTTGCATAATAAAATAAGGGTTGATTTTTGTAACTTATATTCAAACTTGTGTTGTACGAAAATTAATACGTAGCTCTCCACTTATATTTGTATTCTGCCCCATTTATTTGTCTTTTTTTTTTTTTCAAGCCAGCCACCTCGTACAAAGTAATAATGGTTGATTTTTTTAACTTATAATCAAACTTATAGTACATGCTTCCCTTTGGATAATAAAAAAATTGATCAAACTTATAACGTTGTACGAAAACTAATATGTAACTCTCCACTTATTTGTTTATTATGCCCCACTTATTTGTCTATTTTTTTCTTCAAACCAAGTACAAATAATAAGAGTTGATTTTTGTAACTAATAATCAAACTTATACTACATAAAAAGTACATCCTTTAGATAATAAAAGAAAAATTAACCAGTAAAGTTTAAAACACCGCTGAATATTCTATTAATAAAATCCAAAATTTTATAAAAAAAAGTTACTAATAAAATATTATGACAAGAGCTTTCGGTGAGACTCGGATAAAACAATCAGATTTATTGCTTAAAGTTGTTTGTAATGGAAAAAGGAAAATGAATTATATTACATAAGATTTTCGTTCGAGACTAATCAAGCATTCCCAATAATACTATCAGTGGGTCTATCGCAAATGAAAATACTCCATTCAAGTTACAAGAAATTAGGTGATGACAAGTAATGGTTCGAACTTTTGCGAACATTCTCAAACAGAAACTTGTCCTTGTGAAATAGTCAAAAGAAAAATGCCATAAGTTGTACAAAATGTCCATGCCAAGTAAAATGGGCATTAATATCAGACTGCAGGAAGTTGTCACCAAATTTAAGGATTTAATTCAAAGCAATTGAAAAGTCCGACAAAGCATGGTAGCCAACACCTGAGTGCTGCTATTTTTAGTATCTGTGTCTACTACGGTCCCGATCTCGCCCATAATCTCTGTCTCGGTCAACATAGTCCCAGTCTCGGTCTCGATCTCTTCCCCTGTCCCTGTCTCTGTCCCTATTCCAACTGCTTTGCCTCTCTTTGTCACTTCGCTCTCTGCTCCTGCTCTCCCCATCGTTACGTTCTCTTCCTCTGTCTCTACTTTCTCTACCATCCTTGTCTATCCCTGTCATTGGTATTGTTACACAACAATAATTCGGTTACTGCAGGTCCAATCAGTTTATAATTTCAAATTAACGTGTCAAACGATTATATTAACAAGTACATCCTCACTGATTTGCATATCTACGTCCCAATAAACCAGGAGAGTTTAAAAAGCATGGTAATTTCAAATGTATAAAATACTACAAAACTAATGACCAGCTCAGTATAATAAACATGAAACTTGATGCGCACAATCAACTACTACATAAATAGATGCACCAAGACAAACAATAACCAGTTTGATTTAGTATGCAGGGTCGGAAAGCAAAATGTATAGGCTGAAAAGGAACAAAGAAAAACATATAACACGTGAGAAAAGATAAATTATATGAAACTATGATTATAAGAGAGCATGGAACTCTATTTGAAAATGATTATTCCATCAGACCTATAACTATAATGATTATCCAGAAATGAATCAGTGTCATGGAACATGTGGGGAAAGAGTGGATGTGGGAGCTTCACTAGCTCACAAAGTATCTGTGCAGGTTCAGGTTGCTCTATAATAATAAATTATGTAGTGCAAACATTCTAGATATGCAGTAATACCTAGTTCTTCAACCTCCCAACCAGCACGTCCTGAACCAGGAAGCCCACGCGCAGCTTCAGCTTGCTGTGTTTTGGCGCGGAATTTTTTCTTTAGATTTCCAAATTCATCATACAACTCCCCATCATCCTGACAGTAAAAAACAGATTATATGACAGACATGGTATTTAAGACAGAGGTAGTATATGTTACTCTTAGTCGATCTTACTTCAGCTTCCCTCCTACGACGTCTGGTTTCTTCTATTTCCTCTTCATCAAGCTCTTTGTAACCTCCACCTCGTCCTCCTCTGTTAATCAGTCAGTATAAACTTGGTTAGGAGAATATTCGAACTTCGAAGTAACACTTTTAACACTTTCAATTCAACATATGAAAAAAAAGGGCAAATTATGATGAAGGAAATCCAATATTTTCAAAATTGAAACAAAAATGCTAAATAGTGGTTAATCCATGCTTAAAACATGTAGACTTCAGTTAATTTTACAACTAAGTTGAAATACTTCATGATATTTCACATCAAACAACACCATGGAACACTTTTTACAGTGACAACAGACCTCTAAAACACACTAACAAAAATGTATTTGAGGTCTATGCTCATATTTCATTGTAAGGTGCTTTTATGCTGTGAAAAGATAGTAAACATCTGCTAATATTTTAATGAATGAAAGCCGTGCTACATTTCTATCTAAAAAACAAATTGGTGACTTTGTGTACTTTGATATAGAGAAAAGCATGATGCCATAATTTTATCCTTGCCCCAAGGGCACTGATATACAACTAGGACACGACCATATGTGTATAATCATGGAGAGGCGGCATCAAATGATTATTCAATTTTCCACACACGTACAAATTGATAAATGAGATTTGCACAGATAAGAAATAAATAACAAATATACAGGCATTAGCAACCAACATTTTATATGCATATACTGACTTCTAAAAATCAATTTCTTAAATCTGACTGGATTAAAAAAGTGCAATGCCACAAAATGACATGGGCAATGCTCAAATGATATATAGAGACAAATCACACTACATTTGTACATAATGTGTGATATTTTGTATACCATAAAATATAACTAACAAACTATGACATGACATGCATGTTTGATTTAGCTTCTTTTTTTTTTTTCTGGAAAAATAGCTGCTTGTGTTTTCAAAAGTTCTAGCAGAAAGCTGGTAAAAAAATGATCATTTCTCTAGAATAAGCTGAATCAATCATGCAATCATGCAAACCAGTATCACAACGGAAGACAAAAGAAAAGCATTTTCTCCATAAGCCACTATGTACTTAATTAGAAATAGAAGGCATAAACAAAATCAAAATAATACCTTACACCACCCTCATTATGCCCAGGCTTATTTGTATTGCAAATATTGCATTTAGTCCGCTTCGCCCAGTTGATATTGCCACACCTAAGAAAAAAGAGCATGACAAAGGCAATTCAATACACTAAATTTTATTTAAAAAAAAAACACACAGATGACGTGCAAGTTGAATGTCGGGTATAAATACCTCAAACAGGTGTTAAGTAAAATATGACTCACAAGAAATGAAAAAACATTGTCGACACAACAATTAGTAGTGATGGAACAGAAACTAATTCCATAAACCATAGCCAAAATCACAGAATCGACACGGAAGTATGTAATGTTGCCACACATTATTATAAGAAGTGGAATTAAAATTTATGAAAACATAAAGCCAATCACGACCGAGGAAGGAGAGGTTCAAGAGCTGGGGACATAGCCTAAACCCAAGAAAGGATTACAAGATAGTCAAAGAAGTTACCCCGGTGATTATTTTCGAATAAAACCCCATGCCAAAGTTCTAACCTATCGTTTTGGTATCGACAGTCTATTGAAAATCAAATTGTCCACAGCAGTAGCAAAACCATCTGATTTCTTGTGACCCGAGTTTGGAAATGCCACCAGAGTAATACTCCATCAAATGATGGACGCTGGACTTCTTTAAAATTGACAGACAACTTGAATAGCAGCAGACAGGACAGGATGATATATTTGGCTGGAATGTGCTAGAATAGATAGTTACGGCAGAAGCTAACACACTCGGGAATAGGATCATAAATGTGGGTATAGGCAGTTTACTGCAAATGTTTAACAAACCTCTTGAAGCCAACCAAGTTCAAAAGAAGGATTTTTTATTAACTGCATCAATTAAACAGGAACTGGTAACTTGTGTTTAGGCCCCCATAATGCATGCATATAGGTTAGGTTTGTGTACCCCATGCATATAAACAGACATATTACCATAAAAAATCAATTTGACGATGTTTTTAAATTGTTTGCTAACTCTTCAAAAATAATATAACACAAAAGTAATCCATTTGATGTAGCTAAGCAGCAAGTTTTGTAAATTTATAAGAGAAATGTATTTGTTACCACTAAAATAAGGAAATTCAAATGTAAACAAAAAAATAAAACAAAAATAATTATAAGGAAATCAGATACAGAATAAAAAGCACACAAGGCCAATGCAACACAATCATACATTGGACAGGGCCAATCATTGGGACCAAATAATCCTCCACCAACTGGCCGGCCAACACCCCCTGGTTCTTGTCCCGCAGCACGTCCCTTGCCACGGCCACCAGCCCCTGAAATTCCAGCAGCACCAGCAGGACGGGCAGTTCCACAGCGGTTACACGCACCACGAAAAGCAAAGTTCACATTGGAGCAACTGCTATGACAAGAAACAACTGTTATTCTATCTGCACTAAATCATCTAAAATGACTGAATAAGTGAGTACAAGAGCAAGAAAGAGCTGCTCACCAATTTCATATCACAGACCTTGTATTCGGACACAACCAATCGCCATCTTGTTGCCAAGCTTTGCCAGAAGGATCATTTTGGCCTCTACCTCTTCCACTACCACCATTAACATCCTTAGTAGTTTCCTCTAATCCAACAACATTACCAGCAACTACAGGTTCTACTGCTGCTGAATTATATGTTTGGTCATCCTTGTTCTTTGACTCTGCTATAAAAACTCCAATTATATTGCCATGAAAATCTTTGTTGTTAAACCATTCAACAGCCGCTATAGCAGCATGTGGATCTTCATATGTTACAGTAGCATCTCCCTTTGGTTCATTAGTCTCTTTGTCTCGATATAACCATATCTTTGGTCTCCCAGTACGTTTATCTTTCTGCATAGCATGAATTATAAACGAAATAGGACCACAAGTTTCAAAATATAATGCAACATAAAAAACATGATAACATTAATACAGGTTCTCATCTTCCTTTGAGTAGAAAACACATGATAACATTAATTTGAATGATCGGCATGCTCGATGCAGAGACCCCATACCTTCACTAATCCAATGGTGCCAAAATATTCAGCCAACATATTTTCGTCAGTTCCGTAGGGCAAGTTGCATACATAGACAGACCCATTCGAAGGAGCTTGTTTTCCAGGATGGGTTGCCATGGGGTCTTAATCTCATGAAACAGAAGCGACCAGAACCGAACCACCAAAGCTCTGAAAAAGGAGCAAGCCAGTTAATTTTCCTTACGCACACATACAAATAAAGACAAAGACAAAGACGGTACCAGTTATTGACTAACCTCGGAGGAAAACAGAAAACTATCACAACCCTAACCTAACCAATGTTATTCGAGAAGTTCGACAACAAAGTTAAAACAAAAAAAATTACAGATACATAAATTACTAACAGACATAGGAGGATTTAAGGGAGGAAATTAAGCAATGTGATGAAAAACTTAAAACTGGTTTAGTAAAAAAAGAAAAAGAAACAGCGTGGTAATCGAAAGGGGGGAATCAAAGGAGAAAAGGCGTGATGAAAGATTATCGAGTTGAAACAGATGCTTAGGGAAGTTTCGGCAGGTTGAAGAATCGTACAGAGCGCAAACTCGTAACATCATGACAATTGAAAAAACAAAACAGTGGTGTAACAATTCGATAGAAAACGGGGAACATGGAAGAATAATGAGAATTGAAAGGTTTTGGCTGAAGAAAACGAAATTAAGGGCAAATAAACGAATAGAGAAAAGGGATATAGAAGTGAGATGCTCGTACCCGGAATCGGAAGAAAGAAACAGCAGTGTGTTGTGTTTTTGGTTAGATCTGCGATTTATGGCTTCTCCTCACTCCTTCAGCACTCTCACTGTTCCTCTTCTTCACCTCCAATGCCAATCCTTCATATCTTTTTTTACTCTCTCCAAATTCTTTATTTTTATTTATGTTATTTTTCGTATAATCTATAACTATATATAAAATATATAAATGGATTCTCTCTGCTCCACATCTCATAATTCTAACTTTATACTTTATAATTTAATTATTTATTAAATCTTTAAAAATTAACTGTTACTTTTACAAGTTTTTATAAAATTATTTACTTATCTTCTTCTTCTTTCTTACTATTCATCAACAGTTATTTTTTTATATTTTCTTCATACATCTTACTTTATTTTTTATAAATATACTTTTATTTTTGTTTATTAACTTAATAACATACAATATCATTAATTACTAATATAATTTAAAAAATATGTACACATGCACGATAACACATGTATTTACGCTAATAACAAATAAGACTGATGACAGTTGATATTAAATTTAGGATAAAGTAATATTAATCTTATTTAAGTTAAAAAAAAAATAGAAAATAAATACACTTACTTTCATCTACGATTCTAAATAACCTCACAAATACCTATTTATCATTATTTACCCTTTCAATAAATAATATTGACACTTTTTATTATTTTTAAATAAATATTTATATTTTCGTATTTTAATTAGTGACGCTCATATTTTTTTATGTTTTCAATAAGATGATCATTTCTTGTTGTTTACTTTACTTATAAGAAACTGTTTAGTATTTGTATTTCATAATTTTTGTTTTTAAAATTTTCAATTCTTCATTTAAATTTTAGTCAATATAATATTTTTAAATAAAATTAAATATATTTTTTCCTTATATATTTGTGAAATTTAAAATTAATCTTCCCATTAAATTTTAATAAATTTAATTTTTATACATATGTGAAAATTTCGTATTTTTAACCGGATAACTTTATTTATCATTTCTAATGCATTTCAAATATCAAATAAATTTAAAAATTTAAGTTAAAAATATTAAATGTAAAAAAAAATTAAAATTAAGATTAAATTAGATTAAAATTTAAAAGATATAATAATTTCAATATATAAAGGAGATTCCCTCTTTTGTGTCCACATCTCATAATTCCAACTTTATCCTTTATAATTTAATTATTTATTAAATCTTTAAAAATTAACGGTTACTTTTACAAGTTTTTATAAAACTATTTACTTATCTCCTTCTTCTTTTTTCTCATACTATTCATCAACAGTTATTTTTTTATATTTTCTCCATACATCTTACTTTATTTTTTATAAATATACTTTTATTTTTGTTTATTAACTTAATAACATTACAATATCATTAATTATTAATATAATTCATAAAATGCGTACACACATGCGCGATAACACCTGTATTTACACGCTAGTAACAAATAACAAGACTGATGACGGTTGATATTAAATTTAGGGTAAAGTAATATTAATCTTATTTAAGTTAAAAAAATAGAAGAAAAATACACTTACTTTCATCTACGATTCTAAATAACCTCACAAATACCTATTTATCATTATTTACCCTTTCAATAAATAATATTGACACTTTTTATTATTTTTAAATAAATATTTATATTTTCGTATTTTAATTAGTGACGCTCATATTTTTTTATGTTTTCAATAAGATGATCATTTCTTGTTGTTTACTTTACTTATAAGAAACTGTTTAGTATTTGTATTTCATAATTTTTGTTTTTAAAATTTTCAATTCTTCATTTAAATTTTAGTCAATATAATATTTTTAAATAAAATTAAATATATTTTTTCCTTATATATTTGTGAAATTTAAAATTAATCTTCCCATTAAATTTTAATAAATTTAATTTTTATACATATGTGAAAATTTCGTATTTTTAACCGGATAACTTTATTTATCATTTCTAATACATTTCAAATATCAAATAAATTTAAAAATTTAAGTTAAAAATATTAAATGTAAAAAAATTTAAAATTAAGATTAAATTAGATTAAAATTTAAAAGATATAATAATTTCGATTTTCACCTAAGAGTTAAAAGGAAAAAATATACTTAACTTTAAATGAATGTCATTTGGTTAAAAACATAAAACATAATAATTTCATTAATTAAAATATAAAACAAAATATCTAAATGTATCATTATATAACAAAAATAATCATTTCATATTTTAAATGGATAATTTAAATTTAATAAAGTAAAAACTATTTATTTAATAAAATGAATAATTAAATAAATTCTCTTTTAAAATAACTTCTTCTTAGAAATCCTACATAATGTTTTAATATTATTTTTATTTATTTATTTATAATGATATACAAAGGGATTCTTGTTATAAATTAATGATTGTCCATTGATTTGATACATTTACTCATTTACTCATATGATTCTTTACTCTTTATGGTAAATATTTGTATTAACTAAGTTGATTTCTTTCCTTTATGGATTACATATTGTATCTATAAATATGATTCTTCCTATCAATAATAAGACACAGATGAGTTGTTCCCTATTCTCTCATTCTTTATTCTCTCTTGTTTCTTCTTTTCTTTATTATTTGTTCGTCATTCTCTATGTTATTCACTTTATTTCATAACAAGTTATCAGCACGATGCTTCAACCAATTGAGGACTAGTGGAAGCTTTTTCTCTATAACGATAGTGTTCTGCGTGTCTCAATCCAGGCTCTTTCTAATCCTTTCTCAAATTATAATTTTAACTTATATTCTTCCTCTTGCGACAAGAATTGTTTAACTTTATCAAATTTTATCTCCGTCTTATTATTTTTATTTTTATTATGACGGTGATTATTATTATTATTATTATTATTATTATTATTATTATTATTTTATGTGCTAGTTCTAAACACACGAAATGTTGCAAAAATTGGATTTGTGACCCTTGATATTACAAGGAAGAATTCCTTATATTGGATTTTA
>Ga0214545_1000397_pt1 | contig 67313 bp, 41 predicted proteins | sample CNSS4metaG_FD_160064 | JGI IMG/M metagenome (GOLD analysis project Ga0214545, IMG submission 160064) | Root nodule microbial communities from cowpea collected in UCLA plant growth center, Los Angeles, California, USA - CNSS4 | ecosystem: Host-associated > Plants > Roots > Nodule | place: USA...
TCTCTCGATATAAATATATATATATATATATATATATATATATATATATATATATATATATATATATATATATATATATATATATACTTGCTTTGTAGTTTAATGATAGTTAGCTAAATTCTTGTTTAGTTTCTCTTATCATGTTTATTTAATCCACAGTCTTGTTGTTTGATTCTATTATGTTGGTGGGCAATGACTTTGATTTTTAGGCACGTTATTACACCGGCCTTACCTATTATAATTAGGGGTGGGCAAAAAATCTATTTTTCTTGATCCAGTCCACTTTTGCTCCAATCCAATCCATTTATAATCCATTTTATTACAAATCCAATCCATTTAAAATCCATTTAATGGATCTAGATTTCAATCTAAACTACATTTTATATATTTTATAAATTGGATATCCATTTTATAAATCAAGATTTTTAAATATGGATAATCCAAATAATCCAATCCAAATTTTTAATTTAAATTTTTAGTTGGATTAGACTAAAGGTTGAGATGGACTAGGCTAAATTCAAACTCGGACGGGCCTTGCTCAACAATCTATACGGATCTGGCAGGCCCAACGACCATAAGAGGTTGGGCGGGCCTAAAGATACGAACGGGCTAGGCGGGCCTGACAAACCGAACGAATCGATCGGACCCAACGATCCAAAAAATTTGAGTGAGCCCGATGACCCGAACGGGCCAGGCAGGTTCGAAGATCCGAACGGGCCAGACAGGTTCAAAAATTCGAACAGGCCTAGTGGGCTCGAAGAACCGAACGGGTCAGGCGGGCCTGAAGACCCGAACGGGTAAGGTAGGCCCGATGACCCGAATGAGTCAGACGAGCTCGAAGAATCGAACGGGTAAGGCGAGCTCGAAGACCCGAACGGGTCAGGCGGACCCGAAGACCCGAACAGGTCAAGCGGACCTAAAGACTCGAACGGGTCAGGCGAACCTAAAGACCCGAACGGGCCAGGCAGGCCCAATGACCAAAACAGGTCAGGCAGGCCCAAAGACCCGAACGGGTCAGGCAAGCCGAAAGACCTGAACTGGCAAAACGTGCCCGATGACCCGAACGGGCCAAGAGGGCCCCATAACCGAACAGGATAGGCGGGTTCCATGACCTGAATAGGCTCGGCAAGCCCGATGACCTGAACGGGCCCGACAACCCGGTGGGGCCCGACGATCCGAATGAACCTGACGACTCGGACGACCAGACGGGCATGACGACCCAAACATGCTTGACGATCCGGACGACCCAGACGGGCCATACGACCATGACAGGCCCGACGACCCGGATGGGCCTGACAACCTACACGGGCCATACGACCCAAATGGGCACGACGACACAAACGAGCCCAACGACCCAGACGGGCTCGACGTCCCGGATGGTCCCCACAACCCAGGCCCGTTCGTGTCGACGAGTCTGTCCGGGTCATAAGGCTTGTGTAGGTTGTCGGGCCCATCCAGGTCTTTGGTTTTTGGCCTTGTGGGCTTCTTTGATGGGACTTTTTTTTCAGTGTGGGCTTTTTTAGCCCTTGCCCACATGGGCCAGGGCCAAGCCTTGTGGGCTGGGCCAAATTGACACCTCTATGGGTCGGCCTGACGACTCAGACGGGTCGTGCCTGACGACTTGTACGAACTAAGTCATGTTGGCCTTAATGACACAAGTTTTAAAAAATTCAATTTAAATTTCTTTTATAAAAAATGGATTCTGGATTTTGAACTTGATCCAAATATTTGGATTGGATTTAAATATTGATCCAAATATTTGGATCTGGATTTTAAAAAAATCCAAACTACTTTTGCTAAAAAAATGGATTTGGGTCGAAAATCTAATCTAATTATTTGGATCTAAAATGGATGTGGATTGGATCATTAAAAATCCAATCCATGCCCACCCCTAATTATAATTCTGTCAGACAAATATCTCCTGTTTGTAAACTTTTTCAAGAAACATGATATCACATTTTTTTTCCATTAAAAAATTAATCTCAAAGGAGATCTTTGTATGATATGAAACTAGATGTGATACCTGCATATGCTTTGTGAAACCCTGTTGGAGGATTGTACTTTGCTGTACTTTTGTTACCTTGGCTTATTCACAATAGCATATCTCTGCAAATTATGACTGTAGAAATTAGGAGTGCATGGGTTCTTATCGAAGGTACTCATTTTTTGGCATGCATAGAAAATTTATTATCTGGTGAAATGTCAAGAAAATAGAATGTTAGCATTTGTTCATAACTGTATAAGTTGGTATTATGAAAGTCAAGCTCGTCTCTAAGCTGGAAGAAAGGGAGCCCAATAAGCAATATTCATTTGGGTTTAACTAGAGTTAATTCGCATATTTAATTTCAACAATTATAAATTATAAATTTAATTCAATTTTGCTGAAAGCTACTGCTTTTAGAAAAAAGATACATAAATGATTTTTATGTTACAACCCTAATATCCCTTCACACAAGACCTTGCAGCCCTGAAGGACAACGCACAGGCTCGCTTACCTACCTTGCCATAAAATCTAACTTTTTATTGAAAGGATTGTGCTAAAATCATTGTGCCAAAAATCTAAGCCTTTAGGTAAAATAGGAGATTTCTTTTTTCCATCTCTAACAATAAGCTATCAGAAGAATAATGTGAATCATGTCGTGGAGCATTTTCAAGTCAATTAGATGCACATAGAGACACATATCAGTGTTTCATTTATACTAATTTATATTTTATAATAATGCGTAGATGTTATGCTATTTTATCTATCCATACAGTTACAAATAGTTTAAGCTGTGTTATTCTGAAGTTAACGGATTATTCATTATCAAAAGGTTCCTCTCACCTTGGGAGTAAGGATAGCATCCCTCAAAGGGACATTGCGTTTACAGATAAAACCACCTCCCTCTGATCAAATGTGGTTTGGTTTCACATTTATGCCTGATATAGACTTCTGCTTGGAATCATCTGTTGGAGAACACAAGATAACGAATTCACACATAGCTTTGTTTATGATCAATCGGCTCAAGGTATGATAGTCCTCTACTCATTTAGTTATTACAGGATATTGATGAACAAATTATTAGTTTAAATCCGCCACCTACACCTTTAGACCAATGTCTCAAATATCTCAGTTAGTATGATCTCTTTTCATGTTTTCACTGTTGTAATGTATTGTAGTTCTGGACTGAAACCCTCTTTTGCCTATCCTTTTAAAAGGTATTACAACATTTTTCACTTGCAAACTTAATTTATGTTCTCTCCTGCAGGCAGCCATCCGGGATACTTTAGTGCTCCCAAATTCTGAAAGTATATGCATTTCATGGATGCTTGCTGAAAAGGATGATTGGGTTCCCAGGAGTGTTGCTCCGTTCATATGGATCCACCACGAATCGGGAAACGAGGCTTCAGCCTCAGTTGAAACCCATAATCAACCTTCTGGTGGATTGAAAGCTAACGCAGGGACCTTAATTGATGGTCCAGATCTCAGGCCACATAAACCACCAAAGTGTACCAAATCTAATCAGGAACCAGCTAGGAAATCAGATTCTTTGGCGTTTCCACCTTTTTCCTCTTCTGCATTAACATTAAGGAGCAGCAAAAGTTCGGAAGAACTGACAAGACCCTTTTTAGAGTATTGCAAACCACAAGAAACAAGAGATTTACAAGAACTTGGAACTACTTCATTGCAGATCGACAATACACACGAAGCTGATGAATTGGTGAAAATGGGGGATACTTCTGTTTGTGCATCACCTCTCAGAAACGCGGTGATGGACAAACAGGATAGTTCACTTGAACGGGATGATTCAAGGCCAAGAAAAATTGGGAGAAGGGAAAGAATTCTTGATTTGAAAAAAAGGATGAGTGAGAAATTTGAAGAAAAGAAGCGCAACATTGTTGAGAAGATGCGAGGACCATGAGAAATATGGACCAAGTAAATGTCAGAATGCTTACATATTTGTTACTGATTTTTTACCATGTCAGAGATTAGTGCCATTCATAATAAGAATGTGGGATATTAGGTATTGTTTCATTGATGAGTTGTATATTTTTAGGGGTTAGAAGATCAAATGGAACTAGATATACACATCACAGAGAATACTCTTATTGCATTCCACGGGAGTTCCACAACACTGACGTAATCCACTTGTAAATTTGCAATGGCCACAGGGTAAGATAGAATACACATTTAATTGTTGTGTACGAATTAATGTTGTTACAGAAAATAAGATATACATTTATAGTTCTCATTTGAGGAATATTTCCTGTCATTATTTTGCATACTTGAATTTCTATTAATGCCTTTCTTAACTAGCCATTTGCAAGCATTTTGGAACTATGAAGTGGATTGTAGAACGTAGTTGAGATTATTCCACACATCTTTGTCTTTAAATTTGCTCTTCGTAGTTGCTATTAACACGTTTAAACTTGCATGAATGAAGGCAATAGTTTTTACTTGGAATAATAAAGAAGATCAACAAAAGAAGTTATGCAATATGCAAAAAAGATAGATGATGGTTGTTGTGACTAAATCAAGTAATCTTCCTCCAACTTGTAAGAATGATGTATTAATCCGGTGCAGTAACGGAATGTAGTGTCTGGCAGAAAAGACAGTAAAGGCATGGTGTTTTCAATTTACATTTTTCATCCTATGGTGAAGTTGAACTACACGTGAAGTAGAACGTAACAGAATCATGAGTAAAAACTTAGTCATTTGCTGATATTATTTCTACTGTATAGCTAGCTACCTTATTGAAGAACAAAGTTTAGATCTTCTAGTGTTTTATAAGCCAAGATGTGATCAATTTCCAGCTGCTAAAGCATCATGGCTACCACTGACCTCAACTTGGCTCCAGCCACATTCTTTTACTAATCCTTTACCATCTATCAAATTTCTCATCATATGCGCCTCCTTCCACTTGCCTAAAGAGGTATACAAGTTAGACATTAAAACATAACTTCCGGAGCTTCCAGGACTAGTTTCCAATAACTTAACAGTTGCAAGCTCTCCCAACTCAACGTTGCCATGAATCCTACAAGCACTAAGCAATGAACCCCAAGCTTGAGCTTGGACTGCCAGTGGCATTCCCTGAATTGCATCTAAAGCTAAATTAAGTTGGCCAACTCGACCGAGAAGATCTATCAAACAGGTACAATGTTCTACTGTAGGAGCTATTCTAAAGTCCTGTTGCATACTTTTGAAGTACTTCAATCCATCTTCAACCAATCCGGAATGGCTACAGGCCAACAAAACACTAGTGTAGACAATGGCATCTGGAATTATCCCTTCTTCAGTAGTCATTTTGTGAAAGAGGGTGATAGCCTCATTCCCCATCCCATGGATTGCATAACTATTTATCATGGAAGTCCAAACGGTTAAATCTTTATCCGTCACCTTTTCAAACACTTCTCTTGCTTTCTTGATGTTCCCACATTTGGAGTACATATGTATGAGAGACGTTTGGACTTGTTGGTCTGATTCCAACCCGCTTATAAAAACATACTCTTCAATCTCTTGTCCCGTGCTCAGTGATCCCAAATCAGCACAAGCTGATAAAACAGTCGCAAGTGTTGCCCCATTTGGTCTAATATCTGTCTTCACCATCCTTCTAAACAGATCCAGTGCTTCCGATGGATGCCCTGAATGGGCATATCCTGCAATCATTGATGTCCACGATAACATGCTCTTTTCAATGATCAGATCAAATATCCTTCTAGCAAAGGTAAGGTTACCACATTTTGCATACAGAGTAATAATCAAATTTTCAACGGAATCCACTTCATCACACCCGCATTTAAGTACAAGAGAGTGAACAGATGAAGCTAACAAAAGCTCTCCTACTTGTATGCAACCAGAAATCAGATTTAGAAACACAACAAAGTCTATGCCAACACTTTGCCGTTGCATTTTGTTAAATAAACCAAATGCTTCCGCAGCACGCCCAATTTTCACATAACCCCCTATCATAGTTGTCCAAGAAATTATTGACTTCTCATCCATCAAGTCAAAAACTTTCCTTGCTTCGTCCATTGCGCAAAACTGGGCATACATAGCCATTAGTGAGTTGGCGAGAGAGACCTCCGTGTGCACAATCCCAAGTTTAATCAAGCAACCGTGTATCGACACACCCTGCAAACGAAACTTGAAAGTATCCAAGTTTGAATAACCCGACAAAATTGAAACAAACGTTGAAGCAGTTGGCTCAAAACCAAGAACCCACATTTCTTTCAAGAGGCTGAATGCCTGGTCCATTGAAGACACGCGAGTGTAAGCCGAAACCATGGCATTCCACGAGACAACACTCCTCTGCGGCATTTCATCAAACACGAGGCGTGCAGATTCAACACGGGAGCATTTGGAGTACATATCAACAAGACCAGTTTGGACAAAGGCGTCTGCTTGAAACCCAAGTTTGAGGACATGCCCATGAAGCACAATGCCATGTTGAATGGAAGCGAGGTTAGCACATGCCTTGAGGAGCAAAGGGTAGGTGAGGTTGTTGCCATGGACACCAGAGTGTGCCATGGAAGAGTATATGTTTAAAGTTTGTGTGAAGAAGCCATTATTGGTGGAGTCTCGAATCATCAAGTTCCATAGGTAAAGTGGTCTTCGGAAGCTGGCAAGGGATGAAGAAAGCAATGACATTTACTTCTTCTCAGTTTGAAGGCATCTTTGTTTCTTTTCTTTGTTGTTTCCAGAGAAGTTAGCATGATGCCATTATCACCCCTCCAATTCTTTGTTTCTTGTTTCTTTCTGTTTTTTATTACCATGTTGTGGAATTCAACGTTAGTTCAAAATTTGTTCCGATTAGGAATGCAAGCGGAAGAAACCGGTTTATTATCCCAAAACAAAAAAAAAATAATGTTATTAAATATTTAATATTAAAAAATAAATTTTATTTATTCAATATTAAATATTTAAAATTAAACTATAATTATATAAAATTTAAACTAGAGTATCAAATAATAATAGATAAAAGTGAAAGATTTATAAAACATGTCTCATAATTATATATAAATAAAATTTCCTTACAACAAAAAAAAAAATGTATTAATTTTATAAATATTAATTAAACAAAGATGATGAAATCATAAAATATTTTTAAGGAAATATAAAAAACAAATATTTAAATTTAAAAACATTTCACAGTATCTTTCTTTAACTTACCTAAATATAAAAACATGAAGACACAACTATAATACCAAGAAAATTTCTTTAAATAAACAAGTAAAAGTGATATTTTGAGTTACTCGGAGGAATACTTATGTTATGAGCGTAATCTCTTGCAAAGTTTGGAAATCGAAAAGAATTTTATTTCTTCAAAAAAGTAAGTTCTCTTTTCTTTCTTTATTTTTTTTTTGTCAGAAAAGATCTTTATCATCTAAAATAGTTTCTGAACAAAAACAAACGTTAAGTGCAAAATATTTTAAAAATACAATTCAATGGTCTTAAACTTTGTTTAACTTTTACTAACTAATGTGTATAAACATAATTAATGAGTTAATTATATTTTTAGTCATTTTGAACGTAAAATTAGAATTAGAATTTGTTTATATTTGAAACTTTGATATATTTTTTCTCAAAATTTTAAAATTAATGGGTATAATATTTTTAATTAATTGACAAACATTTTTCTTTACTTTTATGTTGAATTGTGTTTAAGGAATTTGAGCTGCCAAACGGTGAAAAACACCAATCTAAAATATTATTTATTACGTAAAAAAAATTCAACAGTTAAATTAAAAAGATTACATTTATTTTTGTATATAAAGTTTAAAGATCAAACTGTATAAAATTTAAACTATAAATGAATTTCAAATTAAACGCTTAAATCATCATTTACTTAGAAATTATCTCTGATTTTTCCCAAAGGCATCATGCAAAATTGATTTTGCAATATTGGCTTAGACTCATAAGATTTCTTTGCACCAGAATAATTATGCTATATAGTTACTGTACTCAAAGACAAAATAATCAGATGAGCTCAAACATACATAAAATTTTGCCATATTTAGTCTTTAACCAAGACTATAATTTGAACATTGTAGTATAACAAATCTTTTTTACACAAACAGTACAATTTTTAAAAACACACGTCAATGGTGTCGACAAGTTTTTTCCAGTTACAATTACTCATGGCCATAATAAGGTTAACCATGATTGGATGAGAAAAAAATCAGAATAATTTAAATATATCTTCCTTCTCCAAATTTTTGTATATATTTTAAGAACAAAGTTGTAACAGGAACTTCAAATTTTAAAACTTTAGATGAAATGATAGATATTATTTCAACGTGAGCTTGCAAAAAAATATATAACTTGATCTCAATCATAATGTATAATTTAATATTGAAGTCTTGGAGAGATAACAAATAATATGTATTTTTTTTTTTTTTGTATTTTCTACTGATAAATTAATATCCTGTTCATTTCCTTTTCCTTCTGTGGAACACCCAATCATTGTCGGTGCATTTATTTCTCTTGATTTCTGTTTTTACCGTATTTTCTGACTCATGAAGTCAACAACTTATTTAGGAGTCAGGACATACATGTTACAAGCATGAGAATCTAATTCAGCAGATATTTCTTCGGAGACAGATGATTGTGTTGAATGCTGCAAGATTCAAAACAAATAGTAAAATGAATCAAACTATTTTAACTATTTTTAGATGATTTGCTTTGTAAAGAACACAATGAATCAAACTATATAACTCACCTTCCATAAATCTCTTGCATCAACTACAGTTCCTGGTTTCAGGCCAATATCTGACCATGATGCAGTAACTTTTGCTTTGGATGAACTTCTATTCCATAATATCACTGCTAACTTGTTATTACTCAGAGGACCAGCCCAAACCTGCAACACTTGCTTTCACTTAAGAAGTTCTACCAAGTAATTTCACATACAAGAAAAATTAAAATTACTGAAAGAATAATTTGTGTAACTTTCGTAGAATATGTCACTAAAATTTCTGTGACCCCGAAATTAGTAATCTGAAACGAATTTTGTCACTACATTTGGTCACAAACGGAGACACTGGTGGTTTTGATTTTATGTACATATCTATTAGCAGCTACTTTGTTTTTATCTGTTAGAAAAACAAACAAAAAAACTAGGTTGGTGGCAGCATCGAATTATTTGAAAATATTGAATAGGGTGAAGTAAGCATGCCTCATTGATGAACCACGTTATGAGTTATAAGTAATCATGGTTTGAAATGCTTCTATTTGAAGAGAAGTATCAATGTAAATGGGCTTGTATTTGGAGACAAGATTATTGAAAAATCTAAGTATAAGTCTCAGTCTTACATTGAGCAGAGAGATAAAAAAATTGAGCACTTTATAGAAAAGAAAACACATAAACTTATTATTTTAAGGTTTTGAATTGAATCTAATATCAATTTCTTACACGGATTGAGTTCATGTCTTATTATTATTGTGTTTCACGAGTGAATCCTCCTTTGAAAAACTCATTATAAATTACCAGGTTAAATATGTTTTTAGTAGCTTCACTTTCAGTGAAAATTAGAAGTAGTCTCTCTTCGAAATTTTGACTTAATTTACTTCCTCAACCTTAGAAAATGGTGAATTTAGTCATTTTAACCAAATTTTGTTAAGTTTATTTTACGTTTCAAACGCATTTAATGATAATATTTGAGTTGTTTATACCATTTGACACATTTTCGCTTTAGTTGAGAAATGCGTTTGAAATATCAAATAAATTTAATAAAATTTGCTTAAAAGGAATAAATTCATGCATTTCTAAAGATAGGGAAACTAAATTGGTCCAAAGTTTTAAAGAGTGATTCATTTCAGTTTTTACTGAAAGCTGATGAACCAAAAACATATTTAACCCTGAATTAAGATATCAATTTTATCATCAGTTTTAAAGGAAAAGAAACACACTGCACAGGCGAAAGAAAATGAAGTTACCTCCAAATCATTATTACTTTTCACCTTCTTTCCTTGAACTCCAAGCTTGTCTGCAACACCCTAGGATGATTAGTTACAAAAGCATTCCCTTTTTTAAGAAAGGATAAGAATGTTAATTTAGTATTTCCATACCTTGGTTTACTGCAATAACTTCTTCGTTGCTTAGCAAATCTTTTGTGGTGGCATCCAGTGTTCTAATGTCACAACCAATCAATAAAGGAGCCTATATGTACAAAAGAAATGCACTCAATATGCAAAACTACATTATTATATGCAAAAACATAAATCTGATAATTTCCTTGTTTCATGTTACCTTAGCCAGTGCCCATATGCTGAAATGAGCACGATATTCTTCTGTTGTCATGCCTCCATTTCCAATTTCTAGCATGTCAGGGTCTGTAGACAGAACAATGATCATAGTAAATGAAAAGTGTACATATTCATAATTACTAAGCAATCTAAGATTGATTACTATGTACAAAACTAGTGTGAGGTGAAGATTATTACCATTCCATCCTCCTGGTCCAGCATAAGAAGCCCATTTGTCATTCAGATCTGCACGAGATATCATACTGTGGAGGGAGAAAATATATCAGATTTTGATGTGGGAAATGAAAGAAAATAATTCCTTGAAAGTGATGAATGTGATGCAGACAGATATAACTCAATTATCATGGCCTTTTCAATTGGGATGAATGTGATGCAGACATGGACCAGGTTTTAAATTGAGTACTAGATAATGAAACTCCTCAAATTAGATTCATGTTACATTGACATTGAAGATAAATAGATTTGTATAATATGATATCATGCATGCTTACCTATCCCACTTATCTTCAATGTCTCCTGTTGTTCTCCAACTATTTCCCACACTTTTGGCCCAAGTTGCTGGATCTTCTGATCCCCTATGTTTGAGAAACCAATTAATACTTGTGAGTTCTTTGGCTTAGATGAGTAACAGAGTAGAAGAAAAGCCTACACTTTCTTCTAGCAATGTAAACTTCTCAAATGAAGAGTCAAGTTCATCAGAATAATGTTTGTGAAACGTGATCACCAATTTTCTCACCATTCACACAAAGAGAAGAAAATTGGCCTTCCAGTGTCTGACAAAGCTTTACTCATTGGAGGGTACCTGTGTTACAAAATGTATCAATCCCTGAATTCTAGAGGTGTGTTGATTGTTTATGTGTATTGAAGGTCACAAATACCTTTCTTTGGGGCTTATGTTGTTATTCTCACAATTATCATATTTCAAGTAGTCAATCCCCTAAAGTAACATTGAGAGTAGTTCTTAGTAAAATTCAATAGGATAGAGGTTTATGTAAATGCAAAATGACTTTGAAATGAATTGGATGTTACCCAGGAAGCAAATGTTTTTGCATCTTGCTCTTCATGTCCTAGTGATCCAGGCATAGTTTTGCTGCATGTTTGGTTTCTGCAGAGAATTTGTGAGAGATTGAAAAAGGTTGAATAATCATAGAGATGCAAAATTAAGAGTTTAGTTTGTGTTATACCCTGCATCAGAATAGATCCCCAACTTTAAACCTTTTTTATGAACATAATCAGCAAGAGCCTTCATTCCTGAAGGAAATGTTGAGGCTTTTGGAACCAAATTTCCCTGCCACCAATTTGCTTTAGCCAAAATATCATATAAAATGGATATCATACTGTGATATGCAAGTCTAACTTTAATTCTAACTCAATTTTACAAACTCATTTGACCTTATATCGAATTGACGAAGGATCTCCAACACTGAATTAAATATCTATTAGTGATTCGATAAGTTGCTGATAACAGATGAAATAAAAAATCCAACAAACAATAAACTTCACAAATATAGACTTTAAGGTGACTTTGACACTATATTGAGAATTAAAATTTAAATTTACCTCAACTTTATCGAACTGACTCATAATACACTATTTTAATCTTATTATTGACCATGATCTTCAACAAAACACCGAACACCAAGTACCAAAAATTTAAATTCATCATGAACCAACAACAGTCAGTAATTTGAGGCACCTGTGTTCAAATTCAAACTTTGCAATCATCATGAGCAGATTATTAATTAGGAAAACGAATCAAAGTGTCTAATGCAACTTTCTAATTAAAATTATTCAAACTAAATAATATAATACCTGTAAATCTCGATTAAGTTCTCCCCAACAATCATCTAAACATTTGAAAAAGAGTTGCCCATTATTTTCTATTATGAACAGATGAGCCATAATTTTGTACTACTATTAATGGCAATAATAATTTTTCTAATACAAAATGAATTACCTATATTAATATATTGGTAACCGAGAGCAGCAAGGCCAGTTGACACCATAGCATCAGCTGCAAAAATTACAACATATATTAACAAGAATATGTCTAGTATTCTAAATAAAGGTCTAGTAAATTCAAAATTCATGTAGAAATAGTTAAGTACCTGTTTCTCGAATTAAGTCTTCGTTAATGTTGCAGGAAAAGTGGTTCCAGCTATTCCATCTGAATTTTATCATCAGTAATTTGTCACTGTACATTTACTTTCATATATTTGCAAAATTTCATCACTAATGAAATCATAGAAACTCCTTTACCATTTCCTTTCAGTTATATTTTTTATTCATAAATGTATAAAATGTAATCACAATCTAAAATGTTGAATTTCCATGATAAATTCCCATTTCTTGCTGGCTTTATACAGGCTGGGTTTCATAAAAAATAAATAATCTATCAACTAAACATTGTAGAAGTGATTTGGACAAAAATTTTGTCTAAAGTTCAAAATAAGATCATTTAGAAAATCATTAACTTTTTATTGGCCTACCCTAACCATAATAAAAAGTGGTTGGAGGGTCAATTGAAAACTTATGAGTTGAAAGCTCAATCAAAGTAAGAGGGAAGATAGTGGATTAGAACCAAATAATTCTTAGATGGGGACCCTAAAGAAACTTGTGACATATATTTCTATAACATCATGAGTCAATCCTAATTTATATATGTTAATGATTATATACTATATAACTTCTTGGTTGATGATTGTGAAAGCGATTAATAAAGATGAAACAAGAACCTAGGATTTTTTTATTTACAAAAATTAGTATAGGTTAAGAAATTGGTAAAACAAAGAAATACAATAGTAACTCTTCTTCTTAACATTTTGTCCTGTTTGAATCAATAAAGTCACTAAACGTCCTTTTCATTTTGCCAAGTGCCAACTGGTTGGTGAAGCTAAACAACTAATGAAAATTCCACAAACCCCAAACAAGAATCATAATTGAAGGTTAACCAATTACAAGACAAATCATGGCACCACCATGAACATCCCTTGGAGCACTCGCATCATCTTCTTCAACTCATGATTATGCAAGCTGGATGTGGTGGCAGAACTTGACGGTGCGACCATAAATTATTCATTGATATGAATGAAGAATCAGATCATGATAAGACAGAATACTATTTTTATAACTTTTTATTGAAATCTGTGTTTTGAACTTCATACATGGCAGAAAAAATTGTCTCATTTTAAAGACCCTTTAGATATCAGAAGTATTCTCTTCAATTACAATGAATACATAGGAAGAAAAGTAATTCCAATAAGATAAATTTAGATTAATAAAGTAAACTCTGATTTTGATTGAAAATGATATTAAACAAGTTTATAGCTATAAAGTTAAATTTAATTAGTCTTATCCTACAATGATTAGTTAAGTTGAGACATGATGTGAATCAATGTTAGACTTGCAGACACATGTGAAATAGTATTTCAATTATTTGAGCATGTTGGTTAGATGCAAAAGGTAAAGGAGACAGGGTTCACAAAGAAGGAAGAAAACCAGAAAAAGTTTGGTGAGGAAAGTGAAGAAAAAGAAGCTTACCCCATAGGGGGTGTTTGGCCAAGTCCATTCTCAACCAGGTTTCTTCTATGTTGCTCTCTAGACATCATCATCTTCACATTCATCAACCCTCCTTCTCTTGTTCTATTCATCAAACATCTGGCAGATGAAAATCTTGCACCACTCAACAACACAAGGAAGCACAAGGCAAGTTTTCCCATCATGGATAACGTCAATCTCCAACTTGAAGATGAGTATTGAAGTGCCATGTTGTAAAGTATGCACTATATGAACATATAAATGTGTAAAGTTTTTATCTTTATCATATGGGGTGGTATTGAATGTGCCAAAAGCTATTGAAAGGGATTTGAAAGGAAGAAGAAGGAAACGAAACTTGATAAGGTGTAGGAGCTAAGCTACCATGAGTATGGTTCGGTTTATTGAGCAATCTTAGAAGAATAACTTGCAATTTAAAGAGCAATAAGTAGTGGAAGTGATGGTTGGTTCAATGGACCAACTTTGTCTACTTTTCAAAAATAATATTAGCATATTGGAAATATTGATTAATTATTAAAAACAATTTTTTAATAAAATTTAAACTTCAATTATTCATGAGCAATGTAAGTTTTTTGTTTAATGAATTATATCCTAATAAATGGAAGAAAAAAATAAGTGTTTTTAAAATATTGATAAATTAGTCATTTTTTCAAATTACTCTTTAGTTCAAACATGCGGAACACTTAAAAAATTATTTATTTTGCAAACTTTAAAAAAATATATTTATAGATCAAGAACAAACTTTAAAAAATTATTTATTTTGCAAAAATAAAAAACTTATCCAATTCATTTTTAATAAACCTTAATTGAACCGGCCCACTTAACCACTAATCTCAATTTGCTTTGCTGTATTTTTATATGTATTCTCAAAATAGATGAAAACAAGAAATCATATCACTTCGAATTAATTCATTTAAAAGCAAGTTGGTGACAAAATCTGAAAATTCACAAAAAATAATTATCATCGAAGCTTTGTACATTTATACTGTGTCTTACTCTTTACTTTTATATAAAAAAGGATATATCTTTTAACTATTTGGTTACTTTTGTAATATAAGTCATTTTACCTTTTATTAAATTAAATAATTTTATTATGTGGTGAAATACATAATTATACTATCTCTATATTATTATTATTATTATAATAATAATAATAATAATATCATAATAACTTCAACTTACAAATAATCACTTTTTTATATAAATATATTTATTTTTTATATTTTTAAATTTTATTATTTTAGTACAGAAACTCATATTTTTAAGCTACTATAACAATAATTTTAGTGTCGATAAATCCCTGGACCTTTTCATGTCTTGTATGATACAAACGACAGCGAAGTGTTAATTTTGTATATAAAGAATCAAGAAAAATACTAACTTTACAATTGTTGAAGATTTGTATAAACAAAAAATAAATTTTCTTTTGTAAGGTTTGATTAAACTCAACTATAAATATTAACAACGTGTGTTATTTTGGATTGATGCCCTTGACCTCATGCTTTAATTTGATTTTTCTTTTTAAATTTACTATTCAAGTTAAAATTTTATTTGTTAATTTATGGGTTCCATGGTTTATTTATGATTATACTTTGTTTCCTTTAACTTTACATTGAACATATTTTTCCATCATCCTAAGAAACAAATTTTCTTTTATTATATTCTTCATATATTTAATCCCTTCTAAAATTTAGGTTAAAGAGTAAGATATATGATAAAAATTTAATTCAACAAAAGAAATACGATAGGTAAGCTTTTTTTTTTAATTAAATTAGCAAAGCAACAATGAGTTTTTTTCAATTTAGCTCAAGACAATAATAAATAAACTGACAAAAATGGTTAATTTTACTAAGGTGAAAGAATTAAACTTAACTTGTATAACTATTAAAATATTTTTTTGATAATGAAAATACAAAAGTTAAACTTAACTTTTACAACTATTAAAATATTTCTTTCGATGACGAAAATACAAAAAATAAACTTAGTATTTATATAGATTTTATTATGTTTTCCTAAAAATATAATTTGATAAAAGTAATAAATTCATTTTAAAAAAGAAAAACAATACATTAATATTAACACACCAACCAAAAAATACGAAGTATTCAAACTTTTTATATAAATAAAAAAAAATCGATATAGGAAGTTACATTTTAAATGTCATTTTCTATAGAGATATCATACATAATTACTAGAGTTTTAGATCCTTCACCCAAAAACACTTTTAAATAATAATTTATTTTAGTGATTAAAAATAATTAATTATTATAGTGACCAAATTATATATCAACTTATAAATTAATAATGATCTATAACTAAAATAATTTTTATTATGAAATAAAAATTATAATTAATTTATAAATTGGTAATTAACAAAATTTATATTATGAATTGATATTCAAATTGGTCACTAATATCAACTAAAAGGTTTTAACTATTAAAGAAATTGGTCAACTCTAATTAAAAAATTAGTTTCTAAATATATTTTTTAACATTATTTAAAATTTTTCTTATAGTATTTTAAACTGTTAGTTTTATTTATTTTCTTCTGTGGATAGATGATATTCATTTATACAATTTCTAAAGAGACATGCTATAAAACATTAAATATACAAATGTTTGATAAATTCATATATAAAGAAAAAAAATAGAGTACGCAATACTAACAAAATATATGTGTGTAGAAAAGTTCACAGGTTATCATAGATATTTATTAAAAACATATAAAACATCATATGTTGAATTATCGATATATATGTTTACATATTTTCAAAATAATATACATATTTGAAAAGATATTATTTATTTTAGTTTAACAAGTGAGATGTCTATTTTAGATATTTTAGATGTTTATAATATAAATTTATTAGAGAGTAAAATTTTTTAAAAACAGTAAATTACACTACAAGAAAATAATGTATTATTGGTAGAAATAACTCATCAATAATAATAAAATTTGTTGGTAGTTTGTCTGATAAATGTTACTGATGATCAATAAATTCTTTAGTAATTACTGACAATCTCAAATTCATCAATAATTATCGATGAATTTTGATCGCTGATAAAATCCGCAATATTGTCTTCTTTTTCTCCTTTCATTTTTCTTTTTTTCCCTCTTCTTCTTCCTCCTTTCCTTTCCTCTCCTCCTCCTCCTACTCCATCGTCACTATCGCCTAGTCCGTCGTTATCACCTCCTCTTCCTCCTTCTCTTTTTCTTCTTCTACCTCGTCGAAGTTCAACTGTCATCATCATTGTACCTCCTTTTCCTCTTCTCTTTCTCCTCATTATTTTTCTATTATTATTATCTCCCATCTTTTCTTAATATACAAAAAAATGTCATCAAACTTGATGAAAAATTTAATGTTCATTTTATCAATGAATATATCCATTGTTAATAGGAATCACAAATTATTGACAAAATTTATCAACATAATTAACCATAGAATACAATATCGACGAAATTTATTGACAAATCTTATCAATGAACTTTACAGACAAATTTATTATCGATGAAAATATTTGCTAATAATTTAAATCATAAAGAGTTAAATATGTTTTTGGTTCCTTAAGTTTTAGTGAAAATTAAAATTAGTCCATCTTCTAAATTGTGACCTAATTTAGTACCTTCATTCTAGAAATGAGTGAATTTAGTCATTTTAACCAAATATTGTTAAGTTTATTTGATGTTCCAAACATGTTTCATGATAGCATTTGAAACATTTACACCGTTTGACACTTTTTCACTTCAATATTAGTTGAAATGTTAGTTGAGAAACACATTCAAAACGTTCAATAAACTTACCAAAATTGGCTAACAAGACTAAATTCACACATTTTAAAAGGTTGAAAGTCTAAATTGGATCAAAGTTTTGAAGATTAACTAATTTAAATTTTCACTAAAATTTAAAGGACCAAAAACACATTTAATCCAATTATAAAATTTCTCAACAAATTTGGATTTATTGACAAATTTATTTTCAACATAAAATAAAGATAAAACAATAAAATTTTAGCAATGGGGGAACGAGAATAATTTAAGGTTAGGCATAGCACAATAATTACATTTTCATTAGCCAATCTAAAAGTGATAGAGAATCTATAATCACGAAATATATAAAATTATTTACTAAAATAAAGTTTTAACGAACACAATAAATTAAAAAATCTTTTTACATTCATTTCCACCAATCTTGTCCAAGACATAATTTTATATATATATATATATATATATATATATATATATATATATATATATATATATATATATAAAATTAGAAATTATGTGAATTGGTGGAAAACAAAAGCCTTAAATTGTTGTTGTTGGGCCACAAATTCTCACGCTCAATTAATAAATGACATTTACTTCCTGCACCCAATCTATTTTTTCCTACACCCATATTTTTTGAAAATAACCATTTTACACTTTTAAAAATGACTTTTCAGAACAGGACTTCTGGAATTTTTGAAATAATATTTTTAGAACCAAATTTTAAGAATAGAATTTTTGGAATGATATTTTTGAAACGAAAATTTCAAAATAAAATTTTCAAAATGTATGAAATATATTTTGGAACACGTTTTTTGGAATATATTTCAAGAAAAAACTTTCCGAAATGCATATTATAACCTTTCAAAATGAATTTTCCAGAATCTCCAACATGAAATATATTTCGGAAAAAGCTTTTCAAAATACAAGAAATATTTTTCAAAAACAACAAATGTGTGGTTTTCTCTTTGCATGCCCTAACATTTTGGTCACCTCTATTTATATCCGAATAAGCTTTCCAAAAGTATAGTTTTAACATTATCAAAAGTTCATTCTAAATTTAATTGGAGGTACACACAATTTATAGGATATGAAAAGAAAACCCTAAACTTGGCCTTCATTTGAGTTCCGAATCATACCTCAACGTAGTTTAATTTCTTGCCAACTTTTTATAATGAATTATAAAATATAAAACTTCATAGATATTACAAACATTGTATGACTGTGTTGGAAAGGTGAAGTTTAGGTCCTTTGTTAGTTTTAAACTTTGTCGTTGACTCTCTAGGGTTACAAAATGTTAGCTCTTTTTAATATCGTACAATATGCATTTTTCTGGATTCATAGAGAAAAATCAGATATAAGCAAAAGATAGTAATTTTATTACAATTAAATATTTTTGTAAATTTCCAGAGGCAGAAATTCTGAGAATTTCCTGAATTGATTGATAAGAAAAGAAGAAAGTTGCAATCTTTGTTCATGAAAGTTTAGATAGGAAAAGATGCCTAATCCTAAAAAAAATGAGAATCAAAAGAATCAAGAGATGATCTCACAAAAAAAATATCTATAAAAGGTTTTTTCTTCAAAGAATCAAGATTAATTAATCGGTTAAAATTAAATAAATGGATTAGTAATAACACTTAACATGTACAACAACTTTAAACAGAATATAAGAAAAAAAGGGTAGCTTTTAGAAAATTCCTTCCGGGAAAAGGTAGTGTACACCGACATTAATCTAGTCCAATGAAAGTAAGAAATATCCTAAATAATCACTTCATACACCTGGCTATCAATTCATCATCAAATTGATTTCCCACCCTTTTGTGAGATTCGCATGATCTTTTGGATTTTGGGTATTTTGTTCGATGTTTCCTATGTAATTCTTTGTATTCCAAATTTAATCTTGACTTTTCTATTCTGAGCTAATTGACGCACTACCCTTTTTTTTTTTCTTCATTTTTTTGGTCAGCTTTTTGTGCCTATGGTGGTGAGCTTTAACCCTTCATGTCTCACCCTCTTTCACAATCCTCACCACACTGCATATTTCTCTAAACAAGCGAGAGTTAGGTGCAGTTATGGGAAACACATGAAAAGGGGTGGCCTTGGAAGGCCTCCGATAGTGCCTTCAGTTTTGGGGAACAGTAACAGTGAAGGGGTGAGTGTGTTTGTGGTGTCTGACTTGCACACTGACTATGCTGAGAATTTGAAGTGGGTAGAGTGCTTATCTAATGTGAAGCGCAGGAAAGATGTGCTTCTTGTGGCCGGTGATGTGGCTGAGACATATTCCACGTTTGTTGTGACAATGTCTCTTTTGAAAGAGAGGTTTGAACATGTCTTCTATGTTCCCGGAAACCATGATCTTTGGTGCCGCCGTGATGGACAGAATTATGTAAGGTCGTTGTGCTTTGATTTCGAGGTTCAAGTTTGTGCATTATGTGTGATGTTTGATTTACACTCGTATTTGTTACAGATGAAAATTATTCTATGCCTCTATCTGACTAACTACTGAGATTTTTGGGATGAATACTGGTTTTAATTGTCAGGCAAGGATGGTTGGTTCTTGATGCTATTTATGACATTATTTACTTTGAATGTGCGATCTTTTTTCTCATGGTTCATGACTATGCTTATAATTTGAGACACCATGGAGATATGTTACTTGCTTCTGGAGAAAACTGTGCCATAATTCTTAAGGGACTAGTTTGTTTGCCAATGCCATCTTAATTAGCTATGCAACTATTATTTGAAAGTAGATGCTTTTACTTTGACTTTGTTAAATATTATGTATTATGAATTGTAGCTTCTTTGTTAAATTTGCTTTTGGCCATGCTTTAGTCTAAACAATGAGCTGTTATCCTTATACTTGATCGATGAATGAACCATAACATTCCTGCGGTCTAAATATCTGAATATGAGTTCTAGATTAGTGACTTTTGTTTTTCTACTCTGTGTCGGTCGATTGTAGTTTCCCTTTGAGCTTTCCACACCAAAATCTAAACAAATAATGGGAAAGATTTGTTACTTTGTTTTGGAATGTCATTCTATTTATTCCATGAACATTATTTCAGGGGTTGTTTATACGTGTTGAATCCTTCTTTTTGTAATAGTTTTAGTATGATGAAGTTCATACTATTTTTTTTCCAGGTTGATTCTCTCGAAAAGCTGAATAAATTGCTTGATGCATGTAAGAGAATTGGAGTGGAGACAAACCCAATGGTTATAGATGAAATAGGAATCATTCCTTTGTTCTCTTGGTACCATGAGGTGATTACTTATATAGTGACATTTTTTTAGCTCCTCAATCTTATATACCATGTGCCGGACTGGATCCAAAGTGTTCCTCACTGACAATTTATTTAAATGCCGAACCTGTTTCGCTGACAGAGCTTTGACAAAGAGAAGGACATAACAGGCTTTCGCATCCCGTCTTTGGAGATGGTGACTATTCTCCTTAACTCCTAGTAAGCCATTTGAAAAAATTTTGTTGATGGTCTGATCATGCGCTTGATTTCCTACAGTGCTTGATTGAGAAGGACTATCTGCATAATTGATATGAGGCCAATTTCTGTCTTGTGTGATAAACATGAATGTGATTTTGACTATATGGATATGGTTTTACTAGTGAACAAAATATAATATAATCACGATCCCTGAAATTGTTCCCTGGTGTTGAAATACCATGCTTGTGATGGTTTTGTAATTATTGTGTAAATATGTTGGAAAATTTCTTTCTCATCACCTGTCTCAATTCTTGGATTGTTGTTTATATATTTGTTGGACAATTTCACTTAAGCCAATCGGTTGAGCTGAAATATATCAGTCATGTTAAAGTCATCAAATTAAGAAGATTAGCTAGTTGGTAGAATCTAAGTCAATGCACTATTCACTCTTTTGGTAAGATGGAGCACAAAATCAGAGGATCGCACCTGGAAGATATCTCTCAACAGTTTTGTGAGAGCTTAATTACGCTAGATTGATGATATATATCCAAGATAATGTAGGTTGGTTATTCTAATGCAAGCTTCATGCAAAGTTGTTAGAGATGTAAAATCAATCTTAAACCTTCACCTAAAAGATCTAGCTTTTGAGAGTTGGTCCTTGACTTGTTATCATTGCTTCTATAATTAAGTGGTCAGTAGTTTGATTCTTGCCGCTACCCTTCTTTAAAAACAAGACTTGCATTTCAGAATATGTTAAAATTGACCGTGCTTTGTTTTCATTTAGTACTTTTTTTAGATGTTGTTATTCACAGTGGGGAGTAATAAGTTGTAAAAAATGATAGATAGTGCTGTTGTTTTTTTTTTTTTTTGGTATTAGGGATGCTAACAATTTGGCTTTAATGAAATGAATGGAACTAACTGTGTTAAAAGTGTCACCCTAATACACGGCTTAGTTCCCGACATATATAACTAGGAAAATTATTTTTTACAGTTCCTTGTGCCTGCTTTGGGGCAAGGTTAGGTGCTCAGATTATGGTAGGAACATTCTTCTTGAATAGCATTTTTGTATTCAAGTATGTCTATTGCTATGGTTTTGTTCTAACTTTCAAGTAATTCTCAATATGATAGATATTGATGGCAATCTGTACCCTTTTTTTAGGCATGTAAAGACTTCTATGCGTGCAAGTGGCCAGAGGGCCTTTCAAGTGGAGATATGTCCCTCGCTTTACATTTTGATGCCATGAATGATAAACAAACGGAACTGATAAAGGACGTTCAGATGACTTGTGATCACATCATTACCTTTTCCCACTTTGTTCCCAGGTGGTTAAATCTATCATTTAAATTTCAGCTTTATTGATCTGGTTTACTCATTTGTTTCTATGCATGTATGATGTGCTGTTTGAACTGACATTGTCTGACAATTAATCATGTTCTGAAAATGATGCAGTGGTCCTTTACTCCTTTACTGTTCTTTCCTAATTATCTTGTGGCACTGTGGTGGTTAATTGACAACCTGAAAAACTTTAATTAATCCCCTTTTGTAGTTTTTTTTTTCAATATAGAACTTAGGTTTTCCGGAGAAATTGATTAGTGTTCATAGATTTATCACACATGATCTGATTAAACGATACTGCTTATTGTGTTGAACAATTTAAATGATTGATTGACTTGGAAATTTTGTAGCAGTTACTTAGTCCATGGTGTTATTTGATCTTTTTCTTGACTGCAGCTAACTATTATATGCTTTACATAATTCCTCATAAACACCAACATGAGTGATATTAGTTTAACATACCCGTCTCTTGGTGGATGAGGAGCAGCTTCTTAAACAATAACACTTTTGTGATTGTGTTACTTCAAAAGCTGAGTATATTGATTTATTGTGGTAATGGTTGCACGTTTCACAGGCAGGAACTTTGTCCAGAGAAGAGGATGTTATTCTATCCCAAGCTTCCAAAGATAATTGGTTCAGACTCTCTTGAAGATAGAATAAGATCCATACATGGGGCTGAGGGAAGGAAGCATGCGTCTTCTTGTCATGTGTTCGGTCATACTCACTTCTGCTGGGATGCTGTTCTTGATGGTATCAGGTGTGTTTTGTGTTAGTAGTAGTATTTTGTCTTTAAATTACCATCTGTCCTTTATTTTTTTGTGGTTTAGAAACGAAATCAAAGTAGAACAAGAGGAAGAACCAAAAATGTGTTTTAGCCTAATATTTTTTACTTATAAGTATTGATTGAAGTGGAGATGAGTAAACTTGCTGTGTTGCTAAATGGTTTTGACACAATTACAGGTATGTTCAGGCACCCTTAGCTTATCCAAGGGAAAGGAAGAGAAGAATGAATGGAGGTGAAAATTGGCTACCGTTTTGCCTTTATGCTGAAAACAAATTTGCTGATAGACTCAACCCTTGCTTTTGGTCTGATTATTACTCTGCAAACCCCAGGACACCTCATAATACTGAACTTGCCCCTTGGGTTGCCAGATTTTATAAGCAAACAGAAAGCATAGATGTATAGTTTTCACTACTGACTTTAGTAAGCTGGATATATCTGTGGATTAGATATCTCTTTTGTATTGTTTTTATTGGATTAAATCAATAAACAAGTCCTTTGCTAGGTGAAAGTTGCTCTAACACAAGCCAAAATCTTGAATGGTTCCACTGTTATCTTTTGCAATCCTTTTATTAGTATTATTAGTTACTTTTAGAATAATAGTAATCTACGTGCAAGACTGATATAATCTGATGCAGCATCCCTACATACATAGCATAAGGTTTCGCACATTTTATTCAATGTGTACAAGACAAAATACAACAGCTACACACTCAACTAGGTTTTGGAAGTTGTGACCCCAAAACAAGAAAATAAACATGCACATGCAGAAGCCTAGAACCACTCAAGTAGAAGGTTGGCTGAAAAAACACAGGAAAACACAAGCATACTATTATATTTAGATGACCAAAAGCAAAACACAGTTTTGATGCATAAATGCAACAACTGGTAGAAGCAACTAGTAATCTTCAGAAGCCAAGGGTTGGTGGTGGTGTGGGGGTGGTTCAATTGGGATCACAGCATATTCATACACCAGTGCAGCCAGTGCAGCCCCAATCAATGGACCCACCCAGAAGATCCAGTGCTGGTGCCATCTCCAGCCCACTAGGGAAGGTCCAAAAGCCAGAGCAGGGTTCATGCAGGCTCCATCAAATGGCCCACCAACAAGGATGTTTGCCCCAACAATGAGCCCAATTGCCAAGGGTGCTATATTGCTAACAGCACCCCTTTTGGGATCTATTGCAGTAGCATATACAGTATACATCAGCCCAAATGTCATCACAATCTCAAGTATAAACATGTGTCCCACTCCAACACCTGGTGCCACGTGGAACCCTGATGGCCTCTACAACAAGCAACCACAGACATATCAGTTTCAGTTAAAAATCCAATTTTTATCATGTCACTCTTAAAATAAAAATCTGCAGTAACATCGCTCTATACATCATCCTTGATGTATACAAGTTATTTTGTAAGAGAAAATAGTGTACCATGTTATTAGTGACAAGCCTGAGCACAAGAGCAGCCACTATAGAACCAAGAAGTTGAGCAACCCAGTAGTATACTGCACGAACAACAGAGATTCTCCCCCCAATGAGAGCACCGAATGTCACAGCTGGGTTGACATGGCCACCTGATACATGCATGCTAGCAGATACAGCAGCAAATAGAGCAAATGCATGGGCAAGTGCAAGTGCTAACAGTTCACCGGCTGAGAAAGCTGAATCCTGGTAAATCTTAACTGCAACAAAGAGAAGTCACACAAATCACCTCCACAACCACACAATAAAAAACCAGCATATAAATTGTGTGTATGTGTGTTCTTATCATTCATGTATTAGGTAATCCAAGGTTAAGTAGCACCTTTAACTAAGCTGAAAAGGTTTCAGCTAAGGAAGATTGGATTATGTCATGTAAACATACAATAAACCATTCAAAAGCAGTGTATGCCAAGTATGAACCAAGATTTGGAATATGTACAAACCCAAAGCAAGGCCAGAGCCTTCTCCAGCAAAGACAAAGATGAAAGTGGAGGCAAATTCAGCCAAAGTGGCCCTCATGGAGTCAGGATGAGTGGCCTCATCAGCCCTTCCAAAAGCATATCTGCGGGTTGCCATCAGAAAGTTAAGTTCACTCTTGCAGAACTCCTTAGGACTACCAACTAAGGTTGTCACACACCTAGCCTTTCAAGATCAAAGATCCTTGGCCAGCTGAGACTATATTATTCGTTTTTCAGAAAAGGGTTTTCTCTTTGCAGAATGGAGATTTGGAGGGTGAGTATGGTGGAGCCGAAAAGAGTGCCCTTCTTGCATGTATGAAAAAGGTGGAGTGATTGTGCTTATAAGGGGAAACTCAGAGTAGAACTTAGTCGAGAGACACCTAGGTATGTGAAATGCTACATGGTTTACACGTAGGTTTATTTGTATGTGTTGGCCGCTTCTTACAATTTGAGTCATTCTTTATTTGCTACACATATCTACATCAATGTGATGCAGGGTTACGTCAATCCCATTTTCTGAACAGGACAAAAACCAAAGTGCAGCCACCAGCTAAGCCTTGCGGTTGCGGTTTCAGAGGTTTGGCTGACTCGTGTTTTGAAGTGTGTGATTTTTTTATTTTTATTTTTCACAAAATCCTACCTACATAAGGAAATATCATATCAACTTCATTAACCTCATTGGAGATAAAATTAATTTTTAATACATGAGTATAAATTTTATCTTATAAGTTGATTTTGTTAGATTGAGATTTATGTTTAAAAGTTTCATTTTTAGTATAATATCAAAATTATGGATATTTGACTTTATCCTAATGCGAGATTTTGTTGTTTGTTGTATTTATTATTCCATTCATTATCGAGTTGTTATTGTACCAACTACTAATGTTTAATTTCTTATACAAGATGTATATATCTCAACGAAGGTGTGTTTAAAGTTATCTTGTACGGTTCCCTACTTAAATGTTATCACATAATATTTTGTAACAAGAGATCATGATAACGATATCTCCATAAAAGATTTATTCTATTTAGTAAGGTATCAAAGTCATAGGTTTGAATTTATCTTAATATTTGTTGGGTTTATTATTCTACCCGCTATTAAGCTAAATCACTCATTAATATCTAGTCTAATCCTCCGTAAGATATGTATATACCTCAACATGAGGAGGTTGTGTTTAAAGTTATCTTGTCCTATTTTCCTACTTAAATGTCATCATATAATATTTCGTTACAAAGAGATCATAATGACACCATCTCCTTCAAGGATTTATTTTATTTAATGAAAATTATTTTTAAATTTAATTAAAATTATATAATTACAAATTATAAAAATAAAATAAGATATAAAATTAAAAGTTATGAATTATAATTTAATAATTTTGTAATTCATAATTTAAATGGTATAATTTCATAGTTTTATATTTTCATGATTTCGTAATTTCATAATTTTACAAATTTATAATCTTATAATTTTATAATTTATAATTCGTATTATATAGTTATATATTTTATCATTTTATCGTTTTTTATTTTAATTTTTTATAATTATAATTTAATTTAAAAATAATTTTTATTAATTATTTAAATTTTGAAAATTTTGTAACAAAATATTATATAACAATAAAATGACAGCGTCCTCTACAACTTAATTTTAAAATTTTAAATTTTGAAGAACTTAATAATTATAAAAATTTAATAGAAACTTAATTAAAAATTCTTATATTCACTTAAGACTAAACACATAATTAAATCTAAAATTAAAAACATCGACAATTTTTTCTTTTAAGTTAAAACTGTACAATTTTGGAAATAGTATGTAATTCCTTGGGAGTTATGTCCTGTATTCTCCTCCATTTCGGTTGCATCCTACTCAGTTTGTCAAAAGCAGAGCTTACATGCAAATTATTTATGTGTAAGAAGTGGACGTAACTGTGCTTGTAGCAGGTACGTACCCATGTGAAGAAGCTAGATTAGCCCAAAATATTTGGCCCAGTTCAAGTTCCTCCTTAACACTGACAAGTTCTCCACACAAAAAAACTTGTATAGTTTAATCTACAGAAATAATAGACAGAGATAAATAAAGAAATAAAAATTGTCATTCTGTCTTCGAACTCAAATGCTTCATTATGATCGTGATCATTCTCTCAAATGAATCTATCTAATAGAGAGAATGACACAAAAAATATTACATCCAAAAAGTGATACAAAGTGATTTTGAATAAGTGATATTTTATGTCCTAAAACAGTGAATGAAAATTACTTTCCTTCTTTCCATCTAGCTAAAAGAATGTGTCTTTTTACAAAGTTTTTCTTCTGTCTTCTAAAGTAAAATCATAAAAAAATCAAATGAGATAATAATTTTTCAATATTGAGAGATCTTATCTCTCTGGAAAAAATGTTCTCTCACATATTCTTAAGCAATGTGTGTATCAAATGAATTGAGTGTTCAGATTAATACAAAGACATTCTTGAGATGCACTTTGTGCAGTGAACTTAAACTTTAGTCATTCTCCTTTTTCATTTTCTCTATCTCTTCTATTCTCACCAACACTACACTCATTTTAGGCCTCTTCTCTGGTGTCATATCAGTACACTCTAGAGCTAACTCTGTTAGCTTTAACATTGCATCATGCCCTTCTTTTTCTGCAAGTATTTCTAAATCCAATATATCTGTGGACCAATCATTGTTCACCACAGTTCTTACCCAATCTGAAAGATCATTGGTTGTTTCCTCAATTTCACCTATGATATGGCCAGGGATTTTGCCAGTTACAATCTCTAGCACAATGATGCCAAAGCAATAAACATCAGCATAGCGTGTGAGCTTCTTCCCTTGAACAAATTCTGGTGACCTTCTTATGGCTAGTTTTTCTGCATTCTGTTTGGCTGGGAGTAGAGGCAAGAAACCATAGTCTGTGAGCTTGGAATGGTACCCTTTAGTATCTTGATGAATTAGAACATTGGATGATTTGAGGTTGGCATGAGGAACCTTTTGAGAAGGCAAGGAATGATGAAGAAAAAGAAGACCTTTTGCTATGTCTTTGATGATAGAAAGTCTTGTGGTCCAATCAAGTGGCATTCTTCCAACTCCTCTACCCTCTAGCACCAGCAGATTATGAATGTTAGAGTATTAACTTGTAAGTTAGTTCTTTTTGTGTTAAGGAAGGAAAGAATCAAAACTAACCATGTAGCAGTTCAAACAAAGTGCCATCAGAGGTGAATTCATATATGACCAACTTCTGCTCCTCTGAATAATAAAATGAGATTATTTCTGCTATGTTTTCATGCTTCATCTGTCCTAGTAATTGTATCTGCTGGAGAAATTCTTTCTTGCTCAGTTCATTCATGTGGTTAAGTCTCTTCACTGCAACAACAGTTCCAGTTTCAAGTGTTGCTTTGTACGTAATACCTAAGTTCCCTCTTCCCAGAATTTCTGCTGATGCCCTTAATAAATCATCCAAGTCAAAAACTGGCAGTTTCTTGTTAGAAAATTCCAATCTGCCTAATCTCTCAGAAACATCACTGCCCCCAGCATAAGCCACCATCTTCTTTGCCCATGCCCCAAAAACATGGCCTATATTAGAAAATTCAAAACCTTTTATAAGTTCAATTCAACACCTTTAGAAATCCTGAATCAGCATGAGATTGCATTTTACTACAGCAAATTTTTTGAGTTTACACAAATAGCATTGCAATAAGCTGTTAATAAAGTGAATGGTAGAATTGACATGCATAAGATATATATATATATATATATATCTTACCAGCTGAATCGTTTCTTCTTACTTCTTTTCCACTTGTTTGTCTTTTACGAAACAAGAAAGCAATGAGCATGATCAGAGAAAGAAGAATCAGTGCAGCTGCAGCACCAATCACAGCAATACTCCATGCTTGAAACCTGTTATTTGGCTTCATTGCTGGAATTGGAGGCATAGCAAAAGGAGGTGGTGCAGAAAATGGTGCTGGAGATGGTGCAGGAGGTTCAATAGGACATAACTTATCCAATGGCTCTCCACAAAGATCTGAATTATTGCCATAAGAACTCTCTGGGAACCTCAGCAGCACAGAAGTTTCAGGAATAGGCCCTGACAGATGATTATATGACACATTGAAACTTGTCAATGATGGTTGATCAAAGGGTGGAATTTGACCATGTAAGTAATTCTCTTGCAGCTCCAACACTCTTAGACTGGTAAGTTCAACATACTCCACAGGAATTGACCCTGAGAAATGATTGAAGGATAAAAGGGCTTGTTCCAAAAACACCAGATTCTTGAGGCTTGGCAATGATCCAAAAAGTGCATTATTTCGGAAGTCAAGTTGGCTCAAGAGAGTTATGTTCTGAAGAAATGTGGGAGGTAGAAAACCACTGAGGTTAACTCCTTCAAGAACAATTTGAACAACATGCCAATTTGAGCAAGTGATTCCAATCCACCTACTCAGATTGTTTATACAAGGAGGGCCTGTCCAATTCCCATGCAAATTCACAGATGAATTCAAAGAATCCCTTATGAGTATCAAAGCATCTCTTTCTTCTGGAAAGAACTCCTCAATTTCAACGCACAACACCATGTTGGATTTGAATGACACAAACAAGACCACATACAAAAAGCTTATGGTAAAGGCCAAGCTCATGATGGTGGATGAAATCGAACAGAACAACTTGACATGGATTTTTGAACCAAACAGTGGTTATTAGCAGAGTGAAAAATATCATATCCTCTTTTGTCTCCAATGATTTCACAGTTTGACGAAGTTGACAAAGTAAAGTTGTGCTAAGTTGCCGAACATAATGTTGAACAGGAACGATCAGAACAAGGTTTTGCAGTTTCTTTGTGAACATTATTATATTACTTGAGTATATAATATATTAATTATAGTTACATAAGATGACAGCTTTCATAATAGGATCTTTGCATGATGCACTGTTCCACATTTTTATTTGGTAACTGAGTTGTTCATGAATAAGAAATGTTGGTAGTTTCAAATATAGTGACATCGTGGGAAGCAGGGAATGTCAATGATCTTTAGTTTGGAATTTTTCATGGTTGCTTACCCATTTTTTTATTCAGTTTATAAATAAGTTTTTACGTATTAACAGTTTTGGTTATTATAGAACACATTAAATTAATTAAAAGTGAATTATTTCATGGTCTAATTAGGTTGGCTAAGTAACTGTGAAAGGTTATAAATTCATTCGTGTTGGAAGTCATATATATATATATATATATATATATATATATATATATATATGTGTTTTTTTTATATGTCAGTTTTATAGAGTTGAGTTAGGTTTAAAATAAATTCTTAGCGTAGTATCACGATTATAAGTTAAAATCTATTCTAGTAAAATTTTATGTTTTTTGAATTTATTGTTCCACGTACTATTGAACCACCTATTAATATATAACAAACATACAATATATATGTCTCGGTATGAAGAGATGTATAAAAGTCTTATATCAGTAAAAGATAAGATTAATTTATAATATCAATATCTATAAACCCCACCTTAAAATTTACTTCTTAACAATTTATTTTTATTTAATTCCTACTTATTAGAAAAGTAAATTATTTTGTTGTGATTATCTTTTGTTGCATTATGTGACAGATTGGTCTTATAGAAAAAACAAAATTGTGATTATCCTTTGAGAAAAAACAACTAACAAAAAAAAAATGGGTTTCGTGGAAGATAAAGTAAAACACTGATTAGTCGCCGTGGATTCGTGGCTACGCATGTTCATATTTATCAATTAATTTGATTATTCCATAATGAATCATTTTATGGATTGAAACATGTTTATTATTTTTACATTTGTTTTGGTGTACCTACTGTGAATAATGATGGAACATGAATATTTTATAATGAATTTCTTAATCTTAGAGAACCTTTTAGTCTTTGAGATTTGTTGTTTAGATTTGTTTTTTTTTTTCAATGTCAATTCTTGCGTCTTTATCATTTCTAGAAGATAAAGTTCTGGGGCGGCGAGAGGTCCTGTGAGTAAGAGAACATTCCCTTCAAACATTTAAATTTTAAACACAATTATATATTATTCATTGAGATTACTCATTAAATTAGAATAGTTTTATACTAATTCATTCTTCGTACATAGTTTAAGATGAGGGATTCATTAAATTTGTCATTTTCAATTAACAAATATTGCTAAATAACACTCACCTTCATCAAATTTGGTATAAAATAACCGCTTAAAAGAACTAGATAATGTTCTTTAATTTTATTAATCTGATTTACTTTTGTTTTTAAATTGTTATTCTTTGAAACTGAAGGAAGAAAAAGATGATTAGATATGAATCTCAAACAGAATGAGATGTATTTTAGAAATTCTCGTTAAATATGTTAAAATTAGTTAATTTTTTGTTTTATATTTTAAAGGTGGGAGACACAATACAATTATGACATGTCTTTAATACAATCTTTGACTTAAAAAGTATGATAATAGATTTATGAGTTTTTTTTATATAATTTTTATTGTGAGACTTAAATTGATATTTCAATTTATAACAATCTCATTAAGTGTGAGTATCTTATATTAGAATACTTTTCTTTAAGTGGAAAGATTTCAATTACGAGTATTTTAAGAGTAACTTTCTTTTATCGTCGTTATACCATAACGAAACATGTTTGTTTGGAACTTTTGCTAGAAAAACTTTCAATACAAAGAATAATCACTTGTAAAATTCTTTACCTATATTGTACATGTTTGAGTTTGTTATTAAGATAAATTATCAGTTCTAATACCATTGATAGATCTTTCGAGGAGATTCACTAGGGATATTTGACATCAAATGAGACTTACCAAACCATACAAGAAATTGACATCAACCTCGACTCAAAACCTTAAAAGCAACGAGTTTTTGGATCTTTTTCCTTATATGTTGCTCAAAACTAAGATCGTGATTCTTTTTAGCAATGCCGATTATATTTGTAGTTTCAAGTATTATAAGGGGGGTCTAGGTTTAGTCCTCAAGTGAAGTCATATTTGGCCAAAACAATTTTTCTGTTGGTGGCAAAGTTGTGTGGCACAAATATGGCTTTGTTTAGTGCAATCCAATTTGTTTATTTTTTATTCTTTTATTTACAATGAAATTGTGTAAAAGAGGCACAACTTCAATTCAATTAAGATTGAAACTAAAGTCATCCATGAAGATCACAATTTCAATTATTTTTATATCGTAGTAAAGTTGTACTCTATTTACAAAGTTTTGCTACTATACAAAGGTGATTTTAAAAAAAAAAATCATTTGTATTTATTATTTTAGTATTATGTCATTTAAAAATACTGATTGATATTATACATATTTGTTTAATGTCAAAGTTGTGTAGGTAGTGAACGACTTCACTATAACATAGAAACAATTGAAGTACTGATCATTTGCATGATTTCAACTTTAATGACAAAACACTAGTTGAATTGAAGTTGTGCCTCTTTGCACAACCTTACCATAAATGAAAAAAAAAATCATATTAAGGTGCAAAAAGTCAAATTTGGATTACATGACTTTCTAACGAACGCATAAGTCATTTTGGTCAAACATAGGCATATTAATTTGTCCCAGCCAATAGGGCTTGACCTTTGCCCACATGGATCAAGATCCAAAAGGTCCATAAAGCCAAAAAGTTCACATAAAAAAAAGCCCACACGACCAAAATTGCAACATAAGCCCCATGGGTCATGACAAACCCATGGGTCAGTTTGTATGAGTTAGTCTTAGGTCAAGATAGACAAGGTTGGGTTGGGTCTGAGATGACTCAAATTTACCCTTCGACCAAACCAACTTGATCGAACCTTCAGTTCAGGTCAGCTCGACTGGACCTTCTGCACGAGCCGACTTGGCTTGACTCTTGGATCGGACCAACTTATCTCAACCCTCTAACCCTTCGACTTTCCTTTACCCTCCAACCTTAAGTCGACTCATCTTAAACTTTAGTGTGGATTGACTCAGCTCGAGCTTCATCCCATACTGATTCACCTCGACCTTCGACTCGAGTTGACCTTCAGATTGATACCCCAAGTCAAACATGACTTCAATTGGGAGTCAGATACCAACAACCAACTGTGTTTAGGTAACATTACTACTAGCAGCTTAGCATTTCGAGGTGTCAATTTGACCCATGGTCCATGATCAACCCAACCCACTCTTAAATAAACCTCCATTTTATTGACTCACCAAATGAGGGGCCTTAGAAAGCCCCATCGCCCCCAAAGCCCTATCTTTAAAGTCGGTTAGAGTTAAGGTTAAAAAGGGTTTGATCTATTACAAGACTTTAATTAAACCTTAAATACAAGACCTTCAACTTTGATTGAAGGTTGAGATGAGTCAATATGGGTTGAAGGTTGAGCCAAACTAGCCCATACGGAAGGTCGAGTCAAGTTGTACTAGGTTAAGGGTCGAGTCAAGTTAGTTTGAGTTGAATCAACCTATGCTTATAATCGAGCCAATTTAGTCTAGACTGAAGGTTAAGCTGAGTCAGTCCAAATTGAAAGTTGAGATGAGTCGACCCAAATCGAAGGTCGATATGAGTTGACTCGAGATGAAGGGTGGAGAAGAATCAGATCTAACCATAGGGTTGAGACTAGTCAACCCATGTCGAATATCTTGCCAAATTGCCTTGGTAGAAGGGTCAAACTGAGTTTGATCGTGTTAAAAGATAGAGCTAAGTCATATGAGGCCTAACCTAACCCTGTCTAGCTTAACCTGAGTGTGACTCAAACAACTGACCTAAGTCATAAGACTTTTATCTATTTTGACCTTGTGAATTTTTCTTATGTAAACTTTTTAATTCCTAACTATTATGGACTAGATTCGAACCTTGTGAGTTAGAACAAATTAACATGAACACTCATCATTGACATTTCTATTATATTAATTATTTTAAGGATTAAATATGCTTTTAATTTCTAATTTTTGTCATTACCTCCAAATTTGATTCTCAAGGAAATGAATAATTATATTTTTCACAAACCAATTACATTATTATTTTTATATGTTAAAAATGTTTTAAACTAACATTTAAATTATTTATCTTATTTCATCCGTTCCATCTCAAATATTAGTCTGGAATGTAATTTAACAAGCCTAAAACAATTAACACAAAAAGAAAACTATATCAATTTAATTCCACGGGTAACTAAAAATATATTTAAGCTTTATTTTTAAGAAAACCTTCTAAGATGATATTATATAACTAATGTTCGATAACTTTTAACTTTTAACGTGAAACACTTAAAAAAAAGAAAAGATTGAAATAACATTAGACAGACTAAAAAAAACATTTAGCATAATTAGTTGAGTGTAATTAATTTTGCATTGGGCTCACCCGCTAATTTCTGGGACATCGAAAATTCTGCGCGTTTGGATTTTGAATGAAGCAACCTGCAAAACCCTAAACCCTGTTACTCTTTCTTACTCCCTTTCTCTTTCCTTTTGATCACATAGATGAGATGAGGAAGAAGCTTCTGATCGCAACCACAAAAGGCATCTCCTTATGCTCCAATCGCAACATCTCTCCCAAACCCAACCTCTGTAACTTTCTTCCCTCTCATTTTCTTCTCATTTTTCGTCTCTGTCTATGTTCTGGTAACCTTCTTATGTTATTTTTCTCAAATAACAACTTTACGTTTTTTTTTTCTATTTTTTAGAAGTAAGTTTTTTACGGTCTTACAGAAATGAAGCCGAGTTCAGTAATCAACAGTAATAATATTTTCGGCACTGTTATGATTTTAGGCTTGGTGCCTTGTTAAGTTTAATCTGGCTAGAAATGGAATTAGAATGCGGGATCGGGTCAATGGCATTATGACATTTTCGTGTTTTTCTCATGTCTGTTAAGGTTTCTGTTTTTTTTTTCTTTTTTGGCGTCTATGTTCTTTGGAAAAAAAGTTGGGGAGGTTAAATGATAATGATCTTAAAGCAAGAGGAATGGTCTGTAGAGTGTTTTAAGGAAAGAGGAATATTTTGTGATTTTGGTGTAGTTTTTACAAAGAAGACTGTTTTATGACTTTTAGTTCCGCCGCGAAGTTGTCATAACAATAGGGGTAGAATAAAAAATACTCGGTGGAAGTTTTCAAAGGAGATCTCACGGTAAATAATAACCCGCGAAGCTCTATCTTGCCAAATGGCGGTGTATGATCCATGTTGCAGACCTCAGACAGTGAATACGGCTCTATTGTTGTATGTGTGATATTGAGTATGTCTTAGTGCTGGGAGGTTTGAGAAGTTTGCATAAGGTTGTAGGTTCAAATCTCGTTACTGCCATTGTATAACTCTTGATTGTTACTTTTGGGGAAGTGGGAGCACTTTTCTTGATGCTTACTGTAATTTAACTAACTTTTTTGTTCAACGCTTTGGTGTTACTTGACGCATACCAATGTGACTGTTTTTTACCTTTTGGAGTTTCTAGTTGTTAGTATTGATTACTGTTTTCCAATGCCTTTCTTTGGAACTGTGGTTGTAATACATTACCAGTTACTGAGATATTGATTCTGTTGTTGAATAACTTGACAGCAGTATCCTTTGAAGTATGCTATTCTGCCGATCCAATTAAAGTCCAGAGGCATGGATGGTCACATGCTGCTACTGTCTCTTCTGAGGCACCGGATGCCCAGAAAGGCCAAAAAAGGCTTCCAAGACATGAAAGAAGAGCTATGGTGGAGTCTTTTGTGAACAAGTATTTCTTGGTTTCTTTTGAATTTGAAGCTTTATTTGACATTTTATGAGCTTTCCTGCACTATGTTTCATCCTGGCATGTTGGTGTTTCAATTATTCAGGGACGCTCACATCACAGATACCTGACTTTTTTCTGACTATTTTCACATGTAGTTAGAATTAAAATAGTTTGGCATATTGTATTTGGTCTCCCTTTGCCTTTATCTATTTTAGTTTTTTATTTTTATCATCAAAGAAATCAATGCATTAAAAGGTTCAAGCAGTATCAAATCCAATTTTTTTGGATTTAAAATTCAATCCACATAATTGGATATGGATTGGTATTTGTTTGGGTTTTAAAAAAAAATTCTGAAATCAGTGTTCATCCTAGAACATCATTTGGTCAAGAAATTTTATTAGCCTTGGCCAAAAAGTCACCGGCTCTGACTCAACTAGGAAGCCATTGCCTGCGAGACCTCAACCATGATGTCATTGGTTCAGGCTCAGCTGGCATGTTGTCTGTTGGGCTTTGTCTTGGATGTTTTCTCTTTTACTATTTAGTATATGCTAGTGTTTGCAGCAGATTATCTGCAAAATCCAAACCAGTGTTGGAAACCTATTGTTAGGGACCAGAATACATTCATCCAAGTGCAAGGGATTCAGAAGCAAACAACCCTGCTTCATGTTTAAAACAAGGAAAAATCTACGTTTTTATTGTATGTTAACAAGTCATAAGGGGTAATAAAATAGATTACGGGTAGCAGGAATCGAAAAATGATATATTTAATTTTTCATGTGCTCTTGCTTGATCTAAAGGCTTGGTTTTATTGATCAGTCATTCTTTCTTTTTATCTTTTGTCTAAGTCTGACAATAAATTCACATGATTGCATAAATCCTATCTCACATGATTTTATATGTCCTATCTTGTTCATAGTGGAGTAGTCTATATATGTACTTTCCTCACACCTTTGTGCTAGTTTTATTCCTTGAGGTGCAACAAGCGGGTTCTCAGGGACAGGAAAGGAGAATACATATAGACTACATACTTTTATAGTCTTGTGTCCATACTGTTGCAAAAAACTGGATTTTACTAATTTACTTAAAAATAGAGATTTTTTGTGGATTTTCTTAAAAGATCCCTTTATTATCGAAATAATGCAACATTAGAAACACTGTCATTGTTTATGAATTTTGGTTAACTATTCAATGATTGGACTTCTCTTGTTGTTGAACTGTTTGCTATTACTTATTACGGAATAACGCTATCTCTGTAGGTATAGAGCAGAGAATGCTGGGAAATTCCCTACAATATCAGATGCCCAGAAACAAGTTGGTGGCAGTTTTTATGTTGTCCGGGATATCATTCAGGAATTAGAATACAAGTCTAGAACAAATTCTTCAAATATTGTGAATGAGATTTTGGTGGGAAAACAATTTGATGACAGTAAACATCCCACCACCAAGTCTGCCGGTGTTTCATCTGGTAATATTGAGATTGCAAAATACAATGCTATCCAAGATGGTTCTCAATCTGTAGATTTGAATGACAAGGAGACCGTGAACGCTGGATATGAGCATCATGAAGGAAAGAGAGAGACACGTACTTCTTGCGGGGAGAGGAGGTTGTTTGAAGAAGTAGAAATCATGGCTACATCAGTAAGCATTGCATTAACAGCGATTTTTGTTGTTATGAATATATTAAATATAGTAGGTCTACTTTATTAGATTATGAATTTTGTTAAGGGTGTGCAAAATATCCAAATTATGAAAGCCAATCCACAACCAAATCAAACCAAACCAAACCAAATCACTTCAACTCCGTTTTAATAAAATTCCAATTCAATCCATCCATTAACAAGTTAAAAATACATTCTTGAAATATTTTTAAAAAGGTAAGCTCAAGAATTATTTAATTATGAAAAAATTGGTTGGATAATTCATTTAATCAGTATTGATAGAAGGATCCATTGGATTTTGAGAAATAAGGGATGAATAATTAATTATCCATAAAATTAAATGGACGAATTTGATTTTATCAACCCTTTCATATTTTTGCAATAGATAGATTGGATGGATTTACATGTGGATGGACAGGATGCATGATAGATAAATGGATTGCTTTGGTACCCCTAGCTTCATGTCCAACTCCAAATTTTGGATTTTAAAATCAATCCAATTAATTGGATATGGATTAGATATTTGTTTGGATTTTAATAAATCTTAGACTGTACATCCTAAAATATCATTTGGTCCAGAAATCTTTTGATTAGCCTTGGCCATAGAGTCAGTGCTCAATCTTGACTAGGGAGTCATTGTCTTGGTCTTGATCAAAGTCATTTCTAACCCCTTACTAAACTGGCCTCAAATTTGGAAAGCTTCAGATTTAAAGTACTGTCGTACTGCATAACCTTCATCATCTACCTGACAACAAAATATATAATGTGCTTATAAATTGTGCAAAACATCTTAAACTGCATCTCATTCTTTTTCATGAGGTTAGTCAGTAGTTTGACCTTTTTGATCTGGCTCCTTAAATCTTCACTTTTGTTAATTTTATACAGAAAATAAGCAGTTTTCTCGCACTACTCATAATTTGCCTTTTGATGACAGAATAATCATTGCATTGCACCTGAAAGTAATCTTGTGGAAACGTGTTCTAAGGAACCTAACCCATCAAGTCTCCATATGCCAAATGATATCAAGACAGAGGAAGCTGTTCCTACTTCTTCTGATTCTTTTGCACCTGAAAGTCAGCTTCTACAAGAGGAAAGTGAACATTTTTCTCCGTCGTATAGTCAAAATGATGGTACTGGTTATGATAGAGCTCGGGGCCACAAATATGATTCTGTTCACGTAGAAAATCATCGAGAATTGGAGGAAAAATGCATTAAGAAAGCAGATTGTGAGAGAAGGGAGCAACTTGATTTGGAAGACCTGTCTAGAGAACTTCCCCATTCAAGTCTTCAGGTGCCAAATGATGTGAAGTGTAGTGAAGCTGTATCTAGTTCGTCTGATTCTGTTACCCTAGAAAGACACCCTCTAAAAGAAGAAATAAACCAATGTTCTGATCCTTTTATTGAACAATCTGTAAGCAGTTGCAGCGAAGGTATGAGCCATGATTCTAAGTTTGTTGATATGGAAAACCATTCAGCATTCGAGAATGCAGGGTATGAGAGAAAAGACAAAGAGGCTGCCGATGGTTCAAAGCTTGTAATAGAGCAACCTCAAATGTGAGTTTTTTGATATCTTTATAGATATATAGCTAATATAATGTTATTATAATTTGCATTACCACTTAATAATACCAGCACTAGTTAACTACTGAATAACATTGGAATGGTACCTAATTTAGTAAGGTGAGGACAGACGTAGTCGAATTATTAATATTCCATGGGCACTCCTTAGTGTTCATGCAGAAAACATTGACGAAGAAATTTGAAATTAAATAATAATTTAAACAATGATGTAGAGAAGAACCAAAGAACAGGCTTGTAGACAGTTTTAAAATTAATGATATTCATGTACAATAAGCAAATACACAATCTGAAACCCACATCATCCTATTATATACCCAGGAGAATATTCAGAGAATAACATCCCCTAGTCTTGATCAAAGTCTAAAAGTGAAATGGTGCAACAAAGTTTACATGAGAGCATCATTTTATGTTAATGAAATAGATGTCATAAAATTTATGAAATGAAATTTACTAAGGTAAAACAAGCCACTTCTATGCGCAAAATACATCTGTGGTAGATTAAAATTATGCACACACATAAGTTGAAGTACTGGGACCAGATGTGGGTACATCTTCGTTGTTCATAAATATATTATTTTGTTTTCTGAGTTTTGAAACTTAAGTGTATTCTTCCTGAAATAGGCTTTCATGGATTGTGCATGTGCAAAGAACATATGTCTTGTGCAAAAATTTCCTGCCTTTTCTATGGGTTTCCTTATATTATTCTATTTTTTCAATTTTCATGTGTATTTTGTTTGATGCAAATGTGTGTGCGATATTAAAGTTGCTTTCTTTCCAGGGACAGCCCTAATAGCAGGGATAACAATGTTTCAGTCTATTCAGAAAAATCAACTTTGTGGGGAAATGTGAAGTCATTTGCTAATGGCATCTTAAATATCTGGAAAAAATTGTGAAGCTTGATGGAAGTGTATGGTGCAACTTGTAAGAATCTCAATCTTATTGTGCATCTTAGACGGTATGCATAGAATTCATGGGATTCCTAACTCCTTTTGACTAGTCATTACATATGTACCTGCAAATCTTATTCTCCTTTTTTGCTATCCTTAGATATTTCCAGAGGTTTTGCAGCTGAGTTTCGGCTATGATAAAGCTGCCTCCTGTTCGACTTATTTGTAAGATATTTGCGCATGAGTTTGTTGCTCCTCTGCTCCCTTGGCCCCCATCTGTGGCGGGAGGGGATCAGTACTATAGTTCCCAATCTAGGTAGCTTTCCACTGTAAATGTCTCTCAAAGGAAATGCTCGATTTTTTAAATTTCTCCCCTACTCAAATTATGTTTTCATATATGAATTTGAGGGGCAGAATGGAAGGGTGAAAGAAAGCCAAGATCAGTTTACGATGATGAGGCTTTTGTATTTTGGATACATTAGAAGAATAACCAAGTGGTTTTCAAGGACTGCATCCCTCCCCTCCCCCTCCTCCCAGGCACAAGACTAAAAAATTGAAGAAATTATAAGGGTTTTTGAAATTTTGTTTTTATTTCCATCATTAAGTATACTACTGATTACCCTCAATCCAGAATAGGTTTATGTTGTCCAAACTTGCAAAGCATGAGCACCAATTGCTGTGATTAGAAATTGAAACTACGGTAATTTGGAGTTAAATAAAAAGATTGTAGTCTTATCCTTTATATTCCATCTTTGTCCATGTGATTTGCATCTGATTCGAATGTGTAATTTGCATTATCTGAACTTTTTTCGAATATGGCCAGATTCGAATGTGATGTCCAACATTTATGTTAGGACCCTCTACCGTTTGGCAACTTTTTGTTTCCTTTTATAATACAATAATATGTATTTTTCCTTGGTATCTGACAGAGAGACTTTTCATGTTATAAATGACATGTAAAGCTATGCGTTGTTTTAATAGATGATATGATAATACACTGTAATATTATAATATAATTTTTTCCATGCTATCTGGTGAAGCACAATGCGGGTTACATGTAAAACTGGGTATTGTTTGATTGGCTCTCTGCCACCCATATACACAAATGAAACGAAGTGACAGTTCAATAGAGATTAGTTCTGCAACTGTGTTGTATTCATTAATGGAAATGGATATATTTTTTTATGCAAATACTATTTTTCTATGTAATAATACCTTTTGGAGTGGAGCAAGGATAATGTGATATTTCGAGGTCAGGTATATGTTAGAAAGAGATTGTTGCTGCATTGATATATCTGGTTTGGAACATTAACTTACAAAGTCAAATATTAATGCACTCACAGGTACCCAATTTAAATTAAATAAATAATTGTAATGGAGACAATTTAGGGTAGTGATGCATGTGAAAAAAGGTTTCATATGTCTTATCTTGGTGTCACAATGCCGGCTTGCAAGTTGCAGGACTACCATATGGTGGATCTTGATGTCACAATGAAGTTCTGCAATGCAAGTTGTATTGTATTTTGTCTCTAAAGTTAGTATTTGAATATGTATCTGTGATCAATTTCTTTTAAAGTATTGTAAAATATGAATAAGTAATATTTAGGAACTGATATATTTCTACTTTATCATTTTAGACAAGACTTTGTTATTATAGTTTTTTTCTGAACAGCCATAGTAATCAGATGCTGAAACACAGATGAAAAAGAAGAGTCTTCAAAATGACATTTATTTAGTCTAGCAACAAAAAATATTTGGAATTAAGAAACACTGTTTTGTTTTATCATAAGCTGTTATCTTTATTAACATTTTTTTAAATGTTATCATATAGTAGAAATTCATAAGAAAGATCCATCATGTGTAATGTAAGATGTTTTTGTGGCAAACAAAACTGCTGCGTCACTGAATTCATGATGCAGCAGAACATTGTAATATAAAATTTAAGAATGACAGCTCTTGGCTGGTATTGCAAGATAACTATAACTCAAGTAATTTATTTGTATATTCTAACTCTGCAAGATGCTTTTGTGATAAAATTAATGGGGTGGCTTCTGCAAACAAGAAACGCCAATTCTCAACTGCTTTAAGTAAAAGCATCGTTAATTTAATATCTGATTCTAGCATCTTAGATTAGTTCATTAAACAACATTTCATATTAGTTCCCCAAAAACATTGGAATGCTCTTAATGATGATAGTGTGTGAATTGTGGATGTTGGTAACTACACTGATTATAATATAGTCCATTTCTCAAAGCATGTGAGTGATCAAGTAATTTAATCGAGTTGTAGATAAGCATGAATGAGACAATCAAATAACAATCACTTAAAAATGAACTGAATCAACATGAAGACATTGCTAGTTGATTTGGAGGGTTAATAAATTTAATTAAAATTAAAAGTGTGTTAGGAGGACAATGATAGATTAAAGTGGACAAAACTACATTTAGATACTAATGAACTAAAAAGGAATGTGAAAATAAGAGATTAGGCAATCTGTAAATGGTAAGCATGAACACTAACAAATACATTTTTTGACACACCCTTCTCAAAACATATTTATTTCTTGACTAAAACTTATTAAAAATTACAAAATTGAGAAGAGGGATTTAATGAATGATAATTAAGACCCATCAAAGTTTATACTTTTCAATAAATTTTAACTAAAAACAAAAAATTGTTAAAAAAATATTGGAAATTGTTACCTTGCTACATTTTTAAACAATATTTCAATCGGTTCAATGTCATTTCATTGTTGTTACAGATAATTGACCCGCTACTCTAATAATCATATTTACAGAAATAAGGTTAAAATTAATTTAAATATATTTTTCTTTTTCAATATTTAATGATATTTTTTAAAAATAAATTTGTGACAATAATTTAAGATTTTAAAACGATAATATCTCAAATATAATAATTAATTCTTACGATATTATTTAAAAAAATTTGTGGATGAAATAATAATAATTTTTTAACTTAATTTAATAGTCTTACATCAAATTTACAAATTAAAGTTAAAAGTAATTTAAATATATATTTCTCCTTTAATATTTAGAAACATCTTTTAAAACCAAAAGTTACGATAGAAGTTTAAAACGACTATACCTCAAATACGACCCTAATCATATTAAACCTAAATTGGTTGAAATAATAATAATAATTTTTTTTTTTACTTTATTGGAGCACTATATAAATGATTTGAATTGCTGATAATGAAGGTATAAAGTTTATGTATGAGTATTGTTTGGTTTATTTTGTATAGTGTTGAAGCAAGCTACCCTAGTTTGCTGACATAAGTGGCATTGTGTTGCATGGCTGGCTGTTGCTGGCATTTATTTATAATAATTGAGTGCACATCAATCACCCAATAACCATTCAACATTTATAATGCTTAAATAATTTACTGCATTGCTTTAGGGTGCTCATTCCTTGAAAAATGCCTTAAAATTAGGATTCAAACTCTTTACCACTTTGACTGCTCCATTTAGTGGCTCCATAATAACCCATTCATTCTCACCTAAGAAACCCAATCTTTTCTCCTATAAATGGATTAGGTCTTTGTATAAATCACAATGTAAACTAGTTTTTAACTTTAGTAATAATAATAATAATAATCTTAAAAATTATATCTACCCAGATTTATGATTAATAATCACACACAAAAAAAAAAAAATTTTAAAAATTAAATTCTTTAACTATAAAAGGAGGTCTGGTTTTGATGGATTTATATTTTACGTAATATGGATTATGATTATATGATATTAGTCTTACACATATAAAATATTTAACATCACTTTTTTTTTTCAAAACTTTAAAGACAACGATGTTATGAGTTTTTATTCTTATATAATGTTTATCTTTGTCTATTTTATCCAATGTGAAATTTTAACTCACACTTGACTATTTCCGACAGGTTTCTGATGTTCATATTTTCATGTGTTTAGTTTTAATATGTATTTGAAATGTAAGCTTTTTTTTATTATTATGTTTTTGCTGCTTACATATTTATTGCATTTAGTTATGTAGCAAATTACATATTAATTAAATCCATTAAATAATAAGGAGGCAACATAATTGCTAGACATACAAAAATCATATTCTAATATTTTCACTAGATAAGTTTAAACGTTACAAAGCTTAGTTAGATATAAACCAATAAATTAACCTTACGGTACTATGTAGGTCATAAAAAATGTAGTTTGTAATTATTTTGGACTTGGTTAAATTCAAATAAATTAATGGAATTGGAACAAGTGAAAGAACTTTGTCAATTAGAATATTGTTTGCTTATACGTCCTATTGTACTTGTGTTTATATTATAAATCCATCATGGGTCTCAAAAGTAAAAGTTCTGAACAGTATGAAAACATAAATTCGATTTCTATTGTCTTTTATAAGTGGATATTTTCTGTTGTCATATTTTACAACGAATAATATATGATGTTCTTTGATTCATGCAGTCAATGTACTTAATAAAAAAAACAACTCTTTGTTATTGTTGCTGTGTAAAGCTATTATTTTTCATTATAAACACTACAACAATTTATAATTTGGACCACACTAAAATAGACAACGGCTAAATAAATGTAGTCTAAACATATAATAAACAACATTTTTATAAATGATGTATAAATATCATGAGAGTCCATGATTATATAATTGTTGTTTTAAACTATGTAGGCAAAACTAGTAAAAATGTGATCTAAAAACATATGTAAGGTATAAAATCAACATGTAAAATTGTTGTTTATTGTAAGAATTTTAAGCAACGGTTTTAAAAATATTGTCATACTAAAAACCATTGTCTATTACCTATAGCTACACTCATCTATATCACGCCTAAAAAATTGTGGTATAATCTTTAGACCATGGTTTTTATAATTTATATCATAATTTTATGTTGTTATCTAAAGTGATTTTTGTTGTAGTGAAAATTGACTTATTTTAAAAAATTTATATAGCATCACAGGGAAGTTGCAAACCATTTGTTGTTTTGCTTGTGGTTTGAACATTTGAAGTAATTTCTCAGGTAAACTTCTGCTAACAACAATCCTAACATGGTGTACTTACAAGAATCTAACAAACACTTCTTAAGAATGATGTTCTTCTTTCTTGAGCAACAGACAGGTCAAAATGTTGTCAGATTCTTGCAAGTATATACATTCACTGACAGTAGTTGGAACATGTATTCTCATCCAAGCACTCTAGAAAAACCAAAGAAGAAAAAGAAACTGTTGTTATAAAAAAAAAAAAAAACTTATTATGTCTATTCTATAGGACAGGGAAAACACCTATTCAATGTCTGTCACACTATTTATAGCAGCAAGAAATATGATATTCTGATTATAATACTTTCTCAGATGATTTCTTTTCTTTGTTTCACAAAAAGGTATGAGTGTTGCGTCACTGGAATGTGGCAAATTCATTGATGCACTGCTACATAACTGCATAGCGTAAGAAGGGCAAAGTCAAACTCTAGCTAACTTTTCTTGATGACAACCTCTACTACTTGGTCATTATGCTCCTTATTTTGTGCTCATCAATTTCAACATATATGAGTTCATGACACTATTAAATGCACAGCAAAAGCTTTCTTTTGGACCAGTTAACTGACCCTTTTCTTTATATATTCTAATTTGAAAGCATCACAACACAAGACACACCTTCTTCCCTTTCTTCAATGTTTCTATGCTCTAAGGAACACACAGGAAGTTCTTAAATGCTGCATATTACTTCATCAGCAGAGTTATAAGGTGACTGTTCTTTCTGGTAGGGTATGTTAATGTTGTGTTACCACTTGGTATTAAAATTACTGTCTCATCAACCTTTTGCTCAAATTTTCATCATCAATTTTTTGTGGTTCACACACCAGAAAGATTTATAGAATCTATATTTGGTTGTTAAGATGTGAGGTATTTTTGTGAGATTGTGAAAAGTCAGCAAATCTTATATATAGTAAATTTTTTTGGTCTTATGAGGTACCGCGTATGATTATCCTTTAGATTGCATATGGAGACAAAAAATTGGATTCATATTCTCCAAATAATGCTGCCAGATTGTGATCTTGTGTCCACCTTTTTTTATTTAATTTTGGTTGAATGTTTACACGTTAAAACTTGCTTTAATAAAATAGATTCTGGGAATGATTTGTTCATGTAAAATAGGAGAGTGCACTTGGTTGGATTTATATCAAATAAGGGAGATGTATTGTCCAAAAAGTTTAAAATCAATTGAACTCAACCCTTTTATGTTTGTGTACACTTTTTCTTTGTTCAATGTGGAATTTTATAGTTCTCCAACACAACTTTTTTTATTTAGTTTTCGTTGTATCGGTACATGTTCAAACTTGTCTTAATAAAATATATTCCGGGAATGATTTATTCACGTAAAATACTAAGTTAACATGGCCCTACCAGATCTTCGTAAGTTTGGTCAACTATGCGTGTTTGGCCCTCATAAATTCTTCCTTTTCTCTATAAATAGTTGAGATTTGCATTGACAAATGATTACCATGTTTGGCTCAATATGAATATGCAGTTTTCTCTGCCAGGTTGAGGTGTGATTTCTTTTTCTCTGCATCTTATTTCATGGAGAAAATGAGAGAGAATATTTCAGAATCTGGGCTAGTTTTGATCTCAGTGATATTGGTCACAGCCATATTTGCAAAAATAATTCTATTCAAGTTAGAGAAGGAGGATAAAAGAAAATGCAGATTACCACCAGGAAGAAGAGGATGGCCTTTGATTGGAGACAGCATCAATTGGTACAATGCTGTTGCAAGTTCTCATCCTCCTCAGTTTGTTGAAGAAATGGTGAAGAGGTATTTCCTGCCAATTTGCCACCACAACAAAAAGTGCTACATATTCTAGCTTTTGAAATAGTTAAGTTTGGTTGATTTGGAATTTTAAGTTGCTAGTTAGGTAACAATTTTAACTGGTTAGTTTCTGAGTTTTTAAGAGCTGATTAATCCAACCACAGACCCTATGAAAGGACAAGTTTAGAAGCAACTCTTTTGGTACTTTTAGTATTGTTTTCTAATCAAGTTGAATTTTTTATCTTGATAATCAAGGTAATGAAGACCTACATTAAATGTTAACACAGTTCTGTATGAAAAATTCTCTGAAAACTAAGTTGTTCTTAAGGGAATACTTTGCAAAAGCTAAAACTCCATTTGTGAAACCAATCTGATAGATGGAACCTTCATTTGGCGCAGGTATGGAAAGATATTTTCTTGCAGCCTATTTGGCAAATGGGCAGTGGTGTCAGCAGATCCAAGCTTCAACCGCTTTGTAATGCAAAATGAAGGAAGATTATTCATTTCAAGCTACCCAAAATCTTTCAGAGATTTGGTTGGAAAAAATGGTGTGATCACAGTGCAAGGAGAGCAACAAAGGAAGCTACATGGAATTGCCTCCAATATGATGCGTCTGGAGAAGCTTAAGTTCCACTTCATGAATGATATCCAAAAGGTCATGCTCCAAACTTTGGGAAATTTTAGCAACAACCAAGTCATTCTTCTCCAAGATGTTTGTAGGAAAGTAAGTAATTTCAACTGATAATGCATTTGTATATGTGAAGTTACCATTAGTATTTAGTGCATGTGGCTCATTTTCAATTCATATCTGCATGATTTACTTCAGGTGGCTATACATTTAATGGTTAATCAACTCTTGGGGGTTTCAAGTGAGTCTCAAGTCAATGAAATGGCTCAGTTGTTTTCTGATTTTGTTGATGGTTGTTTATCCATTCCTATCAACATCCCTGGCTATGCATACCACACTGCTATGAAGGTACAACAATTAAATTTCTAAAATCATACAGAAAATACAGAGTTATATGATTTTTGAACTATGGCTTAAAGAGGAATATTGTCATTCTCATTGTCAATACCTTCAATGATTGAACTCAAGAACCATCTTAAATGTAGTGAAGAAACTTGGAAAACATTGTTATTCAAATTTATCACTGCAGACCCTTCTTTCCTTTTATGACTGTTATTAGGCCATTATTCTAGTAATGATCTTACATTTATAGAACACAATTCTGAGACTAACATGATTAGATGAGATTATGAAGTGAAATGGTATTGAAGTTTACATTGTTTGGATATCAGGCAAGGGAGAATATCATAAGCAAGATAAACAAGATCATTGAGGAACACAGACAAAAGGGTGCTCCCATGGAAGGCAATGGTGTACTTGGAAGATTGCTAGAGGAAGAAAGCTTGCCAGATGATGCTGTTGCAGACTTCATTATCAATCTTCTCTTTGCAGGAAATGAAACAACAACCAAAACAATGCTCTTTGCAGTCTACTTCCTTACTCAATGTCCTAGAGCCATGAAGCAGTTGCTGGTATATATATGGCACAACTAGTCTTGAAATTTTTTCCTGCATGTTTATTTGATATTTTTACTCATTATCATTAGGTGAGTTCTTGAGTTATATTTAAACTGAAGAAGAATTTGTTCTATAGTTCTTACAAAACTTTCCCTTGAACAGGATGAACATGGTTCACTGAGGAGTGATTCTGGAGATGAATTGCTCACATGGCAGGACTATAAAGCAATGCCATTCACTCAATGTGTAAGTGATTAGCTTTTCACTGTTTAACAAATTTAGATTCCATTTATTTAGAGTATATTTACATTTTTTTGTATATTCAATAATAGAAAATAGTGGGTTTTTTAAGTTTTCATGTTCTTGTCTTCACGAACAGGTCATTGATGAAACACTGAGACTTGGGGGCATTGCAATTTGGTTAATGAGAGAAGCAAAAGAAGATGTTCAATACCAAGGTACAGAATTTTGAGTATGTGTAAATATGATAAGCAAAGTTAGTCTTACAATAGTTTTTCTGCCACATTTTAGATTCAATGATATAATATATATATATATATATATATATATATATATATATATATATATATATATATATATATATATATATATATATATATATATATATATATATATATTCACACTTTATCATTCATCAGTTAAATTTCATTCTGATAAAACAAAAGCAATCAATAATAGTCTGTTAAAACATTGATACAATAGTAGAACTCTTTTACATGGATAGTAACATAACAATTAGATTCTAAACCTTTACTTGCTGATAATTGATTAATAACTTAGCATTGATACATTCTAGTACTATTGCAACCAATTTATCTAACACAAACTTCTCTGGTTTTGAGCAGATTTTGTTATTCCCAAAGGGTGCTTTGTGGTTCCATTTCTTTCAGCCGTCCATTTAGATGAGAAAGTATACAGTGGAGCTCTAGACTTCAATCCTTGGAGATGGATGGAACAAGAAAATGAGGTTAGTTTCTCATACAATTTTGATGCATTCTTGACTTTATTAAGTACTTCATAGTTCTTTAATTTTTATTGCATTTTTTTCTTAATTTTTATGGTGTGAATGCAGGAAAAGAGAAACTGGAGAAGTAGTTCATTCTACGCACCATTTGGAGGAGGTGCCAGATTCTGTCCAGGAGCAGAGCTTGCACGCCTTCAAATTGCTCTTTTTCTTCATTACTTTGTTACTACATACAGGTAACGCTCCTCTCTAGTAAAGATTCCACACCGATCAGAGATAAGACGAATTTACAATGTATAAATAATGTATAAATACGTGTAAACATTATCTTATACGTTAAGTTGATAAGGTTGAATTAGATTTAAAGTTCACTTCTCAAGACTCTTAACTCACCAGACTTATCTTTAGACCTAAAAATTTCACAAATTTCACTTCTTGTCTAAGAATGAGAATCACAATACACCTTCTAACACATCTTTTTACTATTGATAATGATTCTCACTTATAGTTCTATAAATTTAAACTATTGTTAACTACTATTAGAATGTACTAAAAGATCTATCTATTTTACAAATCTGCTGCTAATCATTTGAAAAGTGTTAATAACATGTTTACTAATTTATTTGTTAAGTATTACTACACATGTCTCAGTTTTTTGGTAACTTTCAAACTAGCAGAATCTATGATTTTCAACCACTATATCAACTTTGTAGAATAATAATACAGAATGTGTTGAAAGACATTTAGGTGCCATAATTTTGAGCTTAATCATAAATTAGCAAACTTAACCATAGATGATTGATTGAATGTTTTCATGAACAGATGGACACAGATGAAGGAAGATAGAATGTCCTTCTTTCCCTCTGCTCGTTTGGTGAATGGTTTTGAAATCTGTCTAACAAGAAGACAGAATGAGACAGATTAAAAGATGTCACCAAGTTCACCTCAAAATCAAGCCTAGTTCTTCACTTTTTTCAGTAATTGTTTTCTCTGGCTATTGTTTTTGCTGAGTTCTTTCTCAGTTCTCCAACAACAGTATGTTTCAGAGTTCAAATTCTGCAGTCACTTGCCATGTATAAAATATGAATGTAAAATTATACTTTTTATATTGTAACATGTACATTACTCATAAAAGGTTGTATAGCATACACCAATTCAGTTTATGGCTTTCTATTTATTTTTTTCCTTTTTCCAAAGTCCCATCTTCATTACTTTTTGTGTAATCAAAATAGTGCCTTTATTATTATTATTATTATTTTTTAATGAGTAGATCATTAGTTTAGTATGGATGAAATTAATAAGTATCCAATAAATTTTTGAAATTGAGATCCGTCAGAGGTATCGATCGCTTTCGAGTTAGGATTTCGTTACTTGTTTTTAAAATTGACGTAAAGAATTGTATTTAAACGGTCTTAAACATAGGTTCTGTAGTACTATGTAACGTAATAGAATCCGATAATAAATTATAAACATACAAAATTAAAATTAAATAAATTTATATTTTAGAGACATATTTTACACTTCGTTAATTCGAAGGACTATTATAATAGTATTTAACTTTAGAAATTACGAAATCTCTTTTTAATTTTGGAAACTTAAAAAATAATCCATTTGTTAAATATATCAACAAATATATTTTTATATATAGTATCACACGATTTTTTTAATTAACTATTATTTTCGAGAATGGTTTATAAAAATTTAAATTGTATTAATAAATATAAAAGTTAACAATTAATATTATTAATGTTAATAAAAGTTATTCATAGTACTAAATTTAAGGTTTAATTAGTCGGATGACATTCACTTTTGTTCAAATGTATCAGTTTGCTATCTGTTTTTATAAATATGTCAATCTAGTCCCAACTTTTTAAAAAAAGTGTCTTGATCAAATCCTTTTCAGATAAAAATTACTAAAGTCATTAACTTAATTCATAACTTTTTATTACTAAATTTTAATATAAATATCAATACTTAATTTTGTTAGTCATTTTAAATATCAATACGGGTATTACTATTTTTTTGGTAAAAATAATCTAATTGAAACATTTTATAAAAAGTTGGAACTCAATTAACACCTTTTTAGAAGCGGGTACCAAACTGACACATTTAAATAAAAGTGGATATTATCCCACTAATTAAACCTAAATTTAATTCTTTATTTTATGTCTTAAATACATAACATATTTGTTTATAAAACTACATAATAAAATATAATTCCATTCATCAAATTTATTGGTTTTAATTTGACTTGTTAGGATTAAATTTTTTTATTTTAATTATTTAATAATTTTATAGATTAAGTCAATTCTTTCATCAAATGTTTATATTAACTACGCTAATTTTAGTTAACATACTAAATGATTATTTCTCAAGGTATTCGATATTATATTACGCCTCGCCAAATTAAAGAGATGACATGAAAGAAAAACTAATTCTTCTAATAAAAATGTTTTAAAAGATGAAAATTGAAAATTTTAAAATTTATTGATGAAATAACTATAATTTTATTATGTAAAGTAAACTTATAAACTCTTCATAACTATTTTAAACTTTATTTATTTCTCTTATAGTCAATAAATATGTAATTTATATTTGATATATTTAATAATGGATATACCCTTATCCATCAAATATATATTAAATAGTTCGTTTAAAAACTAAAAGATATAGTATTATCAATAATGTAATATAAAAACATATTTTTTCATTTTAGATATATACTGTACCCAATTTAAGAAAATAAAATATTATTCATTATGTATGTCCAATTAATACATATATTTTGTCAATAAAGACAAATTTATTGACAATTTCCCTCTTTTGTTAATTCCAATTTTACCAAAAAAAAAAAAAAATCAATTAATCAGTTCATTCACACTATTTATCCGTTTTCCCCCACAAATTAAAACAAGAAACCGCATTGTTTTTTTTGTAGGTTTTAGTGAAATAAAAGTAGAAAAGAAGATTTATGTTCGGGAAGGGTCATCTTCCCCTTTGAGTGTCTCTCGCACGCACGGACGCAGCGAAGGAATCAAATCCAATTTCAGATTCTCGGCGTTCTCTTCTTTCATCACTTCCCACTATCAAAGACAATTTTGCAGAGTAAAAAGCTATGGCAGGAAGAGAAGTTAGAGAATACACAAATCTCAGCGACCCCAAAGGTATCCCATTCTTCATTTCTTTTTTGTTCGAACTTTTCAATTCGTTGTTCTTGTTTAAAGTTTTGATTTTTCTTGCATTTTAATTACTGGGTATGTGTTGATTTCGCAGATAAGAAATGGGGTAAGGGAAAAGATAGGATTGACGATGAGGATATTACTTTCCAACGAATGGTTGCAAAGGTTAGCGCATTGATTCACCCTCCGTTATATTATGTGTGTGTGTGGATATTAATGCAATATGTAATTTGGTGCTCTTTTGCAAGTATGCTTTAAATTGCTGTTGAAGCTAATCTAATGTCTGATTCTTTTTTGTAAGAAACCCTTAGTGTTAAGGGCCTCTTTTTTAAAAAAATGTTTGGTGATATTTTGGAATTGGTTTTCATGTATTTGTGATATGCCGAAAAAACTTATTCATGAAACTATTCTATGATTTTCGATTGTTCTGTAATCGTTGTATGGGCCTTAGGATAGTAACTTTGGAATAAGCCTTGTAGCTGTGTTGCATGACATGGTGTTACTAACATTGGTATGGTATCAGTACCAGGGACTGAAGAAAAAAAAATTCTACAACATTGGTACGGATATGCGATGTGATGGTATATCATTTATTTAGAGAAACATGAAAGTTTAAGACAAACGTATTAAAATGATTATGTAAATGCAATTTTCATAATGTTCGGACAAAACTATGTTCGAAAATTAAACTGAGAAAAGGTTTTGAATGAAGTAGCTGTTTGCTTCAGTTATTGTACTGAACACAACGACACTGCATGAAACTTGGTGTTATGCATGGAATGATTTATTCTTTAGTGATGAATCAGGTATTTAGTATATCTATGTTTGTGGCTTCTTTAACTTCACTGACCTTGATCAGGGAATGTAGCTAATCAGAATTTTGTAATTTTGCTGTGTTGGTTTTCTCTTTTGGCCATGTGCTGCCTTCCTATACTTTTGTTTTTTCAATTTTCAAGCATTTTTTTTGTGCAATTTGAGGGATTTTGCTGATAACATGCCCCGGCAGGGAACTTGGCTTCCTGTATTGGGTGGCTGATGCAAGCAGATGCAAGAGGTTGCTGGGGAGCGTGGAGGTTACCTTCATGGTCGAGGCGGTACTGTTCATTTCGTCTTACTTTTGTGTGTCTGTTTGTTGCTTGTGCTTCTACTTCACCTTCTTTTTTAGTTTCTTTCTTCCCTTTTTTTAAATTTTAAGTATGCAGCCTTGGACAGTGATGATCTACTTTATCTAAAGGAGCAAATGGAAGCTGAGGAGGATGCAGAGCGCCTCCTTCGCCGAACTGAGAAAAGGGCATTTGCTGCATTTAAGATATCCTTTTGTGGTGATTGCAATACATAACAATCCATGTTTCCATTTTCATCTTGAGTTGATTTGATACTGATTTTTCATGCCCTATGACTACAAATTTCTTGCTTCATTCTTGCATGTATGTTAGCGTATGACCAGAGTCATCTTATTTTCTTAATTGCACTTGAAAACTGTGAATCAATATATTCTTAACTAGATATGACTGTGAACTGATAATGGGAGATGTTGAAGGTTTTGGGGTGGGTTGAACCAAGATTTTGAACAAATTACATAGTATGATAATATATATATATATATATATATATATATATATATATATATATATGTGTGTGTGTGTGTGTGTGTGTGTGTGTGTGTGTGTGTGTGTGTGTGTGTAAGGTGTAACATATATACGCTTAAGTGAAAATATAAGAATGTGTGTGTCTGTATTATGGTACAAGTAGTTTATAACAAATCAAACTACTACAAAGTTACAATAAATCACTGTTATTCTTTATAAACATTTAAATATGTGCTATAACAAAACAAACAGATTTCTATGAATACAATTATTCTCACAATGCATAGTGTTTCTTGGTATGTAGTTTTGTGCTGACATATGGGGCCCTCACTCTGTACTTTTAACAGTTGACTCCTGACTTAGTGCCTCGATGATGCATTAATTTTATTGCACACAGGGTTTGAATCCCTTTCTGCATGATTTTGGCTGTACTCACATTAAGCTTGTATTGGTTCAATTGGTCAAACCCTAAATGACCAGTTCCCGGGTTACTTCAGTTCAGTTCACTTGGAGTTTAGCATGTTCTAGGCTGGCTTTTAATGTTATTTAGCATTGATTGGGCTGTCCAGTAGTGCACAGTCAATTCAATCAAACTAGCCATTCTGGTCCAGTTTTATAGACTATGCATTGGATCTTACGTCATCCATTTAAGATGTTGAATGCTATGCAAGTGCTTTAAGATGATATGTAGGAGTAGTGGGGTTGTTCTTTAAGCATGACAAAAATTCATATTTCAAGCTATATGATTGTAATACAGTTTTTAGTCTAGAAATTTTATTCAATGAATTTAAACAGGTGTTACATTTTTCAATATAGTTGTCTGATCCTAATAACTTCTGTTGAATTGATATGTACAAAATGCAACCTAGGCTCTATTTACATATTCATTTGTCCTCTTTCATTGTTTGTGAAACCTATATTATATGATACTGGTAAAGTGTTTCTGATAAAGCTGCTTGTTAAGTTGTATGTATTACTTTGTTTCCCCTTCACCAACAAATACAGAGCTGCAAGTTTAGCGGATTCGACACCTGCATCTGTACCATTGGCATTTCGCGTTGAGCCAAAGCCAAAGAGTGGTATTAGGTAGATCTTCCCAATCCTTCTTGTCCCTCCATGCATTCCCTTGTCTTTCCTAGCTTCAGTGATTCTCATTCTCAAAGTATTTATGAGTTTTTATGATATAGGCAACAAGATTTGCTGAAAAAAGTTGTTGAGATTAAACCTAAGAGGCCAAGATCTGATGGCAACCAGTCAACCCCAGCTTCTCAAAATGCCCCTGTCACAACTTGTAAGCCTGATCATGATCCTTCAAAAGAGAAGCAATCTTTGACAGGACCAAAGAAAGTGCAGGAACAATCTTTATCTGTATCAAAGAAAGCTGAGGAGCATACTCCTTTGGGGTCACATGAAACCGAAGCTAAGCCTATGATTGAAAACTCTGGTGGGGGATTACTGGGCCTGGCATACGATAGTTCTGATGATGAATGATTGGTAATTGCAGTTTGATGGCAGATTACTTCTTTCCATCATTGTCTTTGTAGGTTTTAGTTTTAGTACAGAATGCTTGATTTGTTTAGAGAAAGTATTAAATTGTAGTCAAGGCATAAAAAGTTTCCTGTATGAAGCATTAGTCTTTTGAAGGTTGGAAAAGAAAATGAAGTACTACTCCATCACTATATCTGTTCAATTATGTGAGATACAATTTTGTATGTGAATTCATCTCATCTCATCTCAATGTGCCAGTTTTGTTTATCTTGCTATAATTCTGAAGTGATGGTATGGTCCTTGAGGAATTACTTGTTCAGAAGAACCATGCAGTATGGATGTTGCTTGTTGTAGCATGGATTCGATTTTGACTTTTGTGGTATGGTGTCAAGAAAATTGTTGAGTAAACAAATTTAGTGAGGAATAATGTTAACTTCCATAGAAATTAAATCTTTCCTATAAAAGACTTTTTCTGTAAACATGTGACACATGAGTAACTTAGTATAAACATGAATAAGGTGGACGAAAATATTGTTCTAGTAATGTGAATGTTATAGTATTAGTATTAAGGAGAAAAATGTTAAAAGCAAATGTTTCAAATGTGACTTGTTGAAACATGGATAATTAATGCAAGTTATCCATGTTATACACTATGGTTTAGGAGGGTTAAAGAGTGAATCAATTGAAAAAAGAAAGAAAATCTGAGAATTGATAAGGTTGGATAAGAAAAATGTTATGTGTAAATAAATTTGGTGAAGAATAATCTTAACTTCCATATAAATTAAAATTTTGTATAAAAACATGACAGATGAGTGATTACGTTCTTTGATTTTTCTTTATTGTAAAATAATGGACATCCTTTTATATTTAATTACTGACGACAAAAGGAAAACTATTAATATATTTAAACAAATTATTTAATACTATTCAAAATATTGAAGAGAATAAATATATATTAATAATCAAGTTTATTCGAATATCACATATACTAAAACAATAAAAATGTATTGATAAAAAAAAAGTATAAAATAAAATCATAAAACGGATTCAAGCTATAAAAGGTTTATTTACGGTTTATGTTCAACTGCATAAAACTTTCATATTTGGTTCTAATGTATTTTTAATTAAAAAAAAAACTGTCTAATTTTCTATGTTGAAATCTGAATTTATCTTTATTGTGTTAATTCATTTGAATCACGTATAATATATATTTGTATGCTCTTTTGGTATTTTGATTATTATAACATCTTGGAGTAACAAAAGTAGTCTATAGTTGCAGACATCATTCAACTCTGTTGAAACTTTAGGCATGAAAAATTACATCTTTTATAATTTTATTTCACTAAAACACTGAAACATTAGAGACAAGAATCAAACACAGATACCCTCACAATTTAAGATTAGGCTTTTACTAATTATGCGTTGAACAATATACAATTTCATAAATTTATAATAGTTTGGATACTATTAAATTTTCTAACCAAACAAACCTGGGGTGGTGGCGCAGTTGGCTAGCGCGTAGGTCTCATAGCTCTGAGTTATCCTGAGGTCGAGAGTTCGAGCCTCTCTCACCCCATTGTTTTTTTTTTTCAAAGTAAAATGTTATATATATTTTTTAATTTGATGAATGATTATGTACTTCTAGTGAAAAAAGGTACTAATTAGATTTCATTATTGTTATGATTTTGAAAACAATTATTATAAATAAAAAAATTAAGTGGATGTAATAGGATGATACATAAATCATTGTCCATGTTTTTTATTTTACCGTCACTTTTTATATATTTTCCTAATATATTAATTTTGTATCGGATTGATAATGTGTCACATAAGAATAAAATAGAAAAAAAACGTCATTATTTTTTGTAAGATCCTTTGTTTCTACCAATTTCTTTTTAATAAATTAATGTTTAGCAAGTTTAGTTACCTTTTGAATGTGAGTGATGATGAAGATGGATTCAGTCAAATATTTCATTCTAAAAGGCTGCAATGCAATTAATGTTTCTGTTTAGTTTGTCACCTAAGCTCTTTATACTGTCTTTCTTGTTATAGATTCACCTCATTACTGCCTTCATTAACATGATAGGTTAAGTTGTTCTTTTTTTTTTTTAATTAACTTTGTTATATATACACACAATAATGTAACTTATAAAATAAAGAAATAACGTTATGAAACTCTTAGCGAAGAGTGTTACAATTTTATTTAATCAGAATCTTAAATAAAACAAATTTTTCTTTTATTCTTCTTTTGCGTCTTTTATTGAAATTTGTTCCATGCAAGGGTTTTTGAGTTTGTATGTGTTTTAAGAGTTTAAAGTGAATATTTATTTTATTATGATTGTTAGAGTGTGATTAGATCATTAATCTGAGTTTTCTATATATAAATATGTTATCCCATGTGATTAAAGGTTTTTAGACAATTAAGCTTTTTTTGATAGTGACATACATCTTAGATAAGTGAAGCTAGTGAATTATAATTTAAAGAATTGTGTTTGTGGTTTGGAATACAATAAATTTGATGAAATGCTAATTTGATATGCCAAAATTTGAAACGTGTGTTAAGAATTTTTTTAATTTTTGAAAACCTTGAAATGTGGAATGATTGAATTTGAGTTATATGAGTATTGAATTGATTAATTGACAACATGTTAGGAGTCAAATCATATATATCTCAATGTTGAAAAAAAGTAAAATAACTTAGATATGCCACCAAACCAATTATATATATATATATATATATATATATATATATATATATATAGTGAAAAATTCAAATAAACAGTAAATATTTTCTTCAAATGTTTCATTAATTGTACTAGTGATGTGCTAGTTAAATATTATTTTTTTCTTTTCATTTTAAACTTTCTTCTTCAAGGAACCTGTGCTATATTAAGTACAATATTTTTTTCCTTCTAAATAAGTTGTTCTTTCTCTTTATTTTATTCTTTCCTTTCATTTAATCACTCCAAATGTCATGAATTTACAATTTTGTTTCGATCACAAACGACAATTTCGTGATAGTGAGAAGGTTTATATTTGAGACTGATGATATCACAATAAAAATGTATATGTAGTGTTCGAAATTGAAATAAGTAAAATTGATGAAAAAAAAAAAAACTGAATTGAGCTACATTAAACCACTTAAATATAATATTATGAATTTAAAATTAATTAGCCACAAATAAACATAAATGAAGCGTGTCTTGAAATTTATTTTATAATTTAATTGTATTATACTAAAAATATATTTACGCTTATGAAAATATTATAACAAAACTATGTTATTGTATTTAACTATAAGATTATACAATTTATTTATAAATAACATGAAAATTTTAACGATGTTGCAATAATTACATAAAGAAAATTATACCATATATTTATTTATTTATTTTATCATAAAATGCTTAATAAGTTTTTTTAACCATGTTTAATAACTTTATAAGACGTTTATACACAAAAACTGATAATTGATACAATTAAATTGTAAATTACTGGTTTAGTTTAAATTTTATTGGAAGAGCCAAATAAGAAATGAAAATTTCACACACAACATTTTATGAAAGATGCATTTGAAAAAAAAACATTAATAATAACAAGACTTAACGTGAATATTACAAAATTAGACATGATTCTATCACTTTAATTTAATGTCACATAAACTCTTTATTTACGACAACATAATATTTTTATTTTCTTATATTCTTCTCTTTGTTTTACGAAACAAAAAATTTCGACACATTCTAGAAACAAAAAATTTCGTCACGCAATCCAAAAGCCAAAACAAATTTGAAATTATAATATTGACACAATTCTATGTTCTTTCTACCTAGAATATCATATTAATTATGATAATGTTCAGGACAGATATCATTTTAAAGAATTTTATATAGTACAGTTGTCTCCTAATTTTCTATGTAATATATATATATATATATATATATATATATATATATATATATATTGAAAATCAAAAGAATGCAAAAGAAAAATGTAGACAGAAATATTAAAATTTATAAAGTGAGACTAATTTAACCCAATGATAATGAATAGTTTAATAATGATGTGACATATTATCTATTATTGGTGAATTTGATTCAAAGTTTAGTGTTTGGAACTAACATAAATTTATTTATTGAGTATTGGAACTTGAAGCTAATTTCGTAAGCAAGGTGAATATTATACTCATTGAGTTGACCAATTTTTTTAAGGGTGGACTTTCTAGAAGCTTTTATGCTTAGGGCAAAATCTTTAGAGATTTAATATAACCAACGATCCGTCTTTATACTAACTTTTTTAAGTTTTTAGACATGTAAAATTATTATAGTTTTATAATTAAGTAATTTTAATATTTCAAGTTAAGTTGTTAGTCCTTTTTGCATTATCATTAATTTCAGATAATGATTTAAATCACTTTAGTTTTGAAGAACATTTTAAAGATAAGGGACAATATGTTAAGCAATATACGGAACGAGGTATAAAATTTTTAAAGTTAATATGTTCCAATGCTATTATTTTTCACTATTCATTGCACTACAATTATAAGATTACAAGGTTATCTAAAGCTTGTTTATGGGTAAAGGTATTTCAAAACAATATTAAATTTAGGCTAAATTATATTTTTTGTCATTGTTTTTTAAGAGGTGTTCAAATGGTTTTTCAATTTCTTTTGTCTCAATATGATTATGTTTTTGTTTTAAAAATACCATTAGTTTTTATAAATAGTGATAAAGTTAGTCTTACATGTCAACTTGTGATTTTTTTAAATTTTTGAATTTTTTTTTTTGAATTTCTTTTACAAATGTTATTAGGGGATAGAATTTCAATTTGGTTTCTATTTTTTTTTATTTCAATTTAGTTTTTATTTTTGAAAAAATAAAGTAATATTATTCTTCTTTAAATTAAAAGACTCAATTTATTCTTTGTATAAATTTTATGATGATATTTTTACTAAAATTAATATTTTTATTAAATATTTATAGAATTATTTTTAAACAAACTTTGAAATTTATATAAAATATTTAGGACAACTCATATGAGTAGATTGATAGAGTTAATACTTAAATCTTGAGAATTACAACTTATTAATTTTAATTTGTTTATATATATTTTTTGTATGATTTATGTTTCTTCACTTACGTTAAATTTAATTATTCACATGAAAACTCTAATTAATATGATCTCAAACATGTATTTCGTATAAATTTTAAAATTAATTTAAAAATATTTTTAAAATTATTTAATAAAATATTAATTTTAGTAAAAATATCAACATAAAATTTATACAAAAAAGTTAATTAAATCTCAATTTAAGGAGACAATAATACTTAACTTTTACAAAAATAATTGAAACTAAAAACAAAACTAAATTGAATCACTTTTAACAAAACCAAAACTAAATTGAAAAAAAAAAATAAAGGCCAAATTTGAAACTACTTTAACGAAAACAACACCAAAAGAATAATTTAATATTAAATTTATTATGAAGTTAGCTTTTAAATTTCCTAAAGATCTAATGTGAAAAAATTAATCAAAAAAACTTATCAATATCAAATATATTTAATTTAAGATTTTATCAAAAATTAATATTTCAAAAATTTATATATTTTTAATTAAATTTTTATTAAAATAATTGTGATATTGAATTCTCAAATATTTTTTTTTATTTTCATTGGTTTTTGTGTGAAGGTAATTGTTATTTTTATATTTTTATCCCAATTTATTAATTATTTTTTTCTTTAATCTCTTTTAACTGTCAATTAGTTTCTTTTCTTTCTAAAAATAAGTTAACAAGTAAGCTGGGTGATATTAAAAATTTAATTATATAAAAAAAAATAACAGTTTCATCATTCAGACAAAAATTAAATAAAAATAAAAGTATTTTAAATACTTAAAAAAATTAATAAAAAATTATTTAAAAAATTTAAAATTATAAAATATTTAAAACTTGATTAACTCTTATGTTTTGCATATTAGCCTATTATAACAATTTAAAAATTTTGGTTAAATAAAAGTGAAACTAGAACAACGCATAATACAGAGTTAAAGTGATTAAAATAAGACAAAAAATAAAAATAAAAAGTGTTCTCTTACAAGGACTAAAATCAGAGTTAATAATCTAAAATTAGAAAAAAAATTCAAAACCAAAATTTATTAATAAACATTCAAATGTCGGGCTCATATTTCTACAAGTGGTTATGTATCCATGTACATACAGCACAGGTGGGTATATTTTCATTAAAGGCATTAAACAATTAATAAAATAAATAAAGTCAATTTAACTCATGATGAAATCTGTTATTTTTTATACATAGAAAATATATATAACTAAAATCGAAAAAAAAATCAATTTTATTTAATTTATTAAAACTAAAAATTCCATTATTCAATTTCTTATTTTAACTATTGGTTTGTGTTTCACGCCTCAAGGTCATTGTCAACGTCACTATCAAAGCATGTTGTTAACACTTGGCTTCAAATATAATTAAAGATTCATAAATGTTGATCCAAGACTATAGTATAAAAAAAATACTGCATTTCGTAGAAGCTTCTCATATTTTTTTTCATAACATTAATTTCCCAGCTTATAAAATCAGGACGTTCTCTTCGTCACACAAAATAAATTCTTTTGATAATTGTCGTATTTCTCAAAATTTTAATAAATAAAAAATAATTAAAATCTAAATGAGTTTTAAATAATATTAGATTAAGTAAAAATGAAAAAAAATGAATAATATATAAACTAATTATCTTAATATTTTAAAATAAAAATAATAATAATTTTTTATATGAATTGAGTTCAGATTTAATTGGTATTATGTTTTTCTAATAAATTCCTATGGAAAGGTTCATAAAAAAATAAAGATTACTATTCCAAAAATCGTATCCATAAGTATATATAAAAAGATATGGTTATCTTTTATCACTCTAATCAAGTTATTCCTGACAGTAGTTCAAAATAAAATAAGTTAAATATGTTTTTGGTCTCTTAAGTTTGAGCGAAAGTTGGGTTTAGTCCCTCATCAAAACTTTTGACCAATTTAGTCCTTCATCTTTCAAAATATGTGAATTTAGTCTTTTTAACCAAATTTAATGTTAACTTAAATACTATCATGAAATGCGCTTGAAACGTCAGATAAACTTAACAAAATTTGGTTAAAAAGACTAAATTCACATATTTTGAAAGATGAAGGACTAAATTGGTCAAAAGTTTTGATGAGGAACTAATTCCAAATTTCGCTAAAACTTGAGGGACAAAAAACATATTTAACCCAAATAAAATAATACGATAAAAAGAGTTGTATATAAGCACTAATATATCACAGTAACGTGTGAATTGTCTCAAAGCAAGCTAACCATTTTCGACTTTTCTATGTACACATTCAGAACTCATTTGTAACAGTGCTGACCAGAATCATCTTCTCCTCTCTCTGCAGAACACCGGAAAAACTTGTTTTTTCTCTCTTTCACTCTCTTTTGCACACTCACCTAGATGACTATACCAGTTCAATCATGTATACACTTTTCATGTCACATTTTTCTGGTTCTGTTCTTCTTCCTTGTTCACACAAGCTCACAATCTTTGAATGATCAAGAGCATGCAGTTTTGCTTAACATAAAGCAATATCTTGAAGACCCTTCTTTCCTCTCCCATTGGAGTTCAACTTCTTCTCACTGTTCATGGCCAGAGATCACATGCACCGCTGCCTCAGTCACTTCCCTCACCCTCTCACATTCCAACATCAACAAAACTATACCACCCTTCATCTGTGACCTCACCAACCTCACACACCTTGATTTCAGCTTCAACTTCATCCCTGGTGATTTCCCCACGCCCCTCTACAACTGCTCCAAGTTGGAGTACCTAGATCTTTCAGGGAACAACTTTGATGGCAAGGTTCCTCATGACATTGACCGTTTGGGTGCTAATTTGCAATATCTCAACCTTGGTTCTACCAATTTCTATGGTGATGTTCCTGCTAGTATTGCAAATTTAAAGCAATTGAGACAGCTTAAACTTCAGTTTTGCTTATTGAATGGAACTGTTGCTGCTGAGATTGATAGCTTGCCCAATCTTGAGTTCTTGGACTTGTCCTCTAACTTCTTGTTTCCTAAATGGAAGTTGCCTTGGAACTTGACCAAGTTCAACAAATTGAAGGTGTTTTATTTGTTTGGCACCAACTTGGTAGGGGAAATCCCAGATAACGTTGGAGATATGGTGGCTTTGGAGAAGCTGGATGCATCAAAAAATGGCTTAACTGGAGGAATTCCAAGTGGTTTATTCTTGCTGAAGAATCTGACCTCACTCTATCTTTTTGAAAACAGCCTCTCAGGGGAGATACCAAGTGTGGTTGAGGCATTAAACTTGGTCAACCTTGATCTTGCAAGAAACGATCTCACAGGGAAAATACCAGATGATTTTGGAAAACTGCAACAGCTCTCATGGTTGAGTCTGTCTTTGAATAGCTTGTCAGGTGTGATACCACAAAGCTTAGGCACTCTTCCAGCTCTCAGTGATTTTCGCGTGTTTTTCAACAACTTATCAGGTACTCTTCCTCCTGATTTTGGCCGTTACTCAAAGCTTAAAACCTTTTTGATTGCATCTAATAATTTTACTGGGAAGTTACCGGATAACCTGTGCTATCATGGGACGTTACTTAACTTGTCTGTTTATGAGAATAAGCTGAGTGGTGAGTTGCCAGAATTTCTTGGAAATTGCAGTAGTTTACTGGACCTGAAAATTCACGAAAATGAGTTTTCTGGTAACATTCCTAATGGTCTTTGGACATCTTTCAATTTGTCAAATTTCATGGTGAGCCATAACAAGTTCACTGGTGTGCTTCCTGAAAGGCTATCTTGGAATGTTTCGAGGTTTGAGATAGGTTACAATCAATTTTCTGGTGGAATTCCTAGTGGGGTATCATCATGGACTAATTTGGTAGTGTTTGATGCCAGTAAGAACAATTTCAATGGAAGTATTCCAGAAGGGCTAACAGCTCTTCCTAAGTTAACAACCTTGTTGCTTGATCAGAACCAACTCACTGGGGCACTTCCATCAGATATAATATCATGGAAATCCTTGGTCACTCTAAATTTGAGCCAAAACCAACTCTCTGGACAAATCCCTCATGCAATTGGTCAGTTACCAGTCCTTAGTCAGCTTGATCTATCAGAAAATGGATTCTCTGGCCAACTTCCTTCCCTCTCTACCAGACTCACCAATCTCAATTTGTCTTATAATCATTTAACTGGGAGGATTCAAAGGGAGTTTGAAAATTCTGCGTATGCTGGTAGCTTTTTGGGCAATTCTGGTCTTTGTTCTGACAACCCAGCACTGAACCTTACCTTGTGCAATTCTGGCCTTCAAAGAACAAGCAAGGGCTCATCTTGGTCTATTGGTTTGATTATATGCTTGGCGGTAGTAGCCTTGTTACTGGCCCTTTTGGCATCAGTCATGTTTATTAGATTTCAAAGAAAGAGAAAGAAAGGATTAGACAACTCTTGGAAGCTCATTTCCTTTCAGAGGGTGAATTTCACAGAATCAACCATTGTCTCATCAATGACAGAACAAAACATCATTGGTAGCGGTGGATATGGTACGGTATACCGCATTGATGTTGGTTCAGACTATGTTGCTGTGAAAAAGATTTGGAATAACAGAAAGTTAGAGAAGAAGCTTGAGAGCTCCTTCCGTGCAGAAGTTAGAATATTGAGCAACATTCGTCATACCAACATTGTGAGGTTGATGTGTTGTATCTCTAATGAAGATTCTATGCTCCTTGTGTATGAGTATCTGGAAAATCTCAGCCTAGATAAGTGGCTGCATCAGAGTGTTAAGCCAGGTTCAGTCAATAAAGTGGTCCTTGATTGGCCAAAGAGGTTGAAAATAGCAATTGGGGTTGCTCAGGGTTTGAGCTACATGCATCATGACTGTTTACCACCTATTGTTCATAGAGATATAAAAACAAGCAACATCCTTCTGGATTCTCAGTTCAATGCAAAAGTTGCTGATTTTGGACTAGCTAAGTTGTTAATCAAACCAGGAGAACTTAGCACCATGTCAGCTGTTATTGGCTCATTTGGCTATATTGCTCCAGGTGAGTGACATACAATCTTTTTGCTCCTAACCATAGTGATTGATACTTATAATCTTAGTACAAAATAGAGGTTTACACTTTTCTCGACGCATTCAGTGAAAAAAGTCACATAACAGTCTCCACTCTCGAATGGCATATATGTTTATTCTCAATTTAATTTTTCATATTTGAATTGCAGAATTTGTGCAATCAACCAGAGTTAGTGAAAAGATTGATGTGTTCAGCTTTGGAGTAGTGCTATTAGAACTGACAACCGGTAAAGAAGCAAGTTATGGAGACCAACATTCATCTCTTTCAGAGTGGGCATGGCGTCACATTCTGATTGGAGACAATGTTGAAGAATTGCTAGACAAAAATGTCACTGAAGCCAGTAACATAGATGAAATGTGCACTGTTTTCAAACTTGGTGTCATGTGCACTGCAACATTGCCTACAAGTAGGCCTTCCATGAAGGATGCCCTACAAATATTGCAAAGCTTAGCAGAACCATTATTTTATGCAGAGAAGAACTTTGGGCACTACTATGATGCTATGCCTCTTCTCAAGAGTTCAAAGGAAACCAAATTGAATGTTGATCATGATAGTGAATGATTAACAAAATGGATAAGATAGTGGCAAAAATAGGTTTAGCAACTTGAGGCAATGTTTACTGTGTTTGAAAATGAAGAGTGGGGTAGTTAGTTTGTCACAGAGTTGTTGTATAGAATGAATTTAATGAAATGTGGAAGCATCAACAACCCACTAGTTAATCTAGTTACAGATTTGGAAAGTTTTCATGTAAAAATATTAAAATGTCAACAAAGTTTTGATGTATTTGTCTGTAGATATTTTACAGACTTTTTTTCATACCAGTATCATTAGAACTTTTGAAAACCTTTCTCTAGATTGCACTAGCTGGCTGGCTTAGAGAATCCAAATTGAAATTTGTTTCAGAGGAGAATCATTGGTGACAGCAGAATTCTGTTTTGTAAGGTTGGAACTATGTGCCGTGTAGAATGAGTTAGATAAAGAAGAAAACTTCAACTTAATTTATGCAATATGAATAGTTTGTTCTTGTTGGATTCTAGCATCATAGTAGTGGCCAAACTGCTTTGACTCTGATGCCGGTTTAGTTGCAAACTTGGAAACAACTGATAAAATCATAAACTATATATATATATATATATATATATATATATATATATATATATACACACACACAAAAATACACTGAATGGGGTGGGATGAACTTCAATATATTTATGGAAAGGAACTTTTCATTCAAACTAAAATATATGTTCTCTAGATAGGAATATGAAAGTGTGTTTACTTTATTTTATTTGAAAAATACATTGGAATATTGTAACTTTTTTTGAGTGTTTTGTTGAGAATGGAAAATCACTTTGAACAATGCAATAAGGAATTTGAGTCTATTTATAAATCTATTAGTCAATACTTTTTTTTCATAATCATATTAAGTTTATACTTAATGGAGAGAAGTGAACAAAGTGTCACCATCACAATTAATTGTTCTTGACTTTTGGTAAAATTCTCACTTAAGAACTTAGACAATACATGTATAATTCAAATAGTCATTTACATAAAAAAAAGTTATTCAAAGACCTATCACTTTAATATTTGAGAGACCAAATTAGATATTATTCCTTTTTATATTTAATATATATACTTTTATTTTAAAGAATATCTTAAACAAAATTACTGCTCTTATTTTTCTTAATATTTAAAAACAAAAACGTAAAAGTAATCTCATGCCTTCTTCTTACAATT
>Ga0214545_1000398_pt1 | contig 67293 bp, 29 predicted proteins | sample CNSS4metaG_FD_160064 | JGI IMG/M metagenome (GOLD analysis project Ga0214545, IMG submission 160064) | Root nodule microbial communities from cowpea collected in UCLA plant growth center, Los Angeles, California, USA - CNSS4 | ecosystem: Host-associated > Plants > Roots > Nodule | place: USA...
TATTTTTTATTTTTTTTTTTTTTTTTTTATATATATATATATATATATATATATATATATATATATATATATATATATATATATATATATATATATATATGCAAATATTTACATTTACTTTTTAGAGGTATTAAAAATACTGTTTTTTCAAATCTTAATATTTGTTAACATTTAATTTATATGTTCATAAAAAAATGAGTAAAACTAATAAATTTTAATTTTAATCTCTTTAAAAAATTATTTAATTTCGGTCCCTCTAAAATTACAATAGTCATTTTTATTTCTAATATATTATGAGACACTATACTCACGTTGAAATGATCAATTAACTAAAATTCAAACGACATATATTCATTTATATGATATAACATCCAAAGACTAAAATTGAAAGAAGAAAACATTACAAATTTTATAAGAATAGAAAGCAAAATTAGAACTCATTCATTATACATATTTTAAAAACATTTATTTGATCTATAAACTATCAATTTCCTGTGATAAAATAGGGTATAAGTAAAATAGGTATACATGTAATTCTCTTACATACATATGATATAAACTGAATGAAAAACAACACAAATAAAGTTGAGTCCTACAAAAACGGAATCGAACAAAATAATAAAATAGAAGAAAAAGAAAAGGCATTGGAGCAAATAACCGACCTATTGTTTGAAACAGTATAAAAACAACGATGTCTGATAGAGCAGTTTGAGTTCCAATTCACCATTCATCGTTCTCTCTGTTCCATAAATCATGGCTACATACCAAATCAAGAGCACCCAGAAGCCGATCACGTTTTCCCACTCGGAGATCGAAGCAGCGAAGCAACTCATTCAACTCAGCAGCGGAGATTCTGAAGAGGATCACCAAAGTAGCAACAACAGCTGCAGCTACAGTGTGGTGCAAGGGAAACCGCGTCAGAGCAAGGTCGATTCCGGTGGCGATGTTTCCTCCGTCGCAGAAACCGCCGTCGACTCCCAAGATGAAAGCTTTGCCGCCACCACCACCAAGAGGTACCGTTGTGTAAAAGATTTGTATAGCGTTACCGAGCCTGTTCCTGCAACCAAAGCCAAGAAGAAAAGGAACACAAAAACCGGTGCCGCAAATAGGAAATCACATTAACATCATGCTCTTATAACTTACCTAAGCTAACTATCAGAGTTTGCAAGATGTAAAATTTGTACGTATTGCTTTTCACTGCTTTAGACTCTTTTGCATGCTTGGTTAATTTATGTGAAAGTTCTCGAAATTTCTAGATGTATAGCCGGAAATTTCAGTTTGTTTCTCACTTTTACAGAACACTGCTTCTTCTTCTTCTGAGTGCTATCACAGATTGACCCATCTAACCTATTCTTCTGTTCATCCACACGTTCTACGATTTGGGTTCGGTTATCAATTTCTTCAATACGAGATTATTGCTTTTTCTTGATTTTGCAAACAAACATGTTTTTTTTTTCTTCTGTAATCTAAAACTTCCAGTAAAAAGACTGGTTTTGGATAGCGTTTTTGGTTGTGGATAGTATGATTTCGACCATAGTTGGAATCGAAAATCTTGGTAGTGTTGTTTTAGGTAATCTTGGAGGAGGATTTAGTAAAGATTAAGATTGTGTTTTTAATTGTATAATTATGGAAAATGATTTTGAGAACGAGAGAGAGTGTGCGTTGGATGAATTGGGGTTTGGAAGCCCCAAATTGAGTTTTGAACAGTGGAAGAGGAATCCGTTGGAAAGCTTGCAAAAAATGAAGTTTGTGAGAATAGATTTTGTTGGTCGATATGCTAGTTACGATCGTTGTCGTACAAGTGATACCATCATATGACTACGGATTTCAGACGTTAAACGCCACCGTATTGCTCGTTGGGTGTTCTCTGACAATTGACATTTACCAAATCACAATGTTATCGGTTCTGTACGAACACCACATCACGGTTACTCATTTAATACAAGAAAGTAGTGTGTTACCTTTTCTTTTATTCTAAATAATCACAATTGCATCCACTTTTACCACTCAATATGCACCTAACATCTTTTTGTTTAAGCACCCATTATATAGTTCTCTAAGTATAAATTTACTTAAACCATTTCTATTTGCATGTCACCAACAAAAGTTGAATAATTTGATTATAACAACTCAGCTAGGTGTATATACATACAATATTAATACATTGTATTAATAATATATAACAATATATTCTATTGGTGTATTTATATTTATATTTATATTTATATTTATATTTATATTTCTGTATGTTTAAATATGGATAAATAGATAAATATGAGAGCTTGAATATTCTTCTTACCTATAAATAGATCGACTTTTTCATGATTTCGAATTAAAGTAAATAATTAAATAATTGTAAAGATTGACTAGTAAATCATATGTTTGATATAAAAAAACATAAAAGAGGGTCTAGTTGAAAGTGTTTGTAGCGTTAAATTTAGATAAACAGTCATCATATGTATTAAATAATATTTGGACTTGACTATTTTAACACTTTCGTGTTATGTTTTATATATATTCCAAGAACTTTATATGTATGATACATACGTAACATTTGACAAACAAACTTTATGTATAGAACTTTTTCAGTTAAATAAAGTTTTATTTTTTTTGTTTTCTTAGTTACTATTGATTCGTATCCAACAAATTTCACGCGATTAAATCAACGATGTGATACAAGTAAAGGGATAAAATAATATTGTATAATTTATATATATTTTTTTTTATAAGTTAATTAATATTTGTTAATGATTTTTCTTTAATCTATTTACAAAGCCATTTTATAACCTCTAGAGGTTTGTTCGAATTATGTTTGTATGTTTACGCAAAAATTGTAATGAAAAAGTCGATTTAATACAAGTAAGGTATGCATTGTTTTTACAAGTTTAATTTAATTTAAAGTTTGCGAACTTTATTTCAAACATGTATTGAGAATATGAAATACACAAACAATACAAGTCATATTAGAAATAGAATAGAACATCTTTTACTTCCAAATTATAACCATAATAACTATACTATAAGCAAGATATTTTTGTGCAAAATTGTAACATAGCACCAATAATATTTGTCTAGGAACATAAGAAAGTAATATATACCCGTGGACGAATGAAACTTACTCAAAAGCAATCGACAGGTTTGGCTATAAATGTGAGTTCCTTTGAATTTATTTTTCACGAATTTGAATATAAAGGTTCCCTTTGAGAATGTACAAGAAAAAAAAAAGAAAGTTAATTCCAAAATGAAAAATAAATAGGAAAAATATTACAATAAGTAAAAACACATTAAGAAAAAAGGCATGAAAGGGTGGGAGATAGAGAAGAATAACCTAACAAAAGGAGAAATATGAAGTGTTAGTATAACTAAAAGTAGTGGCATACCGACCATTAAATAGTGCATGGGTTTGAGAATATGTAGTTAGCATTAGGGTTGCAAAGTTTGCACGTTATCAAACATGCACGTGACAATTAGGCTCTTTGAAAAATTTTATTATTAGAAAGCCAAGAAACTTTTTTCACAAAACTAATTTTAGGCTTACTTCCACACCGTCCAAGGCCTAATTAATTAATTAATTAATTAATTAATTAGTTTTACAATGTATAAGAAACACGATGAGGATAAACTTATACAATGTAATCTCGTACCAAACAATGACAAAAGTTACATTATATTGGATTAGTTTAACCTAAAGCATGTAAGGTATGCATGAATTTGAACTATGATAGATGTTTCAAACCGATTAACTCTTAAACAATAAAATAAAAAATATATAAAAACTGATTTTTTTTTTATGAATTTTTTTATCTATTTTTTCATGATATGATTGATTTTTTTTTTTTTAATTTTGAATTAAAAAGCAAGAACCGAAGTATACCACTTGTTACGTTTAAATATGTCTTACACATTGCTTTACAATTTGATTGTATTGTATTTGCAATATGTTTGTTTGTTAAAATATGATAGATAACAAATTCCTTTTTTATATTATAGTTTTTAACCATAAGATTATGTGCTTTATTTATAAATATGATAGAAAGTTGCAATTAAAAGTATGACAATATTTCTTTTTATTTGAAAAGTTTATAATTTTTTTGTATAAATTTTATAATAAAAAAATTATTTAAATTGAAGCACAAAAATATTAATTAATTTATTTTTTTCATATTTTTGTTGTTTTCTACTCGCTATTGGACCACCCATATATATTTAGTGTCATGCTCAATATGTATTTGCCTCGTGTGAAAGATGTGTGTTGGAGATCTCACATCAATTAGAGACAAAGCCAAATTATAGTATATAAGTAGGTGTAGACCTCAACTTACAAAGGGTTGAGTTAGGCTTAAAGTCCACTTCCTAAAAAAAATGAGGTAAACTTTTTTTGCATTGAGTTGGTCTAATGAGATTAAGTTATACTTAAATTTTATTATTTTAATATGATATCAAACTCATTAAGAGTCTACCATAGTTGACATTTAAGCTTATTGTGTGGCTTGCTATTGTGTCCCTATCAATTTTCACTTTCGATATCCTTGACGTGAATGCACTCGATATGATATAATGTGATGAAAATCCTATACTAACTAAAGATGAAACAAAATTATAATATATAAATGGGGTAAACCTCTTCTCACTTAATCGGTTCAATGAAGTTGATTCCACTATCTTAATACATGAATTTTGTCTAATATGAGGTATTGTTTTCTAGCATTGTGGGTAAAAGTATGAGACATAAAATTGTAGAATTTATCGGTGTTAATGAATGCCTTGGGACGTCTAAATATCTAGGACTCCCGTTGTTAGCTAGAAGATCTAAGAAACCTATATTTTGGTTATTGAAAGGTCGAGTTAGGGATGGTAAATGAACATATTTCCGCTAGTATTGTATAAACTCATCCCAACATTAATGGAAAATCCCTGCGTTGATCAAGTACGATTTTGGATCACTAATACAAAGGAGGCTTTTTACATCTATAATTTTGGGTCTTTTACATCTATTAAAGGTCTAACGTAGTTGTAAGAGATGTAAATTAATGTCAAAGTATTTTCCTAACATAAATTTACATCAAACTACATGGGTAGACATAAACATTTGTGTTTTTCTTTTAAATTAAATTGGTTTTGGCCCGAAACTAAAACCCATAAATAAAAACTATTCATAACAAAATATACATTTAACAAAATAACATTTCCAATACATAATATACATTTCTAAACATAAAATAAATACTAAATCCTACTAATGAATAAAAAATAAATATTGAATGGTAGTATTAGCACCAATGTGTTTGAGAAGCAGGGCATACAAGGTCAAATGTGTTTGTTAAGGTAACACGCTTTTGTGTAAGATATGACAAGTATGCCTACTAAATGCGTTCTAGAATACAAAATTCAACTTAAGTACCAACTATAAGTTTAAATACAAGGTACAATGCATCATTTCTATGTTTTTTATAATTTATTTACTATAATAATAATTTATTTATCAAAACAAACAAGGGGCACATTCATGTATAACCATGATTGAGTTCCCCAAAAATAGTCACGCTCATAATGACACTAACCTCAATGCAACAAAATAGCCAAAGAGAAAGTTGTTCCACGTGTGGCTCTTATAGAACAGACATATATTTACATCAGGTCAGACGCAAATTTATGTTTGTTCTATAGGGATCAAACATAATTATTGTTCATTTATTTTCAAAAATGTCACCACACATTTTTTGCTTGTGTTATTTCTAAGTCAGGCATAAATTTGGTGACTTGAATGACTATTTTTGTGTTAACGGATATAGCTAATATTCAATTTTTTAAATTAGGTAGAAGGATAACGATGAGTATATATATATATATATATATATATATATATATATATATATATATATATATATATATATATAAAAGTAAGTCTTTAAAATATAAATTTAGATACAAAAGTTAATTTTAAAGTACAATTCAAATTAAATTACGTACTAAAATATTAATGCAAATAGATTTAGTCTTTCATTAATAATTTTATTTTGATCACCTAATTTTTGAAAAGAAAATTCATATATAATTTTGTAATAATTATTAGCGTGTAACAGATGTCTGCAGGTTGGATACCATGATATCCATACTTGCCCTGTCAATACACGGATAATTAAATACTTGTCTTCATATTCACTGATATCTAATTATTTTCTCTCACAAATTTTAGCATTGAACATACACAAATAAATATTTTTTGTCCATCCTACCAAATACATAATAATGTTATAGACGAAGAAAAGTGCATATTTAGTGAAAACAAAAATAAAATCTTATATAAAATTTGATACAAAACAAGATATTTTGTGAAAAAAATTTAAATAATTTCACACATGATGAGACAATTAATGGGTAATTATTTAAAAATGAATCACTTTTGTTAAAAAAAGAAGAAGAAAGAAATATAATGGCTACAATAAACTATTATTCTCCCAAAAGGAAGATTTATTTCTTATCTGTCCTAATATATCAAAATTTTCACTCTTAGTTTATAACTTAATAAATAAATTTTATGTTTATTTTAATTATAACTAAGATGTTTAACAAAAATAAATAAGTATTTGAAAAAATAAATAAATGAGGAAAATAAATTGAATATACTTTTTTATCAAAATTAAGGGTGTACTTGTAAAAGGAGTGTCGATAAATAATTTATTAGTACCATACATAATAACTACTTTATTTCGCTTTATACATTCTTTTCTAATCAATGTTGATGGGTTTATTTCTACTTCTATTATTATCGTAGGACAACTTCGACAACAATACATCAAACCAAGCTTAAAAGAAGGGTGAATTGAACTCACTTTAAATTTCTCGTTTCTCAAAAAGATCTCTAAAAAAAATCTTTATTACTTCCATTTTGACCAAACATGTGAGATAAAATGTAAACAGATTTTTTATTCAGTTAGTTGAAATTTGTTTTTAGCTGATTGATAATTTGAGAAATATATCAATCTCAATGAATTGATGTCACAGATAGATCAGGTTAACATACTGGCTGAAATTGTTAAATGTTACGTTCTACTTTAGTTTCCTTGAACGACTTTAATATGAAATCAAAGATCAACTATGATACATTTTTTAGAACTTCGAATTGGAGGAAACTTAAAGAAAAATAGGCAAGAACAAAAGCAAGATTTATATTGGTTCACTCTTTAAGAGTTACATCTAGTCTATTTTGTAACCTGAGCAAAGCATTCCACTAAAAATCAAGATATTATAAAGTTACAATACAAGCAGGACACAATATCACAATAATACTTCTTGAACCTTACAAGAAGTCTACACAAACATGCAAACCTTATTGCACACCTATGGAAATCTACTAGAAAATTAAGAACTTAACAAGACAAAGTTAAAGAACAACTTAACCTTAAAATTGATTCACTAGATCATTCACAAATATTTTACTCAAAGCAATCTACACAGATTTGGCAAAATTTTCTCAAGAAATGTTTGATGCTTTTCGCTTCACATGATACAACACACAATTCAACTCCAACAAGTTTTTGAAATGAGTTTTCAAAAGACTTTAGTTCAAGAGAGTTGAGTGTTTACTTTTATATATATATATATATATATATATATATATATATATATATATATATATATATATATATTCTCTAATATGTTCAATCGACTACAAGTAACAAACCAACTATTGAAATTAGTTAAGTGGTAATTATTTTAGTAAATTGAACTATTCATAGTGTATATCCCATAAGCTTAGAACATTTTAACTTGTTAAAATATAGTTTTAACATACTAAAATATTGACCAAAAATAAATCTTTGATAATCAAGATATTTGAACAAATTAAAAGTAGAATCAATTAGTTGAAATATTCTTGTAGAACATTTTAACATATTTTATTATACTATTAGTTTATTTAAACAAACTTATTTATCAACTATGATTTCAATCAAACATTCTATCAAATATTAAAGCATCTTACTTAAACACAACTACTAGTATTAATGTCATATGAATTCTTCTAACTTTATGATCTTTGCTTCAAGTTCATATGTGTTGGATTCATTAAATCATATAGACAATCTTCCCAAGGTTAACAACTTTGAGATAGAGTTAATAGTTTGAAGTACAAGTATACAACTTTTTAAGCATGCACTAGGTGAGATAACCTCAAAATAAGAAACAAACTAGCTTTTATGACGAAAGTAACAAATAAAGTGTAGTTGGCACTTCTAGATCTCCAGGATATAGCTCCACTAGTTAGCATAAAAATGTACCTAAAATTTGACTAAATCAATGCAAATTTGTTTTTATTTGACCATAGACAAGGCTTCCAACAACTAAATCCAATGAAATAGTCGTCATGTGTGTTAAAGTAGTGATGGTTTATTAAAGACTGGACACAATTCTACAACTAATCATCTGCCTAAAAAGTCACCCAGGGTTTTGATGACAACAAATAATATTAAGTTTTGTTTCGTCTAAAAAGTTTACCAAAGTGTTAATCAATCAAAGCTTTTTAAGCATACATAGTCAATAGTAGTAGATAATGGAAACTACATTTCAGTAAAAGGGATAATGATCATATTCCCACATTTTTATGGGTAAACGATAAAAAGCAATAATACTTGCTTGAGTTAAAAAGCAAGAAAACTTCCTTTTGTATGCATTATTGGAAGAAAGTACTAAAAATTCCATTCTTTCAAAGACACTAAAAGACACCTAAAATTTTGATGTAATAAAGGACTTGAAACAAGAATACTTATATTGTAAATCCCTTCACGTTTGTGTGAAGTTACTCTTGAGACAAGGAGTGTTTATATTAGATGTTTATTTATTTAATTGTAACACCTTGTAAAACAAGATTTTATTATTGTATAATCTAGAGAGACTTTATGTACCTAGCCAGAAGATACATTGTGTGAAAGTCTAGCAGATAACTTGAAGAGTCTATGCGAGTAAGTAAAAAACAACAATGAAGAATACTTGTAAACAATTATTTGTTTAGTGTAACCTTTTGCAATTTGTATTAGAGAGCTATGTTGGTGCTCAAACACAATCACTTTTTCAGCAAGTATACTAGGTAGAGGTAGAGCAACAAGTGTCGTATCCAAAAAAATTTTGGAATAATACACAATGTTCATAACATGTTTGATTGGAATAAAACAATGGTTGAGTTGTGTGAGAATTGAAATAAAACAAATTACAATTAAAAGAGTTGAAATTAATATGATAAAGACATGTTAAGATCTTATTTTATCACTTATCCCTCTCTTGTACTAATCATGTTTTAATGTATCAAGATGCAATTACTCATGTTTTGAGAGTGCTCTTTAAATGTAACTCTAGATCCATTTCTGGCATCTAGAGCTTAAGATCATCAAACTCCAATATGATTCCGTAGTGACTATTTGAATGAATCACTTGCTTTACGTTCATGACTCTATAACTAGCTAGAACCTTAAATCTATTCCTAGCATCTAAAAGCATGAGGAGAATTAGTTGGACCACAACTTGAAATCAGTTCTCACTCAATCCCAAGCCAGTGAAATATAATGAGTGATCAGTTCATCCAACAAAGAACATAAACTAATTCACAAACAAGTAAAATAAAAAACATTCTTTGATAAATGAAACAATACCAATACAAGATAGTTCAAAGGATTACATCATATCTCAACACTATAGATTTTAACTCCTTATGATGATAGCAAATACAAAGCTTTAAGTAGCCATAACTCTTTAAAAATATACAGTTCCCTAAGAATCTCCTAAAAACTTCTACCAAAGAGCTTCCAAAAAGATCTCCTACAACAAAGGTGCAACTCTGTTTTAATAAACTGTCTAAGGTAATGCTCAACGATGCACTTGTGACTCAATAGTAGATGTTTCCCTTCCATGTAGATTTGTTTTTGTTGCTCAACCTCATGCTTTGATGCTCAACTTCGAAGGTAGTTTCTTTGGGAAGGAGTCTTCATAACTCAGCTACAGGTTTGGTGTGTGAAGTTTCCTTTTCATGAGGGTTTGCTCTTTGTGGCTCAACACCGTTTCTGCCACTTAGCTGCATCAACATAGTTTAGCCCAATTTTGCAGTACTTTCTGTCAATTCTTCTTATTTTCCTTCAATTCTCTTTTCTAGTGTTTCCTTCAAATTAAATGGGGGTTAATTATCATAAAACTATCAAAAATCAAAACTAGATAAGTGCCCAAATCATATTAATTTTAACTCAATTTGGGCATTTATCAAGCTAGACATAAACCATTAGGGGTGAATCAATATAAAAACAAAAAATGTTTACTTTCTCTATTTTATTACCCATGCATTACTTCCCTTGGAGATCTATAGAATGTCTTAGAACAAATTTGTGAACCATTTTAGAAAACCATTAGATGTCCTTTAAGAATCTAATAGAACAAAAAGGAAAAATCTTCAATGATAACTTTTTAGATTTATTCAAACTTCTAGGGCTAACCATTTTTTTAGTTGGTATCAAATCTAAGCTTGTAGACTTATTTCTTTGTAGGACAAGAGAAAATGATCCTAGTTGCAATGGTAAACGAAGGACAAGCCTTAAATAAATTGCTCTTGTTTAAGGGTTAAAGTTTTGATTTCTAGAAACAACACATGATTGTGTTCTTTGAGTTATATCATATATATGTGATGGATGTAATTAAGAATGGAAACTACATCCTAGTAGATGAGGATGATGAGCTTGTTCCAAAGATATTGTTGAATATTAATTATTGGTGGTAATTCTAATTTAAAAGTAGTAGTAGTCTAAGGTCAAGTTTTTAGGATCTTATATTCTGAACTTTTTTCTAGAATAAAAATGTCTAATTGCAACATCCAGTAGCTTAGAGTGTCTACTAGAGCTTGTTGCTTGTTATTAGATGGGTTCATTTAGTTAAAGCATTTATTAGTGTTAGACTCTTGTTAGTTGGTGATTTAACAAACTCGTAAAAATTTTGTCTTAGTTAGAAGTTCCTAATTTTTTTCAACTAACTTGTAATTACCATGTAACTCTATATAAGAGTAACCCATGTGTGTTGTCGGGAATGCATGAAATAGTCGTGTATTTTAACAAAGATATTTAATTTATTGCACTTTTATAATATCTTATCTTGTTTTGTATGTTTTTTTCCTTTATCTTTGGAATGTGTGATTGGAAATCAACATTGCACTATTTCTTTCATTGTTTCCTGCAACTCAATTTGATAATAGGAGCAAAACATGTAAATCTTGAGTAATCACTAATAATTAAAAGAAATAGGAATTTTCCGTAGGTCCCAACAATTTGCTTGGATGTAACCCCGCTGTGCAACCTTGTAGAAAGGGTTTGTTAGTGTTACTTACCAAACACATAATGCTCACAAAACAAAACAAAATAAAACAAAAATCTCATATTCTGGTCTCTAAGTAGCCTTTGTTTGGAATAGATGTTCAACCCTATAGCACTCATGTGTCTTAGACGCTTATGTCTAACTACACTACTAGAGGCACTATAAGAGGATAAGATAAATTTATTCTCAACAACAAAAATTGACATGTGAAGGAAATATAGATTAGATTCCTTCCATAGACCACTACATCATCATAAAACCACTACCCCCTTATTTGCATCACTCCACCCTTCACATTGCATCTAAAACCCTTTATATCTAAGACTCTAATAAATAAGGTTATTCCTTAGCTTGTGAACATATGTGATGTTAGTCTATGTATGAATTGCCATTATGTATCTTTGTTCATACAAAAATAAGTGTCATTATCCATCAACATGTTACCATGATTAACTTGTTAAGCATAGTAAATAAGTCTCTTTGGTGACACATTGAAAAGAGCACCCACAATCCAATACCAACCTATTAGAACTATGATGCTGAACCCTAAAGTAGTTATCAAAAGACTCCAGCTTTTGAACTATAACTATCGCCTGATCCTACTTCCCCAATCTTAAATAATCCTTCCTCTAATGTTCAAGTTACTTGCAATATCTACAAACATATTTAGGAATAACCTTTTTCTTCTCTAACTTCTTAACCTTTTTATCTTTCTTGATGATCATTAACCCTGAAGATGATGCATCGTTGATAGTCTCAAATGCCTTGAGGAAAGAAATCTATTGAATAAAGGTTAAACTTCAAGCATTATGCAACAATCTCAATGCCCAAAGAACTCAACAAGTTCTCATGAAAGAGTCTAGTAGAACCATTGTTGCATTTTCATCTTCTACCTTGACATTATTGTCTCGGAGCTTCATTAAGGTTGAATTGAACTCATCAAGACAAGTCTTAAGTTTTATACTCTCCTTCATGCGTAACCTAAACAAACTCCCTTTTAATAAAAATTGTAGCAAATGAACTTTGTTGTGAACAAGATCTCCAATGTTAGACCCAACGCCATAAAGGTTTTTTCCTTCACAATCTCATAAAAAGCCTCATTTGATAACGATAAAAAGAAATCATAAAATGAGTTTTTTTCTCCATCTAGTCTAGTAGTTGTTTCTCTATATGTGATGTGCTTGTGGAAAGTGGATCACTCCCATTGCTCCTTAAAACAAGGCTTTTATCTTGTTCCTCCATAAATTGAAATTGTTCTTTTATTAAACTTCTTAGTCTTCAATATGCGTCTATTTTTTTGTAAGAATCTTGACCTTAAACACAAAACAAGATTGAAAACCAACTTTGATAACAATTTGTTGTGTCCAGGGAACAACAAAAGAAAGAATGCAATAATGATTAGAAATCACACAAACCAAAGACAAAGAACAAAGAAATCGTAAAGCAAGATAGGTATGAAAGAAAAATGTCTTGTTTATTAGCTTGTTATAACTTTGTGTATACAACCTCTTCATTTACAACAAATACAAGTCTCCAACATATAAGCCTATAGACGATTACATGTTACCTAGACGTACATAATGACTTCTAACTAAAAAATTGAATACAATCCATTAGACGATGTTTAGTAAGTCATATGACTTTCATACTTATAGATGAGTCTAGTGAATTTAAAACTATTAAACATTCTACAACAAGCATATCTACATAACTATTAGATGACCTTTCTAACTAGCTTATGATGTCTACAACCATCAGATGCATAATCCTAAAATAAGTTTACTACATCAAAGTTTAAAATCTTAAAAAGACATCCTAAGCTTCATCCTTAGAAGGAAGCAAGTTGAGAGATACATATATCATAAGTAATCATTTATAAAGATGGTGAAGTATTTTACACTACAACACCCATTTCTAGGTAACAAATATTTTACAAATGATCTTCAGTAGGTTTGAAATCTTGTTTACACCAATTTTAGATGTCTTATTTTGCTTTCTTTTACTGAAATTTACATAGGTCTCAAAATCAACAAAATTCAAAGTATTAAGTATCTTATCATTCACTAATTGTTTAATTCTCTCAATAAAGATATGTCTGAATCTCTGGTGCTAAATTATAGAGTATTTCTTATTCTCGACACATTCTTTGACCTAACAATAGCATGCATATAACTATAACTGATATTGCTTTATGTTAATAGAAAAAAGTGTTATTACTTTGTAAAATAATACAATATTGTTATGTAGTCAACTAAAACTAATAACTTTAGATTTATCCAACAAAGGAAAACCAATTTTCATAAAATTAAAACAAAGGCCAAAGGCGTAAATGAAAATCAAAGTCTTAAAATAAAACTAGAAACATAAAATGTATTTCATTTAAGCTTAGTTTGATTGTTCTTATTCTTTTCAAAAGTAGTCATTTTCACCTAGTCATTCTCTTCCATTAGTAACACTTTCTTTTCTTGAATACACATGGTCAACAACTAATTGATAGATCACTTATGCTTATGTTTGTTATAAAGAATTTAAGAGGGCATATTGATTACACCGGCCTGTCTCGACCGTTGACCCAGGTCGACTTGTCTTGGCTGTCGGCCTAGACCAACCCATCAAGAAAGTTGACTCGGGCCGACACGTCTAGGCTGTTGTCCCGAGTTGACCCACGTCAACCTGGCCTGACACTTTTTGACTGTCGGACTCAAAGTATTGTTTTTAAGAATTAGTTAAAGTATTTTAGTGGGTCAACCTTAGACCTGACCCTAACCCACTTGAGAGAGGACTTTTGGGACTGTAAAATTAACACCTCTAAAAGTGACAGTAAAAGATCTACCAAATACAAAAAGTTATTCATCTAATAAATCCTTAACATTATCATATTAGTCACCCAAGTTTAACAAAAATATTAATTTCCATGAATGTTTCAAAAAGACGATCAAACCTCTTTTACTTTTCATAAATACATCTATTGTCAAACAAGTATATACGTAGTATAAGACTACAAAAATGTATAAAAATGTTAAATGTAAGCCAACTTACATCAAGAAAATAGAAGAAACATACACAATATTTAATTGATATTATGCTTATAGAAACTTTAATAAAAAAATTAAAACTTTCTTGAAAATATTTAATTATATTAAACATTGATTATTTTAAATTTATGCAAAAGAATAATACTAACAGTGGCGGAACTTGGAAAAAAAATATAGGGGTGCCAAATTAGATTTGTTATATATAATTTGTTTTTACTTAGAAAAAAAATGCTATTCATCGTTTCTCTTCATTTCCTCTGCTTAAAACAAGCACACATAATAGTAGAATTCAAAAAAAATATTACTATCATTCACTATTATATCATGATACCAAACCATGAATACCATTTTAGATAAAAAAAATTTTTCATCTTTATCACATACCTTCCTCTTTAAAAAAAAAGAATCAATTTTTTTATTATAATCTTTCTAATATAAATTTATCACCCCTCGCCTATCTAGAAAAAATAAAATTTATATTCACAAATCATAATTATCATAGTGCAAAACATAACAAAACTCATACCACTTTAATTAAATAAGCAACATGGTATAAATTCAAAACTTAAAAAAATTACCATAGGCAACGAAAAACACAAAATCCCTAAAATTTGGGAAAAATTATAATTAGGGTTCATACCAATCTCATAAAAGAATCCCAAAAATCATAATTAGGATTTATATTAATTTGAGATAAACTTAATTTGGGAGAAACATCCTAAAAAGAATAATAAATTTAATATACATAAATCATAATAAGATACTAACCTTGATATATGAGAGATCATGCAAGAATGTATACTTCAATCTCAATCTATGTGTCTCTCAACCTCTATTTTTCAATCTATCTCTTTGTATTTATTTCTTTTCATACACTTTCATGATAATTTATATGGTGGAAAGATCTTATAGCCAGAAATAAAAATCCTAATCTTTTTTTATAAAGCAATGTCTCCATTAAATTTTTTTATTTTATCTCTTATTATAATTTTTCGTACTATAAACTTAATATAAATAATATATAAATATAATTTTAAAAAATATATAAATATATATAAAAAAATTCAAAAAAAAAATTGGGGGAGCCGTGGCTTCCCTATGTCACAATGTAGTTCCGTCCCTGAATACTAATATTTTTAAATGCTGTCATTGATAAAAGGAATTGAAAATTTTCGTTCAATTCAATTTGAGATAAATTATTTTTTATTTGGAACTTATTAAAATAAACCTAAAGAACTTATAAAACAATTATGTTTAATTTTATAAAATTAAGAACTGTTTAGATGAATTTTTTAAATAATTATTTGAATTAAGGAAGTAACATACTTTCTTTGTATATTTATTATAGTTCATTTCAATAAATTTCTTAGTAAAGCTTATAAATTACTACAATTTATTTCTGCAAGTTTCATCATCAGATCTGTGATATGATTTTTTTTGTGTGATTCGTAACCATTTATTAAATAAGTATTTAATTATGAATCAAGATAAGTATTCAAGGCGTAATAGAATTTGTTTTAGGAGATTTTTTATTGTCAATAAAAAATATTATTATGATGTAATATTACCAATAAGAATTATGACATCGTAGAAACTTGACCTCAGACGTTGTTCAATGTCTTGATTTTGTTAATGGCTACTTTGTACGGAAGATTAAGCAGAAGAAGCTGTTGTTATGCCTCAGCTTCTCTAACCCGTACCTATTGCACGTCAGGGCTACACCAACACAACAAATATATATCCAATCTGATTCGAAATGGTAGATTAAGAGAAGCGAGAGCTCTCTTCGATTCCATGAAGCACCGAAATGCTGTTACTTGGAATTCCATGATCAGTGGGTACGTGCATCGGAGAGAGATTGTCAAGGCACGCCAGTTGTTTGACGAAATGCCCCAAAGGGACATCGTGTCCTGGAATCTCATTGTTTCGGGTTACTTTTCGTGTCGTGGAAGTAGGTTCATTGAGGAAGGACGTAAGCTGTTTGAGCTAATGCCCCAGAGAGATTGTGTCTCTTGGAACACGGTCATCAGTGGGTATGCTAAAAATGGCAGGATGGACCAGGCTTTGAAGCTCTTCAATGCCATGCCGGAGCGTAATGTTGTGTCCTCCAATGCTGTGATCACTGGGTTCTTGCTGAATGGAGATGTGGATTTGGCAGTTGGTTTTTTTAAGACGATGCCTGAGCATGATTCGGCCTCTCTTAGTGCCCTTATTTCAGGGCTTGTTGGAAACGGTGAATTGGACATGGCTGCTGGGATTTTGCACGAATTTGGTGGTGATGATGGTGGTAAGGATAATTTGGTGCATGCTTATAACACCCTGATTGCAGGTTATGGTCAAAGAGGTCATGTGGAAGAAGCTCGGCGCCTTTTTGATGAGATTCCAGATGATCGAGGTGGTGGTGAAAAGGATCAAAGGAGGTTCAGGCGAAATGTGGTCTCATGGAATTCAATGATGATGTCCTATGTGAAAGCGGGAGACATAGTCTCTGCCAGGGAACTCTTTGATAGGATGGTGAAGCGTGATACCTGTTCTTGGAACACTCTGATCAGTGGATATGTTCAAATCTCGAACATGGATGAAGCTTCAAAGCTTTTCAGGGAAATGCCCAGTCCTGATGTACTTTCATGGAATTCGATAGTTTGTGGGTTTGCGCAGAACGGTAACTTGAATCTTGCAAGATATTTCTTTGAGAAGATGCCCCACAAAAACCTGATCTCATGGAATACGATGATAGCTGGTTATGTGAAAAATGAAGACTATAAAGGTGCTGTTAGGCTATTTTCTCAGATGCAGCTTGAGGGAGAGAGACCAGATAAACACACATTATCATCAGTTATCAGTGTGTGTACTGGGTTGGTGGATCTTTACCTAGGCAAGCAGATACATCAGCTTGTCACGAAGATTGTTCTTCCTGATTCACCGATAAATAATTCCCTTATTACCATGTACTCGAGATGTGGGTCAATACTTGATGCATGCACTGTATTTAATGAGAGAAAACTTTATAAAGATGTGATCACTTGGAATGCAATGATTGGAGGCTATGCATCTCATGGCTTAGCGGCAGAAGCCTTAGAGCTTTTCAAACTGATGAAAAGGCTTAAAATTCACCCTACCTATATAACCTTCATTTCGGTTTTAAATGCATGCGCTCACGCAGGACTAGTTGAAGAAGGGAGGATACAATTCAAATCCATGGTTACCGACTATGGTATTGAGCCACGGGTTGAGCACTTTGCCTCCCTTGTGGACATCTTGGGACGGCAGGGGCAGCTTAAGGAAGCTATGGATGTGATTAACACCATGCCATTTAAACCAGATAAGGCTGTGTGGGGTGCATTACTAAGTGCTTGTAGAGTTCATAATAATGTAGAATTGGCCATAGTAGCAGCTGATGCTTTGATCAGACTTGAACCAGAAAGTTCAGCTCCGTATGTATTGTTATATAACATGTATGCTAATTTAAGACAATGGGAAGATGCTGAGCGTGTGAGAGTTTTGATGGAAGAAAAGAATGTCAAGAAGCAAGCAGGATATAGTTGGGTAGACTGATTGCCGGTGACAACTTTATTGTTTTAGAAATCTTCAGTCTACAATAGATGTCAGATAATTTTAGTGTTAGAGATGGTCGCATTCAACATAACCATACAAATACTGTGATTAAGCAGATTTTAAAGTAGAATAATTGGTTTGAAAGGGAAGAAACATGTCTTCTGGCAAACATTCAGAGGTAAGAAAGAGGTGGTTTTTTTTTTATTTTTGGATGAACTTAACTTTGTGAATTAGTAGCGTAGTGGTATCAGCTGCCATAAATCTCAGCTTATTTTCTGTTTTTTTTAATAGATCAATTTGCCAGTGTCAACATTACGTGATTTCTACTTTGGCTGGCCGGAAGATTAGGTATGTGTTACTATTTTTTTAGTTGATCCTCAAATAAATATTTTATTATGATGATGATGATATGTGTGTAACCTTATTACAAGATGTTGATCCCGTGATTAACTTCATTTGGAATAACAATTTCATGATTGCATTGCCTTACATAAGAATAGAATGTAGATGGAAAACATAATGCAAATAAGTGTTTTGAGGACTGATTTATTTTTTCTAAGCATTCAGCACCCTTTACGAAATTGGATATATAGTATTATTATTAACAATATTATTTGTTTGTGCGTTCATTGGATCAGTCTTCCATATGCTGAAGGCGTCACTTGTTCCTACCTGTAAAAGAATTTTGTCTGCCATGAAATGTTCTATGTGGCTCTATTTGGCACTGGTAAAGTGCGTCGGAAGTTTGACCTAACAAACCAATATTTTGGAAGTTTAAGTGACTTTGAGGTTGCTGAACCAGTGTATACTTGGAAAGGAGTGGCAGACTTTAAAAACGAGGTGAAGTAAAAAAAATTCCACTACCCTACGTTGTAACCGGTACAGACTAAACTCTAATAAATTTGTACATAGGACACTCATTATATTTAGTTTGAATATATTATTTTGTTTCTCCAAAATTATTAGTTAAAATCTGTCAGCTACAAAGTATTATGGATGAAATTTATAATGGGCTGAACTTAGTATCCGACACTCTTCTGCAAATCATCACATTCTATGAAGTATGTTTTAACTCCCACAGGTTTCGATTTTTCAGTGATGTTTCTTATGATAAGATTGTTAGAAAGTGGGGATTTTGAAGAATCAAGTTCAGGAACTCGTTAATGGAAGAGATCAAAAATCAGAATTATCAATGGTGACAATTATTTAAAGTTAGAAAGTTATGAGTGACTAGAATTTATTCTATAAATATCAAAATTGTACTTAGTAATAAATGATGAAATTTATAAATACTACTTAAATCCTAGAGGCTCACGGATGAATGTGTTATTACAAAGTTCTCAATCATTTATTTTAGGTATTTTTTTTTTTTTTAGGATTAAATATGTTTTTGTCTCTTAACTTTCAGTGAATTTTGTAATTAGTTCATTTCGAAATTTTGGACCAATTTAGTCCTTCATCTTTTGAAATACGTAAATTTAGTGTTTTTAATCAAATTTTGTTAAGTTTATTTGACATTTCAAGCGCATTTCATAATAGTATTTGACTTAACATTAAAGCAAAAATGTGTCAAATAGTATAAATAACTCAAATATAATCTTGGAATGCATATGAAACATCAAATAAATTAACAAAATTTGATTAAAATAATTAAATTTACGTATTTCGAAAGATGAAAGACTAAATTGATTCAAAGTTTCAAAATGGACTAATTTCAAGATTCACTGAAAGTTAAGAGACCAAAAATATATTTAATCTTTTCTTTTATTATTTGCCTGAACTTTCTTTTTTTTAGTACTTCTTACCTTTAATTGTGAATGCATAGACACTAGAACGTGAAATTCTTTTTCCTTTCCACAGGGACTAGGAGATTGGATCTAGTCATGAGAAGAATCAAATGCTTTTTACATCATCTCCAATAAGTTCGATTCTAAGTAACATCTTTATTATTTTTTTTTTAAAGATGTTTATAAGCATTCAATTGATAAAAATTTAACCACACCCATAACAAAAGATTTGTGGAAGATATTAGGCCTGAGCATATTATGCGGGCCAGTCCAAATCTGCCCGACCCGAGAAAAAAAGTTGTTAATGGATTAGTTTTAGACGGGTCGGGTTGTAATGGATAACAATATTCAGATAAAAACGGATCGTTGCGGTCGGATATGATTCTTAATTTTTAATTTCATGGATACTCGACCCGAATCAGCTACATATAAAAATTCAAATTTTATTTTAACCTAATTCTATCCCGTCGCACTGCTTCCCTCTCATCCTTTGTTTTTCTTCCATGCCCTTCGTCACTCTGAAGGTAGCCCTCACTCCTTCCCTCTCCTCCTTCATTTTTCTTTTGTGCCCTTCATCACTCTGAAGGATGTTCTTGGTGTCGAATCTTTTTGATTATTGGTGGTGTCGTTACTGTCGATGTTATGGGAGACGGTAGTGGCGCTATTGCTGTCGATGTCGCCGTGGTGGAGGGCGTTAGGGTTTTTCCCACTTGGTGGCCACCGTTGCTTTGGTTCCTTTTTTGTTCGTTTATTTCTTTAATGTGTGGCTACCTGTGGTTGTTTTGGTTCCTCTTTATTTAGGAAAATAAAAAATTATAGATTAAGGAAAGAAACTTTGAGGATCTGAGAAGGAGTGCAGCAAAGATGTAGTCAACCATTCCATGGCCTCCACCCTGCACGAGCTATTTTTCTCTGTTACCGTTCTTCGTCTTTCTTAAAAAAATTCTCTTTTATTTAGATAACTCGATATATCCATTCGTATATAATCGTACTTGAATCCGACTAATTCGGGACAATAATTGGTCGGATGTGATTTTAAATTTTCAAATTCAGATTGAGTCAGATTGAGATAATTGGATTTGAATCCGACCCAAACCGATTCTTGCTCACCCCTAGAAGATATAATGTCTCTAAAAGAAGTTTCTTCAAATTCATATAGGATTATATTTTCTTTACAATATTCACCATTGTCATGATAATCTCATAAAAACTTACTTGACTCACCCTACTGGCAGATTGCAGATTGTATTTGAGACTTAATTTACCACTGGAAAAATTTTAGTTTGCCTTGAATTTATTTCTTTTTTGTTTAACTTATTTGACCATTCTTTTTGTTTAACTTCCTATTTATTTCTTTCCATTTTTCGCAAAGATAAAGTTAAATTAATATAAAGGGATACCAGTATTACTCCAAGAATAAAAAAAATCACAAACATGTATTTCCCCTATGCATAAAATATTGGTTGCCAGACATAGTTGCATATGACATATTATATCAGTTACTTAAAAGAAAACAAAATACTCATAACACCCTACACATGGTTGCATGCGAGTCTTAGATGAACAACAGAGTCTTTCAACCAAAAAGTATTAATTATCCTTTCATGCGACAGAATACACATTCTAACAGTGCCATGCCTTTGGAAACTCTCTCAAACCAACAATGAATCATTTGCTAGGTCTCAAAATATGTATTGAAAAATGGATATAGTATTATTCTCAAAATTGGATATAGTTTTATTTTCAATAAATATTTTTCCTAATTCAAAATAATACATTTATTTTTCTCAAAATTATAATATTATAGGAATATAATTGAACATAGTTTTCATTTATTTATTAACTCCACTTTGAGGGATTAATTTATTGGTGCATAGTTATGTCTGGCCCTTGGAATAAAAAATGAGTCAAGAATTATCCCCTGCACATATGCCCAATAGCAGTTGCTCAAGCTAATCCATTCCCTATCATTTAAAGTGCAACAACCACATAACACCACAGCTTTTAAAACTTATGCAATTGTGCTAAGTAAATTTTAATCAAACAATCAATGAGGGGGAAAAACCTTTCCTAACAGGAATCCTCCACAACAGAGCAACTCACCCTAATTGCACTAACTGATATTTAAATCACTACTTTTACTTGCAACTCCCACAAATACCTATTATTATTAATCAGTGATCTTTGAACAGAGGAAAATAATATACTGAAAATCGAAAAATGGAGAATTAAGGATCAACTTTAAAATGAAATAAAATATCAGCTATGCTAACAATACTTCCTCTAATACTCTCTTTACTATTGGTTGAAATTTATTAGAAATCAAATTTTAACACGTTTCATTTGTAAATCAGGAAAATCATCATATGAGAAATGAGAACCACAAAAAAATTGTAATTTTCAATAAATTCTAACTAATAATATATTGTTACTAGCACTCAACCAAAAATATAGACCCATTATATATCATTCTATAATGATATAAAAACAATAGAGATAAATAGACAGAAAAATGACATACAAGAAAAAGAGGGAGGACAAAACTTTTAGTTTGGAAACCAAGGAGAAGATATGAATCTAACACAAATAAGAAAAAACAGGAAAAAGGCAAAAAGGAAAAAAAAAAAAAGGATAGAAAAGTAGAAAACAAAGACCACTTCGAGTTTTTGTGCACAGCAGATGAGGGATGGGAATGAACACGTGTGCAGAAGAGCAGAGGGAAGCAAATGGGGTTAGATATTGACAGCGAGAAGCATGAACTTGGTTTGTTAAGAATGAAAACAAAGAGGTAGGCTGAAACTTTTCGAATTTGGATTTCCTTTAGAAAATGTTTTCATGGAAAGCTGATCTCGAAATTTAAACAAATAAAACTAAAATTGATATTTTTGTCAGGAGTCGAGAGAAAGTTCTGAATTTCTATTTTAACCGTATGGCATCCAATGCATACAAAATAAGACGTTCTCACCAGTCCATTTAAAAACATAGAAATAGTCAAATTAAAGCATATTCAAACCAAAACATCATAAGCTTGCTATGCAAAAAAGTTAGTCGTTTCTTTGAGATGATAATCCATTAAGTGGTGGTAAAATACAGGACAGCAGAACAAATGTGCCATCAAACAGTTTGTCGATTTTGACTTGATGTTAGGATTGACAACAAAAGAGAAAAATTATAAAAATGATAAAAGACATCAGCCTGATAATAAACATATCTTCATTATAAGAGTTGAACATTAATGATTAAGGTGGAACTCCCTAATCGGTCAAACAGATCAATCTTAATTAATACAAAATGATTCTCAATAATCAAAACATCTCACAGAATGAAAATAAACATAAATGGCGCACCATGCTTCTCAAAAAACTATCCACTACATTGAAGACAAAGCATATATGACTGTGCTACAGGAAACTACCAAGAAATATGCAATCCACTAGCTGTATAATCAAGAAAACAGTGTAAGGCTCGTAATCCTTCATCGTTTATAGACAATTAAAAACAAAAGCAGATTGACTTTTCTTGTGTCTGAGGGTTTTCCTTTGCACACTAAAGAATAATTTGGTAAACTGAAATGTGAATACATTCACCTGTGAACTACTGAGCTGAGGTAGAACTAGAACCAACATTGCCCAAACCCATCTTCTGCCCCAATAACGTAAGCTGCTCTACAAATTCGACTCCAGTTAGAATTTCCGTTGTTCCATATATAATATGCTTGGCAGGCTGCTGATGTTGTGCAAGCTCTTGCAGACTACAATATTCAACATAATTACCACCACCAATCATGAACACAATTGCTTCCTTAAATGGTCCTTTCAAATGGCTGCTACTTGCTCCTGAACCAGACTTAGGAGCCCGGGGATCAAAGGAAAGGTATGAATCTGTTTCAGGATTTGGCCTACCTTCAGTCAAGGCCTCAACTGTTCTTGCCAATGCTAGCTGCCTATCGTTAGATAGAAGGTTTTTTACACCAGCTGTCACTGCACTAATTGATTGCCCATAGAGCTTCTCAGCCCAATCAACAATATTACTTCTGCTGGCAGAGTTCGCTGATGCCAGTGAAACATTCAACGACTTGATCTTCTTCACGTACTGAAAAGCAGCAGGATCAACCTCAGACTCTCTCAGAGCTGCTTCCACAGCCTCTACTTCAGACTGATTAATGGTTTCAGATGAAATAAGATATATGATGGCAAACCTAAGCTTATCCATCTTTGTTCCCTTCCCCCTGAGCACACCAAGCAGGTCACCCCTTTCAATGCCCCCTCTAACCAACATGTCATTCTCCTTCTTAGCATAAGAATCAAGGGATCTCTCCTTGATCTCCCCCAACAACACGGTCGCAATGTTCGTATGTTTATCAATCACCTGCTTTCTCTCAGTCAACTCAGGCAGAGAATTCACAGCATTCATCAAATGCTTCGTGTTCCCAATCAAATCCGTCCCATCAAACTCAGCACCATGAGTCCCACCAGTCCTCTTATTCACCTCATCCACATCCTTCTTATACTTGTTCAACTGTGTCTCAATCTCAACCGCAACCTCCGGGAACTCCAGCGATCCATTCGCAACCCAAAACGAATCAGCATAATCCAACTCATAAGACCTCATACCACCTTTCTCCCCCTGCACACTCAGCCTATTGAGCTTCAACCCAAGCACATCATGAACAAGAGGCCGGTAGCGAAAATCATGCTGAATAGCCACCGGCAACTCAAAATTCCGGTCAAAAATACACAGCACAGGGCGCTGAAACGAGCTCACAAAGTTCCCACCCTCTGTAAACAAATTATTCTTGGACAACAAATGATCCCTAATGCGCTGATCCAACGCAGAAGCAACCATCTCAGCAGGGCCGCCACGCGGGCAGCGGATAACCGGCACAACAGAGAGAGTGGCCAACACGCAAAACAACCCACCAACGATCTTCTCAACAAGCTCCTCGATTTCCTTGTCTCCAGCAGAAGGGTCATTGAGTTGAACATAACAAGATTTGTGGGCCAGCGAAAAAAGGTTATCCTCTAGGGTTACAAACTCCAGATACTGATCGTGGACCTTGGAGATTCGCTGAATTGAATCCGAGTTTAGGGTTCCGGCGGCGAGGTCTTCGAGGAGGGGCCGGGGGATGGAGGTGGAGAAATTGAGGTGGAGGCTCTGGTAGAGTGCTTTAGACGCGTCCGAAACGATGCGTTGCACGTTGGATTGGTTAGGTTGGACGAAGTACACCGCCGGAACGTCGTGAACGGGCTTGCGATCCTTGTCGATGAGGAAGTAGAGGGTTACGCCGTGCTTGCGGAGGTCCTTGACGTGGATCAAGGGGGAGAGAATGTTCTGGCAGAACTTATCGTAGATGAGGATCTTGTACACTTCCTCGTTGGCCGTGCCGGTGGTGGCGTTGAGCGGCTGGTTGAGGTTGAGCATGCGCGCGATGCATTCTGAAACGCCAATGGATGGTTAGCGTGGCAATTGAAACGACGGGGCTCATTGGGAATCGGAAAATGCAGAGATCGGAATTGAGAGTGATTACCTGTTTGCTTCTGACGGAGATTCAGAGACATGGCTGTGACGGCGGAGCGATGGGAATTGGGGTTGCTGAAACGGTGGTGGATCTGGATTCAGATATAAATACACTATGCATTCTCTCTTCCTCTTCTTACACCTATTTCTATTCAACTCTTTTTTTTTTATTATTATTATATTTTTTTAATTTTGCTCAACGTTAAGTAGCTATCCTAATACTACCAATTTTTTAGGAAAATGCCACGTTTTTCTTTTTCTTTTTGTTGTTATTTAAAATATTGTCACAGATATTATTATTATTATTATTATTTTGTCTAAGACTTCTTTGTCAAGGAAATCTGGATAAGTATTTTTCCAAAACTTTTACCACCACTATTTTAGTAAACAACCGCCATTTTCTTTACTCTCCCGGTACGAATTAGTTCACGTTTAATTGCAATTTTCAGTTTCTTTTGTTAAACATTATAATTAATTAAGAAAAAAAGATTAAGTTTTTATTTGAATTATTATAAATATATGTCAAAATATTATTTTAATTTAACACATAATAAAATAAATAAGATAACATTTCATGTGAGAATGCAATTAAATGTAATACAAGAATAAGCATAACAAACTGATTATATTTCTCTAATTTTATGTTTTTATCTTTTGACATAAAATCGTATCTTCGAAATCTCCATGAAATATATAAATAAATAAATAAATATTATTATTATTATTGTCTTAAATCGTCTTAATAGTAATAATAAAAATATTCAATTTTAGATAAATATATTATATAAAATAAAAATTTGTAAATAACACACAAAACCTATAGGTAAAACTAATTTATCTATGGATTGTCTATAGGCAAAAGTTTGTAAGTAAATTAGTCGTAACCAATTTATCTATGAATATATTCATAGCTAATTACTTATGAATATATGAATATATATGTAGGTAATTACTGATTTGATCAATTGGTAACGTGTTTGACAATTTTAATTAAATTGGTTTTTTCTACAATATGTACGCAATTTTGGACACATTCGAAATCATCATGAAAGTTCAAAATAGTTCTTGCAATGTAGAGAATTTATAATTATAGTAGATAATCAAGAGTATCATTAAAATAAATAATTGTTATTACAATGTCCATATCTAAGTTTAACAATGAGAAATCCAAATACTATATAATCCAACTATCTTAATAAAAATATCCAAATCACAATTGTTTTGTGAGAAATCCAAATATTGTACCTAACCATGTCAATTGTCTTTTGTCCATCATTAAGCCAACCAAAATAATGACCAATAAGAACCTCCATTTTAGCCTTCAATTCCTTCTCACCCTTCAGACCTTCCCCTTGGAGTCTCTTCATCGTCATTTGTCTGCCATATGATTCATTTTCCTTCTTTTCCTAAGATTATGTCTTTGTTGAAGTTGTCAATTGCTTTCAAAACATCAACCTGTGTAAAAGTTGCAATTTTACAACCAAAAGGAAATGGAGTCGTGATTGGTGCAGTGGATTTTATCTTTAAGGCGTTGAACTTGTTTCATCCACCATTTAACTGTGATCAACAATGCACACCAGCATACCACACCATTTTCCATCTCCACGAATTCAATCCCTTTCAACATCTTTGTCATCGCGCATACACACCACATTTTCTACAAGCATAAATAGAAACCAAATCACAAATTCCATCCCTTTCAACACACATCATCATCTTCATTCGTCTAAAAACAAATTCATCATCTCAACCCAACACAAATCAGAAACAGTGAGAATGAGATAGAACCATCGCCGACAGCGTTGCCGCTGGTGAGTCAGAGTTTAAATAGGCAGAACAGAGGCGGTTTGGGTCGCGACGGTCAGGGGTTTGGTTTTTGTGGTGCTCTCGTGTCCCAGTCGCGAAGGCTGGTGTGATGGTGGTAAGTCGTGATGTCTCGAACGTGCTGAAGAAACGGGGGAGACACTATTGATGCTAGTGCAGGAGCGTTTCACACAAGGAGGAGTGAACGACGATGGCATCGCCGGTGAGGCCTCCAGCGGATGCCGGTGTCGTTGGTGGTGGCCAAAAGGTGAGCGCATGTCCAGCCGCTGGAGTCGTGGTGGCTTGTGGGGAAACGAGAAGAGACTGCTACCATTGGTAAAAAAGAAGCTTTAATTTTAATTAGGTTTAGTTTGAGTAGAAATCGGGTCTAACCATGTTATTTACTTGCGCACCCCCTGCTTTTAATCTTTGCACCTCCAATATTTGTGTTGGACTATTTGTGTATTTCTCTACGCACCCTTGATATTTGCTAGCCCCACACCCCATATTTGTTTTGGACTTGTTTGTTGTTACTGTTTGCAGCCCATGTTTCACTACACACACCTCTAGTGACTACTTCCTGCACCACCAAGTTTACTGACTCCACCACTCATTTGTGTATTACTCTTATTTTGGGCTTGTTTTATATTTTACTTGCACATTCCCACATGTGATAATCTTGCACCCATATGTCTTTGTTTATTGTTTTTGGGTCTGTTTTGTGTTTACTTCATGCACCTCACACATTATTCAAGCACCCTTACATTTTTGTTTTTCCACTTTTATCCTTTTTTAATTCCACCATTATAATTTTCTTTCTAAAAAAGAGAAAACAAAAATATTTTAAAATTATCAAAAATTACAAAAAAATAATAGAAAAATCTAAAAAAATGAAAAATGTTCTCTTTCACTTTATTGTGTCTGTGCGGTCGCCCGCACCGTGTGACACTCATTTTCAAAAAACCAAAAATAGTTTTTTTTCTCTTTTAGTGTCTATCTGATCGCCCGCACCGTGTGACACTCATTGTCAAAAATACCAAAAATAATTTTTTTCTCTTGTAGTGTTCGTCCGACCGCTCGCGTCGTGAGACATATTTTCAAGTAATTCAAAAATACCAAGAAAAACATAAAATTTTCAAAATACAAAAACATCAACATTTTCAAGCAAAAGTCTTTTTAAAAACTACGTGATCATTGATTCTCTATTGCGAGATACGTAGGAGCAAGGCCCGTCCTTGTCAGATTCACCTCCAAAAAATTAAATCATTTTCCAAATAGTTTTTCAAATATCTTTAAAAGAACTACGTAACCCTGATTTCTCATTTTTAATGAGAATACGTAGGACCAAGGTCAATCATTGTCGGACCCAAAAAACCAAAAAATACTTTGGTTCTTTTTAGTATTATTGGTCTTATTATTTTTGGGAAAATTAGCATTTTGAAAATCACATCAACTTGCATGTTTAATTAGAGGCACGTAATCGACTCTCAGATCCGAAAATTTGATTTTTCGCAGACTTGTTTTATCTTTATAGTTTTTCATAGTTTTCTAGAAATAACTATGGTGGCGACTCCAAATCTTTTTCAAACCCGTTTTTTTTTCGTCGTCCCGTCGTGATCTCGGTTATGACATATTGCTTTTTGCATCATTTATCTAATTCTTTCTTCTTCTTTTTTGTGCAAAATCTTATGTGTGATTAATCCAAACATAGAGAGAAATTAAAAAAAAAGAAAAGTTACATTTTTAAATTAACAAAATTGAAAGATAAATATATTTACGATAAATTTATGTCACCATAATTTGTTTGCTTGTAAATAAAATAATATTAATAGAAAATATAATAGAATAGAAACCCTCATTGTTGCTATTTGTTTTAATTCCCTTATAGTTGATTGTGTTGAGTGGAAGTTGATTGCATTGAGTGGCAATTGCAAATGTATTGTTAACTTTGAATTATATTAAGTGATTGATTGATCGGAATTTGGGGATAAACATTGAATGGGTTACTTCTCCTGTTTTTTCCTAATTATTTTCTAAAAAGCATAATTTTAATGTTTCAAATAGGTTCCATGCATTTGCATGATATACAACTAATTCTTGCATGATAGACCATATGAGCCTTGTGTTGAAAAGCTATCAAAACTTATATTCATTGCAATTTCTGCCAAACTTTAGTTTTGAAATTTAATTTTGATCATTTTCTATGTTTTACTAGTTTTGGATGCATATCATGGTTAGTTTTAGGTATAGAAACTTGTTCCCAGTCTTAGTTTTGCATAAATCATATTTTTTTAGTTCATTTAGACAATTCATTAAACTCTTGTTGCATATTAGATTTTCTTAGGCATTTTGACAAACAATTTTTTGTTTTCACTGTTCGACGTCATTTTAGCTACTTTTAAAGTACAAAATATGTTCATTATCATTTCTTAACACATTCCATGCATTCATATCTTATTTCCATTCATTAAAAATCATTGTAGATATCAAAACCATAGATTTCAATTATAGAAATATGCATTCTACCCAATTTTAGTTGTAACATTAAATATAGTTCATGCATTATTTCATTGGTATTTTAGGATCATTTTAATGTTGTTTAGAGTATTATATTGTAGTCCCTCATCACAATCAACAAAACTCAATTTTCACATGCTCAGATTATCACTCTACTACATTAAAGAGGGGAATTGGATTTTTGTTGAATCCTTAAGTGACAAAGGGTTTAACAACCATACGGTGTTCCTATATAGCCAGAATAAACACATGTGATGGTTGATGAGGTTAGAGATTCTATTGCTTGATTGCCTCTGCCAACTTTAGAGGTTTAACTTGTAGGTGAGGCCTTAGGCACATTTATGCCTTAGCCTCATGGTATATGTTACACAAAACAGGTTGTGCATTGCCTTTTTTAAATAATTTTTTTTATATTTATAAATAGATGAGCTAAACGTTTTGCATATATTTGTTTCAGTTCCTTGTCATCAAAAGAAGGTGTAAAACCCTATTATTGATGAATATGACGACATGACAAAAGATGGGATGATCGTTTTCAAATCTTGTCAACATTATGCCTAAGTTCAATAGAAATCCAATAAAAATATAATGGAATTTTCGAGTATTTGGAATCGAATCTCATGTCTCATTTTACATTTCCCTTTTTGATGCAATGGAAGTGTATGGTGGAGACAAGATATTGAACATTTCTACCATCCAACTCTGGTGTCTCAACGTAGTAATGTGTCTTCTACATTTACTATATTAAAATTATTGCGTTTAACGTATAATTTGTAGACATGTGAAACCAAGGTGGTATGCCTCTTGAAGATTTGATGAAGATTTGATGAAGCCCTTTTGAATTACCTTGAAGTCATTACCATTGGAATGAAGCCTACATTGATGAAGGAAATGAGATTTGATGGTATTCATGTTGATCAAGGCTGGAACGTGTGTTCTTCACATAGTTACATTATTAAGAAAGTATATTTGAAGTTTGTAATTCATATTGTAGACCTTGTAGCATTAATTTGATGTATTTGGTCTTTGGTGTGTCTTTTAATTTGTTGAATGGTTTTTCAACAGGTTAAAATGTCTCTTTTAATCTGGTTTAAAACTCAAATCTGCATTTCTGCATTTTTCCCAGTATTTCAGTCGACTGTTTTTCTGTTTCAATTTGTTGATTATACCATAATAGAATCTGTTTAGTAAAATCAATCGATTAACTCTATTTTTGACCGATTAAAAGTATACAGTTTAGTAGCTTTTGCATCCTAACTTGGTGATATAATTGATTCAATTAAATGTGGTTTTTAGCTTTCAAGATAGCCTAAATTTTTAACTAGCCAATTCAACCCCCCTCCCCCTTCTTGGCATTTCAACCATTTCAAAACTAACATAATTCATTGTCTTAGCTACATGGACACAATGAGTGTGAAGCTAAGTCGCTCATCGTTGTATGGATTTTTGGAGCCCCAAAGCATTCAAAAATTTAGAACATAAGGGTTGATAACATGGATGACAAACTCACCAAGAAAGTTTTACTTGGATTGATACATTGAAGTTTTCATTCTTGAAAAATCCATAATTGTCTTGTTATGTTCCATTCATAAGAAACCCAACAATGAACTAAAGACCTTACCACAAGGATAATGTTACAACTTTCATAATTGTCTTTTTATGTCCAATTTAGTTTAATAGGTAGAGTAGTTCTACAAATATGGGTACTACATCATGCATTGGATCAAAACTATCATTAAGGCATGAGTGATTCAAAATTGGACAATGCTAAACATTTATATAACTTGTGCATGAATTGTATGGTTTGAGGAAAACTATACATAATAACATTGTATCATTATTTTAGGTTTTTTAGGATTGCTTACTCATATCAAAGGAGAAAATGATCAAAATAAGATTAGAGTGGGCAAATTATCTCTTAAACAATGTAGAAGATTAGGTTTTTGTTAGCTTTTTGTTCGAAGTTGGATTACCTTTTTTATTTAATACATACTTATTTTGAATTTATATATTATCTTCTAGAAATGTTATATTTGAAATGTATATGTTGTTCTAGATATTTTATATTTTTCAAGTTTTAGTTTCATGCCAAAACCATTTCAATTTAAAAAAAAAAAAACTCAAGAATTTATGCATGTTATTGCATTAACAGTCGTAAATTTATGTCTGTTAGGACACTAACATATGTAAATTTATATTTGGTATTACAATAACATATGTAAATTTGGTGTAGAATAGAGAAAAAAAACTCTAAAATTTAAGTTTTTTGTCTACAACAAACATAAATTTACATTTGTATAAGAGCAACAAATGTAAAAGTACGTCTATTATAAAGCCAACATACATAAATTTACATTGATAATTTTACAGACGTAAATTTACATCTTCTGCAAACCAAAAACAAACGTAAAATTCCTAAAATATCAAACATAAAAAGTCTTGTCAGTGTTAGTTGCTGGAGTTCATTTTTAGAGAATTCAACCTATAAAATTAAAGACATGATTTTGTTAAAACATGTCAACTCATGGTTCTTGTTAGATTAGAGTGAATTTGTTTTTATTGAAATAGAATATATGTAATAATGATCATATCTTAATCATAAGCTCACGAAAAGGTTGATACATATACACTGTTTTGAAAAGTTATGAATAATCAAAGTGCTGATATTTTGGTATTAGAGTCAAGGTATGATAGTAACTCTAACATCTTGAATTAGAATGGCATCTCTTCCTAGTTAAATACGCTTAGCACCTATGTTTCCTTTTAACTTTACATATACAACTCATTCTCATTGATTGCACACTTTCTTAAGGTCCAAAAGAAGTTTAGGAGTGACAACATAAGAATCAAAGTTAACAATATCTTAGTTCGACTAAAAAAAAGACAAAAATCTTAGACATCATAATTGTCCTTAGAATTATGTGTTCCTTGCAAGAAAGGTAAAAAATTATGAACATCTTCATTTGATTCCTCTTCTCAAATCTACACTCATCCCCTTTTCATATCAATTTGTTTCATCTCATCGCTTATTAAAGTATTATTATTTTTATTTAATTGTAAACATATGTTAATAATTAAAAACTAAAGGGAAGCATTTCATAGTAAGCTGAAATTAGTCAAACGCTAAAGGTGAAAAAAAAAATTAATGCATAAGAGAGGACATTAGAAATTTAGGAATAGTATAGAGAAAGTGCATAAAGGAACATGAAAAATAAAGCATCTAATAGAAATCCAAAATTTGATTATGAAACTTACTAATATCTTATGGTTTTAGTGAGGAACAAACATACGAATTACCTCTCGGATCCTTAACAAATATAGGACTTATCTCTTGCTTAAAAATGTGCAAGTAATTATTTGCACTTTTAGTTAGAAGTATGAATTTTCTAAGGGTAATAATCCTTTTAATTATCCTAATTTTATTTTATTATTTTTATTTTTAATTCATTTATTGTCATTGCTCAAAGGTATGCAAATTATAATGGGAAAAATTATAATTACGAAATAATGGAAGATGAAAGTTCTTTCGAGGCTATATCCAATGTAATTAAAATGGAAAATTAATAATGATACTTCTGAAGTCAAGAAAAGATTATGGTTAATTACTATAGTTGTTTAGTAGCTTAAATTATAATTTTTTTTTATGTTTTCTTTTTCCTGAAAGAGTTAACTTTGACATTTTTATGTAGTTGTTAATCTTATTTTTATTTAGCTTATTTGGATTTTATTTTCTACATCCAATGTACACTCATGGAGTACAACAAAGGTGTGAAATATTAAAAGAAGACTATTGTTGCAACATTTACATAAGTCTCTTTTTTTTAAGATTTTTCTTATACAACAAAACTAGTATGTGATTCTGATACGAGCCAATCCTCCCCAACTCACTTTTGTTGGTAAAATGTTGGATACGACTAAATGGTGCGGGTCATCCCTCGTTACCACCCCTAGAAAAAGTTACGATCTTAAGTATAAAAAGTTGTCCTCTTTTAGCTTAGCTGTAAGTGGCTAATTGATTGGTTGGGATGAGAAAGGTTGATCTTTTGGTGGATTAGCAGGAGAATAAGGTGTTTTAGATGGAAATCATTTTTAAAGTTATGAAAAATGTTGTTGAATCTACAAAGTAAAGGATGTGGCAATTTGATTAATCTTGGCCTTTTCTTCTTTACTCTATCACATAGAACAAAGCTTGTGTCTCTCTCTCCTTTCTTCATTAAGGACTACTTAGACCACTCATTAAGTCGAGTACAAAATGTTGGCAGAGGCATTGTTCATTGGGATTGTTGGTATAAGTGTTGTTATTTGAGATTCAAATGAAGGAGGATATTTCCCCTTGGTATCTCGAATAGGATTAGCAGTAACAATAATTTTACTTGATCTAGAGCTTTTTGAATATCCTTTAGCTTGAGGAATAATGTTTGTTCAATTTTAGCTTTTGTGTTAGCCTATGCCTTAAGATTTGTTATAAGCTTTGGAGCATATAACTTCATATCCTTTTTCAGATTATGGATCTCCTTAATGGATAGAGTGTAAAACTTTTAACTTTTTCAAAAGGTTTGGCCTAATAATGGTTGGTGAGGTTTCAAAAAGGCCATACAAACCTTTGACTTTTGAATCCTTTGGAATTTTTTATAATTTCTTCAAGAGATAGAAAAATAGTTCTTAAAGAAATAACATTGTAGTGCCATTAGAAGGCAAAGTTCACACAACTCATAGAATGTAGGGGTCTTAAATGGTTGTCATGAAGTTTTCCTCATAAAAGGATTTGGAAGAGGATTCTTGGTTGACCATGTCACCATATAACTTCTAATTCAATGCTTGGATTGCCTCATCTTCTATAAGAGCCCTCTTAAAACTTTTGTCATCCATAATTCAAGTGTAGGGATGTGTTATTGTTGGGTGTGTTGGTTTAGGCATAAATTCCTCAATCTCTTATTTTTCAACTTGTTTTAGTTTCTTAATTTGATGGAGGGGGGGGGGGGGGGAGTTGGCACTTGATTAGTGTAAATCATGTAGATAATAAAAATTTGTCTTAGCAACAATAGTATTTACAACAAGAATCTTTGCTTCCATGGTATATCGTGAGACAACATTTTGTTTAATACATTTTCATGATATTGCACATCCACCCAAAGTAAAAACACAACCAATAGTTGATTTTGTGTCACCAAAAATCAAAATTCAATTTGTAATAATATATCCTTCAATAATCTCAAGAAATTTCACATAATAAACATCATTACTAAAGAATCACAAATAATATTATCACTAAAGGTATCACAAACGATTTTTTTCAATTTATCCTTTAACAGAAACATTCTTATATTCTATTATAATATTGTAAGAAATTTCACTCACTTCACAATACATAACAATGAAATTTTCTTTTCTTATAAAGAGGTATGCTAACCTTTGCCCCACGCTTTGAACTATTTTAAATGTGGTTATCCTTTTTTTTTTCATAACCCATAAGGAATTCTATTTGAGAATGACAAGCAAAATATAAAGTTTCATCATATATATTGCTAACTTTATCATGTATAAAAATAATATAATTTCAATGTCATTACCAAAAACAACACAACTTAAATGTCAATCCATTTAAGTTATGTCATTATCAATGTAACATCCCGTCAGGATATTACTGATTTAAATAAATAAAACTATTAAAATTATAAAGCTGCCGCATTTATGAATAAACCTCATTTCCCAAAAACGCGGAAAATTTAAATTTTATTAACTTACAAGGATAAAAGCAAAATCCATAGTTAATAAAACTGAAACAACATAATAAAACCTCTCATAAGAGTTTACAAAATAGTCCAACCCAAAATATTACAAAAATGTATAAAACTCCCAAGCATTTTCCACGCTCCGTGACTAATCCTCACTGGCTCCACCTACATCAACATTCTCTGCTCACGTGTACCGCGTACACGATCATCGCCAAACACAAGCAGATAGGGTGAGCTTATGAAAACAACAAATCATAACAATAATCAAATAATCAGTTATACAGCTGTAAACTCTACAAAAATCAAGATACCATAGCTTACTCAATTCTCTAACGTCTGGCCACAACCAAACCATTCGTGTTCTACCTCTTCTAGTGATTACCCCAAGATAATTTACTGCCAAACCTGTCGGCCACAACCGACAGAGCACGTGCGGGAACCAATGCCACGGATCATACACCGTAACGCCAGGTGGAGTTTCCAATTACGAACATAGTCCGTAATGTCCCAAGACTACCAAACTCGTCAACCAACAACTGAGGAGGGCAATCTACCTGGACCCATCCGTACTGGCCACAACCAGCACACTCACACCGGCAACACTCGCCAACCCGAGCTCAACTCAAGGGTTCCTCGTGTTCATCCGCCATCCCGAGCTCAACTCGAGGGATGTCATTCCGAGCTCAACTCAAGGGATACATTCCGAGCTCAACTCAAGGAACCCAGCAATCTTACCTTTGAGGCATCACTAAAAGCCTTGTAGATCACCCTACTAAGTCCAATAACTTAGGACTTACAGCCACTACATCACCTAGCGGGGGACACGTACCGCTAGGCGCTACAACTTCCAGACCGCCTGGCGGGGGACACGTACCGCCAGGCGCCAAGCGCCTCAAAATAATTTCAAATTCTACAACAACCACCTGGCATAAACTCCCACACCGTCGGGCGGACGCGACCCCATAGCGCTTTTGTTTGTTCTCTATCGCCTGGCGGGACCTCCTTCACCGCCAGGCGCCACTTGCACCAAACCCCATTGTTGCCTCGATATTGCCTGGCGGCCTAACCCCCACCGCCAGGCACTATATCAATTGCACCCCTGGTTACTGTACTGCTCTGAATTAAGTCACAAGGATTCGTAACTAGACCTCATTAGTCACTCAACCAAGTTTAATAGTTAAAGCTTCAGTGTATCACACTGCCACAATGCCTCACATCTATTAACATTACTGATTTACCTACTAGATGCACCTCCTATTCTTATCAAGATCCTCCACTTTAAGGGTACTACGTTGTTTGCATTCCAAGTCAGATCCCACTGAGTTCAGTGTCAACCTTCATATATACATTTTCTACTTTCAAATTCCAGCTAAGATAACACTACTATAGTACATCAGCCCTCGAGTGGACATTTCCCTAACCAAAATTTCCACTTCCATCCATGTAATATATCCTCGTATGCTTGATAAAATAAACAGATTTATCTTATGTTAATATTCCTCACCTATCAATTCATAATTCACTCATTACCATTACCAAGTTTGTCTCTAACTTCCCACTTACAACCACCCAAGACCTGTCAACAAATCCTGCTACCTCAACTCAATCCTCTAACTGTTACAATTCTCATTCCCCCTCCTCACCCTTCCTAATTTCATTCACTCTTCAACCTGACCTCAAGATCCCCCCACATCCTCACTGTCTCACGCAACCACCCAGGAACAACACTGCTGTGAAGGCGCTTGGCGGCAAAGCCCGTGCCGCCAGGCGGCACATAGATTTCTGGGCAATTTCCCAGTTTTACAGCCCCTGCGAAAATGATCCTCATACCATCTGGATGCCCCCTTTTCTTCCTATCTCAACCAATCCTCTCCAAGAACCTAATACGAGTGCCATCAATCCGCGCTTAGTCTAATTCCAACAACATTAGTTTTATTATAATAAACTTTGTCTAGTTTAGTTCTACAAAACCGCCAATTCCCAAACCCTACAACTCAATTACATTGTTCCATCGGATTAAACCTTTCATTACGCTCAAAATCAATGGAAAACAAGTTAGAACTTCCAGTAACCATTATCCCTTTGTTTTTCCCCGATCAACTCAATCCAAAACACCCCAAATCACCAGAAATCGAGCCCAACAGACTCGCATCGCCTGGCGAAAATTCATCACCGCCAGGCGGTTCCTCGGCCAGGAACCCAGATCACATATAATTACATGCGCTGCCTGGCGGCTATGAACAGCCCGCCAGGCGGTTTCTGGAAATTTTCCAGAAACACAAAGATTCAACCAGAAACGAGCAATAATCACAATTATATATATATATATCCATCAATTCAAATACACTTATAAAAATTCTAACATATAAAAGCTCCCCTAACCTGGATCCTTTTAGCTTTAAACCTTGACAATTGGGAAGTTATCCTTTGATCACCAACCCTCCTTGGTTCCTCTCTATTCAGCCCCTCAACTCTCACTCAACCTCACCCAATTCTAGAGTTTTCGTGCTCTCTCTGTAGGTATAGTTTCCAGCTTGCCAAACCCTTCCCTTTACCTCACTTTAGCCTTTTAAAGGTGTCCTAAAAACTAGGTAATAATATAAAACGAACCTAGACTTAATGGTGATGTTGATTGTTATTCATGGACCCCTTTTATAATCCGTTTTCAGCCTCTCCCCCCTCTTGGCTGCCATTTCTCTAGGGTTTACGTTAACCCTTCACCTTCATGCCAAAACCAAAAATGACTAAAAAAATGTTCAATTTGAGTTCACCAAGATTTGAAACCCTCACCCTGCCAAAGCTAAATCAATACCAAACCACCAAGCCAATTCATATTTCATGCTAACAATCATAATTCAATTATCATATTATTTCACAACATGATTATCATATATTTAAAATAACAATGAAGAAATACTAGATATTTTATTTGAAGATAAAGGCATAAGCCGTCTTAAACAAAACTATCATAAATATACCTTTAACGACAAAATCACCATATCCAGAAATAAAAACTCTATTGTATTAAAAAGCCACTTAGTAATAAACAAAATATTTTTTCTTTTATTTATTGTATAAACAAAATATTTTTTTATTAGCATGCATATGAACATTAGTCTCAGTCTATAAATCAATCGTTTGAGTTAAACATAATTTAACTTAAGGTTAGTGATATGAAACCTTTCAGATGGAAAATCATATGCAACACCTATATTAATAGTATTAACTTTAGCAAGCATTAAAGATAAAAACGATGTTTTTGCTCAACACAGAGGCACACGATCAAAACATCAAAAAATAAATTTTTAAACTTTGAGGCAATAAAGGGGGTAATTTTAAATCATAAAACTCATAAGCATGGTGTCAAGTAAAACAAATCCTTTTAATTTCATATAATAAACGAATTTTTTAAATTCACGATTATGATAAAATATAGGTTTATTATTAATCATTTCAAACTCAACTATTTTTCACAAGAATATTTACATAAAATATTTCAACAAACTTGTTTCAATTTAAGTGCTTCCCCTTACTTAAAAAAAATTCAGTATGATAAGATATTTTATAAATATTATTAGGCAAAACACTTAAAGTATGTCCATGACATCAAATATATTTATCAAAAATATCATAACATATTACTTAGTAGCTCTATATATCACAAAAAAGTATAACCATATTTTATTTGTTGTTGCCAGTAGAAAAATAAATTTTACCCATAAATTTTTCAGATGTATTTGAGAATGACTTAATCATATCCATGACAAATATATTACATAACATTATCTCTGAATTTTACAATAAAAGGAATAATGATTAGTAAACTAAAATAACACACTTTTCTCTCTAAGAATGTTGGGAAAATAATAAAAATAAATGATAATAATTATATAAGAATAACATAGATATATAGATAATAGAATATTCATCAAGTCTAACAAATAATAAAAAAAATATGATACAATTATAATTGAAGAAAGGAATAGAAATAACTTAGGTTGAGGCACGCAGAGCGTTATCCCTAGAGAGAAAACGCCCTCACTGCACAAGACATAAACAACATTATATACACTTTTATCCCAAGATACAACAACATGTCATATCAATATAGTACAAAGAAAGATCCATAAACCTTATGAACATCGAAACACCAATATTTTAAAAAATATTATAGAGTAGAAGATTGGAAACACCTTTTATGTGTTGATGTGTTTGTTGTGTCCTATGCTTATGAAAATAGGTAGTATTTATAGATAGAAGGGGGTAAATAGTATTATATTTGATTAAATAAAATAATAATTTGTAATAAATTTGATTTAAAACAAAATAAATGTAATAAAGTTAAAAAGTGCTTGCCTATAAATAACATTTACCAACAAAAATAAGAGTCCATACAAATATGAGTAACAATAAATTTATTTATTTATTTATATTTCCAATTATATTAAATATTTCCCATATTTAGGGATGGCAACAAGGGGTTTCGCTATCCCACATTTCCACCGAGTAACGGGTATATTCTAGTACTCATACTCGTACTTGTTCTCTTACCGTTTCAATATTAATTAATTTTTATAAAATAATAAAAAATTACAGTAAAGGAAACATAATATTATCAAATATTCAATATTAAAATGAAGTTTGTTTCTTCGATATCAAATATTTAGAAATAAATTATAATTGTATACATTTCAAATTAGAATACCAAATAAAATTTCATGAGATCTAAAACATTTATTAAATTTGCAAACATTAATGGAACCTAGTTGATAAAATTTTAAAAATATGTAAAAAAAATATATAAAAGAAAAACAAATATTCAAATTAAAATATATTTTAAATGTTTGTTTAGTTCAATTTTTTAAATTCTAATAAATCTATTTTTTTATACACTAATAAAAATTATAATACATCACTTTATCAATATCACCTAAAGAAAAAAAAATGAAACTAATAATAATAAAATTTTAAAATAGATGTTGTATCTTTTGAACTTCGATCTGTGTTGGATGGTGATAAAAAATATTCATGGCAATTACATTAAATTTTTATATTATAGTAAATAAATTTTATTTATACAATTATGGCGACAAAATTACAGTATGATTGACAATGAAATAAAAAATAAAAAATAATTATATAAAATAATCAAAATAGTATCCTACATGATAAAAATAAATAACAAATAAAAATATCAAAAATATATCAAATGTGTGTCTTAGAAACAATTTGAGAGATTATTGAATGAAATCGCATTAAGAAAAACAAATGTATAAGTAAGGATATGGTAAGATGAAAAATACCTTAGAGATCTAAGAAAACTTTTCAAATATCAACACAGTTAATAGTTGAGAAATAATGAAAATTGTTTTGAGCGAAACAAAATCAAATGAAACAAAAATTAATTATAATAGAGTAAAGAAGATATGATTTTTATATTACCTAGTAAATGAAAGGTTTATGCTATTAAACACTTAAATTGTGACATCAAAAATTGAGACACTTAAACATTTTCATCTCAAAGAAAAATATACAATAAATATAAATATTAAAAAAGAATAGAAATATTCAAATGTGAGACATAAAAAATATTTAATTGACATACATCATTTGAACATCTTTGGTCTGTCTATTCTTTTTATCTCAATTTGATCACTATTTTGGACAATTTAATGCAATAAAAAAACTTTATGTTAATGGTGCAACAATAACGTTAAAAGGGTGTCACATGTCAGTTCCTGAATTTTTTGAAATTTCTTTTACTTTTTTTTTAATTTTTTTTTATTATTATTATTTTAAATAAAAATTTGACACCTGTCAAGCTGATGTTGTGTCATGTGGCAATGACAGTGTGATGTGGCAGGTGTCATTTCCTCATTCTCAATTTAGTCGCAATTTTTGTAAAAATTGTACACTTTCTTTCCTCACCAAATTGAAACAAAAATTAATTTTTATATAAATGTTATGCAAATATTTTTATTCAAATTGATATTTTTATTATATATTTTTAACACATGTGTTCACTTTTTTCTTATATTAATAAAAAATGATAAAAATATTATTATTGTTATTATTATAATTATAAAATTAAAATTAAATGATTTTATAATTTTATTGTAAGTAGATTTTATTTATTTTGTTGGTAATTTTTTAATTAAAAAGATAGTTAAGTTTAAAAAGTGGTTAAACCAAAGAAAATGTCTAAATTTAAACAAACAACCACTTAAAAGATAATATTCATAGAATAATCATTATTTAAAAGAATATTTAAAAGGTGAAATTGAAAAACAAGTATGAACAACAAAAAGAATAATCTTCTTCATATATAGATATAGACTTGTGTTCACTTCTTTTTGGCTTAAATACCTTTTTCGTTCTCATTTTTGTAGTGTTTGTTGCGGATGATCCTCATTTTGATAGAATGTTTAAAATGGTCCTCATTTTTATCGAATGTTTAAAATGGTCCTCATTTTCGCAATTCGTGTTTTATTTGGTCCTTTTCTGTGACGCCGTTTAAATCAGTAACGGAGCACTGTACAAGTGACACTGTTTGTATTACGTTGCATTGATAGTGTGTTACATGTACTGTACAAGTGTGGTAATTTAGAAACCATGCAGAACATCACAACAATCCAAGCACAAACAAACCCCAAAATAGAATTACAAAAATCCTAACCCACGAGCAAACATAACCCAGAAAACCCTAAACCCACTTACCTCGTTGATGATGATTAATTAGAAAATTGAAATGAAGAGCGCAACTGTAATCTAACAATGAAATGAAAAGTATTAGCTACTTCCTCTGCAAATTCGAGCTCAATAAAGACGAAGATGAAGAAATCGCCTCCAACGATGAAGAGCGCGACTACAATCCAACTCAAGTCCTAATTACAAAATTTCCTCCAAATTGAAAAGTTAACGTTAATTAGTCATCTGTACAGTACATGTAACACACCCCAAATGTAATACAAACATTGTCACTTGTACAATGCTCCGTTACTGATTTAAACGGCGTCACAGAAAAAGGATCAAATAAAACACGAATTGCAAAAATGATTATCATTTTAAACATTCGGTAAAAAATGAGGACCATTTTAAACATTCTGTCAAAATGAGGATCATCCGCAACAAACACTACGAAAATGAGGACGAAAAAGGTATTTAAGCCCTTCTTTTTATATTAATATTGTGATTATTATAATTTATAATTGGTATAATTACTCGTATGGTACCCACTTTGGTAGAGGTGTGTCAATATGGTACCCGCTTTTAAAAAAGTATCAATTGCATCTCAACATTTGAAAAAGTGTTCCAATTAGGTCCCTTTCAGACGGAGTTATTTTTTTTTAATTTTTTTTTAATTTTTTGAAGAAAAAAAATGTCACGTGTTAGGTCCCTGTGTGTGACACGTGGCATTGTCAGTGTCACGTGACATTGCAATGCCACGTGTCATGTCATTATCATATGTCATTGTGTTGATTTCGATTTAATTCCCATATATGTCTTTTTGATTCAATTTAGTACCTATTTATGTGTATCTCATTCAATTTTGTCCTAATTTTTTTTAATAATTAAAATATTTTTGTAATCCATTTTTTATAAGATTAAAATTAATTAAGTATAAATATTTTTACAAAATTAAGTACTAATATTTATATTGTTTCTCTCAATTTCAGACCAAATTTATTATTTGTATAAATTTTATACTAATATGTTTTTATTAAAAACAACTTTTTAACATATTACTTTGTTAATTATTTTTTGATTAAGTACTCATGTTTTGTTAATTTTAATTTTTCAAAATCGAACAATATTGTCTCTTACTAATTTTAAACCAAAATTTTTATTCGTATGAATGTTACACTAATTTTTTTTTTAAAAATGACTTAATAAAATGAATTTTACCACTAAATTTTAATATAAATATCAAATACTTAATTTTTGTGAAAATTTTATACTTAATTACTTTTAATTTTATAAAAAATGAATTTTAATTATTAAAAAAAACTGGGTCAAAATTGAATCAGAGACACATAAATAAGGACTAAATTGAATCATTGATACATATATGGGAAATAAATCGAAATCAAGACAATGACATCTGATAATGACACTAACAAGTGGCATTAAGATGCCACGTGGCACTAACAATGCCACGTGTCACACACATGGACCTGACACGTGGCATTTAGATTTTTTTCAAATAATTTTAAAAAAATTTAAAAAATTAAAAAAATCACAGACTGACACGTGGCACGTCGTTAACAGCGTTAGTTAACTCCGTCTGAAATAGACATAATTGAAGTACTTTTTCAAAAGTTAGAATGCAATTAACATCTTTTTGAAGGCAGGTACCAGATTAACACACCTCTACCAAAGTGGATACCATACAAATAATTAAACCTTTATAATTTTATTGTAACTGGTCTTTATATTTTGTATAGGTAATTTTTTAATTAAATTTTTTAAAGTTTAAAACGATTAAATCGAAAAGGTGATTAAATTTAAACAAACCACCACTTAAAAGATAATATTGATAAAATAATTATTTTAATTTAAATAAATTATTTAAAGGTAAAATCGGAAAAAAACTATGAACATAAAAAAGAAGAATACTTTATATATAAGTATAAATATTGATTAATTATTTTTATCTATAAAATTGGTTGTATTTAATGATTTTTTTGTAAGTGGATGATTAATCTAAGAAAAAGAGTAATGAGAGAGTAATTTTTTTTGAATCAATTGAGGTTTTATTTTAATATTTTCCTTTTGAATCAACTTCAGGAAATAATTTATCTTTAAATATAATAATAATGAAATTAAATGACATTAATTCCTTTAATTAATGTTAAAATTAATTATGTAGCTTATATTATTTAGTGCATGTATTAATTAAACCTTTTTATTTATGAATATCTTGTTGGACAGCAATCATGCATGCTTAGATAGACTATGATATAAACTAAGTGTATTAATTAGTGAGGACTTATCTTTTCAGCAAAGAAGGTAAACATAAATACCTAAACCAAACAAATACTTGAGGCACAAGCCAACCAAACCTTTACATTGGTACAACACAAGACAAGGTGGCAGTGGTGACTGGTGGGTGAAGCAGAAGCACACCACATGAAACGCCAAACCAAATTCAACACCGCCCTTTAATTCTTTTCAGAACCCCACTGCGCAAGTTCGCTTCTTTTTTCGATTAAACCCTTGCCCTCTTCTCCAAGCAATCACACCCTCTTCCTCTTTCTGCTCCTCTGCGTGAACCCCTTTTCGCCTCTTCACTCTTTGCCACCCAAAGTCTCTACCTTTATCGGTTTAATCGTCTTATAACCTCCCTACAATGTACCCCCTGTCCCTTCTTTCGTCTAATTCCTCAATTTCAGTCACTGGGTGGTGCTTAGTTTTAGCATATGGCTGAGGATGTTTGACTTGTGTTTCTCACTTGTTTGATTCTTTAGTCATTTTTTCCCTTTTAATCCTTCAGTTTTTCTACCTTATATACCTGGCTTGCTGCGCCTTCCTATTATTCTCTCTGGGTTATTGGAGGGTTTATTAAATTTAAGCAGATTGTCTGAAGGTGTTTTTGTGGTTCAATTTATGACTAATTGGATTAGACACTAGGTTAGTGGTTACATAGATCAGGGAATTCGTGTAATATAATATAATTTTTTGTTGTATTCCGTGTCTTTGATTCTGAAATATTCATTCCGTTGTCCCTTTTTTGACGAAGCAAATTGCTTCCTGTGAGAAGAACTTGAGACTGAAATCAACCCTTTATTGTTTGAGGGCGCTGAGGGGTTAAATGCAGATATTGTTTCCCATTGAAGTTTCCTCATCATTACCAAGCGTACAGTGAATTTTTGTACATTTGTACATTGAGAAAGAGTGAACAGGTTTTTATTACAGTGTGCATAACATCACTTTTGATCATTTGCAATTTGGGAATTTGAAGAAAGACTGAGAAGTTAGTTATTTTAGCATTGATGATATGAATTGGATTGTAATTAGGGATGTGTGAGAGGAATTGTCTGATAATTTAGACATTTAAAGTGAAGCACAAATTAGTTAGATCCTGGAGAAGATTGATGTATTTGATATGAAGAATGGGAGGAGGTGATCATTCATTGGCACCGCAATGGTTGAAAAGCAGTGGAAATGACAGTAGAGTGACTGATACAAACAACCAATTCACATCACCATACTCTGGTAATTGTTTATGCTTAGTGCTGAATACCCCATAATACTTAATAGCATGTTTGAATGCTTGACAGGGAAATTCTCTGTATTGTCAACAAATTTTCCTATCAGGAACATTTATTCTTTTCCACCAACACATAAAATGTGAAATCTTGTACTTTGGTTCACCATGTATGATATTTAGTCCCCACATATTGTGCGTGAGAAGATACTGTCATCCGTGATACTGCATAACTGAAATTGTTGAATTTTTAGGGTTTCTGAAAATATAAGAGATTATCTACTCTGTTTATAGAGCAAAAATTTGACAAAATACGAAATATTTACAATAGATTTCCTGAATCTAAATAATAACTAAAATATTCTCCTATCTTCGTAGAAAAGATATTCTAAAACCGAAATATTTCTTAAAAGTAATTTAAATAAAATAACATATTAAGTAAATATTCTAAACATCCATAAACAGTTCTAATAGTGACAAATATCCTTCTTGTGTCAGATCATATGACTTATACCAGTCGTCAACGGAATCCTAGCCTCTCAAGGTCATATAGTAGTTCTGAGAGAAGCTGGACTGATATGGATGGGGAGAAAGATATTGACAATGACGGCCTGACCTCAGCATCAGTTGGAATCAGAAGCAAGGCTATGATGATGCATCAGTCTAATATTTCTTCAAGCACATCTTCTATGGGCCTCAGTATGGCTGAGACATTGGCTCAAAGTCCACATCACTCTTATTCACCATCCAAAGTATGTCTCATGTTGAACTCTATTTTAAGTTTTGCATTTGCTGAAATGTGTTTAGTGCTCTTATGGTATATTTTCCATACAGGTATCTGCTAGTACTCAAAAGCTTGAAGAGTTGGCCCTCAAGCAATCTAGGTTATTAATCCCAGTGACACCATCCACACCTAGATCCCTGGTAAGTGTTTCTTCTGCTTCTTTTTTCTTAAAATAATTTAGTTATGAAAGCATTATTGACTTTTTTCATAGTACAATTTATGGGTTTTATGCACAATAGAAAACTTCATGGTACTGTTATATGTTGCACTGTGATTGATGTTCCACCTGAGAATCTGCTAAACCAGAAACATTTTACATGTAAAATATGTTTTCTTCCAACTTTATTGTCTATGTTCTAATCAATGAAGTATTTTGGAAGTGTTGAAGACATAAGCATCTATTTGTGGTATATACTTTTGATTGATTTTAGTTAAGTTTTATTTCACTCAATTTACTGCCATATGCCTTACTAGAAATAAAGGCATTTTAGGTATTGATTAGAGTTTGAACTGCTGCAATGCATAAAGGAAAACCACAGTCCGTGGTCCAATCTCCCATTTGGGAGCACTTGTAGGTTTGTTGTGCTATAAATTATTTAGGCCTGGAGGCAGTGAGAAAATTTCATTAGTCTCCCTTTCAAATATTTTGGCAAGAGAGTGACCGGGATTGTATGTTACAGATTTTTAGTATAAGGCTTTACAGGAAATAAGGAGTTATATAGCCAAATTTAGTTATTTTCTCGTAAACATTGGTTATAAAGGCATCTTTTCTGTTTCACTTCTGAAACATTTAAGGTTTTTATATTTTCTGATTTGGATTGTATCATTTTTTCCAATTTGTTCTTGTGTACATGACCAATCTATAGCAGTTGAATTCCTCTTATATTATGCTTGATTGAGGACTCTCACCTCTGCTAAAGAACTTTTTATCTCAGCATTGTTATCTAATCTCTGCTATACTTGGTGCATTGATGCTCATTCCTTAGAAGTAAACAATAAATAACTTGGAGTCTTGTACCAAAACATATAAAACCATTGAGCGGTGCAAACTTTCTTGGACTGAATTTGTGGCTTGCTTTGTTATTTAAGTTCAATAACTGTAAGAAAATTTAGCAGTTAACGATTGTTGAAAGTGTTTGATATATTACTAACTTTGGAATATGAATATGGTGAAGGCGGCTAGCTCTTTGGAAAAATCAAAGGCCAAGACAGGGCGACACCAGTATCCCTTCTACTCGCGGCGGTCCGGTCATTCATTGCAGGGTGCTCATCCAAACTCAGATATGCAGAAAATTAGTTCTGTTAATTCCCATAATTTCAGTGCTTCAAGAGAGTTGAATGGTGTCTCTTCAGTAGTAAAGGACAACTTAAGTTCCAATAGTAGATCATTGGCCACCCCAGTTACTAGATCCACTTCTATAGCTGCTGCCTCTAGAAGCTTAGGTAACAACAATTCAACCCCTTCTTCATGGATAACATTGGAGAAGAAAACAACTTTTCCTACCCAGAGCAGGAATGATTTCTTCAAGAATCTTTCAAGGAAGAGTTCCTTGGAAAACCCTTCTTCTGACATGTCTTGTTCCTCGGAGAAGTCTGAAGCCAGCACAACAAATGTCTCTAGTTGTCCCATTCTGAAACCTAGAGAAGCTTCTTCAGTGGATTCCTCTTCTCTGAACATGGTGAGTGACTCCAGCTCCATGATTACAGTGAATGACAATGCTGCCAATGAACCTCTGAAACCTTCAAGCAGTGGAGAGAATCAGCATATCAGCAATCCATTTCATTTTACAGAAGAGGAAGAGATGGCATTTTTACGTTCACTTGGGTGGCAGGAAAGTGTTGGAGATGATGAAGGCCTCACTGAAGAGGAGATACAAGACTTCAATCAAAAGGTTATTATTCTTCTGGAACTGTTTCTTTGCTGTAATTAATTTACAATAATTTTCTTATGATCTGTGCATTTGTTTCCTCTTGCAGCACATGAAGTTACAGCCATGACCAATTATTCTGCAACATGTACTGCTACTTGATTCCATTACTGGAGGATTAGGTGGAACTCAACAAGTAAATTATGTTTACAAATTAGAAGTTTTTCTAATTTTTACTGTTATTTGTTAAAGATACAAACTCTGCTACAGGTTTTAGTTGGAGAATAGAACTAGTAGCTAGTAGGAGGACAATAAAATGGTTCACCATACTTCATTATCATTAGAAATAGAAAAAGGGCAAGAAATTAGTTGATTTTGTTTTTTCCTGTCTATTTGCCTGTTCTTTTCTTTTGAAACCCTAAACTCGATTCTGATCTTGAATTGATTTAGGTTAGGGTTGCTTACACATATTCTATTAAAAAGGTATAAACTTCAAAAGAAAAGTATTTTAAAAACCTAGAAATTATATATTGTATCTAGGAATATATGGACACTTCTTGAATTAAATTAACTAATTATTTATCTTTAAATTAGGTAGGGTCTAAATGAATTTGCATGAAAAATGCGAGTCCTTATTTATTATGAGTTACATTATTTATTCAATATTGTGAAAATCTTATTTTTATAGTAATTATTTAATTTAATTATACAGTTACTTTCTTTCTTCCATCTCTATTTATTATAAAAAAAAAATCAAATGTAAATATAATTTACCATTCATCATTAATCATGCTGCAGAAACCATGTGCTTACAGTCAACGCTCTCTATATCCATATGAAACAGTATATTTAAGATCATATTAAAATTATATAAAACCTCAAAAATTTAAATTATTGAATCGATCAAATACGTTGTATACATTATTTAGTTATACAAAATTTTGAAGAGACTGATATATCCAATCTTATTTTCTTTTGGGTGAATTTATATTTATCCCAACTTAAATAAATAAGGATTAATAATATGTACGTAGAAATTGGTATATGGATTTAAATAATTATATTTGTGATAGAATAAATTAAAATATTGTGGTTAATAATTTATTTTTAAATTATATATTTGTAATAAAAGAAACCACACTTCTTAATATAATAAATTTTGTTTATATTATTTGAATTCACTTTTTTCTATTTTCAATTTGAAAATTTAAAGCTTAAGATTTTAGTAAGATCAAAATGAGGTAAAAACTAAAAAACTAATTATTTTAAAATATATAACTAATGTATTATATTGTTATTAATGAGTCTAAAAATATAGATTAGACGTATATTGATTAGACAAGTCTGACAACAAACTTAACAAATAATTAGACTAGTATAATAATATATAGTAAATGAGTATGCTCGTACATTAGTTATATAAGTATAACAAAAAATATTAAACGAGTCATTTTATATATTGATTATACGAGTTTACGAATACAATGATTAGACAAGTATAACAAAAAATATTAAATAAATTTGTCGATGCATTGATTAGACAAGTTTAACAATATACATTAGATGAATTTGTCCACACAATCATTAGACAAATATAGGAAAAAATAAGAGACAAATAATTTCACACATTGACTAAACGAGTTTAAAAATACCTATTAGACGAGTTTGTCCATACACTAATGAGACGAGTCTAGCAACACTAGACGAGTCTATCCATATGTTGATAAGGCAAGCTTGACAATATACATTGCACAAATATGTCCATACACTGATTATATGAGTCTATTAATACACATTAGGCAAGTTTGTCCATTAATTGATTATATGAGACTTTATTTATACACTAATTAAACGAGCTTAGCAACAAATATTATATGAGTATGTTTATACACTAATTAGACAAGTCTAGTAGCATACATTAGACAAGTTTGTCCATAAACCAATTAGACGAGTTTGCTCATTCACTAATTAGATGAGTCTTACAATACACATTACATGAGTCTGAATATACACTAATTAAATGAGTCTAGCAATACACATTATACGAGTGTGTCCCCATACTGATTAGACAAGTTTAATATTAGACGAGTTTGTTGATATATTGATTAGACAAGTCAAAAAATACACATCAGACAAGCCTTTCCATACATTGATTAGACGAATATAACAAAAAAATTACACAAGTCTAGCAATATACATTAGACGAGACTACACATACACTAACTAGACATGCATAACAAAAAATATTAGACAAGTCATTCCAAATAGAGATGTCAAAATGGGTTCCAACTCGTGAGCCAACCCGGCTCACCACGGGTTCAAGTCGGGTTAAGTTGGGAAAAATTCAATTTTTTCAAAAGTGTGTTGAATTGAGTCTGGCTCACTTAACCTATAAGTTAAACAGGTTGAAGGTAGGTTAAGCCACTTAACCCACCAACATTTTTTTACAAATTTTTTCAATTTTTTTTTATAATTATTTAGTAATTCTAATTATATAGGTTCACAATTTCATATTTTTAAATGCTAGAACGTTGCTAATAATATTTGAATAGTTTGAATATTGAATTAATTTGTTTATCATGTTATATACATTGATACTTTAATCTTTAACTATTATATTTATAATAATATTTCGAGAATTAGGTGAATACTTTGATTCCACTATTATAAGAAATAAATTAAGTCAATTCACTATTATTATAATGCAATAAATATATAAAATAAATTGCAAAAAAAAAAACGTTTGTAAGTGAACCAACCCACCAACCTATGGTGGGTCTAGCAAGTTATAAAATTTCTGACTCACCAAAAAAGTGAGTCAAGTTGAGCTGGCCCTAGCCCAACCCATAATAAGCCAACCTGTGTGATTCAGGTTGACTCACTTTGACACCCCTTATTCCAAACGTTATTATAACAAAATATTAAACAAGTCATTTCATACGTTGATTAGATGACTACAACAAAAGATATTAGAGAAGTCATTTCATACAATGATTAGATGAGTAATATGAAAACATTAGATGATTTTGTTGATATATTGATTAGATGAGTCTAGCAATACACATCAGATGAGTCATTCGTATATTAATTAGACGACTCTAGCAATATACATTAGACCAGTCTTTTCACACACAAATTAGACGAAACTATTAATACACATTAGACAAGTCTATTCATTCCTAATTAGATGAATCTAGAAATTTACATTAGATGAGTTTATTCATACACTTATTATATAAGTATAGCGAAAAACATTACACAGGTCTAACAATACACGTTAGACGAGTCTGTCTATATAATAATTCGATGAGTATTGCAAACATATTATACTAGTATTAGAGTACACATTAGACGAGTATGTTCGTACATTGATCAAACGAGTCTTGTAATACACATTAGACGAGTCTAAATATATACGCTATAGGAGTATATCCATACACATATTTAGATAAGTTTATTCATACACATTAGAGCGCTCTATCCATTCTTTAATTAGACGAGTCTTGCAATAGTCATTAAACAAGTTTGTCCATATATAGTGATTAAATGAGTATAACAAATATTATTCGAGTGTGTACATATATCAATTAGACTAGCCTAACAACACATATTAGACAAGTTTGTCATGCACTCATTAGACAAGTCTAACAATATATTAGACAAGTTTGTTTATACATTGATTTGTACTTTACTATACATATTTTTGCATATCCTTTATATTTTTAAAGAGTCTCAATATTTTTGCACATGCTTTATCCTTTGTATGTTTACAAAGTCTACTATTTATATTTTTGTAAAACATTGACTTTTTAAATCTATTAATCATTTTTCTTAAAACTTAATTATAAATTAAAATTAGTTATTATTTCTTTCCTCATTCTCTCACTACTACAATTTTTAACATTTCGTTGAATTTTTCCTACAAATTCTTTTATAAGATTTTGTAAAAAAATACTTTTTTTGTTATTTTTCCTATGAATTTTAATTGGCAAGTATTCCTTATTCAGTAACTATTTCTTACAAAATTATAAAATTTGAAAGTATTTCTTACAAAATTTTGTGCGAAAAATCTTTTGTACAAAATCTTTTGCAAAAAGAATTGGTACCAAATTCTTACAAACTATTATTCATAACAAAATTTGTAAGTGTTTCCTAAAAAAAAATTCAAAAAAAAATTGGCAAAAAATATGTATATATTTTCAATAATGTCTAAATATTTTTTTAATAAAAAAACACACAAACAAAACGTTAACCATACATAAATTTGAAATTGATTTGATTAAAAAGTATAAACTTCAAAAGAAAAATATTTAAAAAACCTAGAAGTTATATATTCTATCTAGGAATATATGGACACTTCTTGAATTAAATTAATTAATTAAATTTCTTTAAATTAAGTAGGATATAAAGATAAATGAATTTGTATAAAAAGATGTGACTCTTTAGTAGGGATGACAACGGGGCGGGACGGGAACGAGTTTCGCTATTCCATACTCATCCCCATCAAAAAATTCATCTTCATCTCCATACCCAAACCCAACGGGTACCAAACTTTGATCTCATCTCCATCCCTACCAGGTAACGGGTATATACTCGTACTCATACTCGTACCAACTTTCTTATTGTTTCAATATTAATTAATTAATTTTTATAAAATAATAAAAAATTACAGCAAAAAAAACATAATATTATCAAATAGTTAATATTAAGAGAAGGGTTGTTTCTTCAATATCAAATATTTATAAAGAAATTATATTATAATTGTATATATTTCAACTTAAAATACCAAATAAAATTTCATGAGAACCAAAACATCTATTAAATTTGCAAACATTAATGAATTGTAGTTGACAAAATATATAAAAGAAAAACAAATATTCAGAATAAAATATATGTTAAATGCATGCTTACTTCAATTTTTTAAATTCTAATGAATCTTTTTTTATATACTAATAAAAGTTATAATAAATCACTTGATCCAAATAACACAAAAAACAAATATTAAACTAATAATAATAATTTTTAACATAGATATTGTATCTTTTGAACTACAATATATGTTGGATGGTAATAAAAAGAAATATATGGAAAATACATTAAAATTTTATATTATAGTAAATAAAATTTATTTAAACAATTATAGGGACAAAATCATAGTATGATAATGAGTTAAAAAAAATAAAAGATAATTATATAAAATATATCAAAATAGTATTTTACATTATAAAAATAAAAACAAATAAAAATATTAAGAAATTATCAAATTTGTATCTTAGAAACAATTTGATAGACCATTGAATGAAATCACACAAAGGAAACAAATATATAATTAAGAGTATGATAAAATGAAAAATACTTTAGAGATCTAAGAAAACTTTTCAAATATCAACATAGTCAATAATTGAGAAATAATGAAAATTGTTTTAGCGAAACAAAATAGTTCTTCAAATTAAAAAATATAAAATAATAATAGAGTAAAAAAGATAAATTTGTTATATTATTTAGTAAATTAAAGGTTATGTTATTGAATACTTAAATTGAAAGTGTTGAACATTTTCATGTGAAAAGAAAATATACAATAAATAAAAATATCCAAATAAATAGAAATATTCAAATGTGAGACATAAAAAATATTTAATTGGCATACATCATTTGAACATAATTGCATAAAAATTATGATAAGATAAAAAATATATTGGAGATGCAAATGAATTTTATGGCAAACCAAACAATTAGAAGAAATAGAAAATAGAAAATGTGTGTGTATGTGTGTGTGTATATATATATATATATATATATATATATATATATATATATATATATATAAGTTTGCTTAATTGACTATGAATATTTTAATAATTTAAACGAGGACGAGGATATGGTGGGGATGGGGATGGGGACGAGAGAGATATGTACATCCCATACCCATATTCATCCTCATACATAGTTGAAAAAGTAAGAGATTTTTTGTATCCAATTAAAAAATTCGGAGATTTTCATACTCATACCTAGTCAATGCAGAGATTTTTATCAAAATGAGAACGAGTTTAGACAATATCTACCGAAGCAGATTTATTTGTCATCCCTGCCTACTTATTTATTATGAGTTACATATTTATTCAAGTTAAAATCTTATTTTTACACTAATTATTTAATTATCCAGTTACTTCTTTCTCTCCATATCTATCTATTATATAAAGAAATCAAATATAAATATAATTTACCACTCATCATTAATTATTTTGCATAAAGAAACCACGTGCATACACTCAACGCTATCTATATCCATATGAAATAGTATATTTAAGATCATATTAAAATTATATAAAATGATGTATAACTTCAAAAATAAAGAAAACTTCCAATCTTAATGTTTTTTGGTAAATTTATATTTATCCCACCCCAAATAAATAAGAGTTAGCAATATAGTTACATAAATTTATAAATCCTTAAAATTTTAAAAATATTCTACAGCTTTCGTAATCAGTTATTAAAAAAATTAAATTATTCACTTTTATATAGTAAATTTAAAGATATTTTATAAATAATAATCTCGTGACGAAGTCACATAATTTTCTGATGACGTATCTTCCTCATTTTGTAACACGTGCCTTTTAAGCCTATCTCAAGTCAAATCAATCATTCAATCTTTTAACTACTTATTTAATCAAGCAGTTGGATGTTGAGTTTATATTCAACTTCTTCAAGCATTTTAAGCATTATTAATTGGAAACTTAACCATTTTAAGGAACTTAAATGAATATGAACAATTTTATTATTTTACTTTTTATTTTTTCATAAAGTAATTTAAATTTATGAAGTTTTAACTATCAAATTGTTTTTTCTGTTTGAGTGTTTCATGGAATAAAATAACTTAAAATTGATGAATTTAATAAGAATATTTTAACTACTGTCAAATATAAAATGTGTTTTAATATTAAATCATATTTAAAAATATCTTTAGTTAGATTCATAACTAAATTTTGTAAAATTTTTCCAACTAACTTAATGAATATTTTTTTTTCATTATTGATAGTAAAAGACATTAACTGATTATATATATATATATATATATATATATATGAAAGAGATTTATTCATGTTTTCTAAATTTATTTTTAAAATATTTTTTAAATTAAAATAGTTATTTTATTAATTTTACTTTTTAAGTGACTGTTTTTTAAATTTTAAAATTGTTTACAAAATAAATATAATTATTTAGAATAAAATAAAAAATTATTCATATTTATTTTTATAATAAAATAATAATAATAATAATAATGTAAATAATTATAATTATTTGTTATTATCATAACAAAAAATATACATGGGTATTTTCATTAATCTTAAAACAATATCAATTAAAAGTATTTTTAATTAATATTTATCTATAACAATATATAAATGGAATTCCCCTTTTTTGTGTACACATTTCAAAATATCAATTTTACCCTTTAAATATAATAATTTATTAAATTTTTAAAAATTGACCGATTTTTACAATTTTTTTATAAATTCGGCTATTTCTGCTTCTTCTCTTCTTCTTTATTTATCAATAATTATTCTTTCATCTGTTCTGATATATTTCACTTTATTTTTAATAGATATAATTTTAATTTATATAACAACTTATTAATATCATAATATTATCACCTACTAATATAATATCAGGTATATTTAAAAAATATATACACAGGCGCTAGCGCATGTGTTTATGCTAGTTATAATTATTTTTATGATTTTTTTATCAAAATTTATTGTTTTATGTTTTATTAATATTAATAAATAAAAAAAACTATGCATTAAAGTAAAACATCAAAATTAACCAAAAGTTTTTTTCATTTAGTATTATAAAAAAATAGTTATAATGTCGAAAATCCATTAGAATTTGTTAAGTAGATTAAAACAATAACAACTCAACTCTTTTCAAGTCGGATATATCTTTCTGAAAGGCCAACAATAACAATCAGTGTTAAGTCAATAAAAATTTACGGAGAGAAAAACGTGTATAAAAAAAATTAAAATTCTTATGTAACATCCACTATTTTTATTAATTAATTGTTATTTTCTTTATCAAACTCAAAATATGTTCCCAAAATAAATGCAAAATATCTATATAAAATACTATTAACTTTGAGATACAATTGAAAGTATGTTGTTTAAACTTATTTAAATTTAAACAGATTCAAAATGAAAATCTTACGAGTTGATCCTACTATGCATCGCAATACAAAAATTCTTCAAAAACTTAAAAATATATACTCTAAATTGTAAAATCTATTCTTGTCTATCTACGATATAATATTCTCCACACAGTAATTTATTTAAGAGATGATTGCGATAATTACTAACAATAAAAATAAAGGTAAGTCCAAAATCAAAACAACAATTATAAATATTTATAAAGAAAATCATCTTATACAATATTTGCAATCCACATAATTATTTAATGGATTAATTAATTAATTCATCAATTTTTAGAAAACCAAGATTTTAAATAAAATTTATATTAAAATTCTTTCATATTACTTCTCATGTGACTAAGGATCATCCACACAATTCCCTTAGTTTTAAAGGTTAGTTTTTAATTGTTGTTAAAAACTTGGTTAAATTATTTTTTTTCCTTGTTAAATAGTGTCAAATTGGTCCTCCAATTTTTCGTTGTCTCAATTTGGTTCTTTTTTTTTTTTAAATTATTCAATTTGGTCTTTGTCGTTAATTTTGACCAAACGGTGTTAAAATCAATGACATGTGTCAATTTCTGGTTTTTTTAAATTTTTTTAAAAAAATTTAGTTTTTATTTTTTATTTTTTATTTTTTACACGTGTCATTTCACAGTTGTGTCACGTGTCAAAATTATTCAATTTGGTCTCTATATTTGTTTTTAGTTTCAATTTAATCTTATTTTTTGTAAAAGTAAAGCAATATTATCTCTCCTTAAATTGACACTCAATCTACTTTTTGTATAAATCTAATAATGATATTCTTACTAAAATTGACATTTTTATTAAATATTCGTAGAAATATTTTTAAACAAGCTTTTTTTTTAGTTTTATTATTAAACAAAGTTAAACTCCAAACTTAATTTCAACAATTAACAATTTTGTCATCATATATAAAGACATCAAGTATAATTATACAAACTTAGTGAAGATTGAAAATCAAATAAATTGTCACACATAAGTTTAGAAACTAAATTTAAAGTTCAAAACAAAAATTAAAGTTTAATGTTTTGTACAAAATTTAAAGTTAATTTAAAATATTTCTACAAATATTTAATAAAAATGTCAATTTTAGTAAGAATATCATCATAAGATTTATACAAAAAGTAAATTGAGTGTTAATTTAAGGAGGAACAATATTACTTCATTTTTACAAAAATTGGGACTAAATTGAAACTAAAAACAAATATAAGGACCAAATTGAATCATTTTGACATGTGACAAAACTGTGAAGTGACAGTGTAAAAAATTAAATAAAAAATTCAAAAAAACCATAAATTGACACGTGGCGTTGACTTTAACACTATCTGGTCAAACTAACAATAAGGACCAAGTTGAATAATTTTTAAGAAAATGAGGATCAAATTGAGAGAAAAAAAAAGACTTGAGGACTAAATTGACATTGACATTACTTGACAAATAAAATGAACAAAAGAGTAATTTAATCTAAAAATTAGGGATGGCAATTAGGGCCTAGCCCGCGAAAAAAACGCGGGATAGGCCAGGGTATTGAACCCACAGGCTCGCGCAGGCCCGATCCGCATAGGCTCGCGGCCCGCTCGGGCTAGGCCGCGGTCCGCGTGGACCGGCCCGCAAGCCCGCAGACCAAGGAGTATACAGGACGGACCAGTGTTTTCAGTCCACATAAAATATGCGGGGCGGGACGGATCAACCCGTGTTGTGCGAGCCTTATGCGGATCGGGCCTAAACCGGACCGGCCCGCATTGCCACCCCTACTAAAAACTTTGTGTACAATAATGTTGATAACCTTTTTAGTTGAGATAGGTCTTTATTGTATTCAGCTTTGTTTAAAGAAATTTGTATATTAATTTTTTTTTTACTAAAAGCACTAATCATATTTCAAAAGTTTTATTGGAAAGTGTGAATCAATCGTTGATGGCTTCTTGTTAAGTTTTGTGTTAGAACATTACATCTTGTATTAGATGAACGAATGCCATTAAAAGGTCATTTTAATAGTAGAGATGATTTGATACTTTTATAAAAGTCGAGATTGCTTCATTGAGGTTTTGATCGTTTATTTTATGAGAATACTTAAAAAATTATCAATTTATCAAAATTTAATATTATTTATTATGAAAACTATAAAATACTTTGTTAATATTAATATAATTTAATAAAAGCGTTTTGATTATTAGTCATCTTATGGGTGTGTGATGGAAAAAAAAAGAGTATGGGTTCTCCTATTGGGTGCGGCCCAAATAGGTTTTGCAATAAAACCATAAACGAAAGAAGTCAAGATAGTTTGGCAATGTTTAGACTAATTTTAAGAGTCCATGGATGGTCCCAACCACGCATGAAGGCAAAAGAAAGTTGAAAATAACAAAAATAAATACACAAACTTGAAAAATTTCTCTTCACGACTCACTTTTACCTATTCGTTGAAATTCAGTGTTTATAACTAAGATTTACTTATGTTCAAATTAAAATCAAAGTCACCACTAAGTTTTTAATTTTTTTTCATTATTAATAGCTTTGAAAAAAAAAAAAAAACAATCCCTTTGGTTGCTTTCTTTCACCATGTCAATATCAATATATTTTACATAAATGTTGACTTCCCCCTTCTTAAAACTTCCTTCATTATTTCTCTTTTAGCTTAGCTTGTGTTTGGATTTAAAAATAGGTTTGGAAGAGTAAATTAAAGTGAATTTTAGGAGAAAAAGAAGTGATACTATATTGTTTAGATTAAAAGAAAGATGATGAGAAATGAAAGGAAATATGAGAAAAATTTATAATAATCGGTAAATAAAGAAATATTTTAATTAATAAAATTGGATGATTAGAGTTTTCCTCCTACTATTGTTTTAAGAGACCAACACTTGTTATTAACAATAATAGTAATAATACAAAAGAAAAGAAGGAAGGATGGAAGTTTGTTATTAGTTAAAATTTATTGAAAAATATTATAATGTAATTTATTTAAAGTTCTCTGGTGATTTGTAAGTTTTATTATAATGAAATATGTGTTAGAAAGAATATTGATAACAATTATGTAAAAAATAATACAAAAGCAGGCTTATATATTACTACAAAGATATAAAGAAGGTTATATATGACTATGCAATACTTCAAATAAATTTATACTATTTATTAGTTTTCCAACATTAACAAGCTTGAAACATTTTCTGTGTTTTGCACCACGAATCATTGCAACTATCGTGTATCCTAGTACTCTTAATCTCTTCTTTCCCATGATGACAAATTCTAAAAATAATGTTCACATAAGTAATTTTCTATAAATTTTAATTTTAATTCAATCTCACAAAATTAACTTATTAAATTATATTTATATTTATCTATATGTTGTAAAATTAATTTACCTCTAATTAATATACAATTTCCATCGTATTGAAATTATAATTCAAATTACCTCAAATTTTGAATGAGTAGGAAAGCAAAAGAAACAATTCAGACAAATTGGGCAAAATAATGAGAATACTTGATTTTTTCAAGATTATGGAATGGTGTTCCATGTGTTTGTAGTGCTTCAATGTAACAGAATATCCCTTCTTTATCTTCCTGTCTTTGCATATTCGGATACGTTTCATGCACTGAAGACATCTGTCATATCACAAAGAACCATCGTGTTTATCTTTCCTTCTCTCTTTCCCACTTTTTTTTTTCCTTAAAAACATCAATCACCCACATATGTGTTATGTGAGGTTTGTATGTCACGTGTGCCATTTTTCCATTTTATTTTTATGTTTTTTTTTTTCCTTCTCTTTCAAACAATATAAAATTAATTCAAATAACAATCTGATTTCATGTGCTGAATGTGACGTTTTTCATTATAGAAACATGGAGTAAAAGATAAACACAAGAAAAATATCTTTTTCACTCTCCATTTTCTTTCTTATATTTTCATCCTTTCACACTCACTCCCTTCAATTTATTTTTTCCCATCTCTCTTTTTCTCCATGGAGCGTGTATTATAGATCCACGTGTAGTCATGAGAAGTATATACATATATAGTTGAATCCATGGGAACAAATCCGACTTTGACAGAAACATGTGTTACGAATAAAATTGAGTATTATATTTCAAATTCAAATGTCAATAAAACTTTTTTTTTTTCTCAAGGATGGAGATGGAGAAAGCTAAAATTCATCTAGTCAAGAAGGGTGTGAAAACTTTATTTAATGGAAACATAGATCTATATTTTCACAAGCCTGAAAATTGGGTGGGCAAAGAGAATTTTCCTGGCCTTTCATTTTTTTAACAATTAAAAATCAACCTCTCTCTCTCTCTCTCTCTCTCTCTCTCTCTTTCTCTTTAAAGAAGAAAGAAGTAATGTACAATTGAACATCTTTTTAGTTAGTTGAGTAATTAATGGATAGCAAACAATATAGTGTTTAAAAGTATTTCCTTTTATTTCAATGGTTAAATTGTCGACATGGTTTAACGTCAAGATAAACCATGTTCAATGTTCTTTTTCTGGTTTTGGTGTATTCATCACGTAACTTATCTTTATGCATCTCGTTAAATTTGACCTTGTTGGACTAATGTATTTGGGTTGGAATACCTTTTCTACTCTCTTTTAATAATATTTTATTCATAAATAAGAAAATACGAATCAATATACATACCTTATTCTTTAACATCATTAAATTAAATTCTTTGTAACTTCTGCAGCCTACAACTATATATAATTATTCTGGTGTCATCGATCTACAACATTTAAAAATAAATGAGAAACAAATCCCAGTACACAACATGCAGATAATTGGCCAAGAAGAAGGGGAGAAGGTTCGTTTTCTAGTTAAAGTTGGATGAAAGAAAAATAGTGTGTGGGACACGATAGAATGATGTAATAAATAAAGAGGTAGTGTGTGTGTGTGTGTGGTTGAAGGTCCAAACAAATATCATAAACAAATTTGTATATAAATAGATTAGTGTATATATAATAAATAAATCTGTTTACTTACAGAAAGAGTTTACTGCGAAAAAATGGATATTTTTTAATTTTTTTGTTTGTTGATTATTAAAGTATAACGTGGGAGGTAGTATATAGAAGTAAAGTATATAGTATATACAACTAAGTATAAAGTAGGAGTTGAGATGTAAGGGAAGTTAAATATGGTTTTAGAGTTGACAAAATCAAGATCTGATCCCAAGGTTTTTTTTCCTTCATATGGGATTTCGTACGGGGCTCATATTCCATGGTAATAGATGATGTAACATTAACTCAAATATTATAATTAATCAGCTGCATGTTAAGGCTTAGAATATATATATTTTGTGTATTTTTCAACTGTATAAAAAAGGTGGAATGAATCTCGTCAAATTGTTCGCCATTAGCAGGCACATGCAGCACGAGTTCCCCCTTCAATGTTCAACAAATGGCTTCTCTTTTCCACTGTAAAAGGGCATTGGTTTTCATGCGAGTCATGCCCTAATAACATGCACAGATAAAAAGAGAAGCATGCAATTCATGATAGTGCGTGCCCTAGCGTGTGCCCTAGTGTTAGTAATGAAAAAAGGTTTGTATTATTATTAGCACGCTGGCATCAATTAAACATGGTGTTAGGCGGCTTAATTACGTGGTCTAAGAGGATAAAAATAAAGCCTATGTTAGTAATAATGTCAATGTGATCACCTTTTTTTCAGTGATATTCTTGATCACAGAAAGGGTAATTAAAAAGGTCAATGAATGGTTATTTTTGTCTTTTTGGCAATGGGAGAGGGTTCACTTATCAAATATAGTAGGGTGCCCACTTGCCTGTTTTTATTAAATTTTAACATAGAAGCTTATAGAGTGATTAATTTAATTGGAGGTTCATTAAGAAGCCAACTAAAGTCAAATCATAGATGCGTCCTTGTGTGTCCAAGATATAAGAAACGTCTTCGGGACGAGGGAATTGACTTTGGTGCCTCAAAAGTGGCGTATATACTTTTATATATAAATCGTAAGAGAGGACAAAGAACGAGATTCTTCAGAACCTCTCAACCTTCTCCTAATTCATGGGTAGAGCCCAAAACCCCACCAACATGGAGATTGATCTCTCTTTGAAGATAGACGCTGATGATGAACAAAAACCAGAAGTTGATGAGCAAATCAAAGAGTGTAACGAGGATGAAGAAATGGCACAGATTCTGGATCATAACAAGGAAGAAGTCCCTGAAGCTGCAGCTGGTGAAATAGAAGATGATGCATCAGTGGTTCAAACATCTTTGCAAGATAACACAAAATCCAAAGAGGTACTTACTTGTATTTTCATTATCAACAACAGATCCAAAACCATAACGCTGAATGAGTAAATTAACAGCTCTTTTGACTAACTATTTTCTCTCTCTCTCTCTCTATATATATTCCCTTGTTTCTATCATTGTTTTTCTTATGCATATGCATGTGTGTAACTCTTGAAAACGCAGAATTCTTTTGATGATTATTAATTGCTTGAATAAACACCATATATGATACATATGGTAGACCTGTTCAATTAGAACGTTAAAGGGTATGGTATTTTCCTCCAGTTAAGTGTCCTACAAATGGAGATGGAGAGTATGAAAGAGGAAAACAAAGTTCTGAGGAAAGTTGTAGAACAAACAATGAAAGACTATTATGATCTGCAGATGAAATTCTCAGCTATCCAGGAAAACAATAAAAGAAAGGTAAATCCTATTATATTCATCTTTTGACTTCCATCTATATATATATTTTTTCTATATATAATAATACACAGATCCCATTTTTATAGGATCATGAAATTTCTCTCTCCCTTCAAGACATTGCCACCACCAGCGGTGAAGGACCATCGAGAATTCTTGAGATCGTGAACAAAAAAATTCAAAGTGCTCCATCTCCTCCAAACACTGATGATGACAGTTTAAGCGAGAGTGAATTGGGTTTATCATTAAGGTTGCAACCAAGCACGAGTCAGAAAGAAAGTGATGTGGGAAACAATAAGGAAGAGAGAAAAGATCTGCAATTGGCAAGTTTTGTATCAGTGCAGAACAAACTACAGCGGACACATGAGTTACCTGGTATCACTACCCATGCTATCTCCCCTCCAAACAGAAAGGCTAGGGTTTCGGTTAGAGCAAGATGTGAATCTGCCACAGTGAGTTCAAAATCTATGTGTTCATAAGTTTTCTTGATATATACCATCATTGTTTATATGATTGGATTCACATTGAACTAATTAATCATTTCAATGTTGTGACAGATGAATGATGGGTGCCAATGGAGAAAATATGGACAGAAAATTGCAAAGGGAAATCCATGTCCAAGAGCCTATTATCGTTGCACTGTAGCCCCAGGCTGCCCCGTTAGGAAACAGGTAATAATTCTCAACTGTTTATACACTTGCACAATAACGTTTTTGACATTAAAGTTTCACACTTTTCAAGAAAAAAAACACATTCTGTGTAGATGCCTTGTTAGGGTTAATTTAAGCATATGTTTCAATTAAGTTGAAGCCTTGTCCTTTTTGTTTTGTGAAGGTTTCGAGTATTTTGATATCTTGTGTTTGTTAAATTTGTATGTGTAGGTACAAAGATGCATCGATGACATGTCGATTCTTATTACAACCTACGAAGGGACACATAACCATCCACTCCCTGTGGGTGCAACTGCCATGGCTTCTACAGCTTCTGCAGCAGCTTCCTTCATGTTGCTAGATTCAAGCAACCCTATTTCAGATGGCACTTCTAGTTTCACTCAAGCACCTCTTCCTTACAACACCTTCCACCCATTAAACTCGGCTTCAAATTTCAGGAGCATAAACCCCAGTGATCCATCCAAAGGGGTTGTTCTTGATCTCACAAGCAACCTCAGTGAACCACTACGTTTTTCAACCGGTAGCTCCTCCAATACCACAACTGACACACGCTTTTCTTGGATGCAAAACAAATACCAAGGTGGTGGTGCAATCACAATGAACAACAATTTTCACAAGCCTAGACCAGTGGACATTATTCATGATCATAGAATGTGGAAAGGAGAAGAAAGCAAGCCACTTGATGAGAATGTGTCTGCAATTGCCTCAGATCCTAAGTTTAGGGTTGCTGTTGCTGCAGCCATAACATCTCTCATGAATAAAGAGAGCCACACTGCTACTCATCCTATAGGGACTTCGTTTGGTCCTAGAAGTGGCCAAAATGGTAGCTAGCTTTAGCTCTAGCTTGTCACACCAATTGGGTCGTAGAAAATCTCTTTAAAAAATTGATAAGCCACACTTGATTTTTCAACTTGAAGATAAGAGTAAGTTGAAGAAAAACAAGGAATGTTATACTTTACACATGTTCAATAGACTTGTCAGACATTACATTTTATGTATCATCGTATAAATAACATACAGGGGTGGTTTCTTCTGTTTTCCTTGTAAATTTTTGTGTTATTAATTGTTGTTGGTTGTTGTGAAGTACGGTTTGGGTAATTAACTAGTTGGATGCCATACACGTGGAAAACGGCTTTTAACTAATGCAGTTCGCAAGGCTCAATTATTAAAGTATTGCAAAGTCTTTCTTAACTGTGTTTTTAAGTCCATATAAGTGTACTCATGTGGATTCAAGTTGATGGTTAAAGATATTTATTTGATTCTTGAAAATTAATTTTTTTTTTCTTTTTTGGAGGGATCCGTGATATATAGAAAATGAATATGGTTACGCGTTTCATTTAATTAATTGAGAAAATTTGCTACCTTAAGTTCAAATCCAGTTCAAAAGCATGTGTTAATTAATGTGCATGTGTTCATACAGGTATAGTAATATCTGTCACTCACTAGTTCTTTATATTTTTAGAATATGAAAATGAGGATGATGATGATGAAGGGGAAGACTAAAGGCGTGTTTGATTTTTTATTTTCTTTATTTATTTATTTAATTTTATATAATAAAGAAAATAAATAGTTATACTGTATTAAGTATTAAATTCATACTATCACCTTGTTTCTAAAATCATTCCTTCACTAAGACTATAATAGGATCACCATAGTAATGCCTTGGTAAATTGAAAAGATTTAAAGGGATTGTTAAAACATCGATAATTTCTCTATGCTATAGTATAAATTTATGGTGGTGGCAAGTTATAGAAAAGAGTTTTATTTTCATGATCGGGTAAGAATTTTAATTAAATAAAGTATTTAAGATGCTACAACGTATTTAGAAAAGATTTTTTTTTTTTTGTGTTTTTTAAAAAGGATTTGATTTTGTCTTTTAAGAGAAAAATCTAAAATACAGAAAGATATCAATTCTAATGACTTTGTTCTATATATATGAAACACAAATGACAACAATTTAAAAAATGATGGAGAATCACAATGGAGATATTCATACATTTACATGATTAAGATCTTAAAGATAATCATGAAAATATAAAGCAGATACCTCAATGACAAACTTGACCCACAAAAACCCAAATGCAATTGGATCAATTATCATAAAACACCCACAACCCCCACAAGAAACCCATTAACAACAAAAGTAGACATTATTGAATTCTCCAAAAATAATCACAATTTCAATGTGAACAAAGTAAAGGTTTAAACAACTAACCTCAACTTGTAATACACAACAAAGGACATAGGAAAAGAGAAAGGTTGGTGTAAGTATATATTTAAGTTAGCAAGCCTAATATGGTGGTATTTAAGTGTTTAATTTTATCTCTTTGTACACTATAGCAAGATAGTATTTTTAAGTATGCTATTTTAAGCATTTTAAAGTCTGTTTTAGAATAGAATTAGATTTGACAAAGTTAAATTTTAAGTTTATTGTTGACCAACAAACTTAAATCTTAATAGATTTCTAAATAATAAAAAAACAACAAATTTAAGTTTGTTGTAATCACAAACAAACTTAAATTTTACAACAAACTTAAATTTCCTTGTTTTTCTTTTTAAATTTGTTTTTGTTTTTGCACGAAACCAAATTTTGAAACCAAATTTTGTAATAAAGAAAATTTTCCAAAACAAAATATATCTTTAATTGTTCATTTCCCATACATAAATCATTCCAGAATAAAAATAAATAAATAAGAAGTCTACAATCCAACATTTTCGAAGAACAATACAAAATGTTCCAATCCAACATTTTATCAAATTTATGCACAAATTTACAATGTACACGTGTTAACAAATTATGACAATTTTTTTTTTCAATTATATGTATATATGTTGGGACAACCCAATTGTCCCTTTTAATATATTTGTTATTATCGATAATAAAAAAACCTCAATGCAAAACACAAATACAATTGGATAAAGAACTGCTCCAACAAAAAAGCATCCATAAAAGAGGAACAAAAGTGTTATTTTGGTCACCAATGGAACCTCCACCACACGCAGGGTCATTGTTGGAGAAGACAGAAGTCAGGTGCGTTGGTTTTCAAGGAAAATAAGTGAGAAAGAAAAGTTGTACGCAATATTTTAAAAATTCATTTACGTCAAACCCCTTGTGAACAGATGTAAAAAGGCTCATTTATGTTAGCCCCCTAGGGCTTACGATGTAAATGAGACCTTTTTACATTTGACAACAAAGGATCAGACCTTAACATGTTGATGTTATTTACATCAAACTTGTGGTCAAACATTAAAAGACCCATTTATGTCGGACCCCTAAACTCCAACATAAATGAAACTTTTTACATCTAACCATAAATAGAGATGGCAAATAAACCCGTCCCCGTGGGTATTATCCGAACCCGTTCCCGTTTTGACGGGGAATCCCCGCATTGACTGGGTATGGGTATGGGGAATCTCCGACTTTTTCAGTTGGGTATGGGGATATACATATCCCTGCCATAATACCCGTCCCCGCCATATCTCCATTTTCGTTTAAATTATTAAAATATTCACAATTAATTAAGTAACCTTTTATATATATATATATATATATATATATATATATTTTTTTTTTTTTTTTTTTTTTTTTTTTTTTTTTTAATTTTTTTTTTTTATTTTTTATT